>Ga0255052_10000038_pt1 | contig 82824 bp, 69 predicted proteins | sample JV7_2_21_MG_FD_188632 | JGI IMG/M metagenome (GOLD analysis project Ga0255052, IMG submission 188632) | Seawater microbial communities from Jervis Inlet, British Columbia, Canada - JV7_2_21 | ecosystem: Environmental > Aquatic > Marine > Inlet | place: Canada: British Columbia | collected...
CCATTTGGTGGCGAGGTCAGCGTCTGGAATGAGTCTATCGGCATTTTCGGACACGTAACCTGGGACATTAACGACCAGTGGACACTTGATGTGGGTGGGCGCTATACCGAGGACGACCGCAAGTTCCACAACTTCGAGTTTGCTTCTACGGGTTGCGATATCAGCCTCGATCCCAGGAACATGTGCGACTTTACGTTGCCAGTTGATATCGCCCACGTTAACGACAGCGGCTTCTTCAACCAGGCAGCTGATACGTTCTCGGAATTCACTCCGATGGTGAGCGTGACCCGGAACCTGGCGTCGGGCAACGGTATGTTCTATGCCCTCTACTCCGAAGGGTTCCTGACGGGTGGCTTCAATACCGAGGTCAACGCCAACTTGCCGACGGGCGGGCCGGACCTGAGCTACGGTCCGGAACATGTCAACAATTTCGAGATCGGTTTCAAGGGTCAGTTCATGGATGGCAGAGTACAACTCATGACGACCGTGTTCTTAATGGACTATACGGACCAACAGAAGTCTTTCGAGCTGGCTAACCCGAACGGCGACTTTGGCACCGAAGACCCGGTTGAGCTTGTGACCAATATTGCCGAGTCGACCATCAGCGGTCTGGAGTTCGAGCTGCGCGCCACCCCCTGGGACGGTGGATTCATCTCGCTCGATTTGGGATACATCAAACATGATGTTGACAAGTACGAATATGAGGATCCGACAAACCCGGGCACGATCATTGACAAGTCGGGGTTCCTCTTAAACGACTTTACGCCGGATATGATGATCAACCTTGCCGTCGAGCATGAGTTCACGCTTGGCGGAGGTGGCTCGATTACGCCGCGGCTCAACTTGAACTGGCAGGATGAGTATGAATGGGCGGCGGAGACAGGCAGTTGGCCCAAGAACGCACCGCCATCGGGCTGTCACCAGGACGCGTATTCGACACTTGATGCGCGGGTGACCTACAAGCCTGGAAACGGAGACTGGCAGGCGTCGGTCTTCGGCGGCAATATCACAGATGAGCGGTACATCGAGTTCTGTGAAGCTGACCGCAATGTCTGGCTGTGGCGTTTGGGACGACCAGCTTGGTGGGGCGTCGAGTTCTCCGCCCACTTTGGCAGAAATTAAATTCGCACAGCATTCTCAGAGTTAGTACAGATAACGGCACCTCCCAGGAGGTGCCGTTTTTATTTGCGCTTGATAGTAAGCACACGTTTGCAGCCTCGATCTCAGCCCGCGTCAGCCGGTAGTTTGAACGCAAAATCGGCGTTCAGCGATCGCAATACTTGTCCATCGCGCTCATAAATATCATTGAAGAACCGAACCAGCTCGCTGTCAGTCAAACCAATCGTGCCGTACAGCAACATGACGGTCAGCGGCTCCTTCAGAAATACCGTCTGTGGCTTCTCGCTATCGAGCAATTGCTGGATTGAATCGGCATTCCACTTCTGTGCGTCATTGAGCATTAGTTCTGCGAATTCAAACGGGTTTTCTACGCGAACGCAGCCCGAGCTGAAAGTGCGCTCGGTACGCTCGAACAATGCCTTGCTAGGGGTGTCGTGCAGGAATACGAAATGCGGGTTCGGGAAGATGAACTTCACTCGTCCCAACGCGTTGGTTGGGCCGGGGCGTTGCACGAACTGGTAGGGCGGTAGGCGGCCCGGCCGGTACTGTGACCAGTCAACGGTAGCCGGATCGACCTTGTTGCCCTCCCGATCGATCAGGTCCATGTTCTTGCGGGCGAGATAGCCGATGTCGGCCTGAACGGCAGGCAGGATGTCCTTGGTCAGGATCCCGGGCGGAACCGTCCACGTGGGGTTGAACTGCAGGTACTTGATCTCGGCTCTGAATACCGGCGTCTGTCTATAGAGCCGTCCAACCTGGGAACGTGTTGACCAGACGATCTCACGATCTCGGACGAGAACTGTCCGGAACGCAGCGATATTCGTGATGACGAATTCATCTGGGAGGTCGCGTATCACCCAACGCAGGCGCTCCAGGTTGACGCGAATCTGGTCGACACGTGCTTCAGCGGTCACGTTCATTGCGGCAACGCTCTGTTTGCCGATGACGCCATCAGCATCCAGGTTGTGACGTTCCTGGAATCGCCGCACGCCATTTTCGAAGGCATCGTCGAACAGTAACGATCCGTTGTCCTGGTCAGCTGGCAAGTCCCCCGTGATGGCAAGACGCTCGCGCATGACCGCAATGCGTTCATCGTTCATGCCGGGCTTCAATGTCGGTCCGTCAGCAACCTGTGGCCAACCACCCGACTCCGCCAGCGCGCGGTACTCCACGAGCATCGCCTTGGCACGCAGGTAGATGGGACCGCGATCAAGGTATTCATCGATGAAGCCCGCAACGGACTCTGAGTCAACTGCCTGCTGCACCAGGGCTGCCGGGTCGCGGTTTTCGGCGCTGCGCGTCCAGTTCCAATTGTCGTCGAGATCAGCCGGATCGACTTTGCCGAAGATCTGGTGGTAACCATAGCGGCTCAGGCTCTCGGTCAGCAGCACGTCGAGTTCGGCTTGCAAATCCGAGTCATCGCGGTTTTGCCGAAATGAACTGACTAGCTGCACAAGCTCGGGATGCAGGTAATCGGCAGGGTCCAGGCCCTCTTCATGGGCGCGGCCGACCAAATCAACAAACTCGTCGACCTGTGCGTCAACGTTCCAGGCCGGCTTGAATTCGCGGCGTGCGTAGAACTCGGGGATAATGTGCGCAGAAGCCAGGGTGCCGCCCGAGACCGTTACTTCGGAACCCAGCAATAGCTGCTCCGACAAGTACTGAATTCTCTCTTCTGCACTCGATTGTGCGTGCGACAACAATGGCATCAACAACAGCACAAAGACACGAACAGGACTTTTCAGATACATGAACTCACCTCTGCTTAGAACTCGGGGACAACGCCTGATATTGGTTGTGGCGATGCTACTGATTGCGCCAACGCTGGCGCAGGAACCGGCCGATGAAGAGCGGCGCCTGTCGTTCTACCACACGCATACGTCCGAAACGCTGGATATTCTCTATTTCAAAGATGGTGAGTATGTTACGTCGGCCCTCGACGATCTCAATCATTTTTTACGCGATTTCAGGACAGGCGATGCAGTGGTGATGGATCCTGCCGTGTTCGATTTTCTCCACGACATTCAGCAGGTCTCTGGCAGCACCGGGACATTCCAGGTTATCTCGGCCTATCGGTCGCCGGCCACTAACGAAATGCTGCGCGGCAACTCCAGCGGTGTTGCCAATAACAGCCAGCACCTGCTGGGCAAAGCCATCGACGTACGTCTGACCGACCTTGACACGGCCGAGCTAAGGGACACCGCTCTGTTGCTGCAACGGGGAGGTGTCGGCTACTATTTCGAGTCGGACTTTGTGCACGTGGATACAGGACGTGTCAGGCAGTGGTAACTCTGTGTAGAATTGGCGAAAAATCGCAAACCAAAGACAATCCGGAGAAATCCCAATGAACAACCTGAATATCGGCCGGCGACTCGTGCCGGTTCTTGCCCTTACGGCGCTGCTCGCTGCTTGTTCCAGTGGGCCGAGCATCATTACGAACTCGGCACCCGGTTTCAGCCTGGCCGGCTACCAGACCTTCGGTTTCTTGCAGCCACTGTCTACGGACCGTGGCAACGTGCAGACATTGACCAGTGCCACATTGATCGAAGCAGCGGCATTCGAGTTACAGAATGCCGGCCTGCGACGAGACGATACCAATCCCGACCTCGTTGTTAATTTCGTCATCTCGACTCGCGAGACACTGCAATCACGCCCCAGCAGCGGAGCGTCGATGCATCACGGTCGCGGACGTTACGGCACATGGGGCGGCTACAGCATGTCGATGTCGACAACCGAGGTAGTGCAACGAACTGAAGGAACGCTGGGCATCGATGTTATCGATGCGTCGCGCCTGCAACTTGTCTGGGAAGGCGCGGCGACACAACGCATCACCGAGAGCATGCAGCAGAATCGTGACCAGATCCTTCGTGATGTTGTGGCCGAAATTCTTGCCAAGTTTCCCTAATTCCTGATTTGTTGAGAGGCATAAGAATGAAAAAACTAAGTAGTTTTCTGGTCGCGCTGCTGGCGACCGGTTCGCTGTTTGCGGACACGATCGAACTGGCCGATGGCAGGTTGTTGGAAGGCGATTTCATCGGCAGCAGTAACGGCATCATCATGTTCAACACGGGTGAGGGAATCGAGGCATTTCCGGAAGACGAGGTCGTCGGCATGTGGTTCAGCAGTGGCGTCGCGACGCGTGACGCCGAGGTTAGAACGGGACCTGCGCCAACGATCACCGTACCGGCCGGTACCCGCCTGATGATTCGGATGTCTGACTCTGTTGATTCAAGTCGCCATGCTGCCGGTCACCGTTTTCGTGCCCAGCTCGAGGGCGCTATCGTTGTTGACGGCGTGACAGTCTTGCCACGTGGCACGATTATTCAGGGACGTATCGCATCGTCGCAGCAGTCTGGTCGTGCCGTCGGCTCGTCAAGCATGTCGATCGAATTCACTGATGTGCTGCTCGATGACGTGTTCCACCCGATTGCGACAGGTAATGTTAACTCACAGACCAGCAGCGAGACAGGTCGTACCGTAGGACGAACCGCACGGGCTGCGGCCATTGGCGGCCTGATTGATGGTAGCTCCGGTGCCCGCACGGGCGCAAAAGTGGGTGCTGGCGTGTCAATCCTTACTGCCGGCGCGAGCATTAACATTCCGCGCGGAACGATCCTGGAAACCTCGCTCAGGGCGGCTCTCGTCCTGCCAATGTAGTTTGGTGGCGAAGCTAACAAACCTGACACGCGAACCGCTCGTACACTTCCTGGTCCTCGGGGCCGGCGTGTTCGGGCTGTTTGCGTTGGTCGGCGATCGATCCGAGATTGAGCCTGACGAGATCGTCGTCGGTGCGGGCCAGATCGAGCGCATGTCGCAAGCCTGGCGCAAGACGCGCATGCGGCCGCCGACACAGCTCGAACTCGAGGGTCTGATCAGGGACTACATCAAGGAAGAAATTTACTACCGCGAGGCACTTACGCTCGGTCTCGACCAGGACAACGCCGTTATTCGTCGTCACCTGCGGCAAAAAATGGAGTTTCTTTCCGAGGATATTGCATCGCAGGCGGAACCCGACGATGAGGCGCTACAGGCGTTCCTGGATGCCAACCCCGACAAGTTTCGCACGGATCTTCGAGTTAGCTTTCAACACGTTTATTTTAGTTGGGACAAGCGCGGCGATTTGGCGTCCGTCGATGCCCGCCAGGTTCTGGCCACGCTCGACGGTAGTGAATCCTACGACGACATATCGGAAATGGGGGACGCCCTGCCGCTGCCGCAAGCGGTCGATCTATATCCGCTGCGTGAGGTCGCCAGCCTGTTCGGCCGGGAGTTTGCGCAGCAACTAACAACGCTCGATGTAGGTCGCTGGCAGGGCCCGATTGCATCGGGTTTCGGTGTGCACCTGGTGTATATCTCCGAGCGTATCGATGCCTCGCTGCCCCAGCTTGACGAGATACGGGACACCGTAATGCGCGAGTGGCGTGAGGAGCAGCGGCAATCTGTTAACCAGGTGTTCTACGACACATTGCGAACTGGTTACGACGTCGTCATCGAGCGGCCGGAGTGGCTCGACACCGAGTTGAACATTGAGAATGTCGAGCAACGCTGATGAAGGCACGTGCCGCCGTGTTCATGTTTCTGTTTTTCACTGCGACTGCCGGTGCGCATGAGGTCAGGCCGGGGTATCTGCAACTCAACGAGACCGCCGCAGATCAATTCGAGGTTTTCTGGAAAGTGCCGGCACGCGGGGACTTGCGCCTCGGCATCTATGCGTTATTGCCGGATAATTGCGAGGAAACATCCCGGGTAGTTACGCGATCTGTCGGCGGATCGTATACGGACACCTGGAGCGTTAGCTGTGCCGGCGGACTCGAAGGCGGGTCCATCTACATTGATGGTCTTGCGGCGACGCTGACCGATGTGCTCGTGCAAATCACACTGCTCGACGAAACGTCTCGGGTGTCGCGGCTGACATCGTCTGCACCGTCTTTTGTCGTACCTGCCGCGCCAACCTGGACGCAAACTGCCGTAACTTATCTCGGACTCGGCGTCGAGCATATCCTGCTCGGCATTGATCATTTGTTGTTTGTTCTCGCGCTACTGCTGCTGGTACGCGGCTTGCGCCAGGTATTGCTGACCATTACGGCATTTACATTGGCGCACAGCATTACACTGGCGGCGGCGACCCTCGGCTGGATCAATGTGCCGCAGACTCCGGTCGAGGCCGTTATCGCCTTGTCGATAGTGCTTGTTGCGGCGGAAATCGTACATCGGGAGCGCGGCGTATCAAGCCTCGCGCAGCAATGGCCGTGGGCGATCGCTTTTACATTTGGACTGTTGCATGGCTTCGGCTTTGCCGGAGCACTCAACGAGATTGGACTGCCACAGCAAGCGATCCCGCTGGCCTTGCTTTTCTTCAATATTGGCGTCGAATTCGGCCAGATTTTGTTTATAGTAGCGGTCTACGCGGTATGGGCACTATCCCGGCGCCTGTTGGTCGGATTACCCAAGCCAATAACAAGCTACGGCCCGGCCTACGTCATCGGGACCTTGGCCACATTCTGGACGATAGAGAGAATCGCCGGATTCTGAACGATAAAAGGACATCATCATGAATATCAGGAAATCGAGTCTTGCGGCTCTGTCGTCGTTACTAATTGCGCCGGGACTGTCGGCGGCTCAGGAAGGCGAGTGGCTGGTCGCGCCATATATCTGGGCGGCGGACGTTTCCTGGGACCTGGACGCACGCGGCGATGGCACATTTGAATTCAGTGATATCGTCGACAAACTCGACGGCGCCGCCTTAATTCGCATTGAATACGTGCGCAACAAGATCGGCTTTACATTCGACTATGTCAGTATGTCGCTTTCGGATCGTACGAATATCTCAACTCCGGGCCCCCTGCCAATTAGTATCAATATCAACGCGGACGTCGATCTCACCAATTTTGAGGCCGGCGTTTTCTATCGACCATCAGCGACCGATAGCGGTGTTGATATTCTGGCGGGCGTTCGTGATACCGACGTCGATTCGACGTTGACTGTCACGCCGGCAAATCTGCCAACGGAGCGATTTGATACGGGCAAGGGATTCACCGACATCTACGTCGGCGCCCGATACCTGCACCGCTTAAACGAATCATGGGATTTCTCCGTTCGCGGTGACTATGGCTTCGGAGGTTCCGATGGTGCGCTGAACCTCATGGCAGGCGTCGGCTGGCGGTCCAAAGGAACATTCGGCATGTCTCTGGCGTATCGTCACCTGGCCTTTGAGTTGGACCAGAAAGTTGAGGGCGAAGCAGTAACCAACGAATTCGGTTTTTCAGGACCGGCGCTGGGATTCCTGTTCCGCTTCTAGATTGGTTTCACAAGTCAAGGTTACAACGTCGTGACAACGTGTTTGAAAAGAACGGCCTCTTTTTGGACGGTTTTTTGCCTGCTACTTACGTCAGCGGCCATTCAGGCCCAGCAAGTGGCCGAAATTCCCTTCTGGCATCAGCCGCCCGGGAGCGCAGGGTTGGGCGCCGGCATCCGTCTTGGTCAGAGTCCTTATTTGGCGACCACGAATGAGGACCAACGGGAATTCGATCTGATTCCGCTGTACCTGTACGAGGGTGAGTATTTTTTTGCACGAGGCACAGCCGGCGGTGTGCACATAATCAATAGCGACGATTATGAGCTCAACGTGTTCGCGCGATATCGCTTCCAGAAACTTGATCCGAACAGCCACGAGTTCTATGACGGGCTCGAAGAACGTCGACAAACACTCGATGCCGGCGTGCAATTCGGTATCAACAAGAAATGGGGTGAGCTCACCATGAGTTGGCTTGCCGACACACTCGACCGACATAACGGCCAGGAGGCCGAGGTTACGTATCGCTACCGCTTCAATGCTGGCCGCTGGTCGATATCCCCGTTTATCAGCTGGTCCTACCAGGACAAGGACCTCACAGATTATTACTTTGGTGTCAGCGAAGCCGAGGCACGCATCGATCGCCCGGAATTTTCTGCAGGCTCATCGCAATGGGTGGGACTCGGCCTGAATACTGCCTGGCATTTCTCCGATCGCATCGTGTTTTTCGCAAACGTTGGCTTTGCGGGTGTTGACTCCGACGTCATGGACAGTCCGCTGGTAGAAGAGTCCGGCATGTCCGCACTCTTTGTTGGAGGTACCTACACCTTCGGCAATGCCAGGACGCCGGCGGACCTCAATAATCCTCTTCGTGAAGGCGAATGGTCCTGGCGCGTTAATTACGGCTACCAGGCCGACGGCAATATCGTCAGCGAGATCGATCAGGGCGACTTCAGCAAGAGCGAATTGGCCGACACGAATATCGGTGGCTTGACGCTGGGTCGCTTGCTACACGATGGACCGCGCGTCGATTTTCTCGGCAAATTCGCTTTGATGCGTCATTTCGAGGAAGACGAGGACAACGGTAACTTCAACAGCTATAACCTGTATATCTCGGCGATGGGCAAGGGTTACTCAGGCTGGACGGGTGAGGAGTGGTTCCGCTGGAGTTTCGGCTTTGGCATGTCCTACGCGGAAAACGTGCCGATTGCTGAGCAGAGAAAGCAGGCGGAAAAGGGTGACAACACTTCGCACTTCCTGAATTACCTCGAAATGACGCTCGACTTCCCACTGCGACGCATGTCTCGCGCGAACTGGCTGCAGAATTGTTACGCGGGTATGACAATCGTGCATCGTTCAGGCATTTTCGGAACGTCTGACTTGCTTGGGGATGTATCCGGCGGTGCTGACTGGATCACGGCCCACCTGGAGTGCACCCGATGACTGCTTTCAGGCTAGTTCTGCTGCTGGTGCTGATCGGTGGTTCCGCCAATGCGGAATGGGTCGCCGACCCGACCAACAAGAAGCAGGTGGCGTCCGCAAACGCGATTGCTCAGATCAAGGAACGCATTCCGCGGTCGCAGCCGTTTTTCGAAGACGCCTACGGCATGGCTGTGTTTCCGTCCGTCACGCGGCTTGGTTTCGGCTTCGGCGGCGCGGTCGGTAAAGGGTATGTCATCGAAGAAGACACGATCATTGGCACGACGCGGTTCTGGCAGTTTACGTCCGGTATCCAGGCCGGTGTGCGTAACTTCAGTATGGTTATCCTGTTCAAGGACAAAGAGGCGCTCGACTATTACAAGCAAGGCAAGGCGCAGTTCCTGGGGCAGGCGGGGCTCGCTGTCGCCAACAAGGGAATTGCAGGAACACCTGCGTTCAACAACGGTGTCGCCATCTTCACGGTGACGCGCATGGGGCTCATGGGCGAATTCACGATATCCGGTGCAAAAATGACCTATCGCCCCTTGCCCGGAGTTGAAGAGTCTGCGGAATGAGGACGGCGTTGATATTGGCAGTTGTTCTGATGCCAGTGCTGGCGCAAGGCCAGGACGTAGAGCCGATTCATCCATACCTGAGCAACAAGTTCTTCGCGGCTGTTGGCCTGTTCCGGCCTGATCAGAATACGCGCCTGGGGCTCGAGACATCAATTGATACGCCGGATCCGGACCCCGCCCCACAAGGGACCATCGATTTCTCAGAGACGTTTGGTTTCAGCGGCAGCGACGAGACATTTTCTGCCGAAATCGGTTGGCGTTTCGGAAAGAAGTGGCAATTGCGCGGCCAGTATTTCCGCGTGGACAGCAACACGAGAGTGTCGTTAGAAGAGGATATCGAGTGGGGTGATGTCGTCTTCAACGAGGGCACGTCGGTTGGTGCCGGAAGTGATTACCAGATTACGCGGCTGTTCTTTGGGCGTACGTTCAAATCCACTGATAGATCAGAGCTGGGTCTCGGCCTCGGCGTGCATGCGCTCGATATCAGTGCCTACATCAACGGCAATGCGACGATCGATGGCATCGATGTTGGCTTTCGGCAGGAACGGGCGAGTATTAGCCAGCCGCTGCCGAATTTCGGCGCCTGGTACATGCACGCATTTTCCGAGAAGTGGGCCGCCACTTTTCGCGTCGACTGGCTTTCAGCCAGCTTCGACAAGTACGACGGGCACATCATCAATTCTGCGATTAACGTGGGTTATGCCATGACAGATCATTTCGGCATCGGTCTGGCTTACAACTTTTTCGAATTAAACGTCAAGGTCGACAACTCGGACTGGAAGGGACGGATCGCGAGTCGCTTCGACGGTCCTTATCTCTCGTTGACTGGTTACTGGTGACGCCCGTGTTTGCCCGAGTCAATACTTCGCGCAATCGCAATTTTGTGCTCGAGATCCTGATGATCGTCGTCGGCATCAACATCGCGTTGTGGTTCGAAGGCTGGTTTGACGATCTCAAGGATGCCGAGACCGAGCAACAGTACCTGGCCGGATTGCGCGACGACCTGGCGTCGGATCTCAAGCTGCTGGACTCGGTGATCGAATTAAACTCGGCGAAATTGCAGCAACTCAGCGAGATCATCCGTCAACTCCCTGAACTCGGTGAGGCGAGCCTCGAGGTTCAGGCGCAGGCGATGTTTACGCCCTCGAGCTACTACTTTTTCGAGCCGTCGGACTTCACGTACCGTTCAATGCAGGAGAGCGGTGACTTCCGTTTGCTGTCTGATGCTGACACCAAGAAACGCCTGCTCAAGCTAGTACGCCGATATCGGCTGATCGACACGCTGCAGGGCAATTTCATCCAGGCCATGGATGACGAGTACATACCGCTGATGATGTCAGGGTTCGATCTTGCCTCAGCGCGGGTCACAGACCCGGCAATACTCGACAACCAGGCGTTCACGAATTTCTTTGCCTATACCTACCAGGACATCGAGACGCGCGTGAGCGTGTATTCCTCAGCGCGTGACGATGCTCGAGAATTGCTGGGGCTAATCGAAGCTCAGATACGCTAGGGCAGTGGAATCGGTCCGACGTCTGTCGGTACGACGTAGCCACGTTGAAACGCCGGGCGCCCCGCAAGTTTGACGTACCAGCGGCGGACTTCGGGATAGTCGTCCAGGTCGATTTGATGGAATTCGAATCTCGATGCCCAACACCAGATAGCGATATCGGCGACTGAATAGTCATCACAGACAAACTCGCGGCCTGCCAGGCGTTTGTCGAGCACTGCGTACAAGCGCTTGGCCTCGGTGTGATAACGCGTCTCGGCGTATTCCGAGATGCCCGGGTTGAACCTCAGGAAGTGGTGAGCCTGGCCAAGCGACGGGCCGAAGTTGCCCATCTGCCACATGAGCCATTCCATCATTCGCCAATACTCCGGGGTGCCGTAGGGTGGACTGAGTTTGCCGGCCTTCTCGGCCAGGTAGAGGAGAATCGCCCCAGATTCCATTAGTGCGAAGTCACCATCGACGATCGCGGGGATCTTGTTGTTCGGACTGATCTCAAGAAACTCGGGATCGAACTGCGCCTTCTTACCAATGTTCACGGGGATCACTTCATAGGGCAGCCCGAGCTCCTCTAAAGCAATAGATACCTTGCGACCGTTAGGCGTCGACCATGTGTATAACCGGATCATTTCACGGATATTACGCTGTGTATGATCAAATTAGACTATTGGCGCTATTTTTGGCACCAGCAGATAGGAATCATATTCCCCACCAAAGTGCATCACATGCTCGCCATGATTGTATGACACGTCTTTTCGATAAGGCGGAGAAGGAATGATTTCGTTAGAAGCTATGATTAGCTGTAGGGATTCCCCAGCTGAAAAGAAAGTGCTACTGGGATAGAGCTCAATATCAACGGGCACGATTTCGCCCGCCGTCAACTTCTGCTCCGACACCCCACTTTGCACCGGATGCCACTCGGTTGATTCAACAGGGTCAAGCTCACGTCTGGAGACTCTACAGTCACCTCGTGTCACCATATCTCTTGTATTTCCGACTGAACCGTTGAAGTGAACGGCATTTCCATCGCGGTCGAGTTTGTTGATGGCGACAAACATGGCCATATCATCCGGGGATCTTTCGGCTGCTATTTTGGGGCGGGCTTCCACCCATACCCTTAATTTCATGTAGCCACTTAGCTCAGTGTCTTCGGTGAACTTGAAATTGAATAGTGTGTTCCCGTTCTTCGCCGGGTACGCCACCTCGATAGCTTGTTCCGGCTTTTCAAGCGCGAGGGATTGTGGCTGACAACTCAAATAGAGTTGTGTGTACTGGGTACGAGCGAGCGGCCATTCATGTTCATTTCGAATCTCGTGAATCACGTCCCGGCTGGATCGCACTTCCAGTCGCACCGGGGGCGTGTCCAAGAAACCGCTGGACGTATCGTCCTTCAGGAAGCAGTCCATGAAGTCTTTGGTCATTTGTTGCACTTCCGGTGAATAGTACGAAACCCATTTACCGGTGCGATGCGTGTACACCCATTTATGTTTTGATTTGGCTTTTTCAAAAGCACGGAATGAGCCCGTCGTATGTAAACCGTGATCAGAAAATGAGGCGCAAACCAGCATGGGAACGGTAATCTCGTCTAATTTGGCTGCTTTTTCCTTCCAAAAATCATCGTAGAACGGGTGGTGCACTAAGTAGTCCGTAGGGATGCTCCCTTCGAACTTCTCAAAGTCTTCCACCGAGCCGTTTATGGTAGGTTTCACTTCCGTAGCCCACCAAAATGTGGGGAATCCGACGTCGAATAAACCGCCAAAGGCAAATATGTCGCGATACGGATCCGATAGTCCTTCCCAGGGAGAAATGCAGCACAAGGAAGGCGGTGGTCCCCCGTAGGCTTGGCAAGCCGCCACATAGTATTGAGAAATAGCCAGGAAGCTCACGCCATTGAGCCCCACCTTACCGCTACACCAGGGTTGTTTCGCTACCCACTCAATGGCCTCGTAATAACACTTTCCCTGATGCTCAGAGAAAGCGGAGGGAGGACCTTCGCTATTCGCGTACCCGGGGAGATTCATATTGACGATGGCATATCCCGCAGGTATCCAAAAATTGGGATCAGGCGATTCCCAGCTTGTAAGTTTGGAAAAAACCGGCCTACCTCCGGCTTGAGGAATCATGCGATATTGCTGAGGTGGACCTCCCAACGGCGTTTTCTTAAGCGCAGGCGTGAGGTGATTGTTATAAGGATGGGCACACATCACTACCGGGACTCTTTCGTTCTTCTCGGCCAATTTTTTTGAGCGGAAAATGTTGGCAGTTACAGAAAATCCTTCGCTCATGGGGATTTCTACATCGTATTCACACAGAATATCCGGATCTGGTTCGGTAAGCTCAGCCTGAGGACTAAATAGCCGACCACTTTTCAAAGCATTGCCAACCAGTGGACCAACCGCTTGCAATGTCCGAATTATGTTCGTGATGGCTTCTTTCTTCATCACATATCTCAGGCAGTTTTCACTCTCGTGTATCGATCTCTCGTCAAAATTTCCGCAGCTCGATTTACTGGTGGAACCCTCACTGATTTATCGTCATTTCCTCGAATCCCGGCGGAGTGCTTTTCCACGGATTCTCTGACATGCCAAGCTGATATCCGATCTGGAACAACCTGTTCATCTCCGCCTGATCAAATAACTCCGTCGATTGGGGCTCATAGTCGTCGGGTATACCTGCATAGTTGAAGGCGATGTCATCACGGCTGGTGAACGCGAATATACGATACAGATCACCAACGACCGCAGTCTTGATCATCGTGTCTACGGCTCGACTCGAGATCGCTGCCAAATTTCGATCGACCTGCATTGGCTCGGGCTGTACTCGGCCGTTGCGAATGATGTAGATTCCGCCACCTGCCGACTGAGCATCGTCGCCATAAACTTCGCGTCGAGCGGCCGCGACGTCAAGGGTGCCGCTGTAAAAGAAAACTTGTGTCAGGGTGCCCCCGTCTGCATGCATCTCGTCATACGGTTTGCCGTCGATCTCCACTTCGATGAGAACGGGCGGAAAGGCAACCGGGATTGAGGCCGAAGCCAGCATGACCGCGCGAAACAAGTCCAGTGCCTCCGATGATTGCCGCTTGGCGATGAGCCCCATGTTCCACACGACCAGATGTTGGGCGTCCATGTGTGTGGTGCCGATGTAGAGCCGATGACCACGATCGTGCCTCTCTGCCACGGCGCGCAACGTGTCCTCGCTGATGTATTGTTCGACCAGTTGCGTCAGCGGATCCGTTTTGGCCAGTGACTCGCTCTTGAATAGAATCGAGAAGATGCTTCGCCTTTGTAGAATGTCGTCTGCCGTTATGGTCGTATAGACTTTCTTTAACTCCTCGTCGAAATCGGAGCCGAGATAAGCGAACGGTGCGATCAGTGCGCCGGTGCTGATCCCGGTTACAAGCTTGAATTCAGGTCGCGTTCCCGTCTGGCTCCAGCCATAGAGAACGCCTGCACCAAAAGCACCATCGGAGCCGCCGCCCGATAACGCAAGTCCCTCATAAATTGGTGTGCCGTTCCCATCTGTTGGAAATTCGCCATGCTGCTCGTCGCGAACCGATTGAACGAAATCATCCTGAAAATCATCGGAGATCCTGCCACTCCACGCTCTGACATCAGAAAAACCTGGAATCTCAGCGTCATGCATGCGGTCAACGGGTACAGCATTGCGCGGCAGCGTTCCGCAGCCTGATGCGGCGATGACAAAAGCCACCGCCATGGCACCGTACCGTGCGCTCCTACTCACTGCCCAGCTTCTTGATGTTTTCGATCGCCCGATCCCATGCGTAAACAAACTGAAGTCGAATCATGCTGGTATCGATGTCGCTGTCACCAAAGACATTCGAGCTGAAGCTGGTTCGGATAGTCACGTTGTCCGTCACCGAGAAATTCAACGTGAACCCTAGAGTTCCGATTTCAATATCGCTTCCCAATTTGATGCCGTCGATTTCTGACTGGAAACCGTTGCGGTAAAGCAGATCGATAGAGCCGAAGAAGTGTCGGGTAAAATCGTGTGTCCAGTGCGCCTCAACTTGCAACATAGGATCGTTCTTCAATTTCTGTCCCAAAAAGTCGTCGTTGTCGGAAAAGAGCCAGATTGACGGAACCACTTCCAGGCTCGACCTGTAGCCCGGTGTAAATACACGGAAGTGATACTTGAAAGGGAAGGCGACTCGCCCGTAAAACCGATTCAGGCCCATGTTTACGACTTTGTCGTCGTCGTATTGCCCGAGCGGCACTCCCAGCATAAAGGCGGCATCGAGAGTCCAGGTTGGCTCGTAGTTCATATAGCTGAAAATTGCAGGTAACTTTGGCGTACCAAAAAGATTCACGTCGAGCTGTACCGACGGGTCAGCGTAGCCGGAGGCAGATTGGCTGAATGAGGTACCTGGAACGACACCGGGCGGTAAGAACTCAGGTGGTGTGATTGCGGTATCGAATTTTACATCGACACTGCCGCCAACAAGATTGGCGCTAAGTATCGACGGCTGATTGAAAAGCGTCATATGGCGTGCCCAGCTCAAAATAAAAATATCGGCTTGGGCGTCCGCAGCAGGATAGATGTAGTGCGCTGGATCGAATTGCACCGTATCTGAGGCTTGCAGGTTCATGTTCAGGTATTGGACTGACATTGCATTGGTGCCGGCTCTTCCTTTCCAGTAGGTACGGGCACCGTCGTCCTGCGCGATCACCGGTCCGGAGATCCAAGGGACGGCAATCGCAAACGCGGCAAGAGCCAAGAATCGGGCGGAGCAATTTGCTTTTTTCATGACTATTACCTTCATTGTTGGTTGATAAGTTCAATCAACTTCTTGTGTGGAATTTCTTCCATACCACGAATCGGCGGATAACTATCAGATTCGAAAACCGGAGTGGGAAGCGCCTTTTGCGAGCCTTCGAATAGCGACCGATTGCCGATGATTACGCCATTCATCTCTTCGTACTCATCCCATAGCGCGATGAGTTCTGCTTTTCTCTCCGGGAATTTTTCGGACAAGTCGAACTGTTCGCCGGGATCAGCATCGAGGTTGAATAACCGCCAATCCCCGGTACCAAATGGCTCGATGTGCCAGCCTATCTTCCAATCCCCCTGGCGAATCGCCCGGTTACCCCATAACTCCCAGCCCAGCCATTCATCCGGACCCCGGGGAGATTGCGCTTCGCCATTCAGCGTTGACACCCAGGACTTGCCCTGCATCGGTAAGATGTCGCGACCCTGGAACGTAGCCGGGTGCTCTACACCGGCCAACTCCAGTAAGGTCGGCGCAAGATCCATGACATGCATAATCGCGTTGGTATTCAATGCACCGGCACCTTGCACCCCTGGGCCGCTCACGATCAGAGGAGAGCGCGTACCGCCTTCAGTTAAGTAACCCTTGTAAAGCCGAAAGGGCGCCGCGCCCACTTGAGCCCATGTCGGCCCGTACTCTGCAAACGTGCCCTTGCGACCAATGGAATTGTGGCCCGACTCGGCGAAGTTGGCGCCCGCATGTAGAAAGCCCATGCTACCGCCCATACCTGAAAACATCGCCGCCAGGTCAGCGCCCTCTGCTCCGTTGTCGGAGAAAAAGACAACGACTGTATTGTCGTACTCGCCGATTTCCTTCAGATAGTCGAATACGCGCCCGATCTGGTCGTCCATGTATTCAACCATCGACGCGTATATCTCCATTTTCCGCCCCGACGCGATACGAGCCCCTGGCGCGAGCATAGAGGCCCGCGGCAGGAACCACAGACGATCGGCCGTGCTGACGCCTTCTTCCAAAATGCCCAGTTCCTGCATGCGAGCCAGGCGACGATATCGAATAACATCCCAACCTTCGTCGTACTGGTTCTTGTAGCGCCGCAGCCAGTCATCGGGCACTTGCAGCGGCCCATGCGGGGCCGTAAATGCCATGTAGGCCAGGAAGGGCTTGCCGTCACCACGGCCTTCTTCAATGAACTGAATGGTTTTGTCGGTGAAATTCTTCGACGAATAGTAATCCTTGGGCAGTTTTTCAACCGGCTGCCCGTCTTCTGTGTACGGAGCTTTCGGGACCTGCCATTCGATGTTCCAACCGTCATCGAAGTGATCGGCGGCTCCGACGAGCAAGGAGAAATCGCGCTCGAAGCCACGAGCGTGTGGTATTTGGTCAGGTTTCATTCCGAGATGCCATTTCCCGGCCATGTAAGTGTGATAGCCGCTATCTCGTAACAGGGAGGCGACCGAGGCAACGCGATCATTTAGCACGCCCTCGTAACCTGGTTGTCCTACCTGGTTTGGCGCTAACATCTCGCCCATGTTGCCCAGGCCGGCGACGTGATTGTCCGTTCCACTAAGCAGCATCGATCGGGTAACGGAACAGGTGGGGGCTACATAAAAGTCGGTATAGCGCATACCCTGTTGAGCAAGATCGTCCAATACGGGTGTGTTGATCTCACCGCCGTAACTACCGAGGTCTGAGTAACCCATGTCGTCGGCAACGATCACAAGAAAGTTGGGTCGTTCGCTCTGCTGGGCGACTGCCGTGCCTGCGCAAAGGAGGAAAACACTCGAGGCAATGCAAAGGCAAAGCGACAGGACAACTTTTCTCGCATCCTTTACGAAAACGTGTCGAGTAACAACTGAGCAGATGTCTATTTTATGTCGTCGCATGGTCCCTATCTCCAAACTTCTATGCGGATTCACCGTTAATGAGCAAGCTGATGAAAGAGGATGCTCCGCGAATACCGGCTCCTCCTTCACGTAACGTTCGAATTGCTTCTGCACCTGCGTCGTCAGTGAACACCAGTTTCGACAGATCCAGCACGTAGTGACCGTCCGTCGACTCACATACGTCCGCAAGCTGCGCAATTGCGTGCCCTGTCAGACGACCGGCGACATGCAAGATGACCTCAGGGCCTTCAGATTCGATGTCGATTCGTATGTCCATTGCCACTTACAAGAGAGCAATTTGCGTGCCACCCGGTTGCGGGCGTGCTGGAAGGCGTACCAACGTGTTGATAAGAAGGAGGATTCAGGCGGAGAGGAGACGCAGCCACGTAACGTGGCGGCAACCGTCTGGCCGAAATATCGGCTACGGTCTGCCGATATTTCGGCAAGTACGGATTCGGTGTCGGCCAAGTTTGACTACAATTCCAATATGGCAAAGAAGAGCAACGACGTTAGTGGTGTTCAGCCCTTCTTCGGGCTGGTCAACGATGTTTCGGCGATGCTTGTCGGCGCCCGATCAGCCGAGATTGACGTGGCGCTGGATGACTGCCTGGCGAGGCTTGGTGAGTACTTTGATGTACACCAGGTTGCGCTGGGCCAGATTTCAAAGTCAGGCGAGCTCCTTCCTTCTCTACGCATGTGGGGCGACGCTCCCGCCGTCAATTATCTGATGGTCGATCCGCCCGGCCCGGAATTGGTCACTCATTTTGTCCGCAATGGATCTGTGATCTGGAACTGCCTGGAGGATCTCGACGAGCTTCCACATTGGCGCGAGCACTGTCGTCAAGCGGGGGCCGTGGCGGGAGCAATGTGGTTACACCGTGATTTTGGATCTCACGTTGAAGGGATGGCGCTGTCGGGGCCCAGCTCGAAAGTATGGCCGGAAGATACGGTCGAATGTCTCGGCGCGATCGGCGGCGTGTTGTTTAACGCATTTTACCGTCGACGGGCAGAGGCCGAGATGGAGCAATTGCAGCGATTGGAACAGGTTATAGCTGAAGTCGCCGCGAAACTGGTCCGCGTACGCGCTGATGACGTGGATGCGGAGATTAACAATGCCCTTGGACGCATTGGCGGAGCGACAGGCGCCGATTTATGCGTTTTCCTTCGGTGCAATGATCCAGAAGCGTCAATGTATAACGTGAACTACGAGTGGTCCGTTGACGCCGTAAACGGACCTGTCTTCTCTGGTGTCAACCTCGCCGCCGACTATCCGTGGCTGGTCAGGCAACTGCAAGAGAATAAGCCATTGCATCTCTCCAGCCCGGACGACTGTGCCCTTGAAGCAAAAGCCGAGTTCGAATTGTTAAAACGATTTGACATCCAATCGATGCATTGGGAACCCTTCGAGGCCGCACACGGACGTTGTGGTTACATAGGATTGGGCACTCTTAGCCGTGCGCAGCGACGGCCGGACAGCTTCTTGCCACAACTAAGCCTGTTCGGGAATATTGTTGCCGACGCAATCGATCGTCAACGAGCGGATGTGGCGCTCGGGCAAGCCTTTGATGAGATCCAGGCCCTTAAAGAAAGGCTCGTGGTAGAGAACGAAACACTGCGGCAGGAGGTCGATGTTTTGTACTCTGACGACGAACTCATCGGCAAAAGCCACGTTTTTCGCGCCGCCATTTTTCAGGCTGAACAAGTTGCACCTACCGATTCGACCGTGCTGCTACTGGGCGAAACCGGCACCGGCAAGGGTCTCTTGGCGCGCAGAATCCACGAGCTCAGCGGGCGAAGCCAGCACCCGATGATTACTGTGAACTGCGCAGCCCTGCCGAGTTCACTCATTGAGAGCGAGCTTTTCGGACATGAAAAGGGCGCATTCACTGGCGCGATGACGCAAAAGCTTGGACGCTTCGAATTGGCAGACGGCGGTACGATTTTCCTCGACGAAGTCGGCGACCTGCCTACCGAGCTCCAGGCCAAGTTGTTGAGAGTTCTGCAAGATCAGGAGTTTGAGCGGCTCGGATCATCGACCACGAGAACCGTGGACGCACGTGTGATTGCGGCGACTAACCGGGACCTGGACCGGCTGATCGAGCAGGGTGAATTTCGGGCTGATTTGTACTATCGGCTTGGTGTATTTCCAATTCGAGCCCCGGCGCTTCGCGAGCGCCGCGGCGACATTCCGTTACTCGTGTGGTTCTTTATTTCCGAGCTGCAACATCGACTCGGCAGGAAATTCGACGAAGTGTCCGCAAATGCTATGGCTATCCTTACTGATTATGACTGGCCCGGCAACGTGAGGGAGCTCAAGAATATTATCGAAAGAGCCATGATCCTCTCCCCGGGCTCAAAGCTGCAACTAGGCGACTGGTTCTCCGGCCAGCACGACGTCAACGTTGTTTCCTTTCGGCCTCATGAACAAGCAGGCGAAACGATCGAAGAGGTTGAACGAGCACACATCGAAAAAGTGTTGGCGGCGTGCGACTGGAAGATCCGTGGCAAGGATGGCGCAGCCGAACACCTCGGACTCAAGCGAACCACTTTGCAATCGCGAATGAAAAAACTCGGTATCCAACGACCGACAGCCTGACGGGCCAAGTTGAGTGCCGATATTTCGGCCGGGAGAGAAAGACTCTTCGCCGCGATCGTCAGACACTCTCTCTAAATACTCTGCAATTTCAATGTGATAACGCGAAAGTGAGCGAAGGCGCATCCGACGGCACGCATTTTACAGCACTGGACGTACCTGTAGGCAAATTTGGAAACGTCCACATGAACTTCTATTCGAAATGCAAATCGCTCGGCAGCCTCTCGATGTCGCTTGTTCTACTCACCGTCTGTGGTCTATCGACGGCCGTTGCCCAGGAAGAACAGGAAGAACAAGAACAGCTGAGTGCGTCTCAACAAGAGGTCGCAAGGCTCAATGAGCTGCTAGACCAGGCTAAGGCGGAGAGAATAGACACGGCTGTTGAGGCAAACAAGACCGGAACCGACCCGCGCGATTTTTCTCTCAAGTGGATGCCTTTTTATCGATACACGGAGCTGGAAAACGGACTGACACAGCAGGATTTGACGGCGTTCGGTACTGTGCCATTCTCGCCTGAACTTGGAATGTTCTTTGAAGTGCCGATTGCCCAGTACCGTGATTTCAGCGATATAGAGGGAGTCCCCGAGGGCACCGATGCGATCGGCATTGGAGACATTGATCTCAAGTTCTTGTGGAACCCGAAAGCCCTGGGCTTTAACTACGGCAAAGACGGAAAAAAGAGCGGCGCTTGGCTGTTCGGTACGGATTTCGTATTGCCTACGGCGACTGATGATGCGTTGGCCGGCAATGCCTTGCTGTTCGCACCGATAGTAGGCGTTGTCGTGGATATGCCTTTGCATGGCTTTTTTGCAATGTTGAATCTTTACTACGTCGATGTGTACAAAGAAGACGGAGCGCCCGATACGTCGAAGTTCGTTGGACGATGGTTCTATATGCAACCCTTGACGCCACCGGGAAAATGGTGGGGTGGCCTCTATCTAATGCCAGAATTTCAACCGATTTATGATTTCGAGACCGATGATTCTTCCTTATGGGTTGGTCTTGAGTTTGGCAAAATGGTGGCTCCGGGGAAAATCGCTTACATCAAACCTGGTTGGGGCATTAACAACTCGGAACCTACGGACCGCGGCGACACCTTTGAAGTCGGATTTCGGTGGTTTTTCTAATCGGGAGAACAACAACCGGAACGAGGAAATGGTATGGCCAATAAGGCTCGACAGTCCCTGTTTTGGAAGGTGGCGCTGTACTACGGTGTTCTTATCGCGTTGCTGTCGGTACTGGTGGGCCTGGTTCAGCCGGAGTGGTTGAAGTACTTACCTTTGGGCGGACTAGAAGGACTGCCGAACAGCACCGGGCTGAGCGCCGAAGACGTCTTTCTGGGACAGGCGTCGACATTGAACCAGCCCCAGGAGTTTTTCGAAAATGCACTCAACCTGTTCTCGGCCATGATCGGCTCGCTGGTCGCCGCGATTCCTCTGCGGTGGGTGTACATGGCCAAGGGGTTCGGTAAATCTACTGATCCTGACATTGCGTCAGGCCTTTTGGCGTTACCCCTGGTGATTACCGCTATCGTTTTTTGCATCAAGTACAGTCTGCCGCTCGCGTTTGCGCTTGTCGGTATTCTGGCGGGGCTCAGGGTTAAGACGGAGCTGAATAGCAAGTCGGATTCCTACTTCACCTTTGCCTGCATCGGTGTCGGCCTGGCGATCGGCGCCGGCTATCTGGCCATTGCCCTGGTGCTTGCCGCATTCTTCTCTCTCACAATGCTTATCGTCACGCCGGTATCCACCGACTATCGGGCCGAAATCTAGACATGCTCATGACTGCGCACTCGCCGCAGGCGCAAGCCAATCTTTCCGTTCAGCCAAGGACTGCCTGCGGAAACTACCAATTCCCTGGCTGGATCTTTAGCGCTATCTAGGATATTCGGGAAGATGGCCTCCTTTCAGGAAAGTATGCGAGGCCATGAAGGAGACCTCTCACATTCTCGCCACCCGAAGACGCTAAGCGCAGCCGTTTCTTTGTGGACGTCGCAGTAGAAAAATCGGACCGAGCAAACTCAGAATGACCACAGGAAATATCGCACTGAAGATGGATATCGCTGAGGTAGTGTGTGGGTGAGAACAACATTTCCCTGATTCTGCACGCCAGGCCCGTTCGCGTACCTGCGAAAGCACTGCGCTATACCCATACGTTCGGCCTCGGCGGCATGTCCCTGGTGCTCTTTCTGCTGCTGATAAGCACCGGCGTCCTGATGATTTTTGTCTATGAACCGTCCCCGGAACGCGCCTACGAGTCCATCCTGTATATGCAGCAGGAAATTCTGTTCGGCCGACTCATACGCAGTGTCCATTACTGGAGCGCCAACCTGCTTATAGCGGTAGCAGTGTTGCACATGCTACGCGTATTTCTGACTGGAGCGTTCCACGCGCCCCGGCAGTCCAATTGGATAATTGGTCTTTGCTTGTTGTGCCTTATTCTGTTGTCTGGCTTTACGGGATACCTGTTGCCGTGGGATCAGATTTCCTACTGGGCAGTTACTATCTGCACTGAAATGCTGGGATACATGCCGGGTATTGGTCAGCTGCTCCAGCGGGTGATTCTCGGCGGAGCGGAAATCGGTTCCGCTACGGTGATCAACTTCTACGCTTTGCATACCATCGTCGTTCCATTGCTGCTGGTTGGGCTGATGACATGGCATTTTTGGCGCGTTCGCCTGGCCGGTGGCGTGGTCGTTCCGCGAGATCCGGAAGATGATCCTAATGTCGCGACCGACTATGTGCCGTTCGTTCCCAACCTGCTTCTCAGAGAGATAGCAGTGGGGCTGATGCTAATTGCTTTCGTGCTCCTGGTCGCAATTTTCTTCGAGGCCCCGTTGGGCGAGCCTGCCAATCCCGGGGTGAGCCCAAACCCGGCTAAGGCGCCGTGGTATTTTCTCGGCTTACAGGAACTACTGCTGCACTTTCATCCTGTGTTTGCTGTCTTCGTTATTCCCCTGGTCGTCGCCGTCGCAATGGTCGGAGTCGCTTATCTGAGTTATGACTCCGATTTGTCGGGGAACTGGTTCCTGACTCCGAAAGGGCGACGCATGGCAATCGTTGCTGCAGGTGTCGCCCTGCTGCTAACGCCGTTGTGGATTCTGATGGATGAGTTCGTCCTCGGATCGAGTGGCTGGTTGCCAGGCGCCGTGCCGATCATCAGCAATGGTCTATTACCCTGTGGTGCTCTCGTGGCTGGAGTTGTTGCGTTCTACATGTTGCTAAAGAAGTTTTTCTCGGCGTCAAACAACGAGACGGTACAGGCGTTATTCGTGCTGTTCGTGGTTGGTTTCACGATACTCACTGTAACTGGTGTGTGGTTTCGTGGTGCGGGTATGGCATTGGTGTGGCCATGGCAGATATAGATAAATCCCGCCGCAGCTTTCTGTCCCGCATTCTGCGGGCACTCGGTGGCCTGGCCGTACTGGAGGCAGGCTGGATTGCAGCATCATTCGTTGGGTCACGCCGGCGCCGGCCATCGACAGGCGAGGGGACCGGAGTGCAGGTTGCCGGTCCGGTTGAACGATTTGAACTGGGTACTGTTACGGCATTTCGCGAGGGCGAGTTCTACCTGGCGCGTCTGAAGGATGGCGGATTCCTGGCCTTGCACCGCAAGTGCAGCCATCTGGGTTGTACCGTACCCTGGATCAAGGATGAGCAGAGATTCGTCTGCCCCTGCCATGCATCTGCCTTCGACATCAACGGAGCGGTGCTCGATGCACCGGCCCCGCGAGCTCTGGATTTGTTCGCCGTGCGCATCGAGAACGGAATTGTGAAAGTTGACACCAGCAAGCTGATTCGCCGGTCCTCTTTCGATTCGCACCAGGTAACCAGGGTCTGATCGTCCGATGAATAACGACGACATGCGTGGCTGGAGGATCGCCGGAATCGCTGCGCTTGGCGTGATCGTCCTTTCCATTCCACTCTATGTCATCAGGGAAACGCAGCGAGATACCGCCGACATTCCAGCCGGCGCGTCAGATGCGAGCTTTGTGGGCCGGGAGCAATGCATCGATTGCCACGATGAGGCATACGAGCAATGGTTGGGCTCGGATCATGATAACGCCATGGACCACGCCAACGAACAGACGGTCCTGGGCGACTTCGACGACGCCGAATTCGAACACGACGGGGTCATGTCCCGCTTTTACAAAAAAGAGGACAAATACCTTGTCTTCACGGAAGGCCCTGGCGGAGAAATGGCCGAGTTCGAAGTACGCTATACGTTCGGCGTTGAGCCGTTACAGCAATACCTGGTCCCTTTTTCAGGTGGCCGGCTGCAGGCATTGTCCGTCGCCTGGGATACAGAGGAGCAGCGCTGGTTCGACCTCTACCCTGACGCGACTTTCTCACCAAATGATTGGTTGCATTGGACCCGCAACGGTCAGAATTGGAATGGTATGTGCGCCGAATGTCATTCCACCAATTTGCGCAAGAACTACGATCCGGAAAACGAGACTTTCAACACCACGTGGTCCGAGATAGATGTCAGTTGCGAATCCTGCCACGGACCGGCCTCCCGGCATATGGCGTGGGCCGAAATCGATCCAATGGGGCGCCCCGATGCAGAGAATTATGGTCTGGTCGTGGACACGAGCGTCATGGACAACCGCCAGCAAGTGGAAATGTGCGCTCCCTGCCACTCTCGCCGCAGCGAAGTTGGCGACTATGACCACAGCCAGGTGGATCTGCTGGAAAATCTGGTGCCTTCGCTGTTGCGAGAAGACATCTATCATGCGGATGGCCAGATACTCGAGGAGGACTACGTCTGGGGCTCTTTCGTACAGAGCAAGATGTACCAGAATGGAGTCCGCTGCAGTGACTGCCACGACGTGCACAGCCTGGTGCTACACAAGGAGGGTAATGAGCTCTGTCTGCAATGCCACCAGGCGGATACATACGACGCGTACGAGCACCACTTTCATCAGAAGATCTACGAGGGCCAGCCCAGCGACGGCGCCTTGTGTATCAAATGTCACATGCCCGAGCAGCCCTTTATGGTGATCGATGATCGGGCAGATCACAGTCTCCGTGTGCCGCGGCCAGACCTGAGTTTGGAGATCGGCGTTCCGAACGCTTGCAGCCAAAGCGGCTGCCACAATGACCAAACCGTGGAATGGTCTGCGGATGCGTATACCGAATGGTACGGCAAAGCACGCAAACCTCACTTTGGGACCGCGCTGGCCGCTGCCCGTGCGGGTGAACCGGGCGCACAGGACAGTCTCATCTCCATTGTAGAGAGCCCCCTGTATCCGTCTATCGTGCGCGCAACCGCCTTGAATGTTCTGCAGGCCTACCCGGACGCACGAACGACTCGACTCATGCATCGCGCGCTGGGCGATGACGAGGCCTTGGTACGCCACACCGCCGTTGAAGGGATTGCGGCTGAGACTCCGGAAGCGTTGGTCGAATTGCTCGCACCCTTGCTTTTCGACCCGGTTCGAGCGGTTAGGATAAGGACGGCCTCACGCCTCAGTGGCGTAGGCAGGGAATACTTCAAAGCCTATCAGCGGGAAGCCCTTGATAAAGAGCTGGCAGAATATATTGGAGCGATGAGAGCTTCGCTGGACTTTGCGGCTGCAGGGATGAATCTGGGTAATCTATATGAATCTCAGGGGAACGCAGATACGGCAGAGCGCTACTATCGCACCGCCCTTGACGTTGACGACCTTTTTTTTCCGGCCAAGATGAATCTGGCCATCCTGCTTAGCCAGCAAGGGAAGAATGATGAAGCCGAACATCTGCTGAGAGAGGTATTGGAAGCCTACCCCGAGGAATACGATACCGCGTACTCGCTGGCGCTCCTCCTGGTCGGTCTGAATCGGGTTGACGAGGGCGTGTCCTTCCTCGCCAGGGCGGCGGAGGGTATGCCGCAACGCTCACGCGTCCAGTACAACTATGGCTTGCTACTCGCTCAGCTATCGAGGGACGACGAAGCCGAAGTCGCTTTGCGTAATGCCATGGACCTCGAACCGCAAAGTTTTGACTACCTGTATGCGCTGATCGACTTTCATTACAAGCGCGGTCAATTCGACGAGGCCCTTGTCATTGCCGACAAGATGATCCAGGCACATCCTCAACAGCGCTTTGGCTACGATATCAAAGCTGCTATTGAGGGCCGCTAACGGGTTTTAGGCCTGACTAGTTGCCGCCGATCATCGTCCGCCGTGGCTTGACGACGTTCAGGACTATTGAAGATGAGGCGTCCTTGACGGCCGGCATACTCAGCAGGTCCCCATCGATAAAACGCCCGAAAGCGTCGAGGTCCGATGCCACGACTTCAAGCATAAAATCGATCGATCCGGATACCATGTGGCAGGCCTGTACCTGCGGGTGTTCCAACACTTTGCGGCGAAAGTCCTGGGCGAGATCCGTGCTTTGCCGGTCGACCTTGACCTCGACAAGTGCTTTTACCCTGTGCCCCAGCGCTTTCTCGTTGAGCTTGACGGTAAAGCCGGCGATGACGCCGTCTTCCTCCAGCGCCTCGACGCGTCGCTGGCATGCGCTGGCCGACAGGTTGACGCGCTTGGCCAGGTGCGACCAGCGAATGCGGCCGTCGTCCTGTAGGGCACGCAGGATCAATGCGTCATATCGGTCCATAGATACCAAATACTGCGAGAAAGTTTCGTAAAAGTCAAAAATCCTGCGTAGTTTCGTCAAAAAGCATCGAAAAACGCCGACACCCTGCGCGGCATCTTGAGTAAAATTTTCGAATATCGGAACACCTCGAATTCTCTTGGGAGAGAGCAATGTCATACCTGAAGAAAGTTGACCACATCGCCTACGCGGTCGCAGCAGGCAGCATCGAAAAATGGGCCTGGTTCCACATCGTGGTAGAGGGCGGCACGCTGATCAAACGTATTGACGATGCGCGTCCGGGTGACCCGAACAGCAGCATGAAGATCTGGTGCATCGACTACGGTGATTTCGGTATTGCGCTCATCGAGGGTATCGATCGTGGCAACCAGTCGCAGGTTTCGAGTTTTGTCGAAAAGCACGGTGATCATTCTTGCCAACACGTTGCGTATGACACGCACAGCCTCGACGCATTTATTACCCACATGAAATCGCTGGGTGGCCATCCACGTGGCGATGTGCTGGTTCAGGACGATGGCTTCGGTATTCTCAAACAGATGTTTGCGAAGGGCTATGCGACGGGTCATGCCGGCGAAGCGACCTTCCCCGAGTACTGCGAGCGCCCGGAAACAGAAGATGCGGCGAAGGAAGTCGAGATTACGTTTTCGGACAAGGCGGGCGGTGAATTCTACAAGCAGGTCCAGAACGCCATTGATGACGGCGATACACAGCCGTTCTTTGACTTCAACATGATGCCGGATGACTGGGAAGTGCCTGAAGAGCAAAGCAAGGGCAAGAAGGACCCCGACGCCAAATTGGTTGCCGCTTAATTTCGGCGATAGACGAGTTTTTCCTCGCGTACATCGTCGCCGTTATGAAATACGATGTAGCCATGCATCGTATCGTCATCGATACGATAAAAGCTGATGCCTGAAAAGTGGATCGCGTCATCATCCGATGTTACGTATCGGAAGGTGACGTAGTCCGGCTTGTCTTCCCAAGCCGTGAAGTCCGCGCTGAAGTGCTTGACCTTGAGGCTCAGGCTGCCTTCTTCTTCGACTAGTAGCAGCAGCTCGTAAAACACGACGTTGTCGCCGTCCATGAGCTTGAAAAAACCGATCATCGATCCGGCTGACGGCGGGTTCCAGCCCTCTTCGAACGTATTGCCAAACGCTTCGCCCGACCAGTTACCGACGAGCCACGAAACATCATCGAGCGTTGCCGCGGGACGATTCTCTGTGTCGTCGAGCTTGAATGTATGTTCCGTACGCTGTGATTGCGCCAGGGCTGCCTGACCCAGGAATATCAGGGCGAGCGCGGTGAAAATCTTGCCTGATCTGGTCATGTGCTTAACCCCAGGATGTCGCGAGCTTCATTGGCGCTCGCAGGGTGCCGATCATACTCGGCACAAAGATCAGCAGCACGAGCGACCAGTGCTGCATTTGAAGGTGCGAGTGTATTGCCATCAAGCCGAATGTTGTCCTCGAGGCCAGTACGCATGTGCCCACCGAGTTCGAGGCACCAACGATTGACCTCGAGTTGTGATTTACCGATACCTGCGGCAACCCATGTTGCATCCGGCAGGAGTTCGCTGAGTTTTTCGAGTTCGAATTCGAGAATATCGCGATGCGCGGGAAGGGCGTTCCTAACGCCCAGTACGAACTGCACATGCAATGGGCTTTTCAAGAGTCCCTGTGCGACCAGGTCTGCAGCCCTGTATAGCATCGCGAGGTCGAAGACTTCGATCTCCGGTTTGATGTCGTACTCCAACATTTTTGTGGCAAGTTCCTCAATAAGTTCATTCGAGTTTTCGTAGATGGACTTCGGGAAATTGCAGGACCCGGTCGACAGCGACGCCATGTCCGGACGATGATGCAACATCGAGCCCCGCTCGGCGCCTACGCCAGAGCGGCCACCCGTCGAAAACTGCACGATGATGTCGGGGCAGTGTTTGCGTATGCCTTCCTGAAATGCGGCAAATTTATCCGGGTCGGTGCACGGCGAGCCGTCGGCGTTGCGCGAATGCACATGCACGAGCGCGGCACCCGCTTCGAATGCTTCATGTGTTGATTCAATCTGCTCGGCAACCGATTCAGGTACAGCCGGGTTGTGGCTCTTCCTGGCAACGGAGCCTGTTATGGCAACGGTGATGATGCAGGGTTCCGACATGGACTGTTGCCTCATTGCGACACTGGTCGCTGCCAGCATAAACGTCTATTGTACCTGCAACGCAATCGCGGGAGAGAGTCATGAAAACCATGCTTGGGCTGCTGGTTTTGGCATTACCGTTCATTTGTCTGGCCGACGTCGTTGTGCCATTGGATTCCGTCGAGAGATACGTGAATGTTCGACAGGCGCCGGAGGCTGAGACTGATATCGTCGGCCGCTTGCAGAAGGGCGTGCCATTGACGCTCGTTCAGTCGGTGCCCGGCTGGCATGAAGTCGAACTTGATGACGAAGGCACGACCGGTTTTGTCAGCGCAGACTGGTCGACCGTGATACCGGACGAACCTGATGAGGTCGTCGTGGAGGAGGTTGTCGAGGAAATCGTCGAGGAAGTCGTTGAAGAGACCGTTGTCGAGGAAGTCGTCGAGGAAGTTGTCGAAGAGACCGTTATCGAGGAAGTCGTCGAAGCGGAGCCAGTGGTAGAGGCCGCTGTCGAAGAGACACCAGAGCCTGAGGCAGTTATCGGCGGAATCGGGCCTCCGGGACCACCGGGTCCGGCAGGACCGGCAGGCGAGGCGACCATCAAAGGAACACCTTGTTACCTGGTCCGTTTCAAGGACGCGACCACCGGCGGCCAATCACAGGTCTATGACGATGGTAATCAGATTGGTATCGGTACAAGCGAGCCCAAGCAACGTCTCGAAGTGAACGGTAGCATTCAGATCCATGAGCAGAACAGCAGTGTTGCCGGTTTGATGATCACACAGTCGTCGGGTGAAACCGGATACATCATGCACAATCGTGCCAGTACGTTGACGATTGGTGCGGGCTCCGTCGACCGCATTACGATCGACCGCGACGGCAACGTGGGTGTCGGGGTTGCGCGGCCCACACACCCGCTTGAGATGGCCAGCGGAGCGCACGTGACGGCCGGCGGTGTGTGGACCAACAGTTCGTCACGCAGTCGCAAAGAAAACATCAGTGAGCTCAGCCTGGAAGAGGCGCTTGCTGCGCTCGCGGCGCTCGAGCCGGTGCAGTTCAATTACAAGTCAGATACGTCGGACTCTTACGTGGGTTTCATCGCTGAGGATGTTCCAGAGTTGGTTGCCACAGGCGACCGCCAGGGACTCAGTGCGATGGATATCGTCGCCGTGCTGACACGGGTCATCCAGGAACAGCAGCACAGGATCGAGGCTCTCGAGGCGAAGGTCGCCGACTAGGCTATTCGTAGTTGATGTCTTACGTTCTACAAAACAGGAACGGCATGTCGGTGTCCGTCCTGCCGCTCGGTGGAATTATCCATTGCTTAACGGCGCCGGATCGCAACGGTCGTTACGATGATGTCGTGCTCGGTTTTGATGCGGCGGGCGACTATGAAAACGGGCACCCCTGTTTCGGCGCGCTGATCGGACGTTACGCCAATCGTATCGCCGCTGGCAGATTCACGATTGACGGCAACCAGTATGTCGTCGCCTGCAACGATGGCGCGAATCACCTGCATGGCGGATACCGCGGTTTTGATAAGGTGAACTGGAGTATTGACCAGCCTGCAGAGGCGCACGGTCAGTCAGTGCGGTTGCGCTACATCAGCGCGGATGGCGAAGAGGGGTTTCCCGGCGAGCTAAGCGCCACGGTGACTTACACGCTAGGCGATGACGACGAATTTCAAATTGATTACAAAGCGACATCGACGCGGCCGACGCCGGTCAACCTGACCAGTCACCCGTATTTCAATCTTGCCGGGCAGGGGGGCGGTTCGATACTTGATCATGAGCTCGAGATCGTCGCGTCGGCCTACACACCAGTCGGGCCTGACCTGATCCCGGTCGGTACTATCGACGCGGTTGAGGGAACACCCATGGATTTTCGCGATCCGGTAACCATCGGGACCCGTATCGATGCACCGTCCGAGCAGTTGCAATGCGCAGGCGGTTACGATCACAACTGGGTGCTCGACGATCAGGAAGGCACATTGAAGCTGGCCGCACGCGTGACCGAGCCCGTCAGTGGTCGAGTGATGGAAGTAATGACGACTGAACCAGGGCTGCAGTTCTATAGCGCTAATTCATTGGACAATATCCTTGGCAAGGTCGGTGCAGTGTATGGACCAAGGTCGGGTTTTTGCCTGGAAACGCAGCATTACCCGGATTCGCCCAATCGCCCGAACTTCCCATCAACAATTCTGAGGCCCGGTGATCTGTATGAATCGACGACCATCTATCGTTTCACTACAATTGCAGCAGGCTAAGTAACTGGTCGACCGCATTGCGCCTGAAGAACTGTTACCGAACGAGCGATTTTCGAAAGCTGGCGCAGCAGCGCTTGCCATCCCCGATATTTCATTACATTGATGGTGGTTCAGACGACGAGGTTACGCTGGCGCGTAACACGGCGGCATTCGACACCGTTGATCTCGTACCGAATGTGCTCGCGGGTATCGGTGAAGTCGACATGTCAGTGTCGGTTCTCGGTCAGACACTGGACATGCCCTTGTTGTTTTCGCCGACTGCGATGCAGCGCCTGTTTCACCATGACGGCGAATTTGCGATCGCGGATGTCGCGGAAAAGTACGGCACAATGTATGGCGTGTCGACGATAGGCACGCGCAGCATCGAAGAACTCGGCGCACGCAACGATGCCGCAAAATTTTTCCAGATTTATGTGCATACCGATCCCGGACTGACCAGCGATTTGGTGGCGCGTTGCAAGGCGGCAAATTTCGGCGCGCTGGCTTTGACCGTCGATACCATCGTCGGTGGCAATCGCGAGCGCGATTTCCACACCGGCATGACGACACCCCCGAAACTGACGCCACGCAGCCTGCTCAGCTTCGCGACGCACCCAGGCTGGACCTTTAATTACCTGTTACGTGACAAGTTCGATCTGCCGAATATCTCAGCCACAATTGAAGCGGGCTCGAAGCGCAAATACTCAGTCATGGAGTACCTGGATTCACAGCTGAAGCGCACGATCGACTGGGACGATGTCGCGGCGATGATCGAGGAGTGGGGTGGCCCGTTCGCGATCAAGGGTGTCATGTCAGTTGATGATGCCAGGCGCAGTGTCGATGTAGGTGCCAGTGCGATTATGGTCTCCAATCACGGTGGACGGCAGCTGGATGGCTCGCGTGCACCGTTCGACCAACTGGCGGCTATCCTCGATGCCGTCGGCGGCGATATCGAGGTCATCGTCGATGGGGGTATTCGCCGTGGAACCCATGTACTGAAGGCGTTGGCGATGGGCGCAACAGCATGTTCAGGCGGCCGCATGTATCTCTATGCGTTGGCCGGCGCGGGTCCCGCCGGAGTCGACCGGGCTGTCGGCTTGTTGCGGGACGAGATCGAACGCGACATGTTTCTCATGGGCTGTTCGTCGCTGTCGAAACTCAAGTCGTCCATGGTTGTCCAACGGACACCGTCAAATTGATCGTGCGAACGTACATGGAACTTTCAATGCACAAGAGTCGTTGCGTCATCATACTGTTGTCGGCGCTAATCATCGCCGCATGCGGTGGTGGCAGCAGCAGTAGGAATAATCCGCCGCCTCCGCCGCCCCCGCCACCACCTCCGGTTGAAGTCGGCCTCGATGCACGCCAGGACAACATGACGTGTGTTGCGCCCGCGCGGGCCGCACTGGGCACGATTGACGTTACGAATGCCTTCCCGGGCCTGCCCAGCCTCAGCGTGCCAACGAAGGTACTTGTCGAACCGGTCGCCAATCCACGCTGGTTCGCGCTCGAAAAGAACGGCAGGGTCGTAGCATTCGATCCAGATAACGCCGTTAGCCTTACGCCGTTTCTCGACCTCACCGGCACGGCGAGCACATCCGCCAATGAAGGCGGGCTGCTGGGCATGGCGTTCCACCCAGACTATCCGGCTGTCCCCGAAGTTTTCCTGTCGTACACCGTCGAGGGCTCGGGCGGGCCGAGACTTCATTCCATCGTGACCCGATTCATACTGGATGACGTCAATTCGCCGGGGGCGGGAACTGTCCAGCAGCAAATCATCGAAGTCGACCAATTCGCAGCTAACCACAACGGCGGCGACATCGCCTTTGGCCCGGATCGACTGTTGTATTTCGGTCTTGGCGATGGTGGGGGCGGCGGAGATCCGAACGAAACGGCACAGGATACGACCAATTTGCTCGGATCGATGTTGCGAATCGACGTCATCGGTACCGGGGCCGACTACGGTATTCCGGCCGGCAATCGGTTTTTTGGAAATACGAAATGCGGGCCGACAGAATCAAACGCCGATGACTGTCCCGAGATCTATGCGTGGGGACTGCGCAATCCGTGGCGCTGGAGTTTCGATGGACCGACTGGCGATTTCTGGGCGGCGGACGTCGGTCAGAACGCCTGGGAAGAAATAAACCTGATTCTGGCCGATCGCAATTACGGCTGGGACTGCCGCGAAGGCGCGCATAATTTCGAGTCGGCCGGCTGCAGCGGGCCCTTCGAGGAGCCCGTGAGCGAATATCCCCACGGCAGCGGCAACGGCTCGATCACCGGCGGGTTCGTCTACCGAGGAACGAGTATTCCGGGTCTGTATGGACGCTATGTTTTTGCGGACTATCTGTCAGGGCGGATCTGGGCGTTGGAGTCCGACGGTATGGGCGGCTACACCAATGAGGAGCTCATCGACACGTCGACCGGCCCATCGTCATTCGGCATCGATCAGGACGGTGAACTTTATTACACGGACATCAACAGCGGACGCATCATGCAGTTGATCCAGACGGGCGGCGGCGCCGACCAGGTTCCGGACCTGCTGTCAGCGTCAGGATGCGTCGATCCGGGAAACACCGCATTGCCGTATAGCGGCCTGGTTCCCTACGATATTAATGCGCCGTTCTGGTCGGATAATGCCGCCAAAGATCGACACATAGGCATTCCAAATGGTACGTCGATATCGATCGACGTGGAGGACGACTGGGCATTCCCGGCCGGTACGGTGCTCGTCAAGAATTTCCGGTTGAACGGGCGGCTGATCGAAACGCGCCACCTCATGCGCCATCCGGATGGCGTCTGGGCAGGCTACACCTACGAATGGAACGTGGCCGAGACTGAAGCGACTCGTGTTCGAAATGGCAAGATCTCGAACATCAGCGGGCAAGACTGGATATTCCCGGATGAGGCCGAGTGTCTCGGCTGTCACACTGCTGTTGCGGGCGTTGCCCTTGGCCCCGAAACCAGCCAGATGAATCGCGATTTCACCTATCCTCAAACCGGTCGCACGCATGGCCAGCTCGAGACGCTCGATACAATTTCGATGTTCTCGTCGCCACTTCAGGGTACACCGGCCACGTTGCCGGCCCTGCCAGACCCGATGGACACAGGCGCTGCGCTTGGCGACAGGGCGCGCGCGTATTTGCATACAAACTGTGCGCAGTGCCACCAGCCCGGTGGACCGACACCGGTTAACGTAGACCTGCGCTATACGACCTCGATCGGCAATTTGAATGCTTGCGACGTCGTGCCCGAAGAAGGGGGCCTTGGCCTGACGATGGCGAGAATTATCGCACCTGGCGATGCGTCGCGATCCGTGCTCGTCGAGCGCATGAACCGGCGAGACCCGGTCGGCATGCCGCCACTTGGGTCCAGTATCGTGGACGCGGATGGCGTCACCCTGGTGACGGACTGGATCAATGGTCTGGCTGACTGCAATTGAAGCCAAACCAAGTGCTCAATATGTGACGCCAATCAAGGGTTTTGTGGTCCCTAAAGCCCATAATTGTGGGCATTGGAGGGTCCATGAAGCAACTTGTTGTCACAATCGCACTTCTTTTCGGGGTTTGCCTGAGCGCAAATGCTGATGTCTGGAAGTGGGTGGATGCTTTCGGCAAGACGCACTTCGTCGACACCATGACGCCCATCTACACCTGGGTCGACGAGTTCGGCAAGGTTCATTACAGCGATACACCGGGTCACGAAGATGCCGTCTCTGTGCAGCTGGTGTGGTTGTCAACGGGCACACTGGACGGGGTCCCCGAAACGACAGACAAGCCCGAGTCAGGTGGCTATGCCTACGCGGGTGAAACCGCCGAGGATAGGGCGGAGCGTGAAAAAGCCGAAGCCTACTATTGCAAGCGCGCCACCGAGATTTATGATTCCTACCTGAACGCACCGCAGCTATACCGCACAGGTGAAGATGGCAAGCGCGAGTACCTGAGCAAGAAGGATGCTGCTGCGATGATTGCCGAGACCAAGGCGAAAGTGAACGACCTCTGCGGCTAGAAACTCCTCTTGGATTCGATCAGAAACTGCACGCTGTCGATCGATTCATCTCCATCCAACGGGAACGCAACGTCAATGTGAATGATGCTGCGCGTACCTGTTCGCGTTGGTGCCAGGCGCAATCCGAAGCCAACATCGCTTAGCCAACCCAGGCTTTCGCCGCCCAGCGGATTATCGCCCCAGGTACGACCAGTGTCGGCGAAGATGGCGCCACCGACACGGACCAGGCGGAATGGATACCAGTTCCAGAAGTAACGCTGCTCCACAGTCAACAGCACTTTCGAGTCACCTGACTGGTAGCGAAGTGGGTAGCCGCGCAAGCCGGTGTCGCCGCCGAGCTCGACCGGATTATCGAGATCCAGGTTGTTGCCGTATGTCGCGGAAATTGTCGTGAAGAAGGTGCGCTGCTCGGACTGCTGCTTGTAGTAGCGGGCGCGCACGCTGAGCAGTGCATTGACTGTGTCACCGCTCTCGATACGGCCACTCGCATCTGCCGACAACAGCACGGCTGATTTCGCGAGATCACCAAACGATCGGCTGGCGCTGAGCCAGTACAAGGCCGCGTCACGATCGGCGCCGAAACCCTCATCGGACCAGCCCAGCGTTGCAGCGATGCGGGTGCCCGTCAGAAAATCCTCGGTTCTTTTTATCTGATCACGGTTCTGCGCCGTTTCGAACTGGTCTTGCAGGATCTCTATTCCGAAGTATGGGTACACCAGTTCGCGATCGTTCGGGATGGCCGGGGGCAAGGTCGCGTCCGGAACCGCCGAGAACCGGTTTTCGTCGTAAGCGATGCCGGCCGTGTAGCGACGCACCCAGCCATCGCGCAGACCTTCCGACCAACCGCCGAACGCCGAAAAAAACTGGCGCTCATGTCGAAACTCGGCGGCTTTTTCGCCAAGCTGGTAGAGTCGGCGTTCCAGGTCAAAATCCCTGCCGGTTACGCCCGCGGTCCAGCGTGCATCGAGCGCATAGAAAGGCCGTATGACCGAGAGCGCATTCCAGTGGCCGTCGGAGTTGTCGGAATAGTCGAGTCGCAACTGCGTCCAGCTGCGCCCCAGGTTCTTATCGCGAAAAGAGAACAGCGTTGAGTCCCGGTCGACATCTTTTGCGCGTGAGACCAGCACCTGTTGTCCCCAGCCGAACAGGTTCAGTTCCTCGAGCCTGACCGACGACCGGTCCTCGCCGCCGCTGCGGGAAAAAGAGAATCCGGGCTTAAGCGTCCACACGTCACGCGTATTAACCTGCAAATCGACAGTGCCGTCCTCGCGATTCACAGGAGTGATCGATGCGTCGTAGAAGAAGGTATTGCGCCGCAGTATTCTCTCGGTTTCCTCGACCAGGCGCTTCGAGAACTCGTCGCCGGATGCAAATAACAGTTGCTGCTCGATCACCGAGTCCCGGGTAATGATGTGCAGCCGGTTGGCAAGCCGGTAAAAGGCGTTGTTCTCCTTCGGGTTCGACAGGTCAAAGACATCCTGCTTTACGAGAATGATGTCGCCGATAACTACCTGGTCGGATTCGAGGCGCTCCGGATCGAGCAATTCCGGCGTGTTTTCATCCGCCACTGAACCGCCGCACCACATCAGCGCGGAAATTACTATTGCGACTAGTTTTCGAATTGAAAGGCTCACGTCAGGACGCTACTTAGGGGCGGCTAATTCAGTATAATCGGCCCGTCGTTAATTCACAGTGACCTGATGTGCAAAACGAGTTGATCAACGAGGGCCTGACCTTGATGCTGGCTGGCATGGGTACGGTTTTCGTGTTCCTGACGGTCCTTGTAATTGCGATGATCCTGATGTCGCGGCTAGTTGCACGATTTCAGCCCACCAGAGAAGGCGCGGGCACCGGAGATGACGAGATCGCGGCGATTGCGGCCGCCATAGCGGAACACCGACGCCAATAAACCGAAGATGAGTTCAATGAGCAAAGAGAAACCCCTTGGTATCACCGAGCTAGCGCTGCGCGACGCACACCAGAGCCTGCTGGCAACCCGCATGCGCATTGATGACATGCTGCCGATTGCCGATAAGCTTGATCGCGTCGGCTTCTGGTCGATCGAAAGCTGGGGTGGTGCCACGTTCGACGCCTGTATTCGTTACCTCGGCGAAGATCCCTGGGAACGCATTCGGCGGCTCAAAAAGGCAATGCCAAACACGCCGCAGCAAATGCTGTTTCGTGGCCAGAACATCCTGGGTTACCGGCATTACGCGGATGACCTTGTCGAGAAGTTTGTCGAGCGTGCTGCCGTCAATGGTGTCGATGTATTCCGCATATTCGACGCGCTGAACGACATGCGCAATCTCGAGACGGCTGTCAAGGCGACGCTGGCCGTGGGCAAGCATGCGCAGGGCACGATTTCCTACACCGTCAGCCCGGTGCATACGATGGATCTCTGGGTCGATCTGGGTCGGCAGATAGAGGATATGGGTGCGCACTCGATCTGCATTAAGGACATGGCCGGCTTGCTGAATCCCCAGGTCGCGTTTGACCTCGTTACGCGCCTCAAAGATACAGTCGATATACCCATTCACCTGCATTGCCACGCGACGACCGGGATGTCGACGGCAGCATTGATGAAGGCAGCCGAAGCAGGTATCGATGTCGTCGATACGGCAGTATCTTCAATGAGTATGACCTATGGCCACTCGCCCACCGAGGCGTTGGTTGCAATATTCGATGAGTCGGACAGGGCCACCGGTCTCAACCTGCGCCTGCTGGAAGAGATCGCTGCTTATTTTCGAGAGGTCCGAAAGAAGTATGCGCAGTTCGAAGGTGCGCTCAGGGGCGTCGATTCGCGCATTCTCGTCGCGCAGGTTCCGGGCGGCATGTTGACCAACCTCGAGATCCAGCTACGCGAACAGAATGCCGCTGACAAGCTCGATGCAGTCCTCGATGAGATCCCGCGCGTCCGCGAGGATCTGGGCATGTTGCCACTTGTTACTCCAACGTCGCAGATCGTCGGCACGCAGGCGGTCATCAACGTTCTCTCTGGTGAGCGCTACGCGACGATCTCAAAAGAGACGGCCGGTGTACTCAAGGGCGAATACGGCGCAACACCGGCGCCCGTGAACGCCGAGTTGCGGGCGAAAGTACTGGACGGCGCCGATCCGGTCACCTGTCGGCCAGCCGACTTGCTGGAACCGGAAGTCGAGAGACAGACCGAAGAACTGCAGAAGCTGGCCATCGAGAAACGCATACGCCTGGCCGACGACGTTATCGACGATGTCCTAACCTATGCGCTGTTTCCGCAGATGGGGCTTCGATTCCTGCAAAACCGCGAAAATCCTGAGGCTTTCGAGCCGGTTCCCGACGGGAAATCCACGGCTGTGGCGAGCGCCGCACCAGCGGCCAACGCACCGTCAGTCTATTCGGTACGAGTAAACGGCAAGGCGTATACCGTCGAAGTGGCCGAGGGAGGACAGCTCACAGATGTCCGCCCGGGCACGCAAGCAGCCGCCACAACGCCTTCGTCGGCTAGTGGCGATTCAGTCAACGCCGTACTCGCCGGCAATATTTTCAAAGTGCACGTCGCAGTTGGTGACGTCGTGGCGCAAGGCGACCCGCTACTCGTCGTGGAAGCCATGAAGATGGAAACGGCAGTCGTCGCGCCCAAGGCGGGCACGATCTCCCAGGTACTCATCGCCGAAGGCGGTGTCGTTGCGGTCGGTGATTCGCTGGTCACGATCGACTAGGCCATGGAACTCATCACGGAAATCTGGCGGGGCTCTGGTCTCTATCAAATGAGCGGCGGCCAGGCCGTCATGCTGCTGATCTGTCTGCTGTTGCTCTACCTCGGCATTGTCAAAAAGTTCGAGCCGCTGCTACTGGTCACGATCGGTTTCGGCGGTTTGTTGTCGAACATACCGGGCGTCGAGATTGCGACCGGCGACGGCCTGTTGCATCTCTTCTATGTCGTCGGCATTACGACCGGCGCATTTCCATTGATTATTTTCATGGGCGTCGGCGCGCTGACCGATTTCGGACCGTTACTCGCAAATCCGCGCACGTTGTTTCTAGGCGCGGCGGCGCAGTTCGGTATTTTTGCGACCTTGCTGGGCGCGCTCGGGCTGACAGCTCTCGGCTGGGCGGACTTCTCACTCAGGGATGCGGCCGCAATCGGCATCATCGGCGGTGCTGACGGCCCTACGGCAATCTATGTCGCTGGCAAGCTTGCACCGGACCTGCTTGGCGCCATTGCCGTGGCGGCCTATTCCTACATGGCGCTCGTGCCGCTGATTCAGCCGCCCATCATGAAGGCACTGACGACCGAGGCCGAACGCAAGATCGAGATGGTGCAGCTTCGCGAGGTATCGAAAACCGAGCGCGTTCTGTTTCCGATTGTGCTGTTGCTACTCGTCGCATTGGTGTTGCCGTCAGCGGCGCCACTGATCGGCATGCTCGCGTTCGGCAACCTGATGCGTGAGTGCGGTGTTGTCGATCGCTTGTCCGATACGACCCAGAACGCTCTGATAAATATCGTGACAATATTCCTCGGCCTTGCAGTCGGCTCAAAACTCAGTGCGGAACAGTTTCTGGATATCAATACGCTTTTCATCCTGAGCCTCGGTATCGTCGCATTCAGTATCGGCACGGCGAGTGGCGTATTGATGGGCAAACTGATGAACAAGTTGTCGAAGCAGGCGATCAATCCGTTGATCGGTGCGGCCGGTGTCTCAGCGGTACCGATGGCGGCGCGTGTTGCCAACAAGGTCGGCCTCGACGCGAACCCTCATAACATCCTGCTCATGCACGCCATGGGTCCGAACGTGGCCGGCGTCATCGGCTCAGCCGTGGCCGCCGGCATCATGATCATGTTCACGTCATGATCATGTCTGCATACGAACTGCACTAGCGGTTGAAGTGATCCTCGAGTACCTGCGCGACACAGCTCGTCAAGCGCTTACCGGTCTCAATATGCAGGAACTCGTTCGGGCCATGCGCGTTGGACTTGGGGCCGAGTAGTCCCGTGATCAGGAACTGCGCTTCCGGAAACTTCTCGCCAAGCATGCCCATGAACGGAATCGTGCCGCCCGTGCCCATGTACATCGACGGCTTGCCAAAGAAAGCCTCCGACCCCTTGTGCATCGATGCTTCGAGCCAATCGGCGACGGGTGGTGCGTTCCAGCCTGCCATCGTCGACTCGACTTCGAATTCCACTTTGCACAATGGCGGCGGATTGCTGTCGAGTGCTTGTTTGACCACATTGGCGGCAACATCGGCATCGCAGGTTGGTGGCAACCGGAACGACAATTTGAGCGTGTTAAATGGCAGCAGGACGTTGCCGGCATCGACGAGCGCCGGCAGTCCGTCTGCACCGGTTATGCTGAGAGTCGGGCGCCATGTGTTGTTGAGCAACAATTCATAGCTCGACTCGCTGGGCGACGGAGCGTCAACCGCCCAGGGAAATTTTTCGAAAGCGCCAGCGCCAAGAGTCTCGGCTGCTTTCCTGGCCTGGTCAATTCGCTGTTCGGGAATATCGACGTGCAACCCGTCGAGCAGAATCTGGCCGTCGTCTTCGTTCTCGATACGGCTCAACAGTTTGCGCAGAACACGAAAGCTCGACGGCACCACACCACTTGCCGTACCCGAGTGCACACCTTCAGTGAGTACGTCCGCGCGCAGCTGACCGGTCAGGTTGCCGCGCAGGGAGGTTGTGCACCACAACTGGTCATAGTTGCCACACTCGGCATCGAGGCAGACAACCAGGCTCGGCGACCCGATCCGGTCCTCGAGCAGATCGATGTAGTAGGGCAGGTCGAAGCTGCCACTCTCTTCACAGCCCTCAATGATGACGACACAGTGCGCGTGCGGAACGCCCTGTTCCTGCAGTGCACGAATCGCAGTCAGTGAGCCAAAGGTTGCGTAGCCATCGTCCGCTCCACCGCGGCCGTATAACTTGCCGTCCTTAATGACGGGTGTCCATGGATCGAGGTCATCATCCCAGCCGCTGAACTCGGGCTGCTTGTCGTAATGCCCATACAGAAGCACGACATCATCCGATGCGCCGAGAATGTCGATGAATAAAATTGGCGTGCGACCATCAATACGCACAATCTCGACTGTCATGCCTTCGATCGGCTGTTCCTTCGACCATGCGTCGAGCATTTGCACGGCGGTTTCCATATAGCCGTGTTTTTCCCAGTCGGGATCGAACCCCGGCGACTTGTTCGGTATTTTTATGTACTCGCTGATTTGGGGAATGATCGATGAGTCCCAGAGGTCGTTGACGAATTCAGCCGTCTTCTTGTTGTCCATGGGCGCGTGCCTTTCTATTCGGTAAGGGAGCGATACAGCGTTTGCGTCATACGCTCCGTTGTGATGAAACCCCAGTTCCAGGTGTCGTGGTAATCGGCCAGCGGGTTGGCGGCCAGTACCTCTTCTTCGGTTTTGCCGTCGATCACGAGGGCTTCAACCCTTGCTTCTGCATCGACGAGCATATCGACGGCTGCCTGAAGATCGGCGCGGCTGGCCAGCTGTCCGTGTCCGGGAATAATAATGGTTTCTTCGTCGGCCATCTTGATGATACGGCGTTGACCAGCCACGAAACCGCGGACACTGCCGCCGCTGTCGAGGTCAATGAACGGGAACATGTAGTTGAAGAGCAGGTCTCCAGCCACGATGACATTCGAGCCGTGCAAGTGGACGACGGCATCGCCATCGGTATGTGCTTTGGCGACATGTCGTACGTGGGCATTCTGCCCGTTGACATGAAAGTTCACGCCATCTGCAAACGTAACGACGGGGAGACCACCTGTACCGCCCGCGGGGTCCGGCGCTTCGACAAGACGCTTACGGATATTCTTGTGCGCAAAAATGACGGCGCCATTTTCAGCCAGCGTCGCATTGGAACCAACATGATCGCCATGCACGTGAGTATTGACCACGAAGTCGATCGGGCGATCAGCCAGTTCGGCTACGGTCGCCACGAGGTCGGCCGTGATCGGCGCCATGCCATCGTCGATAAGGACGACGTGATCGTCGCCAACGAGCAGGCCCATATTGGAACTAAAGCCGTTGGCGCCGTTGAGCATGTACACGCCTGGCGCTGCTTCGGTGGTCGCTATTTCGGTGGCGATGTCCTGCGCATGGGCGATCGTGGCGCCGACCAACAGTACAGCGCACAATGCGGATCGATTCATTTTTCTTCTCCTAGTTATTGCTCGGAAACGAAAACTGCGCCTTCTCCCGTACGCCACCCGATGGCCAGCGTTGTGTGATTGTTTTACGGCGCGTGTAGAACCGAATGCTATCAGGTCCGTAGGCAAAGAGGTCGCCAAATAATGAGCGCTTCCAGCCGCCGAAGCTGTGCGTTGCTACGGGCACAGGCAGCGGTACGTTGATACCGACCATTCCGACCTGGATATTGTCGGCGAAATATCGGGCGGCCTCACCGTCACGCGTGAAAATGCAGGTGCCATTGCCGTACTCGTGATTGTCGATCAACTGCATGGCATGTTCCTGCGATTCGGCCCTGACGACACACAACACTGGCCCGAATATTTCTTCCTGGTAGATGCGCATATCGGGAGTGACTTTGTCGAACAGGCAGCCACCGAGGAAAAAGCCGCCCTCATGGCCGTCGACAACCAGGTCACGCCCGTCCACGACGAGTTCGGCGCCTTCTTCAACCCCGAGATCGACATACGAGCGAACCTTGTCATGGTGCACCTTCGTGACGAGCGGTCCCATGTTGTTGCTGGTATCCGTGCCGCAGCCGACCTTGAGGTCCTGCAATTCGGTCTTGAGCTTGGCAACTACGGTGTCCGCCGTCTCGTCACCGACACAAACGGCTACCGAGATCGCCATGCAGCGTTCGCCACAGGACCCGTAGGCCGCGCCCATCAGGGCACTCACGGTGTTGTCGATGTCTGCGTCCGGCATCACGACCGCGTGGTTCTTGGCGCCACCAAGTGCCTGCACACGCTTGCCATTTTTTGTGCCGGTCGCGTAGGTATACTCGGCGATCGGTGTTGAGCCGACAAAGCTGACTGCTTGTACACGTGGGTCTTCGAGCAGGGTGTCGACCGCTTCCTTGTCTCCATTTACAACGTTGTAGACGCCATCGGGCAAACCCGCTTCCTTGAAGAGCTGCGCAATCAGCATGGGAGCGGTCGGGTCTTTTTCGGAAGGCTTGAGCACGAAGGTATTTCCGCAGGCGATGGCCATTGGGAACATCCACATTGGCACCATGGCCGGGAAATTGAACGGCGTAATGCCGGCAACCACACCCAGCGGCTGGAACTCCGACCAGCTGTCGATATTGGGACCCACGTTTTTTGTGTGCTCCCCTTTAAGCAATTCGGCGATACCGCAAACATAGTCGACGACCTCGACACCACGGCCGAACTCGCCCATCGCGTCGTCGAGCACCTTGCCGTGCTCGTTGGTCAGCGCCGCGACAATTTCGTCGGCGTGCTCTTCGAGCAGAGCCTTAAAGCGAAACATGATTTTCGCGCGCTTTCCGGGCCGTGTGTTGCGCCACGCCGGGAACGCGTCCTGAGCCGCAGCGATCGCGTCTTCAACCGTAGCTTTGGTCGCCATCGCAACATGCTTGGTAACCGCGCCCGTCGCTGGGTTTGTTACCGGGACAGGGCGATTGTCATCGGCAATGGATTCGCCGTTAATAAAGTGACCAACGACATCTACTGCGTCGATGATTCTTGCGGGTGTCGCGTTCATGGTGTCTCCAGGTGCAGCCGTCTAGTCGACTGAATCGATAACGCGGCGAATAGCCTCGAACGATTGCTGCATTTCATCGACATTCGAATTCAGGAAAGGTGAGAATTGTAATACGTCCATGCCATTGCGCACGACGAGCTTTTCATCCCAGAAGCACTTCTTGTGGATTTCGAGACCGCGCGCGCCGGGAGCGCCGTCACGTGGTGCGAGTTCGATAGCGCCCATCAAGCCGAAATTGCGGACGTCAATCACTTTCTCGTGGCCCTTGAACGAGTGCAGGATGTCCTCAAAGGCAGGTTCGAGCGCTGCTGCCTGCTCAAACGTACCTTCTTCGTCGTACACATCCATTACGGCAAGTCCGGCTGCGGCCGCGAGTGGGTGGCCCGAATAGGTGTAGCCATGGAACAACTCAACCATGTGCTCGGGACCTTGCATGAAGGCATCGTGGACGTGTTGCTGCACGAGTACGGCGCCCATCGGCACGACGCCGTTCGTCAAGCCCTTGGCCGTCGTAATGAGGTCGGGCGTTACGCCGAAGCGCTGCGCGCCAAATGCTTTACCAACACGACCGAATGCCGTGATGACCTCATCGAAGATCAGCAGGATGCCATGTTGATCGCAGATCTCGCGCAGGCGTTCGAGATAGCCCACTGGCGGCGGAATGATTCCGGCTGACCCGGCCACAGGTTCGACAATAACCGCAGCGATATTGCTGCCGTCGTGGAGTTCGGACAGGCGTTGCAGGTCATCCGCAAGGTGGGTGCCCCACTCAGGTTGCTTGCGGCTGAACGCGTTTTCGCCAATGTTGAGTGTGTGGCGAATGTGATCGACGCCGGGTATCAGGTTCGCGCTGAAAACCTTGCGGTTAGGTACGATGCCACCGACAGACATACCGCCGAAATTAACGCCGTGGTAGCCCTTTTCACGACCAATCAGGCGAGTGCGATTTCCCTCGCCTCTGGCACGATGGTAGGCAAGCGCAATCTTCAAAGCCGTGTCGACTGACTCGGACCCCGAGTTGGTGAAAAAGGCATTGGAAAAGCCATCAGGCGCCATGTCGACGATACGCTCGGCGAGTGCGAATGCCTTGTCATTGCCCAACTGAAATGACATGCAGTAGTCGAGCTTTGCAACCTGCTTCTGTACGGCTTCGACGATTTTCGGATGGCAATGACCTACGCCAGAGGTCCAGAGACCGGAGAACGTGTCGTACAGCCGGGTGCCGTCTGCAGCGATGTAGTGGTGGCCCTCGGCACCGGAAACGATGCGCGGGTTTTTCTTGAAATCGCGGTTGGCCGTAAACGGCATCCAAAGGGCATCGAACTCTGTGGCGACTGCGCTCATCAGGGGAGACTCCAGCGTGATTCAAACAGGTCGACAAGTGTAAATCCGAGTAGCTATGTTAAACAATCAGTTATGTGATCGTCCCTAAGCCATTGATTTTTGGTTATTGGGCGCTCAAAATGTTTAGCTTAGTGAACACTCGGCAGGAGCTCTCACATGGATCAGGAAATTGGCCACCGGCTGAAGGCCATTCGCACCCGACTCGGGCTCTCGCAGCGCCACCTGGCTCGCATCTCCGGGGTCGCGAATGCCACGATCTCGCAGATCGAGGCGGCGCGCCTGAATCCAACCGTCAGCATGCTGAAGAGAGTGCTCGATGGCATCCCAATGAGCCTCAGCGAGTTCTTCGCGGACGATTTCGAGGCTGTCGACCGCATCTTCTTTCGCGCCGAGGAGCTTACCGAGATCGCTGACGGTGGCGTCTCGTTCCGGCAAGTCGGCGCCAATCTGCACAACAAGGCGATTCAGTTGATCAAGGAGTGCTACCAGCCGGGTGCCGGCACGGGCCGTCATGCGATTACGCACGAGGGCGAGGAGTGCGGCATCGTGCTGAGCGGTCGTCTCGAGGTAACCGTCGCAGATAAGACCGAGGTGCTCAGGGCCGGAGATGCCTATTACTTCAAGAGTGACCAGCCACACCAGTTCCGTAACCTGGGCAACGAGCCCTGTGAACTGATTACTGCTTGCAGCCCACCCAGTTTCTGATTCAGAATAGCTGCCCGGTTTTTTTAATCCAGATTAGAATTTAATGGCACAGTTTGGCACGGTCTTTTGCGACCACATCGCAATTGCCCACTACAAAGAGGGTGTGTGGCAGGAAGCAGCAATCGAACCGCTGGCGCCGCTGCCCATGCATCCGGCATCACATGTCTTCCATTACGCGAGCACCTGCTTCGAGGGTTTCAAGGCGTATCGCTGGGACGATGGCAAAGCGCGGGTCTTCCGGCTTCATGACCACGTCGCGCGGATGCAGAAAAGCGCCGCGTCGCTAAGCCTGCCCGTACCGGATGCCGAAATGCTCGCGAACATGGTTCTCGATATTGTCGCGAAACACATCGACGACATTCCGGCACCGCCAAGCTCGCTGTACCTCAGGCCGACCCTGATCGGCACGCTGCCGAATATTGGTGCCGCCGCGGCGCCCTCGACCGAAGCAACGCTGTTCGTGCTGACGTCCCCGGTTGGTGACTATTTTGAAGGTGGCGCGCGGCCACTGAAACTGCTTGTTGATGATGAACGCGCGCGCTCGACGGAGCAGCTGGGCAGTACAAAAACGGGTGGCAACTATGCAGGCGCACTTGGGCCAACGCTGGCAGCCAAGGCAGAGTACGGCGTCGACCAGGTATTGTTTTGCCCAGGCGGCGACGTGCAGGAAACCGGTGCCGCCAATTTTCTCCTGATGAGTGACGACGAAGTCATCACCAAGGCACTCGACACCTCGTTCCTGCACGGCATTACACGGGCATCAATCCTGACGCTGGCGGCAGATCTTGGCTACAAGATCACAGAGAAGAGTTTCACCGTTGATGAGCTGCTGGCGGCAATCCCGACTCATGAGGCTGCGTTGTCCGGCACCGCAGCCAGCCTGTCGCCGGTTGGATGCCTGGTCTACAAGGGTGAGGAGCGCAATGTCATAGACGGCCAACCTGGTCCCAACACCGACAAACTGCGTAAAGCCCTGCAGGATATCCAGTACGGCAATGCGCCGGATACGCATGGCTGGTTGACGAAGGTTCCAAAATAAAAGCGGCGACCCCGAAGGGCCGCCGCCTTCTAAATCGCTTTGGAGAAGCGATCGGCGTTTTCTTCGTTACCGATGTAACGATCGAATGTCATCGAAATGTTGCGCAGTAGCAAGCGACCCTTCGGCGTTATGCGGATTCCGTTTGCATCGAGAGTGATCAAATCATCTTTTGCCAACGGAGCAAGCTTTTCGATTTCGGCCGCAAAGTACTCACGAAAATTGATGTCGTGTTCCCGGCCAAACTCGTCAAAGATGAGCTCGTCGTAACACATCAACGACTGAATAACGTCGGCGCGCAACAGGTCGTCGTCATCCACTGCCAAGCCTTTCTTGATCGGCAGCTCGTCGCGCTCGATACACGCTTCGTATTCCATCGTTGTAACGGAACTCTGCGCGAACACGTTGCCGATGCTGCTTATGGAACTGACACCCAGCGCGACGAGGTCGCAATGGCGATGTGTCGAATAGCCCTGGAAGTTGCGTTGCAGCGTGCCATCGCGGCGCGCCTGCACTAATTCATCGTCGGGCAGGGCGAAATGATCCATGCCGACGTAGATGTAGCCTGCTGCCGTAAGACGTTCGATCGTGTTTTCGAGGATATCGAGTTTGACTTCAGGTGCCGGGATGTCGTCCGCATTGATCATGCGTTGGCCTTTGAAGCGCTGTGGCAGGTGTGCGTAGTTGTAGACGGCAAAACGGTCCGGTCGCATTTCGATGGCGGTATCGAGTGTCCGTTCGAAACTTGCAACCGACTGCAGCGGCAACCCGTAGATAAGGTCAAAAGAAATCGAGCGGAAACCGGCGTGGCGTGATGCCTCGACGAGCGACGTTACTTCGCCCACAGATTGCTTACGGTTTACCGCTTCCTGAACGGCCGCGTCAAAATCCTGGATGCCGAGACTGAGTCGATTGAAGCCCAGTTCGGTCAGCATATGAATGCTTTCTTCGGTGACGGTTCTCGGATCGACCTCGATTGAAAACTGCCGCTGCTCGCTCGTATCAAGCGTGAATGCGTCACCGAGTTTCGCGAGCAGGTCACGCATCTGTTCTTCGTCGAGGTAGGTCGGCGTTCCGCCACCGAAATGCAGCTGCTCTACCAAACGTGAGCGGTCAAATAACTCGGACTGCATCTCGATTTCGCGATACAGGTTGCCCATGTATTTGCTGACTCGCTCCTGGTTGTGCGTCACGATCTTGTTGCAGCCGCAGTAGTAGCAAAGCGTGTGGCAAAACGGGATATGTACGTAGAGCGACAAGGGCACGCCGGACGCGTTGCTGGCCTGCGCGTTATCGATGTAGTCCTGCACCGTAAGTTCTTCACTGAATTGCAGTGCCGTCGGATACGATGTGTACCGAGGTCCGCGGCCGTCATAGCGGCGGATCAGGTCGAGATCGAAGCATACTGTGTCTGTAGACATGGTCTAAATGGTCGCCTAAATCACGGCACACTCAAATGGGTACTTTCCGTAAGCTGTGTACGAGATACAACGCAATCGTAAACAGTAGCATGGCGACACCCTGGTGAGCTGCCGCAAGAGCTGTTGGTACGCTGAGAAGTAAGGTGGATATTCCGAGAATAATCTGCAGAATTGAGGTGTGCAGCAATGCGTTCACCGCCGGCCCCGAGCGTTGCGGCATGTCCAACCTGCGGGCGCGCCACCAGAACACCACGGTCACAAAGAACGTCGTAATCGCCAGTAGTCGATGATCGAATTGAACCGTCGTCATGTTTTCTGTGAGATTTCGCCAGAAAGGATCAAGGGCCGACAGTCCGGGTGGCAGCCAGTGAGTTCCCATCAGGGGGAAGGTGTTGTAGATCTCGCCCGCCTTGAGGCCTGCGACAAAGCCGCCCGAGATGATCGTGACGGAAATCAGCACGGTCAGCATCACGGTCTTGCCGAACCAGGGGTGTCGATTGCCTTGTTGCTGCGGGAACAGGCGCGACATCGCGACCCAGAACATGAACGCGTATATAAGGAACGCCGCGAGCAGGTGCGCCGTCAGTCGGTACTGGCTGACGTGCGGATTGTCGACCAGCCCGCTCTTGACCATGTACCAGCCCAGCACGCCTTGCAGCCCACCCAGTGCGAACATCAACAAGTATTTGGGCATCTCCTGTAACCCAATGTAGCCCCTCGCCAGAAAAACGAGAAACGGTGCCAGGAACACGACGCCGATCGTGCGACCGAGCAGTCGGTGCAGGTATTCAAGCCAGAAAATACCTTTGAAGTCGTTCACATCCATGTGTGAATTGATTTTCAGGAATTCTGGTGTCTGCTGATAGATCTCAAACACACGCTGCCATTCGGCGTCGCCGATCGGTGGCAGCCAGCCCATCATCGGCCGCCAGTCGGCCATCGACAGGCCTGAGCCGGTCAGGCGCGTCACGCCTCCCAGTACAACCATGACGAATACGAGGCCACAGCAGATAAGCAGCCAGATGGCGATCTGGTGGTTTTGTTTGGTGTCAGACATGGGACGCAATACTAGCAGCACGAACCGACTGAAGTGATGGCTGGTGCTAGGTATTTTCCCTAGTAGAGACGCCGCACCCCCATGGCTAGTCTATGCAGGTCGCAATACTGAGTTTCTGGTCTCGGTTAGGCAAATGTCATAACCCCCACGAGCCGCGAGACCTGACAAACCGGGCGGGCAGGATGCCCGCCCTTTTTTGTGCACCGGTATCGCGCCACAATTAACCTCGACACCTGCATGCGACTCATTCACAGGCGCAACAATTTGCATTTGGCGCGCCAAAGCGCCTGAATACGGGTAATATCGGCGTTGCCCGGTTACACAGAAGCGGGCGTACAACCACCTTTTGGTGGCGATTTTGTTACGAGGTATTTATGTCAGGTGAAAGAGTTCAGGGAACCGTTAAGTGGTTCAACGACGATAAAGGATTCGGCTTTATCGAACAGGAAGGGGGGCAAGATGTCTTTGTCCATCACAGTTCAGTCCAGATGGAAGGCTTCAAGTCCCTGAAAGAGGGTCAGAAAGTAACGATGGAAGTGACGCAAGGCCAGAAAGGCCCTCAGGCCGAGAACGTCATCGCCGAGTAGATTCGTCGTCGCCGGGCGCTACTTTATTCCACGTCGCTGCGAATTCGACTGCACCTTTTGGGCAGCGTTCTGTTGCTGTGTGCCTGTCGTGAGGCCCGGTATACTAAGAAATCAGGCCGCCGACGCCGTCGTAGACCAGCTTGATGCCGACAATCAGCAGCAGCACGTAGACGAACGCGAAGAAGAAGCGGTCGCTCACGCGAGCGTGCAGCCACGCACCAATCAAGACCCCCATCGGCGCCAGGATGACCAGCGCTGCAGATGTTGCCAGGTTGGCGGCGTCGAACTGGCCAAGCCAGGTATACGGTATCAACTTGACGTAGTTGACGACCGCGAAGAACACGATCGAGGTAGCCCCAAAGTCGGTACGATCCAGCGGCCGGCGCAGCAGGTACATGCTGATCGGCGGACCACCTGAATGAGCAACGAAACTCGTGAAGCCAGCGACCGATCCTCCGACTACGCCATAGCTGAGCGGGTACTCCTTTAATGCAGTACTGTTGGCGCGCGTCTTGTTAATCCAGTAATGCATCGTAAATACGATCGCGACGATGCCGATGATCAGTCGCACGATTGAAGCGCTCATGTATTCGAACAATAGCGTACCGATCAGGATGCCGAGCAGGGAAGCCGGCAACAGGACGCGCAGCTCCGGCCAGACCCACTTGCCGCGAAATTTCCATAGCGCTACGAGGTCCATGACGCAGAGAATTGGCAACAGGATTGCAGCGGCCTGCACTGGCGAGATAACCAGGGCCATAAGCGGCACGGCAGCGACACCGAGGCCGCCGCCGAAGCCGCCCTTGGAGATTCCAAAAAGAAGCACGGCCGGAGTCGCAACGGCGTAGAACCAGGGATCAGTGATCATTTGGGCGCTCCGGCCGAGCGTTTCATGATTAAATGGAAGTTGGATAATAAAGAAAAACGGCCGTGAAACTCAGAATTCGTGACAATTCAATCAGATTGCGCCTGACGCGAGGCGAGGTCGACCAGCTGCGAGATGAGGGCGTCGTGCAGGCTGTCACCTCGTTTCCAGGTGGCCGTGAGTTTCGGTACGAAGTCGAAAGCAGTCCCGCAAGCGTGAATCCCGGGGCGTTCCTGTCGGACAACAAGATCACTGTCCGGTTGCCCGAGTCGGCCGTCGGCGCGTGGGCGGCAAGCGAGCAAGTCTCTGTAACTGGCGAGCAACAACACGAGAATGGGGAGCTGCTCAGCATCCTCGTTGAAAAAGACTTTTCATGTCTTGCACCACGTGAGGGTGAAGATGAGTCGGACATGTACCCGCACCCCGCCGCCCAGAGCGACGAGGGCGGCGATGGGCAGTGTTAGTGCCGGCGGCGCGTTACGCCAGGTTCGAGCCCGAATCGATCCGGTTTCTGGAGCAGCTCGCGGCCAACAACAATCGCGAGTGGTTTAAGGAAAACAAAACCCGATACGAAGAGCAGGTACTGGATGTGGCGCTCCGCTTCATCCAGTCCATGCAGGACCCTTTGCACGAGATGGCACCGCACTTCGTGGCTCAGCCGACGCGTATGGGCGGGTCACTGATGCGCGTTTACCGGGATACGCGATTCTCGAAGAACAAGCTCCCTTACAAGACCAACATCGGTATTCAGTTTCGCCACGAGCAGGCCAGGGATGTGCATTCACCCGGCTACTACGTGCATGTAGCGCCCGGAGAGGTGTTTGTCGGTGTCGGCATGTGGCGTCCGGACTCTGACTCCCTGCGACGCATACGCGAGCGCATCGTTGCAAAGCCGGCAGAGTGGCAGCGTGCGACGAACGACAAAGCGTTTCGCAGGAACTTCGGGCTTGGCGGCGAGACATTGACGCGACCGCCGCGCGGTTTTGACAAGGAGCACGAATTCATCGAGGACATAAAGCGCAAGAGTTTCCTCGGTGTCCGCAACCTGCCGGGCGATGCGCCCACGAGCAAAGGTTTTCAGCGCACGGTCGAGTCCTCGTTCAAGGCCGCCGACCTGTTCATGCGCTTCCTGTGTAAAGCGGTAGGCGTTCCGTTTTAGCTCTGCCCGACGACGAGCACGAGTTTGCCCTTGTGACGGCTACTCTCCATGAGCTCGTGCGCGGCAGCCACATCATTCATTGAAAATGTCGAGTCGATGATCGGCCCGACCTCGCCGGATTCGAGCAGGGGCAGGACATTGGTTTGGACCTCGCCGGCGATCAGGGATTTTTCGTCAATCGACTGCGGGCGCAGGGTCGAGCCGGTGATCGTCAGTCGCCGCCCCAGCACAACACGCATGTTGAGTTCCGCTGTTGGTCCCTGCAGAAACGCGATGATGGCGTAGCGACCCTCCAGCGCCATGCTGTCCAGGTTTTTCTGCATATACGGTCCCGCCACCATGTCCAGCAGGACGTCCACGCCGCGCCCGTCGGTAGTTTCCCTGACAACACGCTGCCAGTCTTCGGTCTTGTAGTTGATCGCCTTGTCGGCACCAAGTTCTTCGCAGAAGCGACATTTCTCATTGCTGCCTGCCGTTGTGATGACTTTGCACCCATGGGCCCTGGCGAGCTGGATCGCCGTTGTGCCGATACCGCTCGAGCCGCCGTGCACCAGGAAGGTCTCGCCCTCCGCAAGCTGGCAACGCATGAAGACGTTGTACCAGACCGTGAAAAAAGTTTCGGGAACAGCGGCCGCTTCGATCAGCGATAATTTTGGCGGTACCGCGAGGCAATGTCTTTCATTGGCGCGGCAATACTCGGCGTAACCACCGCCGTGCGTCAGTGCCATGACCGTGTCTCCCACCGACCATTGCCTGACCGAGGATCCAACCGCGACGATTTCGCCCGCAACTTCGAGCCCAGGCAATTGACTCGCGTCTGCCGGGAGCGGGTAGAGTCCCTGGCGCTGCAAAACATCGGGCCGGTTGACGCCCGCCGTTGCAACTCTGATCAGCACGTCATCGTCGCCAATCCGGGGAACCGGTTCTGTGACGTTGACGAGGACCTCGGGCCCACCGGGCTTGTCGATCGCGATGGCTCGCATCGTGTCAGGAATCGTCATAAGCGGGTTTGTCCTGTTGGGCGCGTCTGGCGAGTATCACGCCCAGAAGGCCATGGACACAAGGCATGATCTGTGGATACTGACAGGGCATCTATCAAGTCAGTGTAATCATGTCTGAAAACCCGATTTTGTGGAGTCCCTCTGACGAGCGCGTTCAGGCGACGGCCATGTATCGCTTCATGCGTGCACAGGGATTCGACAACTACGACGAAATGTATAGCTGGTCGATCGAGAACTCGCCGGCGTTCTGGGAAGCATTGTGTGAGTTCTGCGATGTGCGATTCGACACGCCCGCAGAAACCACGCTGGCGCGGCCCGGCAACATCATGGACGCTGGGTGGTTCAGCGGTAGCACGCTGAATTACGCAGCGCACCTTACACGCCATACCGGACAGCGCGCAGCAATCATTTTCTGCGCTGAAAACGGCGCACGACGGGAAATCAGTTTTGATGAATTGCGTGAGTCAGTCGCTGCTGTTGCGGCCGGACTGCGTGAAGCGGGAGTCGGGTTCGGCGATCGCGTGGGAGGGTTCCTGCCGAACTGCCCCGAAGCCGTGATTGCGATGCTTGCGACCGCGAGCATCGGTGCGACCTGGTCGTCGTGCTCACCGGACTTCGGTGTCAATGGTGTCGTCGATCGCTTTGGGCAAATCGAACCCAAAGTGTTGTTCGCGACAGACGGCTACTACTACAACGGCAAGCGTATCGACTCGCTCCCTGTCGTGGCGGGCATCGTCGAGAACATTCCGAGCATAGAGATTGCGGTCATAGCGCCGTTTCTTGCAGACGGTGCTGAAACCTTTCCCGATAAGGCGTTTGTCACCTGGAATGACTTCCAAAAGCCAGGCGCGACGCTGACGTTCGAAGCAGTGCCGTTCAATCACCCGCTGTTCATCATGTATTCGTCGGGCACGACGGGCGTGCCGAAGTGCATCGTGCACGGTCACGGCGGTACGTTGCTGCAACTCCTTAAAGAACACGTACTTCAAACGGACGTCTCGGATAAGGATCGCGTGTTCTATTTCACGACCTGCGGCTGGATGATGTGGAACTGGCTGGTGTCGGGGCTGGCTCCGGGTGCAACATTGATCCTGTTCGACGGCTCGCCGTTCTTCGACGACGGTCACGGACTGTGGAAGATGGCCGAGCGTGAACGAGTCACGGTGTTCGGGACCAGCGCAAAGTACATCTCTGCATTGGAAAAAGCTGGCGTAAGACCAGTGGATGACTACAAACTGCCGGAGTTGCGTGCCGTATTGTCGACTGGTTCACCCCTGGCGCCCGAGAGTTTTGACTTCGTCTACGATGCGATAGGCAGTGACGTGCAGCTTTCATCGATCGCCGGCGGTACCGACATCATCAGCTGTTTTGCGATTGGCAATCCAATGCTGCCTGTTCGTCGCGGTGAATTGCAGTGCCTGGGGCTCGGCATGGCTGTGCAGATTTTCGACGAATCGGGCAACGCCGTTGTCGCACAGCAGGGCGAGCTTGTTTGCACCCGGCCGTTCCCATCGGCACCGGTCTGTTTCTGGAATGATGACGATGGGTCACGCTATCGAGGTGCCTACTTCGAACGGTTCCCCGGGGTCTGGGCGCATGGCGACTTTGCTGAGCTAACGGCGCGTGGCGGCCTGATCATTCATGGACGTTCTGACGCCGTCCTGAACCCGGGCGGTGTACGCATTGGCACAGCCGAGATCTATCGGCAGGTCGAGAAACTTGACGAGGTTATCGAGAGCATCGCGATTGGCCAGAACTGGAATGACGACGTCCGGGTCGTGTTGTTCGTCATATTGCGCCCCGGTCTCGAACTCGATGACGAATTGCAGGGCCGGATTCGCAAGGAAATTCGTGACAACACGACGCCGCGGCACGTCCCGGCGAAGATCGTGGCTGTCACAGATATTCCACGAACGAAAAGCGGCAAAATCGTCGAACTTGCAGTACGCTCCGTCGTGCATGGAGAAGCTGTCAAAAACACCGAGGCACTGGCCAACCCCGAAGCACTCGACAACTTTCGTGGCATCGCCATTCTTAACGAAGACTAGTTGCCGCCGTTGATGGAACGCGGCGACATAATCGGTGTGGAAGTCTCTGCGGGGCGCGTGCTGCCCGAGTGGATCGACATCAACAATCACATGAATGTCGCGTACTTCGTGCTGGCGTTCGACCAGGGCGTGGATTCGCTCTGGGATCGCTTCGGTATCACCGACCAGCACATCGAAGAAATGAACAGTTCGACATTCGCGGTCGAATCGCATGTCATCTACCGGCGCGAATTGACGCTTGACGATCCTTTCATCGTAACCGCGCAGGTACTTGCGTACGACGGGAAACGCATTCACCAGTTCCAGCGCCTCTACCATGCTGAGGAACACTATCTCGCGGCAACCGCTGAATGGATGAACCTGCACGTGGACCTTACGACACGACGCGCGGCCCCATGGCCGAAGACAATTCTCGAGGACATCGCGAAAGTGGCCTCTACGCAGGGCGAATGGCCCTGGCCCAGGGAAGCGGGCCGACAAATGAAGATTGCGACGCCGACTTTCAGTGTGCGCGCCGGCAAGGATGACGACGCATGAGCCGTCTGCTTGCGATCGACCAGGGAACGAGCAGTAGCCGAGCGGTTGTGTACGACGACACACTGCAAGCGCTGACGAGCGCGCAGCAGGAGTTCGCGCAGATTTATCCGCAGCCCGGTTGGGTCGAGCACGACCCGGAAGCGATCTGGAGGTCAGTGCGCAATGTGACGAAGCAGTGCGTGGATGAACTCGGCGTATCCGGTGTTGCCGGCGTTGGCATTACGAACCAGCGTGAAACCACAATGATCTGGAACCGCGACAGCGGCGCATGCGTGCACAATGCCATCGTCTGGCAGGACCGCAGAACGGCTGACCTGTGCGAACGCCTCAGGGCGGACGGCGCCGAGCAGAGCGTCATCGACAAGACCGGGCTGCGTCTCGACCCCTATTTTTCGGCCACGAAGATCGCGTGGCTGCTCGAAAACGTGCCTGGTGTCCGCGACGACGCCAATGCCGGCAAGCTCGCGTTTGGTACGGTGGATACGTTCCTGCTGTGGCGCATGACGGGTGGCCGGGTGCATGCGACAGACGCGACCAATGCGTCGCGTACGATGTTGTTCAACATTCATACGCAGGAATGGGACGACGAGTTGTTGCAGCTGTTTGGCGTGCCGCGGGAACTGCTACCGGATGTGTATGACTGTGCTGCTGAATTCGGTGTGTGCGATGCGCAAGCAATCGGCATCGACGCGCCGGTACTCGGCATCGCCGGCGACCAACAGGCTGCCTTGATCGGTCAGGCCGGATTTGGGCAGGGCATGACGAAGAGCACTTACGGTACAGGCTGCTTCGTCATAGCCAACACAGGAAGCGACGCGCTCACCTCTCATAATCAACTATTGACGACGATCGCCAGCCGGCTCGATGGTGAAGTCACGTACGGCCTTGAAGGCAGTGTGTTTGTCGCAGGCTCGGCCGTGCAATGGTTGCGAGACGGGCTGAAGATCATCAGCTCGGCACCTGAGACCGAAGCCATCGCGGCGCAAACGGGCATCGTTGAGGACGTGCACGTTGTGCCGGCATTTGCGGGGCTTGGCGCGCCGTACTGGGACGCGCATGCTCGCGGAGCAATTCTGGGGCTGACTCGCGGTAGCGGCAGCAACGAAATAGTAACTGCCACACTTCAGGCAATTGCCTATCAGACGCACGACCTGATTGCTGCAATGTCGGACGATGGCGTGTTGCCATCCGTCATTCGCGTCGATGGTGGCATGGTCGCGAATGAGTGGTTCCTGCAGTTCCTGGCCGACATCCTTGCGATCACGGTCGAACGACCGGCGAATGTCGAGTCAACGGTACTGGGCGCCGCATACCTGGCTGGACTCAAGGCGGATGTGATCGCCTCGACGAGTGACATCTCCGGCATGTGGCAGCGCGATCGGCTGTTCGAGCCCGGCATGAGCCGCGACCGTCGTGAGGAGCTGCTGGCGGGTTGGTCTGCGGCGGTCGCCCGCGTACGGACGGATACCTGAGTATGCTCAGGGCACGACAGAAAGTCGGCAAATACCGCATCCTTGGACGCATTGCGTCGGGGCCGCTGGCCGATGTGTACCGGGCTTTCGATACGATTCAAAAAATCCGGGTCGCTCTGAAGATTCCAAAGTCGGGTGATGCGACCGGTGAAGAAGAGTTCCTGCACGAGGTGCAGGTAGCAACTCGCCTCAAGCATCCGAACATCCTGTCTGTACTCAATGCCAGCTATATCGACGATCATTTTATCATTGCGATGGAGCTTGGCGAGGAGTCGCTGGCTGACCGCATCGAACGTCGCACGTCGACTGCTCGCGCCATGGAGCTTGCTGCACAGGCACTCGCTGCGCTTGCACATGCACACCAGCACAAGATCATTCACTGCGACATCAAGCCCGAGAACTACATTCTCTTCCCTGGCAATCAACTCAAACTGGCGGACTTCGGGTTTGCCAAGATCAGCTTGCGTACGTTGAAGGCATCCGGATCCGGCACGATCGATTACATTGCGCCGGAGCAGGCCATGGGCCGCCCCAAATTTCAGTCGGACGTGTTCTCGCTTGGACTCGTTTTGTACCGCTTGTTCTCCGGGAAGCTGCCGGAGTGGCCGTTCGAGTGGCCGATGGCCGGTCACGATCGCCTGGCAAGTCGGGTGCGCCCTGAATTCACCGAGTTCCTGAGAAAAGCGATCCAGCTCGATCCGTCCAAACGCTATCGTGACGCCGTGCAAATGCAGGCAGCGTTCGAACGCCTGCACAGCCATGCCCGGCGACAAAAACGCGCCAAGCCAAAAAATGGCAGTCGCAGCGGATTGTCGTGGCGGCAAATTCAGTGGCGCGAATTTCAGCGCAAGTACCGCAAGGTGTTGCACACGAGCCACCACTGCCGGCGCTGTGAAGGCCCGGTGTCCGAGAGCATGCAGGCATGCCCATGGTGCGGTTTCGACAATCCGGCGCGCGGCTCCGAATCACTGTTCGTGTCGACCTGCCCGCGTTGCGAGCGAGGCGCCAAGAACGACTGGAATTACTGTTCCTGGTGCTACGGCCCGGGATTCGTCGAAGAAACCTCACGCCGCTATCCCGATAAACGCTACACGTCGCGCTGCAACAGCAGCCGCTGCCGTGGGCCGCTGATGCCCTTCATGCGCTATTGCCCGTGGTGCCGCACGAAAGTGAAGAAGCCGTGGAAGTTGCCGGGCAGCAGGCACACCTGCAAAGCCTGCAAGTGGGGTATTGCGAAAGAGTTCTGGAACTTCTGTGCCTGGTGCAGGGAGCCTGTCCGACGTGAATGACGATGCGCTTGTACTGGATGGGGCCAGCGAGCCGGATCAGCGTCAATTGACGGCCGCTGGCGGTAACGTGCTCGCGTACACCTGCCGTGCGCCCGATAAGGCGTCCGAGAACGAGGACACGGTTGCTGTTATTCCGTACGGACCGGCCGCCGCCGTTCTGATCGTCGCCGACGGGGCAGGGGGATTGCCGGCGGGTAAGCGGGCATCCTTGACAGCGGTAAACAGCCTCGTCGATTCAATGCAGCTTGCGATGGCAGAAACAATGCTGCTGCGCACGGCGATACTCAATGGTATCGAGGCTGCAAATGCGGCAGTTCAAGCCATCGGCAACGGCTCGGCTACGACACTGACGGTGATCACGATAGAGGGGCGGACCGTCCGTGCGTACCAGGTGGGTGACTCGGAGGCGATCGTGATCGGCCAGCGTGGTGTGATCAAGTTGCAGACAACGCCGCACTCGCCGACCGGCTTCGCGGTCGAGGCGGGTTTTCTCGATCAGAAAGAAGCGCTGCATCACGAAGACCGGCATCTGGTTTCGAATTTTCTCGGCACCCCGGAAATGCGCATTGACGTGGGTGGCGAGGTCGAGTTGCGGCCGAGAGACACAATTCTGCTGGCGAGTGATGGGCTTATGGACAATGTGCATCTCGACGAGATTATCGAGCGGGTGCGCAAAGGGCCGCTCGACAGTGCCGCCGAGCGCGTTATTACGCTCGCGCATCGTCGTATGGCCGGTGTATCGGCGGTACAGCCGAGCAAGCCTGACGACCTGTCGTTGATCCTGTACCGGAAAAGCGCGAACGCTGCGCCGGTACCCGCGAAAGAAATTTAACAAAATCAATAATTTAGAATTCCTGATTGAATACGGCGCCCGCGTGGGAACATCCGCGCCCACAAGTGTTGATCGTGCGAGAGTCGCGTTATATCGTCACAATGGTCACGCAACAGCTGACAGGGTGAGTCTTGGCATTGATTCCGATGGAACTCAGCCATGCTTTTGATGCTCCAAACCCCCGTGCAGTCTGTGCAATACAGAGGGTCAGGACAATGAAATCACGCCAATCACCCACGCTAGTCCCCAGCTGGCTAAAACCAGTTCTTCTCATCGCCTTTGCTGCCGTCGTTACCGGCGCCTGCAAGGACAGCGGAGGATCATCGGGTGGTGCCGGCGGGATGCCGGCCCCGTCTGGCGGCGGTATGCCAGCCCCTCCGGGGGGGTCGAGTGGTGGCTCTTCAGGTGGTGGTTCCAGTGGTGGATCGAGTGGCGGCTCGAGTGGTGGTTCGAGCGGCGGTTCGAGCGGCGGTTCGAGCGGCGGCTCGAGTGGTGGCTCGAGCGGCTCATCCGGCGGATCTTCAGGCGGCGGCGGAAGTATGCCTCCGCCCCCGCTACCGGGTAGTGGTGGTGCCGGAGGTTCGAGCGGACCGACGGGCAGTTCAGGAGGTTCGAGCGGTTCCGGGGGTGACGTTGGCAGTTTCCCGGGTGGCGGCGATGACCCGTTAGGTGTTCCGCCACCACCGAGCTCCAGTGGCGGCGGCGGCGGCGGTGACGGCGATATGCCGAGCGACGGCGGCAACCCCGGGGGTGAAGGTGGCGACAGCGAACCCAGTGACTGGGAAGACGAGGCATCGTCATCGGACAGCGAGTGCGGTGACAACGGTGCACTTCCAGGCGGCATCGGAGGCATGGGTCAGGATGGCGAATGCATAGGCGGCGGTGGCGGCGGTGGGTCGTCATCTTCGGACAGCAGTGCGAGTTCATCTGACGCGAGTGGCGGCGCAAGCGGCGGTGGCGGCGGTGGCGGCGGTGCGGCAGGCGGCAGCGTTCAGGGTACCGGCGGCGCAGGCGGTGTTGGCGAGTTTCCCGAAGAAAGCGATGAAGAACGTGCAGAACGACTTGGTCAGGAGCTCGAAGAGTCCCTCGGCGGATTCGACGGGACACTGCAGGAAGAACAGGATGAAATATCAGCCGTTGGCCGCAGCACCGAGGGATTCGGTGACGGATCGGAAGGTTCCGGCGGCGGTGGCATCAGCCTTGGCCAGCAGGGTGGCGGTGGCGGCGGTGGCGGTGCCGGCGGAAACGACAGTGGTGGTGGCAATCCGATTTCGGTCGCCAACACTGGCTCCTCCCGGGAGTCGCCCGTTGCGGGTATGAGCCAGGAAGAGATTCGTGAACGCACGCCCGACGATGTTCCGATCACTGTGGATGACGACATCATCGCGCGTCAGTTGCGAGAAGCGGCGTTGACCGAGGACGACCCTGCGCTGCGTGAGCGTTTGTGGGAAGAGTACAGAAAGTACAGCGGAAACTAGGAACCGGATTTGAGTACGATTACGAAGACAATTTGGCTGCTGACAATGTTCTGTTTCACATTGTCAGGGTGCACGATCAACGAGGTTGTAACCGCGGAAGAGACCCGGCTTGTGGTGGCGGAAGCGCCCCCCGATGAGTCGATGTTGCTGGACATCGGTGTGGTCGAATTCGAAACGGGTTTGAAGGATTCCAATGATCCGGACAAGAGCGGTATCTTCGATGAGATACGTTCGGCCGAAGTTCGCTACCTGCCATATCACCTCAAGACGACATTGCAGGGAACGGGCCATTGGGGCGCCGTCCGTGTGATTCCATCGCGCGAGGCGTTCACGGATGTTGTTATCAGCGGCGCCATCGCAAAATCAGACGGCGAATTCGTCACCCTGGATATATCGGTGCACGATTCCAGCGGTCAGCACTGGTACAGCAAGGAGTACGAGACTCAGACCGGCATCTCTTCCTATTCGGAAGGTCGTAACAAACGCGAAGATCCCTACCAGAAAGTGTTCAATGACATTGCGAACGATCTGCAGGCGTATGTCTTGTCCTTGCCGCCGAAAACGGTCAGCGATGTACGCAAGATTACCGAGCTGAAGTTTTTCGCGGACATGTCGCCGTCGGCTTACGGAGAACACCTGAGTGTTGATGACGATGGCATCAACCAGATCGTGCGTTTGCCGGCGGACAATGACCCTGCGGTCAATCGGCTGCGGCAGATCCGTGAGCGCGACCGGCTCGTGGTGGATACGCTGAACGAGCACTATGCGAACTTCTATTACGGTATTGCGATTCCGTACCACTCATGGCGCAAGACGGCTCGCGAAGAGTCGGTCAATTATCGCCAGGTCAAGCGTTCTGCCATGATGCAGACCCTGATCGGCGCCGTTGTGCTGGCCGGTTCCCTGGCTTACGAGAGCAACAGTTCGAGTTATTCGAAACGGCAGATGCAACGCGGAATACAGAACATCGGAATCGGCCAGGGACTGGACACGATGATTTCTGGCATCACGCGTCGCAATGAAGCCAACATGCACCTCGAGTCGATCAAGGAGTTGTCTGAGTCCTTTGGTGCTGAGGCTGCCCCGATGGTCGTGACGGTTGAAGGGGAAACACGGCGACTGACCGGCACTGCGGCCGCGCAGTACGAGAGCTGGCGCAGATTGCTCAAGGAAATCTACGAAGCCGAGACCGGCTTTGTCGGACCAACCGACGCAAGCGATGCAGATCCCGTCCGTATTGCGGAGCCGACGGGATAAGCGATCACTGGTAAATGCGGGACCTCCAACAAGGAATAGAGCTTGCGAGCCGTTACACCCTCGTCAAAAAGCTGGGCGCCGGTGGTGCGGCGGAGACCTGGCTGGCGACTGACCGGCTGACGCGTGCATCCGTTGCGCTAAAGATACTCACCAGCGAACGCGTTGCTGCTGCGGATTTCCACAAGGAATGGCAGACCAGCATTCGACTGATGCACGCGCATATTGTGCGCGTATTCGAATATAACGACGACGTCGATCGTCCGTTCTATAGCCTGCAGTTCATCGATGGTCCGGACCTGAATGTCCTGGCAGAAGCACCCCTTCAGGACATACTCGGTCCGATTGCACTCATCGCTGACGCGCTACGGTATGCACATGCCAAAGGCGTTGTGCATCGCGATATCAAGGCCGCCAATATTCTCCTGGATCACAACGGGGCACCGTACCTGATCGACTTCGGCGTGGCAGCGGCCTCGGGGTCAGCCGCCGGTGGGGGCTCATTGATCGCCGCCAGCCCGGCATCTCTTGTGGGCGAGGCATCACAACCTGCCGACGACATTTTTGCATTGGGCGGATTGATCTACGAACTGGTCAGTGGTGCCTCGCCGTATTCGTCGTCTGCGACCGCCGAGGACATCCGCGAAAAGGTCCCGGGCCCATTGACGCTGGTGGACGGATCAAGAGCACCCACAGCAATCGCCAAACTGGTTGCGGCCATGCTGGAGAAGGATGCAGCCACGAGGCCGGTAGCGGAAGACATTGTTGCTACGTTTGAGGCGGCCGGATTTAAGGCTGCGCCGGCGCCAAAACGCTATGTGGGCGGCGCGCAATCCGATGCGGTTGAAGTGATCGCGGTTAGTGAGAATCTGCACCCGAAGATTCGCCACGCCGCGGCCGCGGTTGTAACTGATGCCAAACCCGGTGCCGGGATCAGTCCACGCACGCTCGGCATCAGCCTGGCGGTGCTGCTGGCACTTCTGATTGGCGTTGTGTTTTTCCTGCCCGAACCGTCACTGACTGAACGCGACGAGGCGGTATCGACTACACCATCGGAGTCTGTCGACAGCGCGCAAGAGGACGACGGCGGCCGGGGCGTCGATTTCAGTGAGAACGTCGAAGATCTGAGTGGCCGGGATGCACGGGTCCGGGAGCGTTCAGAAACTGACGAAGTTCTCGGCCAGTTGTTGTCGAAAATGGAGACGCTTGAAAGTCGCGCTGTGCAGCGTTGGGGAGGATTACGCTTCAAGCAGGCGCAAGCGGTCTACGCAGAGGGCGACACGGCCTACCTGGCGCGTGACTACGATATTGCAGCCGAGAAGTACGGCGAAGCCATCGCGCTGGTTGATCCGCTTCTCGATCAAGTCGAGCAGGTGTTTACAACCACCCTCAATGAGGCACGGACGGCGCTCGACAATGCTGACTCGATCGAGGCTGTGCGCCTGTTCGAGCTGGCTGTCGCGATCAGTCCCAATCACTCGGGCGCACGTGCCGGCTACATGCGTGCGAGAAATCTCGATACTGTCATGTCGCTCACTGACCAGGGGTTTGTATTCGAAAATGACCTCGAACTCGAGGCGGCGAGGCAGAGCTTTGCGAGGGCTGTCGAACTCGATCCCGAGTGGCAGCCAGCGCAGACAGGACTAGAGCGTGTCCTGGCGACGATCAGGCAGATGGAATTCGACCAGCGCATGACCGAAGGACTAACGGCACTTGCCGAGCGTGATTACCCGGGTGCCCGCGCCGCATTTCGCATGGCGCTGGAGATCGTTCCCGAGTCGCGCGAACCGGCGGACGGTTTGCTGCAGGTTGACCAGGGCATTCGGTTGGACCGTATATCGATGCTTGAGCGGCAAGCCCAGGGTGAGGAGCAGTCTGAGGCCTGGGAAGCAGCCGTCGATACCTACAAAGGTATCCTCGATATCGACGCCGATCTTGCCTTCGCGAAAGACGGACTGCGCCGGTCAGAGCAAATGACTGCGCTGCACGCTCAACTCGACAAGTACATCGAGGAACCTGACAGCCTCAGCACCGCCGCAAACATGGCCAGGGCGACGAGGCTCGTCGTCGATATCACGCGCATGCCAGAGATAGGTCCCCGCCTGGGCGGGCAGCGCGACGAACTGTCACGCCTGCTCAAACGCGCCGCTACGCCGCTGACCGTGAGTTTCATTTCCGACAATGCGACAGCCGTATCCATATATAAAGTTGGTAAACTCGGCAGCTTCGAGACACGCGAGCTGGACCTGCGGCCCGGAACCTACGTGGCCGTGGGCAGTCGACCTGGCTATCGCGATGTGCGACTCGAGTTCCGGGTTGGGCCGGAAATTGAACTCCAGCCCATCGTTGTTCGCTGCGAGGAAGCGATTTGAGTTTTGATCATTTATTTATTCGCGATGTCGAAGGCGAACGCCGCTTCGACGCCGGCGACTTGCCGTTACGCGTCGGAACGGGCACGGATTGCCCGCTGCGACTGCCCGGCCCCGGCGGCGGGCCGGTCATGCTGCTCGATCTCCTGGACGGAGCCCCGTTTGTACAACCGTTTGGTCGCGATGATGCGATGCAAATCAACGGTGAGGCACTCGTCACCAGCACACGACTGGCAGACGGCGATGTGCTGCAGTTTTTCGGCAGCCAGATCAATGTATCGGCGACAGCAGATCGACTGACTCTGAATGTGCGGCTTGAAGACAGCGCTTACGTAACCCAGCCGCCGGAATTGCCCGACGATTCGGTGCAGGCTGAAGAAGAAGCTATCGCGCCGACCGCTTTCCAGCGCGCTGCGGCAACGCACGCGGTGGCGCAGGTCGAGCATCGCAGCCCGCTCAAGGCGATCATCGGTGCGGCGCTGGCCTTTCTCATCGTCGCGTCCTGGTTGTTGTTCACCTCATCGTCGGTACGCTTTGAGGTGAATCCCGAAGATCCAGACGCAGTTTCAATATCGGGAGGCTGGTTCCGCTTGCCAATGGGTAATCGCATGTTGCTTCGCGACGGCGACTACACGGTGACGGTAACAAAACAGGGCTATTACGACGTCAACCAGAATTTCGCGATTGACGGCGAAGACAGCAAGACGGTCGAGGTGCGTATGCGCCGCTTGCCTGGCCGTCTGACCGTTATGACCAGCCCGCCCGTTGATGCTGTCGTATCGATTGACAGTGGCACGATTGGAAAGACGCCGTTCGGCCCGTTTGAGTTACAGCCCGGTGATCATAGCGTCAACGTGCGCGCCGACAGGTACCTGCCGTTCGGCGATGTTATCAGTGTAGAGGGTCTTGGCAAACACGACACAGTGCATGTGCAACTCGTGCGCCGCTGGTCGAATGTGAAAGTGACGTCTGAACCGGCGGGCGCCGCAATATTTGCGGGCGCCGAACGCATCGGCGTAACACCGGCGACAATCGAGTTGATCGAGGGCACGCACCAGCTCAGCGTGGTCAGGGATGGCTTCAAGGGTTGGGACGGCACCATAGAAGCTGAGCCCAATGTGGACCAGGCCTTGCCGCTGATACAGCTTGAACCGGCGAATGCGAAGCTGCTTGTAAATTCTATTCCGCGGGCTGCCAATGTAACGGTCGATGGACGGTATCGGGGGCAGTCACCGATTTCGCTCTCATTGTCGCCGGGTGTGGATTACGTCATCGGTCTGTCAAAGGCGGGTTACGGTGCGACGACCCGCCGAGTGCGGCTCGATGCGGCGGCGAGCGACTCCATCACGGTCGACCTGTCGGCAAGAACCGGGTCGCTGACGGTCAACGTTCAGCCTTCCGATGCAACCGTCTATGTCGACGGCAGAGCGCGCGGTACGGGTTCGACCACATTACAACTGAGTTCGGCGCCGCACCGTGTAGAGGTGCGCAAGACCGGCTACCAGACGTGGACGCGCAGCGTAACGCCGCGCCCGGGTTACCCACAGACTGTCGTAGCGAGATTGCGATCTCTCGAAGCGATCGAGCAGGAGAAGGTCCAGCAAACCGTCAGCACCGTTGACGACCAGGTCATGCGCCGAGTCGAGCCGGGTACGTTTACGATGGGTTCGTCGCGTGCGGAGCAGGGACGGCGGGCCAACGAGGTACTCGTGCCGGTAACACTGACGCGACCCTTCCTGATTGGCGTACGCGAAGTCACCAATGCCGAGTTTGCGAAGTTCCGGCCTGGCCATGATTCCGGTAGCGAAATTCACGCGTCGATGGCGGGCGGTGAAAATCCGGCGGCCAATGTGACCTGGGCAGATGCGGTCGAATACTGTAACTGGCTCAGCACGCGAGAGGGTTTGAAACCCGCCTACGAAGAAAAATTCGGAGAGTGGACGATCATCCGTCCATTGACCAACGGCTACCGGCTGCCGACAGAAGCCGAGTGGTCCTGGGCTGTGCGCTTTGGCGGCAGCCAGGGAGCACAGAAATTTTCCTGGGGCGCCGAAATGCCGCCCAAACGGAACAGCGGCAATTTTGCTGACAGAGCCGCCGCGGATCTTACGCCGTCGATCTTGCCGCGTTACGACGACGGTTTCGCCTCGACCGCCCCGGTCGCCAAGTTCACGCCGAACGCGCTCGGCCTCTATGACGGGGCCGGTAATGTTGCGGAATGGGTCAACGATATCTACTCCGTGCCGACGCCGGGACTGACGACGCCGGTCGTCGACCCGATGGGTCCGGAAACCGGAAACGCCCATGTCGTGCGCGGTTCGAGCTGGCGCCACGCCGGTATTCTGGAGCTGCGCCTGAGTTTTCGCGAATCGGAGACTGTCCCGCGATCTGACGTGGGTTTCCGCCTCGCCCGGACCGTGTATTGAGATTTCATGCGACAATTGCGCATCACGACGGTCCAAGCTCACAGACCCGCGAACGAGGACACACTTTGACACGCTTTCTGCTCACACTGATTCTCGGCGTATTTGTTACGGGCCCCGTGTGGGCCCAACAGTCCGACGAGCAGGTTGATACCGCCGAGGTGGCAGACGCCGTTGAGGCGGCTGACCTTGCGACGGAAAAGGCGGACGACGAGACCGCCGTCGAGGTCGACACCGAGGCCGACGCCGACGCCGAGGCCGAGGCCGAGGTGGAAACAGAGGAATTTGACGAAGCCGGTCTCGACGAACAGGGTTTTTCCGATGAGGACGATGATTTTCGTCCGTCCGAAGTCATCCCGACCGACCAGTCCATCGATTTTCCTACAGATATCTAAGCCAATGAGCCTATGAAAAAGAAGAACATTCCGGTTGAATTTGTATTTCAGCTGTTCGCACTGATTATCGCGATCATCATCGTGCACGCGTTTTATCAAACCGTAGTACGGCCGAATGCGACGCAGATCATCGAAGAACAGACTATCGCCGCAGCAGCCGACCCCGACTACGTCAGGGAACGTCGCGTCTGGGTGCTGATCAAGGACCTCGAGCAGGAAGCCTGTTTCATTCTCGGCATCTGGGCGCTCGCTATCATGGGGTACAAGACGGTGGCCATTCTTGGCGAGCGCCGCTTGCTCGACGTGGACCTGGTGCCAGTCGCGGAGGGGATGCGAATACTCCCCGAGGATACGCGCGAGTTTGCACGCCAGATCGAGGCGTTGCCCGAGGAGAGTCAGGGCATGCTGCTGCCACGTGCATTGTTGAACGCGCTGCGGCGATTCAGTACGACGCGCAACATCTCGGATGTCTCCAGTAGTACCCGTGATATTTTTGAGTCGGAGGCCGACCGTCTCGAATCGGAACTATCGATGATTCGCTATATCTCCTGGGCTATCCCCTCTATCGGATTTATTGGCACCGTACGCGGTATCGGCGAAGCGCTGGCGCAGGCGGACAAGGCTGTGCAGGGCGATATCGCCGGCGTTACGCAGAGCCTGGGCGTTGCGTTCAACTCGACATTTATCGCATTGCTGATCAGTATTTTCCTGATGTTCCTCGTGCATCAGGTGCAATTGCTGCAGGAGCGGCTCGTCTACGACGGCGAGAACTACAGCAACGACAAGCTGATTCGGCATATGAAGGCTGACTAGCGGTAACCCGGACGCAATCGTGGCTCTGCTCGCAGCACATTTGAACGACGCTGGTATCTCGGTACAGGATGCCGACAAAGTCCATTACCGTGAGCCGGGCTTCGCGTTACTCGACGATGACCGGCTGACAACGGGCAGCAAGGCGTTTTCGCAGGCGCGTGTGAAACCACGTCGCATCAACAATGGCTACTGGTCGCACCTGCAAACTGCACCACTGGCAGATCGCCGTTTTCAACACCTGAGTGCAGCGGACATCGTCAGCCGGCAGCTCGAACAGATCTGGCAGCGTGTTTCCGGCGAAGGCCTGGTTGTCGCGGTACCTGCCTACATGAGTAATACCAACCTCAGCCTGTTCCTCGGCATTGCGGCGGAGCTCCAAATCCCGGTCATTGCGATGGTCGATGCTGCTGTCGCGGCAACGCGTCGCGAGTACCAGGATGCTGTGCCCGCGCACGTCGACCTGAGTCTGCATTCTGCATTACTGACGCGTCTTAGCCAGGCCGGACACGTCCAGGTCGATCGCTCGGTAGTTGTTGACGAATGCGGAGTGGTTGCGCTCTTTGAAGCCTGGATTGCGCTGATCTCGAAGACATTTGTGCAGCAGTCCCGGTTTGACCCACTGCACACCGCAGAGACCGAACAGATGCTGCAGGACCAGCTGCAGGGCTGGCTCGCTGCAGCGTCGGCTGCGACCAGCGTAAGTCTGGAAATTGAATACCGTGGCATCAAGCACCAGGCCGAGCTTGAAACGCTCGAGCTTGTGTCGGCGGCAGCGCCTTTCTACCATCGCATCGTCAGCAGTTTGCGGGCGCTGTATCGTGCCGATGAAACGCCAGCGCTGCAACTGTCGGATCGGGCGGCACGAATGCCGGGTCTCGCCGATATTCTGAGCGCAAGGGTGGGTGGCGATCTGTATCTGCACGAATCCGGTGCTACGGCGCGCGGCCTGCTGGCGCGCTGCCGGGATATGAAGGCAGGCGATGCTGCTGTAAGTCTCGTACGAAAATTGCCCTGGGACCAGTCGCCAGTCGCGAGCAGAGATTCGGGAAAGCCCAGTCACGGTGGCCACCCGACGCACCTGTTATTCGAAAACAAAGCTCACGCTATTGACACCCAGGCGCTGACATTCGGTTCGCAGGCAACTGACGGCGGCCGCTGCATCGACCTGCAGCAAGATATGCCGGGCCTGTCCCGCCGCCACTGTTCGCTACAGCAGGAGAGCGGGCAATGCATCGTTCGCGACTACAGTCGCTACGGCACGTTTCTCAATGGCCACCGAATCGACGGCTCGGCGGTACTGCAGGTAGGTGATCTGATTCGGATCGGTACGCCCGGGTTCGAGCTGCGACTGATTACGACGGAGACAGGTAATGGCGCGTAAACGTCGACCCTTCGAAGTCTTCAGTATGTCGTTTCTCGACTGCATGAGCTGCGGCTTCGGTGCCGTGATCCTGTTTTTCATGATCATTAACGCGCAGGTTCGTGAGAACAGCGAAAATCCGTCCAACCTGATGGCCGAGACACGCAAGATCGAGGTAGAGATACTCGATGGCCGCAAGAACCTGGTGCTGGCAAAGAATACGGTGGAAGAACTCACCGACGAAAAAGACTCTGCCGAAGGAATGATCGCGCGGATCATTGCGTTGATCGAGGAACTGCGTGCCGAGTTGGCAGAGTATGACTCTGAGACATTGGCCGAGATCGAGCGTGTCGAAAAACTTCAGACTGACATCAAGACGCTCGAAGAAGAAGTCAAACGACTGTTGGCAATGGCTGAGGAAACCGAGTCGGAAGGCAACCGCATACGTGAATTCAAAGGTGAGGGCGACCGCCAGTACCTGACCGGGCTCAAACTCGGCGGCGAGCGTACGCTGATCCTGGTCGACCGCTCAGCCAGTATGCTGGACGACACGATCGTCAACATCATTCGACGTCGTAACATGCCGCTCGATGAGAAATTGCGGGCCGTAAAATGGCGCCAGGTTGTCGCCAGCGTCGACTGGCTGACGGCACAATTTCAGCCCGGCAGCGAGTTTCAGATGTACATGTTCAATAACGAGGTCGCGCCGGTTATTAAAGGTAGCGAAGGCGTATGGCTAAAGGCCGATGACGCAACCCAGCTTGACGAAGCAATGCGGGTATTGCGGCGCACGGCGCCCGAGGGCGGTACCAACATGAAGGCGGCGATGAACATCGTGCTGTCGATGGCGCCGCCACCCGACAACATCATTCTGCTCGTTGACGGTTTGCCCACGATGGATGGGCCGACCAGTAATTCCAAGATGGTGAGCGGGCAGGAGCGCAGGCGCCTGTTCTCGAACGCATTGCGTGAACTGCCAAGCGGCATTCCGGTCAATATCTTCCTGTACCCGCTCGAAGGTGATTTTGAGGCTCCATTCCTGTATTGGTTACTGGCCTACCGTTCGGGTGGCTCGCTTATCAGCGTGAGCAAGGACTGGCCGTAGTCGGATGAGGCATTGAGAAAAAAACGTCGCAATATTGAAGCATTCAGCCTGTCGTTCCTCGACTGCATATGCTGTGGCTTCGGTGCCATCATCCTGTTGCTCGTGCTCAGCAAAATTTATGAGCCCGTCATCATCGAAAAAACGCAGGACGATCTCGAATCGTTGATCGCCCTGTTGCAACAGGAGCTGTTCGATATTCGCGGCGAGACAGCTGTCATCAACCGTGACCTTGAAGATGTAAAGGAACAAACGTCGTCAACCAAGTTACGCCTGGCTCGCTTGCAGGGCGAGCTCAATACGGTCCAGGGTCAGTATGCTGCGACACAGAGGGACTCCGAATCGACGCTTGACGAAGGTGACCTCAAACGTACCAAGCAGGCGCTGACCGAAGAGATGCGACGCCTGGCCCCTTACTATCGTCGGGCTGATGACGATGCGGTTGCCGGCATTCCAGTGGACAGCGAGTACGTGATATTTGTCATCGACACTTCAGGCAGCATGCAGAATTTCAACTGGCAGCGTGCGATCGCAAAACTCACCGAGACACTGGAAGTGTATCCGGAGGTGAAAGGCCTGCAGATCATGAATGACAATGGCAGCTACATGTTCAAGCAGTACGCGGGCCAGTGGATTCCGGATTCGCCGGGCCGGCGCGACGCGATTCGCAACACGATGCGCACCTGGCGGCCGTTCAGTGACAGTAACCCTGCCGACGGCATCATCTACGCGATCAGCACCTACTGGTCACCCGAGAAGAAGATCAGCATCTACGTATTTGGCGACGAGTTCAGTGGTCGATCTGTGGAAGCCGTGGTGCGCCAGATTGACGCCGTCAATCGCGAGGATGAGGACGGCAACCGCATGGTTCGAATTCATGCCGTTGGTTTTCCGTTTTTCTTCGAGCCCGGCCGTCAGCCATCTGATACCACGCGTCGCTATGCCCAGCTCATGCGTATCCTGACCGAGCGTAATGGCGGTACGTTCGTCGCATTGTCGGACCCTGATTCCTGAGCGCCACATTTACAGAATGTTGCTGCGCCACATTTACAGAATGTTGCTGCGCCACAATTGACCACAATTGATCGCCAGACCCGCATGAAGCGGTCCCTCCCGGTACGCATTTTCGCCTTGTAATAGTCCTCACTGTAGGAGCGCTGCTCGCCAGCGCGACAAATCAAGGAGAAACACAATGCGTGACTTGGTAGCAATTATTCTCATGGTGGCCGTTGCCACATCTTCCCCCGCCATGGCGGCATCCGCATCGAAGCAGGAAAACGCAGGTGTTGGCGCTGGTGTAGTCATCGGTGCGCTCGCTGGCGGCCCCGTAGGTGCCATTATTGGCGCGGCCATCGGCGCCAAGGTCGGCGACACGATGCATAACAAGGCCTCGACGATCGATACCTTGTCCGGCTCGCTCGATGAGTCGCGCAGCGATGTCGCAATTCTGGAAGGTGATATTCGCGCCCTCAATGGCGATATCGATTCGCTTAGCGCGGAGCTCCAACACTTTCAGGAAATCGACCGGCCGCAACTCGTCAACCTGATGCAAGCCGGCATCGCAATGGACCTGCTATTTCGGACCGACGAATACGTGCTCGCGGATACCACGGGTGGCCGTCTTTCAGAACTGGCCGGTGCAGTCGCACAAATGAGAGATGTCCGTGTACAGCTTGATGGCTTTGCCGACGAACGTGGCGACTCCGAGTACAACCTGGAACTGTCCGAGAAGCGCGTCAACTTTGTCCGCGACCAACTGGTCGCTGCAGGTATCAACCCGTCACAAATTCGTGTTTCGGCACACGGCGAGGCGCCGGCCCAGGATGAATCGGTCGACAGCTATGCACTCGAGCGCCGTGTCGCACTAAAAATCTTCATCGACAACGAGGATTCTATCGAACCGTTCGCCAGGGCGGAAAACTAACCTGTTGGTTATCCCCCAGTAGATACTTCCCCAACGGACTCTTCTCGAGTCTCCTGACTGCCGGCCCTTCGGGGCCGGCTTTTTTCTGCGTGTAGGAGCGCTGCTTGTCAGCGCGACCGTCGGCGGTATAGTGCTCTCATGACAACCGACCTGCTCAACAAGCACTGCAAGCCCTGCGAGGGTGGCGGTGACCCGCTGAACCCGGACCAGGTTGCAGAACTGAAGCATGCGCTGCATGTCGACTGGGTCCTGAGCAATGACGGTCTCGAAATCGCACGGCACTTCAAGTTTCCCGCCTACAGCCGCACGCTCGGATTCGCGAACGCGGTCGCGTGGATTGCGATCAGCGAAGGCCATCATCCGGTTCTTACCGTGAGCTACGGGAGTTGCGACGTGAGCTACACGACCCACGCGATCGGCGGCCTGTCGGACAATGATTTCATCTGCGCCGCGAAAGTCGACCGCCTCGCGGCAGAGGCTGCCGGCAAGTGATAGGCATTGCTGATATAGAAGCTGCAGCCGAGCGACTGGGCGATGTCGTGGTCAGGACCCCGTTACTGCAAAGCGCCGAACTGGACAGGGCGGCGGGCGGCACCGTTCTGATCAAGCCGGAGTGTTTCCAGGAGATCGGCTCGTTCAAGATACGTGGCGCCTACAATCTGCTTAGCCAGCTCACCACCGAACAGGCGAGGAAAGGTGTTGTCGCATGGTCGTCTGGCAATCACGCGCAGGGTGTCGCACTCGCTGGCAAGCTGCTGGGCATCCATGCGGCGATCGTTATGCCGGCGGATGCCCCGGCCGCCAAACTGGAGAACACGCGCCGGCTTGGCGGCGAGATCATCACCTACGACCGCTATACCGAGGACCGCGAGGCAATCGCAAGAGACGTCGCTGCCGAGGGTGGTGCGGAAATCGTACCGTCCTACGAGGACGAACGAATCATCGCGGGGCAGGGCACGGTCGGCCTCGAGATAGCAGATCAGTCCATTGAACTTGGCGTACCGGTCGACCAGGTTCTGATCAACTGTGGCGGTGGCGGGTTGACGGCGGGAAGTGCTATCGCCTTGAAGTCACGACTACCCAACGTCGATGTGTACACGGTCGAGCCCGAAGAGTTCGACGATACTGCGAGGTCCCTCGCGAGCGGCAAGCGAGTCGCGATCCGCGATGATGCACGTTCAATTTGCGACGCATTGCTGACGGACATGCCCGGCCAGCTGACGTTCGACATTATGCGCGAGCACGTCACTCGCGGATTGACAATCAGTGATGCAGAAGTGCGTGATGCCATGCGATTCGCGTTCCGGCACCTGAAGCTCGTTGTCGAGCCCGGTGGCGCGGCGGGCCTCGCCGCCATACTTTCTGGCAAAGTGGCCACAGCCGGCAAAACGACGGCAATTGTATTTTCTGGCGGAAATGTAGACGCGGAGTTGTTCGCGTCGATTCAGACCGAGCCGACCTGAGATTTTCTGAGCAGCGTCACACCTGCGAAAGGGCGCTTTCTCATACCCGTGAGTTGCAGCGCACGCCTGCGGCGTGCCTCCCAGCCATCCAGCCAGGTCACGATTTTGTCGATTTGCTGTACGTCAGGGCGCACGCGGCTGGGCGGGCGCATCTCATGCATTCCGAGACCCTTCTCGGCCGCGTGCACGTAATTCTGGCTGTCGCGCAGCACGGCAATGATCGGAATACCGAGCGAATCCAGGAAACGCATCAGCTTGTGGAAGCTCTTCGTATTCTTGCGTGTGCGATTCGCAATAACGGCAAGCTTGCCCTCGTTGCGGTTGACCTTTGCGACCAGCAGTAAATCGGCGATGCAGCGCGATGCGGCATCGATGTCCATCGGTGACGGCAGTACCGGCACGAGAATACTCGACGAGTCACGGGTCAGTTCGCGCAGGTCGTCATGTGTGATGCTGGCCGGTGAATCGACGATGAGGTCAACCGTGTCCTCGGGTACACGCAATTGCCAGCTGCGCGTGGCCTGCATGGATTTCTTGTAAGCGGCGATGCCGTGAATTGACGGCATGTTGTCGGGGCGGCGCTTGAGCCAGGCCATGGTCGAGCCCTGCGGGTCGTAGTCCATGACAGCGGGTTGCGGGCCGCGACCGGCGTAACAAGCTGCAATATTCGTGACGAGAGTAGACTTGCCGCAACCCCCTTTGGGGTTGAGGATGACGATCCTGTTCAAGTTGTCTCGTGACGGCGTAATCAGCATGGCCTCTACAATGTGGTGTAAATCGGCCCGTCAGTCCTTGCGCCAGTTCACATAATACCAGAGCAGCGCCGCAGCTCCTACATTGCCGCCATTTCGGCCCAGGTCGTCGTGATGGTGTCGGCCGGGTCGCCTGTGCCGTCATTGCTCGCGTAAATGCGGATGGTAACGTCGACACCGTTCATCTCGGCAGTCAGCGTCGCGCTGCCGGAATCGCTGGCCACGAGCAAGACACCGGCAGTCGGATAGTCTGCATCAAAGCCCTGGAATAGAGTGGGCGTCGAGTAAGTGACCGCACCGGCCAGGTTTGAGCTATCGACAGTTCCCGACGCGGTCATCGTGTAAGGCGCCGGGCTTACCCTGGCGTCGAGCGTTTGTGCCGATGAGTAGTTGCTCAGCGTTTCCGTGCCGCTGTTGGTGTCGGTCGTCATCAAATTTCCGCTGACAGAGGCTTCAACGTACTGCGGAATCAATGTGTTCAGTGTCGCGGTGCCGTCGCCATTGGCCGTAAACACGTCACCGTCTGTCGTAATCTGAAAGCCCGTCATGTTCATGGTCATCGTCATGTTGTACGCGAAGGCGAAAATATTGCCGTCAAAAGCGTCAACCTCAGAATTAATATCGCCGTGTATGACCTCACCGAGACCCTCGTTGCATACATCGTATTCGGCCAGGATCGTATCGCCGACGGACAGCGCGCCGGCTGCCAGTACTGTGATGTCAGCGACTTCCATGGTGATCGTGACCGTACCGCCTGACGGGCAATCGGAGACCGTCGGTCCCAGCGGGACCTTTTGCATGATGCCTGCGAGCGTGCCGCCGAGCTGCGGTTGCAGGCCGGGCTTGGCCAGGCCGCCACCTGCGCTCGCGGTCAGGCCGGTACTGCCTGCCAGTCCGGCAATGTCGCCGCTGCCAATCGCTGCCTGGTAAGCGACCTGGGATACCTGCGCGCCGTTGGCGGTGGTGATGGCAAAGCCAGCCGGCGGAGGGTTGTTGTTATTGCCCTGGCCGCCAATTCCGCCATCGCTGCTGCCGCATCCGGCGAGAAGAATAAGGGGGATCAGTGTGCTAAAAGTCGCGCGTGTCATGGCCAGGCTCCGGAGGGTTTGATTTCGGGGATCGGCCCAGTGTACCGAGCCCGCGATCGGGCGGCGTGACGGCGCTCACACAACCCCAAACAGCCGAATTATGTCCGACTGTGGTTTTTGAACAACATATTCCAAGTAATTGGTAATTTGTGGCTTACCACCATTTACAATGATGTTGTAATTTCGCATCATGCACGTATGGCAGCACCCGTCTCTGGCGGGTAGCCCGACAACAGAAGCTGGACAAAAAGCTGTGTCGAAAACTAATGCATAAGGGGTAGAAAATGACCGTCGACTTAATTCGCACAGTCCTTGCGCGCGTAATGAAACTCTTTGTTGTATCTCTCGCCATTATTGGCCTCATCGCACCTGTCGCTTCAGCACAGGAAGAAGACGAGTCCAGTGCACCTGCTGCGGAGGAGCGTGATCGCGACATAGAAGAAGTTGTCGTAACCGGATCGCGACTGAAGCGCGATACATTTTCCAGCATCGCGCCGTTACAAGTCATTTCTGGCCAGGTATCCAGGGAGATAGGAAGCATCGATCCCAGTACGATTCTGCAAGAGTCGACCGCAGCAAGCGGCCAGCAGATCGACATTACTTACCAGGGTTTCGTGTTGCCGAACGGCCCGGGCTCGTCGACGATCGACCTGCGCGGCCTTGGCAGTGCGCGAACGCTTGTCCTTATTAATGGTCGTCGTGCCGCACCGGTCGGTGTTGAAGGTGCGCCGTTTGCAATGGACCTCAATATCATCCCGGCTTCGCTGGTCGATCGCTACGAGATACTGACGGACGGTGCATCTTCGGTATATGGATCGGATGCCATTGCCGGCGTTGCCAACATTATCCTGCGCAAGGACTTCGACGGCTTCGAATTCGAGGCCTACACGCAGATTCCGGAATATGACCAGGGTACTGTCAATACGCTTAATGCAGCCTGGGGCTTCACCGGTGATCGAGGATTTTTTGGTATCGCTGCGGACTATAGCAAAGCTGAAAATGTGCAGCGCCTCAACAGGCCATGGTCGGAAGAGTGTGAAGGATATCGGGAGATTGACGAGAACGGCGATATTCGCAGGACGTTTATCGGCTACCAGCTCGAATACGGCATGAATACCTCGGAATGCGTAGTCAGTTTTGGTACGCAGCGCGTATTCGATAACGAGACGGCCCTGTTCGGCTCGATTTACTACACACCAGGAATTGGTAACGTCACGCCGGACTTTTCCGAAGCGACCCTGTTCGATGCCGTCGTAGACGCTAATGGTGATGGCTTGCCAGACGTTGATTTCACGGATTACTTCCTCGCCTCTGCCGGTAGCGTCGCGGACCTGTTTCCCGATCGCGAACGCGTCAGCGTCATGTCCTACGGCGAGTACACATTCGCAGGTGAGATGAACGTTACGCCCTACTTCGAGTTCAATTACAACCAGCGCGAAACTTTTGCTAAAAGTCGTCCGGGGTCCGCGCAAGGAATAGACCAAATCAATGTGCCGGGGACGAATCCCTACAATCCCTGTAATCCGAACGCCATCAACGGCGGTGGAGTAGATTGTGGCCTGGCCTACGACAACATCATAGCGAATCCGGGCTTTATCGAGAAGTTCAGGGATCGCTATGAGCCCCTTTGTGCGTCATTCGGTTTCGACAGGAGCCAGTGTACGCCACCCCTGTTCGGCATCGGCCCGACCGGCGGTGTTGGCCCGATGTCTCTCGAGGCAGAGGTTTCGGTTGTTGGCGATCGCGACAATGTGTTGACCGACATCGAACAGTATCGCTACGTTGCCGGCATTACGGCCGACCTGCCGATGTTCAATCTGGGCTCGATGGATAACTGGTCGATGGATTTTGCAGTAGTGCACTCCGAATCGACAGGTACGTCAGTGCGTAAAGGCATCCTGGAGCCGGAACTGCGCTACTCGCTGGAAACCAGTGTCGTCGATCCCGCGACTGGAAATGTAGTTTGTGGCACCGACAATGACGGCGACGGAATCCCGGACAGTGGCGACTGCGTACCCGTAAACTTCTTCGCACCGTCGCTTTATCAGAACCTGATCAATAACGATTTCGCGACGCAGGAAGAGAGAGATTTCATTTTTGGCAATCGTACGTATGACACCGAGTACAAACAGACGGTGTTCAACCTGTTGTTTACCGGCGATCTGTTCAGCATGCCGGGTGGTGAGGTGGCGGCAGCCATTGGTTACGAGCAGCGCATTGATGAAATCGACTCGATTCCGAATGATGTGGCACGCGACGGCCTGATGATCGGATTCTTCCGTGACCTGGGTGCCGTTGGCGAAAAGACCACGAAGGAATGGTTCGGCGAAGTTGAATTTCCGATATTCGCCGGCAATCCGGGTATGGAAGAGCTGACCGTCAACGTGTCGGCCCGGCATACCGATGACGAGTTCTATGGCGGTGCCTGGACCTATTCAGCCAAGCTTGCGTACCGCCCGGTTGATTCGCTGCTGATACGCGGAACGACCGGCACCTCGTACCGCGCGCCGAATCTTCGCGAGAACTTCCTGCAAGGCACCAGCGGCTTCCTCGGCCTGTTCGATCCCTGCGTAACGCCGCAATCGGCGATAGTCCTGGACCCGATTACCGGTGGATTCGCGTATGACCCGGCCGGCGAGACCAGGACACAGACCGTGCTGGATAATTGCGCAAATGCCGGCGTAGACCCGACGTTTCTCGGTGTGAGCAGCGGCGGCCAGTCGATCGACACCTACTCGGTCGAAATCTTGCGTGGTGTGGGTTCCAACACGCTGAATGAGGAGAAATCGACTTCCTGGACCGCTGGCTTCGCGTGGGACCAGCCGTTCTTCGATTCGTTCGACATGACGATCGGTGCGACCTACTACGAAGTGGAGGTCAACGATGAAATCGTGCAGCTGGGTGCACAGTCGAGTATCAATGGCTGCTACGACGATGCTGAGCAGGATAGCCCGTTTTGCACGAACATCACTCGAAATGTCGGCAGCGACGGGTTGTTGCGCCTCGTCGACCAGGCGTTCCTGAATCGTGATGCGTTGAAGACTCGTGGCGTCGACGTCAACATGGCGATTGACTGGCCGACGCAGATGTTCGGACGTGCGGTTGACTTCGGTTTCGACTTCAACTTTAACCGCAAGCTCGAGTTCTCGACCTTCTTCATTGATACCGAAGCCGGCTTTGTAAGTGCCGACAGCGACCTGGGCCAGTTCGGCTTTCCGGAGTGGGAAGGCCAGGGCATCATGCGCGCTGACGTTGGCAAGTATCGTTTCACGTGGGCGACGCGCTACATTGCCTCGGTACAGCAGGATCCGGACATCCGGGCGGCCAATGATTTCGCGTCCTACCCGACCGTGAATACCTGCGGCGGCTGGAACGTCGGCTTCGGTCCTGACCCGAGCCAGGACGTGCAATGCCGGCCGGACGGTGAGGCCGACAATTACTTCCGGCATGACACCTCGTTCTACTTCCTGGGCGATGTGTGGACTTTCGGCATAGGCGCTCGCAATGTCACCAATGAAGCGCCGCCGAAGGTCGACTCTCGCGTGGTCTTCTCGGCCTGGAATATCCCGTTTGGCGCAGGCTACGATATGAATGGTCGTTCGTACTTCGTGAACGTGGCGGCGCGTTTCCAGTAAGATCGGAGCGGCGTATTTGCTAGAATAGGCAGCCCGCGGGAGGAATCTCGCGGGCTGTTTTCTGTCCAATAGCTACAATTTCTGAATTAGGGGTTGAATCGCGATGAAGCTGATTGATCTGAAAGATTTTCCATTATTGGCTGCCGTTTGCGCATTGCTCGCCTCGCCGTCAGCAATGGCCGAGCAGGAACCGTATCCGCTGGAGTATTTTGCCCTGCGAGAGGTCACATCCAATGTGACGATTTCGCCCGATGGCAAGCGGGTGGCAATGCTCAAAATCCTTTCGAGAGAGGGTGATCCGGTTTTGCATGTCTACGACTCGGATGACATGGAGGCCGATGCTTTCGTTGTCGATGCGGACCCAATGGAAATTACCTCTTACAGTTGGGCCAGCGACAATCATATTGTGCTGACCTTGCGCCAGAGAAACCGCAAGATGGTTAAGGGCCAGGAAGAGAGCGTCTTTGACTATCGCATCGCGGTTCTCGATATTGAAGATGAAGAATTCGAAGATTTCGATTCCGTCAGCCCAAGGATTGAAAATGTGCTGCCGAATGTTCCGAGCAAAGTGATCATTTCGGAACGGCCGGACGCCGATAACCCGTTTGCGCTGGACGAGGCGTTTCGCCCGCGTGCCTACTACGAGTTGGATCTGGACAGGGGTACGAAGAAACTTCTCATGCGCGGCAAGTGGTCTGTCGCACAGACCGTTTTCGATGCTGATGGCAACCCTCGAATTGCTCGCGGCTATGACGTTAGCGATCATGAGTATGTCGTGTACTACAGGGACCCTGGCGAAAAGTCCTGGCGTGATGTTCACCGAATGAGTGACGATGACTTCAGGGTATGGCGCGAAGATGTCGTCGGATTTGACGATGCGGTTCCCGGTAATCTGTTACTCAAGGCACACAATGGAGATGACAAACTTGGACTCTGGTCATATAACCCAAAGACAGATGAGTACGAGGAGCTCTTGTATCGACGATCTGACGTCGACGTCTACGGTGCTCGTTTCAATAGCAACACGTGGGCGGATCCAGACAGAGTGTCTGCTGTCAGCTACTTCAAGGACAAATTCCATTTTGAATATTTTGACGAGATTGAGGGAGCAACGTTCCGGCAATTAGAGGAGCTGATCCCCTATTCGCACTATGTATCGATTACATCGCGATCGCGCGATGGAAATTCGCTGGTCGCATACAACGTTGGCCCGCATGATCCAGGCACCTACTACCTGTTTCGGAATGGTGAGTTCAAGTCGGTAGGCAGCAAGCAACCGTTATTCAGCAGTGAAAATCTCGCCGATGTTGAGTATTTTCAGTACAAGGCGCGAGATGGCGAAGATCTCGCCGGTTTCATTACTCTTCCGAAGGGGAAACCACCGTACCCGACGGTCGTAATGCCGCACGGCGGCCCTCATGTCCACGAGATCGTGCTGTATGACGAGTGGGCACAGATGCTTGCGAATAATGGCTACATGGTTGTTCAGCCTCAGTTCCGCATGTCACAAGGTTATGGCTACGACCATTTCACGAGTGCTTTCCTGGAAGGCAGCCAGGCTGGACGTATGATGCAGGATGATAAAGACGATGCGGTCTTGCATCTCGTGGAGAAAGGATTGGCGGATCCCGATCGTATGGCGATGTACGGTTGGTCTTATGGCGGGTACGCTGCCTTAATCGCGGCATCCCGTACACCGCAAATCTACCAGTGCACGATTGCGGGTGCTGCGGTCACCGATTACCAGATGGCGGCCAACGATTTCACACGCAGAACACCTCGCGGCGCATCGTTAGTGTGGCGCGATGTCTACGAGTACGGCGCCGTTCAACCGGTCGAAGAGGTCCCGAAGGTCAACGTTCCCATCCTTCTGATACACGGCAGTGTAGACTCGCGAGTTCTGCCCAAGCAGGCGAAAGTTTATCTCAAGGAGTTAGAGAAGCACGAGAAGTACCACAAGATGGTCTGGCTTGATGGGGCTGATCACTTCTATAGCACGCTGTACTACAGCCACCAGATTGAGTTGTATGAATCGATCATCGACTTCCTGCAAAACGACTGCGGAACGATGTCGACGGAGATGCAGGCGAACGTTACGGACGACTAGCTTAGAACATCTCGGACGGCCCCGGTTGGTCGTCCGAGGGCTTGTCGCGACTCTTGATGAAGTCACCCGTAATCATCTTGTCGTAGCTGAGCCCCGGGCCGACCATCGGGTAAACACCCGCATCGGGGTCGATGATTACCTCAAGGAAGGCCGGGCCATCGAATTCCATGAATTCCTTTATCGTCGCGGCGATGTCTTCGGGACGATCCAGCTTGCGTGCGAACCTGAAGCCATCCGCCTCGGCAGCTTTGACGAAGTCCTTGCTGTGCAACGATTTGTCGCTGCCTGACATGCGGCTGTCGTAATACAACTTCTGCCATTGCCGTACCATGCCGTCGCCGTAGTTGTTGATCACGACAACTTTGATGGGTAGCCCGTAAGTCGTCGCCGTCTCAAGCTCGCCAATGTTCATGCGAATGCTGGCGTCGCCATCGATATCGACGACGACGCGGTCTCGCTTGGCGAACTGTGCGCCAATCGCGGCCGGCAAGCCGAAGCCCATCGTGCCCATGCTGCCGGACGTCAACCACAGTCGTGGTTCCGCGTAGTCGAAATATTGCGCCGCCCACATCTGGTGCTGACCTACGCCCGTTGAAATGATCGCCTCGCCCTTGGTGTGGCGGTTGATCTCCTCGATGACGGCATACGGTTGAATCATCTTGCTGTCGCGATCGTAATTCAGGCAGTGCTCTTTTTTGAGATGCGCGATCTCGCTATGCCAGGTTGAAAAGTCTTTGCGGAACTCGATACGCTTGCCGTAGTCGAGCAGGTCAGTGAGATCCCGGTCGAGTACACCGACCTGGTGCCAGTTAACCCGTTTCACCTTGCCAACCTCGGCGATGTCGACATCAAACTGCGCAATGTTCTTCGCATTGCGAGCAAATAGCTCCGGGTTACCTGCGACACGGTCGTCGAAGCGTGCGCCAACGGCGATCAGGAAATCACAATCCTCAACCGCGTAGTTGGCCGAGGCGATGCCATGCATGCCGAGCATGTGCATGGCGAGTGGATGTTGTGTGTCGCTGGCGCCCAGCGCCATTAACGTAGTCGTGACCGGAATGCCGTACGCGTTGGCGAACCGACGCATCGGCTTGCTTGCATTGCCGTTGATAACGCCGCCACCGGCGTAGATCAGCGGCCGTTCAGCCTGTGCCAGCATCTTGTAGAAACGTTCGCATGCGGTGTCGGTCAGATGGTTCTTGCGCACTGTGTCGAGCCGGCGATGATAACCCGCAAGTGGCAATGTACCCTGTCCCTTGTAGTCGCCTTCCCAGTTCTGGATATCCTTCGGAATATCGATAACGACCGGCCCTGGCCGACCGGTTCTGGCCAACTCGAATGCGCTGCGAATTGTCTCTTCGAGCTTGTCGGCCTCGGTAACGAGGAAAATGTGCTTCGCAACGGCGCCCATGATGGCGGACACGGGCGCTTCCTGAAATGCGTCGGTGCCGATAGCGGCTGTCGGTACCTGGCCGCAAATGACAACGATAGGCACCGAGTCGGCCATGCAAT
>Ga0255052_10000039_pt1 | contig 82690 bp, 63 predicted proteins | sample JV7_2_21_MG_FD_188632 | JGI IMG/M metagenome (GOLD analysis project Ga0255052, IMG submission 188632) | Seawater microbial communities from Jervis Inlet, British Columbia, Canada - JV7_2_21 | ecosystem: Environmental > Aquatic > Marine > Inlet | place: Canada: British Columbia | collected...
GGCGATCCGGCACTCCTGATTGCACGAGTCCCGAACGATCACCCCCTTGTCTGGACCGAGCAGATGATGCCGGTCCTGCCGGTCACCTCGGTCACCGATGTCGACCGGGGCATCGAGTTGGCCAGGGAAGCCGAACACGGCTTCGGCCATTCGGCCGGCATGTACTCGCGCGACATCGGAGCGCTGAGCCGCATGGCGCGGACCATCAACACCAGTATCTTCACCAAGAACGGGCCGTTCTATGCCGGCCTGGGCGAAGGCGGCGAAGGTCACACGAGCTTCACCATCGCCAGCCCCACCGGCGAAGGACTCACCGGACCGGTCGCCTTTAGTCGCCTGCGGCGCTGCGTCCTCGTCGATCACTTCCGCATCGTCTGAACCTCATGGCGGAGAAGAAGAAGCGACACGGGGCCCTGGCATTACTGGAATTCGAGACTGTCGCCACGGGCATCCTGGCGAGTGACCTCATGGTCAAGCGGGCGCCCATCGCATTGCTTCGTTGCGGGACAATTCATCCGGGTCGATTCCTGGTTCTGGTTGGAGGCAGTGTCGCCAGCACGGAGGAAGCCTTCGTCGTCGGCGTGCGGCTTGGCGAGACCGAGCACACACTGAGGGGTAGCGTATTCCTCGGGGACGTACACCCGAGCTTGCATGATGCGGTTCTCGGCGCACGACGAGACCTGACGGGCGACGCGCTGGCGGTGCTCGAAACTCGCTCTTCGCCCGCGCTATTGACCGCCGTGGATGCCGCGGTAAAGAGTACGCCGGTCGTCCTCTCCGAGGTTCGCCTGGCCGATGATCTCGGTGGCCACTCAATTGCACTGATGAGCGGCGATCTGACGGCCGCCGAGACCGCGCTCGGTATCTGTACCGACCGGGCCGGTGATCAGCTACTCGCCAGGACGCTTCTGCCGCGGCTCGACCCGAACCTTCGCACGCTCCTTGACCAGAGCAGCCATTTCAGTCTCTGCCCTGCCTTTGAACCGGCGAATGCCGAACATCCCGAGGAGGTCGCATGCTCCTGGGACGCGTGATTGGAACCGTGGTCCCGGCATCGCTGGTGGATGAGTTGTCTGCCACACCACTGCTCTGGATCCAGCCACTTGATCGTAATGGCAAGTCCACGGGTGAACCGCTCGTGTGCGCCGACGGCACGCGAATGGCAGGCCCTGGTCAGATGATTTACTGGGTGGCCAGTCGCGAGGCTGCGTTGACCCTCGATCCCTCCTTCGTCCCTGTCGACGACGCCATCGTCGGCCTGGTCGACGAGGTGAGGCTCTATCCCCCGGACGATTCCGCCTGATGATCCTCGGCCGCGTTACCGGCAGTGTCGTGTCGACTATTCATCACCCTATCGTCGAGGGCCGCAAGCTACTCGTCGCCGAGCGACTCGACGCGAACACCCGACCCACGGGCGGCTATATCATCGCACTCGACGCTGTCGGTGCCGGCCAGGGGGAAACCGTCCTGATACTCGACGAGGGCAACGGCGCTCGCCAGATCCTCGATGACAGCGACGCACCGGTGCGTTCGATCGTCGTCGCCATCGTCGATGAGATCGAGCTCGAGACGAACTAAACGCGACAGATAGTCAGCCGCTCGCGTGCGCCGTCGCAAGCGCCACTGAAATCATTTCATCGAACGAAGTCTGCCGCTCGTCTGTCGACAATGCCTTGTCGTTGGGAATGTCATCGCTGACCGTGCAAATGGCTAAGGCCTCTACGCGATGTTCGGCGGCGATCGCATAAATGCCTGCTGCCTCCATCTCGACGCCGAGCACATCGTATTTCGCCATCAGATCCCAGATCGCGTCGTTCGGCGTGTAGAAAAGATCTTCGGAGTAGATGTTACCTACGTGATAGTTGACGCCTTGTTCCTTGGCGGCTTCAACCGCTTTGTGAACCAGTGAATAAGTCGCAAGAGCGGCGAAATCGTAGCCAGCAAAGCGCACACGATTAACAGAGGAGTTGGTCGAAGCACCTGTCGCAATAATGATGTCTCTAAGCTTCACCTTCGGATGCGAGGTACCACAGCTACCGACGCGGATGAGGCGTTTGGCCCCGTATTCCGTGATCAGCTCAGTGCAATAGATGGACACCGACGGAATTCCCATACCATGCGCCATGACCGAGACCGGCTTGCCTTTGAACTCGCCTGTAAATCCCCACATGTTGCGCACATCGGTCACCTGCCTCGCGCCATCCAGATAGGTATCTGCGATGTATTGTGCCCGCAGCGGATCGCCGGGCATCAATACGGTCTCGGCGAAGTCACCGGGGGCGGCATTCATATGTTTGCTTGCCAAAGATTTATTCCTGAACCAGCCGGGGAGCCGGAAATTTTACCGCACACAGACTCCGTTTAGTCGTCTCATCGAAAAAGATTTCCGGATTGCTACAAAGTCGCAATTTCAAAGGCTCGGCACCCGAACTCCGGTGCTATACTTTCCCGATAAGCATGAAGAACAAGTTCCGCTTCTCGTGGAACCAATCTGAAATCCTTGGGGGATTGATATGACCACTACATTGAAGCCGATTTGGCGACTCGCTCTTATCTCTTTGTTTGTCTCAGCAGGACTGTTGCTCGTAGTGGCAGCCCAGGCCCAGCAAACGACTTCTTCTCTCAGGGTGTCGATAACCGATCAGGCCGGTAACAGCGTCGGATCTGTAGCGGTCCGCATCACTCACGTTCCGACAGACCGTTCGATATCTGTAACATCCAATGACGCTGGCGTAGCTACAGCGCGCGGCCTTGCGGTCGGAGGACCCTACGAGGTCGAAATAGCCGACACCGCCAGATTCGCCGCCGATGTACAACAGAATATCTATCTGGACCTGGATCAGACTGCAACCATCGCTATCACCGTCAGACCGGTTGTCGAGGAAATCGTCGTTACGGCACAAGCCATGACGGAAGAACTGAGCATCGGTTTTGGCGGTAGTTTCAGCCGGGCGGAGATCGATGCGACACCCTCGATCGGCCGCGACTTCACCAGCACGCTGGCAAGAGACCCGTCAATCCTGGTCGATAACAGCGTCCCACGCGGCCCCGTTGTATCGATGGCTGGCCAGAATTACCGTTACAACAGCGTCACGATCGATGGCGTAGCGCAAAACGACAACTTCGGCTTGCAAAGAAACGCTTCTGCGACATCGCGAGCGCCGATTTCTATCGACGCGGTAGAAAGCATCAGCGTCAATATGGCACCGTATGATGTTTCCTTTGGAAACTTTATCGGCGGCAATATCAATATCGTTACCAAGTCAGGCACCAACGACTTCCACGGCAGCGCTTTTTATTTCAAGACGGATGAAAGTCTTACGGGCAACAAATCTGACGGCGCGTCTCTCGGCCTTGATCTTGTTGAGGAGGATACCTACGGATTTACTCTCGGCGGCCCCATCATCAAAGACAAACTTTTCTTCTTCGCCAATTACGAGAAATTTGAAACCGAAGTGCCTGCAAATGCGGTGACCATCGATCAGATTCCCGGCGTTACACAAGCCGAGGTGGACAGGGTCAGAGAAGTTGCGGACAGGATATATGGATTTGATCCTGGTCCGTTTGCAACGACCGATACAGACGAAGACGAAAAGGCGCTTCTGAAAATCGACTGGTACATCAACGATGATCACCGTGCTGTTGCCAGCTATCAGACTGCCAAGACAGATGTCCTGTTCGACGACTTTCCAACGCTCGCCGCGCTGAACTCGAACCGTTACAACATCAATCAGGACATGACAGCCATATCCGTGCATCTGTTTTCGAACTGGACCGACCGGCTTTCGACGGAATTGAAGCTAGGGTTCAAAGAGGTCGAAAGGCGTGACGTAAGCGTTGATGGATCGGTGCCCATGTTCGTCATGACCGCGGCGGGCGGCACTGATATTCACGCCGGCGGCGACATGTTTCGAATGGCCAATGAACTCGATAACGAAACCGATGCGTTCCGTATCAAAGCTGATTACGAAATCGGTGACCACGTCCTGACCGCCGGGTTCGAATATGAATCCAAGACAGTACGTAATCAATTCATTCCTTTTTCGAAGGGAATGTACCTGTTCTTCGATATTGACTCTTTTGAAGCGAGATTTCCTTTCGGCGTTGTCTACGGCAACTCGAATACCGGAATAACTGCAAATGCCGAAGCCAATTTTACGCTCGACGTCAGCAGCTTTTACGTTCAGGACGAGTGGACCCCGACCGACGACCTTACATTGACGTTCGGCGTACGGTATGACGAGCTCAGTAACGATGATCCGATTGCAGACAACTCGGATTTCGAGGCGCGACATCTTTTCAAAAACACTGAGAACCTTGATGGCAAGAGTATCACGCTGCCGCGCTTTGGCTTTCACTGGACGCCGAGTGACCGCTTAACGATTCGTGGTGGCGCCGGCCTGTTCGGCGGGGGCGCGCCGCTCATCATCCTCTCCAACTCCTACTCGGGTGATGGCATCAACCGGACTTTCTCGCAATTTATTTCGTTCTTTAATGACGCTCCGGGCTGTGACCCTTGCGAAGGTGATGCTGTAGCGGCCGCTGCAGCGGATTTACCCGACCCGACAGCAGCATTCACACATCTGCAGCCGTTCATTGGCTCCTTTCCCACTGCCCAGGTCGATGCAATCAATCCATCCTGGGATATCATGAGCACCTGGAAATACAGTCTCGGGGCCGAATATCTCGCCGATCTCTCCGGCATTGGCATGGGAGACGATTGGCTTTTCTCCGCAGACGTCATCCTTTCCGAAGTTAAAGATGGTTATGACGTTCGGGATATTCGTCGATTCCAGGTTGACACTGCTCCCGATGGCCGGCCGATCTATAACGTCGCCAACGGTACTAACAATGACTTCGTTGCCCAGAATACGGGCAGCGGCGACGGTACCGTTGTCTCGCTTACCGCCGCGAAATCGTGGGATACCAGAGCCGGAATGTTTGATATGAGTCTGGGGTATACGCACACGGAAATGGATGAAATAAGGTCTTATAACCGCTTCGTAGCCTTCGAGACGCTGGTGTACGATCCGGGGACGGACATGAACGATCCTCAGATCGCGCCATCGCGTTACGAAGTACCAGACCGGGTGACCGCTACCCTTACATGGAACAAAGAACTCTTCGGCAATAACATGTCGACGTTAGGCCTGGTTTACATCGGGCGTTCCGGGCGGCATTTCAGCTATGTCTTCGGCAGCGCTAACACACCGGTATTCGGCGGCAGTGAATTTGCCGATTGGGGAAGTGAAAACGTCACCGCCGGTACACAGCTTTTTTACGTGCCGACAGGGCCAGGCGACGCTAACGTTTTTATCGACCCGGTGCTGTACCCAACTTTCGAGGCTGATCTTAACGAATTCATCGACAGCACAGATTGTCTGAGTGCGCACCGCGGCTCGAGTACTACAAGGAACAACTGCGCAACGAGTTGGACAAATGTAGTTAACCTGCGATTGATGCAGGAAATCAGCTTTGGGGACAGAATCAACTTTGACCTGATGCTGGATATCGAGAACTTCGGCAACCTGATCAACAGCGACTGGGGACGCGTTGAACATTACATCGACCCAGGGAACGTGTCGGTGGCCAATGTCATTGGTATTTCTGCCGCCGATGAATTTATACTGACACCAAATGTCGGCTACGATCCGTCTGTGGGTGCAAGCAGCGTTGTAGCGAGACCCACGATTGGAAGGCTGCAGTCGGCATACCGTATCCAATTCGGCGTACGGTTCCGATTCTAAGAAAACTCGCTGGATAACAGCGCAAATAAGGGGTAGCTTCGGCTACCCCTTTTTCTTTTGAGTGTCTTATGAAAAAGATATCGATCGCAATGATCGCTACACTCGTCGTCGCTTGCAGTCCACCGGCCGCCGAAACCGATATCCACACAGTTACGATCATGACCTTCAATGTCGAGAACCTGTTCGACAACTTTGATGATCCGGGCAAAGTCGACGAGACGTTTTTTGCACTTTCGGACAAACAGTCTGATGAACACAAAGAAGCTTGTGCCGAGATCCCGGTCGATCGCTGGCGCGACCAGTGCCTGAACTGGGACTGGAGTGACGCCATGATCGAGCACAAATTGAGCGTCGTTGCGAAAACGATACTGCAGGTCAATGAAGGCCGCGGTCCCGACATCATTGCATTACAGGAAATCGAGAACATAGGAATACTGGAGCGCCTGCGGACGGAATATCTGGCCGACGCGAATTATTTGCCTGCGGTATTGGTAGAAGGACACGATCTCCGGGGCGTCGATGTCGCGTTCCTGAGCAGGCTCGAACTCGCTAGCGAACCGGTGCTGCATAGGCCTGATTTTTCCGGTTTCGAGGAAAGGCGAGTGCTCGATACGCGCGGCGTATTGCAGGCGGATTTTGTATTGCCGGATGGAGCCATACTGACGGGATTTAGTGTGCATTTTCCTGCGCCGTTTCATCCGATCGAAATGCGAGACGTTGCATACGATCACGTCAATGAGCTCAGATCCGCACTCCCGGCTGATCACTACGTGTTCGCAGCAGGCGACTTCAACACGCCTTCGATTGAAGATCGCGAAAGAAAAATGCTCGATAAACATGTGCGGCCTCACTGGATCGTGGCACATGAGCTCGGTTGCGATGCTTGCAGGGGCACGCAATATTACGCCCCGGACGACTCGTGGTCCTTCATCGATATGATCCTGTGGTCACCGGGTCAGAATAGTGGTGCGCAAGCAACATGGAACATACGCAAGAACTCCGTCCATATTGCCAACGCATTGCCTGATCAGGTGCGCGAGAATGGGACCCCGGCACGATTTCAGCTGCCCGATGGCAGCGGTGTATCGGATCACTGGCCGCTCGTAATGAGCATCAAACTCAACTAATAACAGCGTCTTGTGATATGTTCGTTACGTCGTTTCTAGAAAGGTTATTGTACGAGCGGTACAAACGCGTCAAACAAACAACAAAAATGCTCTAAGGCCCTTATTGCGCAGGCTTTTTGGCTGCGTTAGATTTACAACAAATCATGAGAGACGGATCTTCTCGCCACATCGATTCCGGTGGATTTTCCGTACTTTTCCCAGAGCGAAATCAAGATGTCGCGACATTGTGATTTCGCCCGTATTCAAGAACGGGGATCCAATAATGAACAACAAGATCAGCTTCTTCCTTTCGAAATTTAATCTGCTGACCGGACTTGCAATTCTTGTGCTGGCTATTCCAATGACTGGTGCCGCGCAGGAAATAACATCCGCGATCCGCGGAACGGTTACAGACTCAGGCGGGAACGCGGTTTCATCCGCAAGCGTCACCATTACGCACACTCCGACGGGTACGAGAAGATCAGTCCAGACCGACCAGAATGGAAATTTCTCGGCGTCTGGACTCAGGGTTGGTGGTCCGTATTCGGTTCGAATCGATGCGGCTGGCCATCAGAGTGCAAGCTTCGATAGTGTGTACCTCTCGCTGGCAGATACGCTGGATCTGGATGCAGCGTTAGGGGATGAGGCGATTGAAGAAGTGGTCGTGGTTGCCAGTGCGATTGAAGCCACTTCAACCAGCGGTGGGGCGAGCGTTTTCAACCGACAGTTTGTTCAAGAAACTGCGGCGTTTAACAGAGACCTGAAAGACATCATCAAACGAAATCCATTCGCTGTAGTCGTGGCGGGACCTGAGGCACCGTTATCCATCGCGGGAACAAATCCAGCTTATAACAACCTGACGATCGATGGTGTCAGACAAAATGATGACTTTGGCCTGAATGACAACGGCTACCCATCGCAGCGTTCGCCAATCTCTCTAGAGACTGTCGAACAACTGTCCGTTAACATTTCGCCGTTTAGCCCACGATACGGCGGGTTCTCCGGTGGGCACATCAACGTTGTTACGAAATCCGGGACAAATCAATTCCACGGATCCGTGTTTTTTGAAAATATCAATGACAGTCGCTCTGGCACGCCCAAACTCCCCGATGGCACACCAGTCGATCTGGAATTTGAAGAAGAGACCTATGGTGGTTACATCAGTGGTCCAATAATCAAAGACAAATTGTTTTTCCTGGTGAGTTACGAGTTTTTCGAGACACCGCTTGCTGTGGAATGGGGCCCCAGTGGCTCGAGCGCTCCTAACGAGGCAAATGTTAGTGAAGCAGACATGCTGAGTGTCATAGAAATTGCGGATAGAGTTTACGATGTTAATGCGGGAAGTTGGGACAACACCAAACCCGAGGAAGACGAGAAAGTATTCTTTAAACTCGACTGGAATATTAATGACAATCACAGAGCAGCTTTCTCGTATCAGTTCACCGAAGGCAACTCGACCAGTAACACGACATCGAGCCGCTTCGAACTAAGACTGTCCAGCCACTGGTATAACAGAGGAGAAGAGCTGGAGAGCTATGCAGCACACTTATTCTCGAACTGGACCGATCGTTTTTCCACCGAGATCAAAGTGGTCGATAAAAGTGTTAAGAACACTCAGGCAGCATCCGACTTATCGTGGGGTGACGTAGTTGTTACGACTCCAAGTGGGGACGTCGCTATTGGGCCTGATCAGTTCCGACATGCCAACCGATTGAACAACTCGACAACGCAATTCGTGGCTCATGGCAACTTGGATTTCAGTGACCATTCCATCGGTTTCGGAATAGATTATCAGAATATCGATATCTTCAATCTGTTTGCCAACGGTTCATTGGGGGTATGGGAATTTGACAGTATCGCCGATTTCGAAAACCGGATCGCAGCGGATTTTAGCTATAACAACGCCTTTACAAATGTGGCGGCCGATGCCGGTGCCAGTTTCTCGCTTGCAGAACTATCTCTCTATGTTGAGGATACCTGGCAAGTGACTGACACATTTCAACTTTCCTTCGGCGTGCGATTTGAGGAAATCTCTGCCGATGATTTGCCTGCCGCAAATTCGAATTTTGAGGCTCGATATGGCTTCTCCAATTTAGAAAATCTCGACGGCGCAGATAATGTGCTGCCACGATTTGGGTTCGATTGGGATGCGACGGATCGCTTACGCGTTCATGGCGGCTTTGGCAAGTACGGTGGCGGCCGCCCGAATGTCTGGATCTCGAATTCATACGCCAACGATGGTGTAACGTTTACCACGTTCAATGATGATCCAGCGGTTGTCGATCCGGATTCGTATTTGACGAATGTGGACATAACTTCCATTCCACAGACGGTGCAGGACAATATGCTCGTTGGAGACGGAAATACGAATGCGATACAGCCGGGCTTTACTATTCCAAGTGACTGGCGTTATGAATTAGGCCTGGAGTACGTATTTGGTGATGATTGGATCGCCAATTTCGACATCATGTTCATAGACTCCGACGAGGGCCTGCATTGGACCGAGCTTGCCAGGGTGGATAGCGGACGCAGGACCTCTGATGGTGGGCGAATTATCTACGAGCCAATCGAGCAATTGGAGTTCTTGCCCGGGACCACGACTCCGAACCCCGCTTTCGGGCTTCCGACCAACAGACATGATTTCTTGCTCGGAAATGCTCCAGGCGGTGAAAGCACCTTAATGTCCATAAGCCTGGCCAAGGACTTTGACAGCGGCTTCGGTTTTTATGCGGCCTACGCAAATCAGGACACGGAGGAAGGCGCCACGGGGACGAGTTCTCGTGCAATCTCCAATTATCAATTCGACGCAACCTTTGATCGGCAGTTTCCAACGTATGGCGCGGGCGCCTATGATATTGAGCATCGATTCACGCTCGATCTGCGTTATCGAAAGGCATTTTTCGGCGAGTATGAGACTCGATTCAATCTGTTTTTCGAGAGGCGGTCCGGCGTGCCATTTAGCTGGGTAATGGGCTCCTTCCGCAATGGAGACCTGGGTGATCAAAGTGATCTGGACGACTCAGATGCTTACCTGCCATACATTCCCACCGGGCCCTTGGATCAGAACGTTGTCTACTTCGGTACAGACTATGACGAATTTTCCCAGCATATCGCCCTTGCTGGCCTGAGCGGGTTTGCGGGCGGATACGTGCCGAAGAATACAGGACGAACTCCCTATGTCACACGAATCGATCTTCGCCTGGAGCAGGAGATTCCAGGATTTTCAAGCGAGCATCGGGGCATTTTCTATGTTGAGGTTCTCAACCTTTACAATCTTATCGATAGTGACAAGGGCAAGGTCCTGGATAATCGGTTCAGAAGCAGCGTTCGAATTCTGGCTGACTACGGTATTGATCCCGTCACCGGTCAGTACGAATATTCGGAGCCGTTTGGCGGGTGGAACACTGACGCTAACTGGGACCAGTTTGTCGCCGAGGAGTCACAATGGCGGTTGAAAGTCGGCATTAGGTACAGATTCTAGCAATTTACGTGTTTGACCAAAGGGCGGTCATTGACCGCCCTTTGTTTTGCTTACTGGAAACAGCGCATCTGTTCCTTTTGTATGAACGCTATTCGTGGATCAAGCGGATCGACAGGCTTGCCGATCGTCTCCCCTGCAGCCTGAGCCTGGATTACGGCATCCAGAACGAGGTATTTAAGTTCCGATCCGGGTCGGGATACATCGCGCGCTTCGGAGAAGTCGTAACCATCGCCTCCCCGATAGAGGAAGTCCGGGGCGACTACCCCGTAGTCCTTGTCGGGGTCGATGTCGGCCCATGAGCCTTCCATCGGAACCTGAAGCTGAACGATCCTGTCACCGACGTTACGATTCCCGTCTACGCACACCCGGAATCCCGAGATTTGGGGGAAGAAGCCCTTGCTGGGGCCTTCGCCCCGGTAGCCGGTTTCGAGAAGCGCCTTGAAGTCTCTGCCGCTCAAAGTCAGGTGCCGTAAGAAGGAAGAAAAACCGAAGGTCCGAGCGATGTCTTCAAAGGTAACATCCTCCGCAATATAGTCATCGATACGAAGGGTGCCGCTGTTGATGAATGCAAAATCAGCAGCTGGTTCACCGAATGCCGTGCGCATCTGGTCAACGATAAAATTACCCCAGTTACTCTCTTCATTTCTGATCGTGACTTCCCGCGCATCGAGTTTCACCGCAGCCGCTCCGACTTGGGCGGGCAGGAACGGAAATATATCGAGCAACCTCTGGCGCCAGCGGGATGCAAACGCGTCGTATTCCGGGTCACTTGAGATTGTCTCGTCCATGCTTGCCGCTTTAGTGGTTATTTCCGGAACTCCGCCATCGTCCGGAAAGCTCACATCGATTTGCCAGATCGTTCTCGCGTTCGATGCGCCTTTCATGATCTCGGCAGACGATTCGGTTGCAGCTTCGTATTCGGGCTCGTGGTCATGTCCGCCAACGATGAAAAGAAAATTCGGATGATTTGCTTTCAGCTTGGCGATCTCTTTGTCGACGCGCAGATACAAGTGTGTCAGACCGATGATCATGTCCACACCTTGTGCTTCAAACTCTTTCAACGTCCCTTCGGCGACAGCAAGATAGTCACCGTCGATCGGCGCGTAATCACGGTTGTTGCCGTCATCTTTCTCATGAGTCGTCAATGAAACAATGCCGATCTTCCTGCCCAGGCTTTCGAAGATGAACCCGGTCCGCAGGCTCTGATCGACTCCTTGATCTCCGGTATCGAGACGAAGATTGTCCCCAAGCCAGTCGAAGCGAGACAGCTTCACGGCGTTGATGACAGCGTCCGGCGTTCTCGGGTCGAATTCGTGGTTTCCGGGCACGGCGTACAGCGGAGCAAGGTCATCTATGAAATTGAGCGCCTCAACCATTTGTTCGCCACCCCAAAGCTGGCTCTCGAGCGACGGAAACAGGAAGTCACCGCCGTGCAGTATGCGAACATCGTTGCCCTGATTTTTTAGCTCTCGAATCAGCGTGACAACCCGGCTGAACCCGCCGGCCTTGCCGTCTTCAACCGCGTCGATCCGGTAGGTATCGTTAAGATGAATGAACGTCAGTATCCCCGATGTTTCTGCGGGCGCTGTCTGGGTCTCGCTACGTGGCGAACAGGCCACGAGCAAGGCGAACAGCACGAGAAGGTAGTTCTGCGATTTTGTCATTTTGCAATCCGGTTGTTGCTTATTTTTCTGCCTGCTGCCAGGACAGGTACCCATTCATTATAATGTGCTACGCCACAATAATCGGGACATCATGATGAGAGAGAAATTAGCTCTGCTGCTGATCGCTTCTTGTGCAGCGATTCTTTTGTTTGCATGTAAAGCAGATAGGAGTACGGAGTCCGGGCCCGATCGGGCCATATTGTGGGTGCGCGATGCCGCCGAATTCGATGCGCTCACGATGCAGGCCTATCGTGCGGCAAGCGATGATCTGCCCGCGCTGCTTACGGACAAGTCCTGGACCGCGTTTCCTGGACAGCGGAATTACGGAGAATTGCCGCCTGCCATAATAATTGATGTCGATGAGACCTTGCTCAGCAATGTGCATTTTCAGGAGACACTGGAACCGCCATTCAGGAACAGCAAGCTCAATAACTGGAACAGGGCAAACAAGGCGACACCAATAGCGGGCGCCGCAGAGTTCGTCAAGCTGGCGCGAGACAGCGGCGTGGAACTCTTTTTCGTTACCAACCGGCCATGCGAAAAAGAACAGGGCCAGCCCGTAGCGTGCCCACCAGAGCAGGTCACCGTACAGGATCTCATCGAATCCGGCATTCCCGCCGATATGGATCACGTGATGCTCGCCAATGAAGAATCGCACTGGGACCGGGAGAAAGTTATCCGGAGAAATGAGATCGCGGAAAACTACCGCATCATAATGCTGATTGGCGATGATCTGAGTGACTTTATCCCCTGCGTCCGGAAGAAAGTTTACGAACCCTGCAATGAAGGAGCGACCATAGCGAGCCGCCAGCGGCAAACCGAGCTGTACAGCAGCTATTGGGGCGCCGGCTGGTATGTGCTGCCGAACCCCATGCACGGCTCTTGGACGACAGTCGAATAAATACACGCGAACTGTTGAAAAAGCTTGGATTTCCTCCGGCCGTAATCTGTGCCCGATACGCCGAAAAGCGTATGCTTAAGGGTCTGTCACAAGAAAAAGAAATTCTCTAAGAGGTCGATAATGGCAAAACTCAAGTGCGGATTGATTCAGATGGCGCTCAAAGGCGACGCGTCAACGATGGGCCCGGATGAAATCCGGGACCTGATGTTGGATGCGCACAAGCCTTACATCGAGGATGCCGGCAAGCAGGGCGTGCAAGTCTTGTGCTTTCAGGAAATCTTTACGCAGCCCTACTTTTGTCCGAGCCAGGACAGAAAATGGTATGCGGCGGCAGAGCCTATCCCTGATGGCCATACGACCAGATTGATGCAGGAATATGCGAAGAAACACGACATGGTCATCGTCGTGCCGATATACGAAGAGACGATGCCGGGCGTTTACTACAATACCTGCGCAGTCATCGATGCCGACGGCAAGTTTCTCGGAAAATATCGCAAGACACATATTCCACAAGTCGATCCTGGCTTCTACGAGAAATTCTTTTTCAAGCCCGGCGACTCCGGTTACCCGGTATTCGACACCGCCTATGTGAAGCTCGGCGTCTATACCTGCTACGACCGCCACTTTCCCGAAGGCTGGCGGGCATTGGCTCTGAATGGTGCGGAATACATCGTCAATCCATCAGCGACCGTCGCGGGCTTGAGCAAATATCTCTGGGAACTGGAGCAGCCGGCGTCGGCAGTCGCGAACGGCGTATTTATCGGCGCAATCAATCGCATCGGCAAGGAAGAGCCCTGGGCATCCGAGATGGGTGAATTCTACGGCTCGACATACATCGTCAATCCGCGCGGGACGATCGAGGCGCAGGCGAGTTACGACAATGACGAGCTACTCGTTCACGAGATCGATCTCGATATGATTCGGGAAGTTCGAAATACCTGGCAGTTCTTCCGCGACAGGCGCCCCGAGACATACGGGCCATTAAGCGAAGTCTGAAATGCAGGAAACTGTAGCTCAGAGCAAGGCGATCGAAGTCGGCGAGTTCTTCGAACTCGACGCGAAAGACGATGTCCTGACAAGCCCCCGATATAACGAGGACATCGCACCTACCAGGGTCGATCAAAGGACCTGGACGAGATGGAACGTTGCCGCCCTCTGGGTCGGCATGGCGATCTGCGTGCCGACCTATACCCTGGGCGGTGTGCTGACGTCCTATTTCGGCTTGTCTGTGACCGAGGCGTTGTGGACGATTCTGATCGCCAACATCGTCGTCCTGATTCCCCTGACGCTCAATGCATATCCGGGTACGCGTTTCGGCATTCCCTGCCCGGTCGTGCTGCGCGCCTCCTTCGGTATTATCGGTTCCAACGTGCCGGCATTGATCCGCGCGCTTGTGGCCTGCGGCTGGTTCGGCGTACAAACGCTTTTCGGCGGCATCGCAATCCACCTGTTGTTCTCGGCCCTTTCAGATAACTGGGCCGCTCTTGGCGGCACCGGGGAAGTCTTCGGCTTCTTTATTTTCTGGATTGCCAACGTCTGGGTCGTTATTCGTGGCTCGGAGTCCATCAAACACCTCGAGACGGCGGCCGCGCCTCTACTCCTGGTTGTGGCCATCGGCCTGGTTGTCTGGGCCATGCCGAAAGTGTCAATAAGCGCAGTGCTCGCGACACCCGCAAACCGGCCAGAGGGCGCATCTTTTATTGGCTATTTCATGGCCGCGCTGACCGCGATGGTCGGCTTCTGGGCAACCTTGTCGCTGAACATCCCCGACTTCAGCCGCTACGCACGATCGCAGCGCAGCCAGATCATCGGGCAAATCATAGGGCTGCCGCTGACGATGTTCCTGTTTGCCGGCCTCGGTGTCCTGCTGACCTCGGCATCTATGGATCTCGTCGGTGAAACAATCTCTGACCCGATTAACCTGATTGGCCGCATGGACAATACCTTATGGGTCGTTCTGTCGATGCTCATGATCATTCTCGCGACCATTTCAACGAATACGGCCGCGAATATCGTATCGCCAACAAACAGTTTTCAGAATATCGCGCCGAAATACATCAACGAAACCAAAGGCGTTCTGGTCACCGGATTTATCGGCATTTTGCTGATGAGCTGGGAATTGCTCAAAAAGCTCGGCTGGCTCGATTCCGACGTCAGCCTCGAGAGCCTTTACTCGAATTGGCTGATCGGCTATTCGAGCCTGCTCGGGCCGATTGCGGGAATCATGATCGTTGATTACTTTCTTGTCAGGAAACAGCAGTTCGAGTTGCCGGACCTGTATCGGGACGGCGGCGTCTATCCCGCCTGGAATACTGCGGGATTCATAGCGTTTCTGATCCCTGTGGGATTGACACTCATAGCGATCACGACCGGCCGCGTCGGCTGGTTTTATAATTACGGCTGGTTCACGGGCTCGATACTGGGTGGAATCCTTTATTATTTCTCGAGCGCCGCACTCAAGAGGTGAGACCAATGTCTGTATTGATCAAAGGTGGAACAATCGTAACTGCGGAGCAGTCGTATCGGGCTGACGTACTGTGTGGCGATGGAAAGATCCAGGAGATCGGGCCAAAACTGTCAGCACCGACGAACGCTGAAATTGTCGATGCCGGCGGCCAATACGTAATGCCGGGCGGGATCGATCCACATACGCATATGCAGCTGCCTTTCATGGGCACGGTCGCGAGCGAAGACTTCGAGACCGGAACCGCAGCAGGGCTGGCTGGTGGCACAACGATGATCATCGATTTCGTCATTCCCAATCCACAGCAAAACATTCTCGAGGCTTATCACCAGTGGCGCGAATGGGCTGAAAAAGCCGTCGCCGACTACACATTTCACGTTGCCATCACCTGGTGGGACGACACGGTTGAAAAAGACATGGAGACGCTGGTCAAGAAGCACGGCGTCAACAGCTTCAAACATTTCATGGCGTACAAAGGCGCCATCATGGCTGACGATGAAATCCTTGTGAACAGTTTTTCCAAGGCATTACAGCTAGGCGCAATCGTTACCGTGCATGCCGAGAACGGCGAGCTCGTATTTCGCCTGCAACAAAAGATGTACGACGAGGGAATTACCGGTCCCGAGGGCCACCCGCTATCCCGGCCGCCCGAGGTCGAAGGCGAAGCAGCCAATCGGGCCATACGAATCGCTGAAGTGCTCGGCGTTCCGATATACATCGTGCACAACTCCTGTCGGCAGTCTCTGGAGGCAATAACGCGGGCACGGAACGAAGGTCAGAGGGTCTTCGGCGAGGTCCTCGCCGGTCACCTTCTCGTTGACGACTCGGTCTATCGCAATCCCGATTTCGAGGTCGCCGCGGCTCACGTCATGAGCCCGCCTTTCCGGGCACCGGAGCATCAGGTCGCCTTGTGGCGGGGCCTGCAATCGGGAAACCTGCAGACCACAGCCACGGATCATTGCTGCTTCTGCGCGGATCAGAAAGCGGCAGGCGCCGAAGATTTCAGGCTGATTCCGAATGGCACGGCCGGTGTAGAAAACCGACTCGAAGTCCTTTGGCATCACGGCGTCAATACCGGCCGCCTGACGATGAACGAATTCGTTGCTGTGACATCGACGAACGCAGCCCAGATTTTCAATGTCTATCCGAGGAAAGGAAGCATCTCTGTCGGCGCGGATGCAGATATCGTCGTCTGGGACCCGGAGGCCAGCAAGACAATCTCTGCAAAGACCCATCACCAGAATATCGACTACAACATTTTCGAGGGTATGACCGTAAAAGGCTGTGCATCTCACACATTGAGCCAGGGGAAAGTTGTCTATGAGGACGGAAAACTGAACGTCGAACGCGGTGCCGGCAATTATGTTGATCGGCCCGCATATGCATCGTACTACGACGCCTTGGCAAAACAGGCCCAACTGAAAAAGCCGACGGCCGTCAAGCGGGACTCGCTACAGACGGTAAAGCATGCCTGAAGACAAAAACGCCGCAGTGCGTTCGCAACGACTCTCCGCGGAGGAAATCGCGGCGAATTTCAGCGACATGCATCCGCCGCTTGGGCGGTCGGAAGCGCTCATTGAATCGGACCGCTGTTACTTTTGTTTCGATGCCCCCTGCACCACTGCCTGTCCTACCGGCATAGACATTCCCGGGTTCATTCAGAAAATTCGAAGCGACAACATCAACGGCTCCGCAAAGACGATTCTTCGCGAAAATATCATGGGCGGCATGTGCGCGAGAGTCTGTCCGACCGAAGTATTGTGTGAACTAGCCTGCGTTCGCAATACGCATGAAGACAAGCCCGTCAATATCGGACTACTGCAACGCTATGCGACGGACCCGATCCTCGATAATGACATCGAATTATTCGAGCGCGGCGAGGATACGGGCAAATGCGTCGCGATCGTCGGTGGCGGGCCGGCAGGTCTCTCGTGTGCGCACCGGCTTGCAATGCTCGGACATAGCGCCGTGATCTTCAATCGCGACCCGAAACCGGGTGGCCTGAACGAATACGGCATTGCCGCTTACAAGACAGTAAACAATTTTGCCCAGCGCGAGGTCGAATACATTCTCTCGATTGGCGGCATCGAAGTTCGCAACGGAGTCTCGCTCGGCGAGGATTTCACGTTGGCCGAGCTGCACAAGGAGTTTGACGCCGTATTTCTTTCCTTCGGTCTCGGCTCGGTAAATGACCTGGGAATCACAGATGAGCATGTCGATGGCGTGCTGAACGCCGTGGACTACATCGCCGAATTACGGCAGGCAAAAGACAGAGGTGAGCTACCTGTTGCTGACAGAATCGTCGTCATCGGAGGCGGCATGACCGCAATCGATATCGCAGTGCAAACGAAGCGCCTCGGCGCGGAACACGTGGATATCGTTTATCGCCGCGGCCCGGAACACATGGGCGCGAGCGCGTACGAGCAGCAGTTTGCGCAGATCAGTGGCGTCAGGATTCATCACTGGGCAAAGCCAAGAAAATTGCTGGTCGACAATCAGATTGCCGGCGTTGAGTTCGAGAAAACAAAGCTCGATGGAGATGGCAAAGTATCGGGAACCGGTAAAGCATTTTCATTAGATGCCGATATCGTATTCAAGGCGATTGGCCAGACCTTATCGGACAAAGCGCTGGCCGCAGCCGGCGGAGACCTGGATCTGAAGCAGGGAAAAATCGCTACGGACGAAAACCGCAAGACGTCTCTCCCCGGCGTCTGGGCCGGCGGCGACTGCATCTATGGACATGATGACCTGACCGTATCGGCCGTGCAGGACGGCAAGATCGCAGCGATCGATATTGATCAACATCTTCGCGAGGAGCGCAATAATGGCTGACCTCTCAAGTGAGTTTCTTGGAATCAAATCACCGAACCCGTTCTGGCTCGCGTCGGCGCCGCCGACGGACAAAGCGTACAACGTCAATCGTGCGTTCGAAGCAGGATGGGGCGGCGCCGTCTGGAAAACGCTCGGTGAAGATCCCCCGATCGTCAACGTCAACGGGCCCCGTTACAGCGCTCTTCATAGCAACGAGCGCAGAGTCGTCGGTTTCAATAACATCGAACTGATCACCGACCGGCCATTGCAGGTTAATCTCGATGAGATTCGTCAAATCAAGAAAGACTGGCCGGACCGGGCACTTGTCGTCTCCGTCATGCTGCACATGGAAGACAAGGTCTGGGCAAAGTATGTGCCGATGATCGAGGACACGGGTGCGGACGCTTTCGAGCTCAATTTCGGATGCCCGCATGGCATGTCCGAACGTGGCATGGGCGCCGCGGTGGGCCAGGTACCCGAATATATTCAAATGGCCACGGAATGGTGCAAGAAGTGCGCATCGATCCCGGTCATCGTCAAGCTCACACCTAATGTGACCAATATTCTGCCGCCTGCCGCAGCCGCAAGAGACGGTGGAGCCGACGGCGTTTCACTGATCAATACCGTCAACTCGATCATGCGCGTCAACTACGACACGCTGACGATGTATCCCACAACGGATGGCAGAGGCTCGCATGGCGGGTATTGCGGCGAAGCGGTCAAACCGATTGCCTTGCATATGGTCGCCGAGATATCACGTAACAGGGACACTGCAGATATTCCGATTTCCGGCATCGGCGGCATCACAGACTGGCGGGACGCGGTGGACTTTCTGGCGCTCGGCGCATCGAATGTCCAGGTCTGCACGGCAGCGATGGTTTACGGCTTCAAGATCATCGACGATCTGACAGACGGCCTGAGCAATTTTCTCGATGCCAAGGGAATGTCATCCGTCGATCAACTGGTCGGCAAAGCCGTCCCCAGCGTAACCGACTGGCAGCACCTGAACCTCAATTACGTAGAAAAGGCGGTAATCGATCAGGACCTCTGCATCAAGTGCGGCCGCTGCCACATCGTTTGCGAGGATACGTCGCACCAGGCCATTACATCGACGATCAATGGTGAGCGAAAGTTCGAAGTCATCGATGAGGAATGTGTGGGCTGCAATCTCTGCGCGAGCGTATGCCCGGTCGACAGTTGCATTACCATGCACCAGGTCACCGATGGCATCGATGCGAGAACAGGCCAGCCAATCAGTAGGGAGGTCCTTGACTGGACCAGCCACCCGAACAACCCGATGCGTAAAGAATCCTGATGAATGACGAGCAACTGATCGAGGCAGCAAAAGCGGCGCGTAACAACGCGCACGCACCGTATTCGAATTACTACGTCGGCGCGGCCATCATCGACGAAAGGGGCGAGATGCACACTGGCTGCAATGTCGAAAACGCCGCCTATCCCGAAGGCAACTGTGCCGAAGAGAATGCTATCGGCGCGATGGTTGCCTCGGGCGGAAAAAAGATATCGTTAATCGCCGCAGTGGGTGGCAGCGATGATCTCGAGTTCTGCACGCCCTGCGGCGGCTGTCGTCAGAGTATTCTCGAGTTTTCCGACGACGACACCCGCATCATCCTGATCGACGAAGACGGGCAGATTCAGAAATTCAGCATCGACGAATTACTTCCACTCGCATTCCGATTACGCCAGGCTCGCCTGTGATCCAATGATGTCGGGGCGACTACCCCCTTTAATAGCGTAATTTCTCGCCTTGAACATTGGGTATAACCATGGTTATACTCATGCTGTGAAAACGGCAATCTCCATTCCCGATCGCCTGTTCGAGGCTGCGGACAGGCTGGCAAAGCGGCTCGGCATGTCGCGGAGCGAGCTTTATTCAAAAGCAGTTCAAACTTACCTGGATGCGAATCGTTCATCGGGAGTTCGGGAACGCCTCGATGCCGTTTACGAGACCGAGTCGTCGAGACTGGATGATGATGTCGCGAGGATGCAGTCTGAGTCGATTTCCGAAGAGAAGTGGTAATGCGCAGGGGAGAGATCTGCTGGGCATCGTTATCCGAGCCGACCGGGTCCGAACCTGGTTTTCGGCGGCCACTTTTGATTGTTCAGTCGAACGAGTTCAACGATAGCCGAATCCAGACTGTCGTATGTGCCGTTATTACGTCGAATGTAAGGCTGTCTCAGGCTCCGGGAAATGTTCGACTATCCAGGCGATCGTCCGGACTCAAACGGGAATCAGTGGTAAACGTTTCGCAACTGGTAACTGTCGACCGGAAGTCTCTCTCCGAATGTGTGCGGCGTCTTCCGACACAAGTCATCCGTGAGGTCGATGACGGCATTCGCCTGGTGCTATCTGTCTAATCGTTGCCCCGCGCCATGATCTTTTCGACGTATGCGCGGGATGGCAGCGAGGGCTGCGCGCCTTGCTTTGTCGCCGCACATGCGCCTGCCGTACAAGCGAACTCCAGAGCTTGCTGATACGGCTGTTTTTCCACTAACGCAACGGTCAACGCTGCGGTAAAAGTATCCCCCGCTCCGGTGGCATCGACGGCATCGACCGTCGGTGGCCGTGCACGGGCTATCTCCTCGCCACCTTTTTCAAGATGCGCACCCTCTGCGCCGTGCGTTATTGCTACGAGTGCATCTGTATCGTTCAAGAGCTCGCCGTAGTACGCGGCTTCGGTATCGTTGACGACGATCAGGTCCGCACGTTTCAGGATTGCAGCCGGCACGTCTACTGCCGGCGCGAGGTTAATACAGAACAGGCCGTCGAACTCCGCGGCCGCTTTGCTGACGGTCTCGACCGGGACCTCAAGCTGACATATCAAAGCATCGCCCCATTGCACTTCGAGCAACTCGGGAACAAGCGTACGATTTGCCCCCGGAGCGACGACGATCTGATTCTCGCCCGACGGCGCGACAATGATCAGTGCAACGCCCGTTGGGGCGTCAGGATCGACGCTGCAGTCGAGCAAATTGACGCCATCGGCCTTGAGCAGCGCCAGTGCCTCCTCTGCGTTGGCGTCGTCGCCCACCCGTGCATACAGAAATACGTCCGCCCCAAGGCGTTTCGCTGCGAGCGCCTGATTGGCACCCTTCCCACCCGGGAAACGTCTCAACTCGGCGCTGCTGACGGTCTCGCCAGGCAGAGGTAGCTTCGGCGCCATAGCTGCCAGATCAAGATTGACCGAACCAACGACAACGATGGTCGGGTTCCTGCCGGGCACTGCGGATTCTGATGGGCTCATGACTACTTCTTGAAACGGGCAAGCCGCTCCGCCAGCAGTTCATAAAAAGCGTCTGCATCGACAGAGAATATCCAGTTCGCGTTCCTTGGCCGATCCGTCACATGCCAGAAATCGACAGCCGTATGGCCCATCGTCAACTCCGACTCGGTCTCGACCGTCACATTGCAGAGCTTGCCCTCGAAGATTTCCGGCTTCAGAAGATAAGCGACGGTGCACGGATCATGTAACGGAGCACCCAGGTAATTGTATTTGGCCATGTCATGACGATTGAAGAAGTCGAGCATACCCACGGTCGCACGAGCCGCCTCGTTGTCAATTTTCTTGAGGCGCTCGATGCGCTCCCGTGTCGTCAGCACCTGGTGACTGGCATCCAGGCCCATTTGAGTGATCGGCCGGCCACATTTAAGGACGATGTCGGCCGCGTGCGGATCGACAAGAATGTTGAATTCGGCCGATGGAGAAACATTGCCACTCTCGCACATGGCACCGCCCATCAGTACGATTTCCCTGATCTTTGGAAGGATCTGCGGCGATTTGGAAATCGCGACGCCGATATTGGTGAGCGGTCCGGTCGGAACCAGCGTGATGCTGTCCTCATCTGCATCGTTCAGGACGTCAACGATGAAGTCGACTGCGTGCTGTTCCTGCAAGGGATGAACGGGCTCGGTGACCTCGATACCGTTGATTCCGGTCGCCCCATGGACATGCTCGGCGGTGACGAGATCGCGAATCATCGGTTTGTCACAACCGGCAAAGACGGGGATATCGCTACGGCCCCCGATGTCGCACATCAATCTCGCGTTAATTTCGGTAAGGGCAAGCGGCACGTTGCCCGCGACAGTCGTGATGCCGAGTATCTCGAGCTCGTCGGGCGACGACATCGCGAGCAACAGATTGACGGCATCGTCCTGCCCGGGATCACAGTCAAGGATGATCGTGTGACTGGTCACTAGAACGTAAGTAGTAGTCCCGCCAGCGCGGCGCTCATTAAATTAGACAAGGAACCGGCCGCAATCGCTCTAATGCCGAATTTTGCGATTAATTCCTTCTTCTCCGGCACGAGGACTCCCAGGCCACCGAGCAAGATTGCAATCGACGACAGGTTCGCAAAGCCACAGAGTGAAAATGTAACGACGGCCCGGGTCCTGTCGCTCATGCCGGCAAGATACTCGTTGATGTGGCTGAATGCGACAAACTCGTTGAGAATGAGTTTTTCACCAAACAATGCGCCGGCCGCCTGAGCCTCTGCCCAGGGCACGCTCAGAACATACATGATCGGCGAGAATATCCAGCCCAGTATCTTTTGAAGCGTAAGATCCTCTATTCCCACGAGACCAGCCATACCACCGACGATGCCATTGAACAGAGCGATCAGCGCAATGAACGCGATCAGCATGGCGCCGATATTTACAGCAAGCATCAGGCCGTCACGGGCGCCTACCGCAGCCGCCAGAATTACGTTTACGTGGGGGCTGTCTTCCATCTTGAGATGTGCGTCATCCTCAACGGTGGAATCGAGATGGTCGTCCGGCATGATGATCTTCGCCATCAATAAGCCCCCGGGCGCCGCCATGAAACTTGCCGCAAGCAGGTACTTCAACTCGGCACCCATCGACACGTAAGCAAGCAGCACTGTTCCCGCAACCGATGCGACACCGGAAACCATAACCGCAAATAACTGCGGTTCGGTCAGCCCCTTTAAATAAGGACGCACGACAAGCGGCGACTCCGTCTGTCCGATGAAGATATTTGCGGCCGCATTGAGCGACTCGACAGCCCTGGTGCCGATAATCCAGCGCAAACCCCCACCAATGAATTTCACGACCAGTTGCATGATCTTCATGTGATAGAGGACAGACATCAAAGCCGAGAAGAAAATGATGACCGGCAATACTCCGATCGCGAAACTGAAGAGTGGGTGCCCACCTTGGACGGCGAGCCCGCCGAACAGGAATTCCGAGCCTGCTCGAGAATAGTTCATCACGTTCAGAACGCCGAAACTCAAAGATTCTATTGCTGCTTTTCCGTAATCAGAATAAAGAACGAATATGGCGATCGCCACCTGCAACGCGAATGCGGCACCAACGATTCGAAGGTTGATGCCCTTGCGATTTCCGGATATCAGCAATGCGATGCCCAGAATCACCACAATCCCGAGCAATCCGATCAAGTTGCCTGACATGATGTATTCCCGCCTCTCAAGAATTTTTCTAATTGTTTGTTGTGCTAAGGATACCGGCTATCCGTTGTCCGCGCTCGCTTAATCAGCGGTCAGCGTTTCAACAATAATGGGTCTCTCGGCCGGTTTAGCCGCTGATATCGTGCAGGCATCGCGTATCATGCTTGCCGCCAGATCCGCATCCTCCTCTCGAGAGGCATGCACTATCGCCAGCGGTCGATCCGCACCGACCATATCTCCAATCGCCGCAACATCCGTGAGTCCGACCGACAGGTCGAGCGCATCACCCAATTGCTGCCGGCCCCCGCCAAGTTCGATGATGGCGCTTCCAACTGCATGCGCGTCAACTTCCGCGAGAATCCCGGTCTCATCCGGATGAACCGGTTTTTCTATCGCAGCTTTCGGCAGATAGTCTGAATACTTTTCTACGAAATCTACCGGACCGCCCAACTCAGCCACCATCCTGGAAAACTTTTCAACGGCGTCACCCGAAGTTATGGCCGATTCGACCCTCTCCCTTGCGGCACTGTTATCGCTTTCGATCCCTGCGACGATCAACACTTCTGCACATAGTGCAGCGACGACTTCATTCAGCCGTGTTTCCCTATTTTCATTTTTCAGGAACTCGATGGATTCAATTATTTCGATAGCATTGCCAGCCGTCTGGCCCAACACTTCGTTCATGTCCGTAATCAAGGTATGCGTCTTTAACCCTGCCGTCGCGGCGGTACCGATGATACTTTTCGAAAGTTTGATCGCCCTTTCCAGGGATGGCATAAACGCACCCGAGCCCAGTTTAATGTCCATTACCAGACCTTCGAGTCCAGCCGCAATTTTCTTGGAAAGGATCGATGCAGTGATGAGGGGTATCGATTCCACCGTGGCCGTAACGTCACGAATGGCATAGAGCCGGCGATCCGCAGGAGCAAGGTCTTCCGTTTGCCCGATGATTGCACAGCCGGTGGACTTCACGACCTTTTTGAAGAGATCGAAATCGGGCGTCGCGTTGTAGCCAGGAATACTCTCCGCCTTGTCCAGCGTGCCGCCGGTGTGCCCGAGACCGCGCCCTGAAATCATCGGCACATAGCAGCCGCATGCTGCGGCAATCGGTGCGAGCAGAAAACTGACTTTATCTCCCACCCCGCCTGTCGAGTGTTTGTCGACGACAGGCCCGCCAAGATCTTCAGATTTCCACTCGAGCACGGTACCTGAAGACGCCATCTCAGTCGTTAATGTTGCCGTCTCTTCGAAAGTCATCGACCTGAATATGATGGCCATCGCCAGTGCTGAAACCTGCTCTGCCGGAATGCTGGAGTCCGCAAGGCCTTTGACGAAGAACTCGATTTCCGCGGTTGTCAGCTCGCCGCCATCCCGTTTTTTCTGAATGACGTCAGCAAATAACATGCATCAACCTACGCAAATCCACGAAGCGGCATGTCAGGACCGCGCTGCAACCAGTTGTCCGCAGGATAGTGACATTTTTGATCGATGACATGCAGCGTATAGGCATGCCGCGACTTGTCAGATGTATTGTGGTTGCTCATGTGCGGGGACCGGCCGTCGAACATGACCATCGTGCCTGTTGCTGCTTCGGCGGGTACTTTGCGATCTTCCGGCCAGGGAGAGTCGTCCAGAGTCTCGATGGTAAATTCGTTTTCGCTGACGCGATAGTTGCGCTGTTTCAGCGGCTCTCGATGTTGACCCGGTATGAAATACATGCAGCCGTTTTCGATCGTCGCGTCTTCAAGGGCAAACCAGAAACCGGTACATGACTCGGGTTCCGTATAGAGAAATGTTGAATCCTGATGGAAGTGAACTTCGCCACCGATGCGCGGCGGCTTGAATATATACATCGATTGCAACAGGCCAGGTTCCGCTATGCCAATGCACCGTGCGATCTCACCAATTTGCGGGCGGTAGGAGAACTGCTCGAACGCCGGATCCAGATCATGCATGGCATGACCCATTTTATTGAGGCAGTCTTCCTTTGCCTGGGTCAGATTGCCCGCGTCGTCAAAAGCATCGTATTCAAGGAAGAAGCGAATCTTGTCGCCGGATTCGTAAAAATAACGGTCATTGAGTTGCGTCTGTTCTTTCGCTGAAAAAACGCTGCGAACCTGGTCTGGATCGAACTCGTCTATCAGTTCCAGCGCCCGTTCCCGCAATCCTGCGCATTCCTCCGCTGCTACGAAGTCCTCGAGGATCAGGACTCCTGCGTCCTTGTATGCATCGAGCATTTCCACCGTCAGCTTGCCGTCCGGCGGCGCCGAAAATGTGGGTAATGCATCACGATACTTCGAAGGCATTGTGTTTGGGTCTTACGATATTTCTTTATAATTCGATTAGTTAATAAATGGCTACGGTTGCAAAAACCGTTATTAGAAGCAATTGGTGGTTAGGGTAGAATGCCTGAACGACAGCCGAAGGACAAAGAATGTACAAGAAAAAATGGTCGCAAATCCGCCTACTTGGCTTGATAGCTGTTGCGGCATGCACGCCGGCAGAACCACCTGCCGACCCGATGACGGAAGCTCCAACTGTCGATCTCATCGTTGAGGGCAAATACGTCGTCACGATGGATGAGGATCAGACGGTATTCAAGAATGGCGCCGTGGCAATCAAGGACGGCCTGATCGTTGCGCTCGGCTCAGCCGCTGACATCAATGCAGAGCACGCGGCGGCTGAACACATACGTGGCGACAACCGAATCCTCATGCCCGGACTGGTTAACGGTCACCAACATGCCGCAATGACATTGCTGCGCGGTGTGGCCGATGACCGTGCGCTGCTCGACTGGTTGACCAATTACATATTTCCGGCGGAAGTGGAATTTGTCGACGCCGAGTTTGTTCGCATTGGTACCGAACTCGCTTGCTGGGAAATGATGCGCGGCGGAACAACTACTTTCGTCGATATGTATTACTACCCCGACGTCATTGCCGAAGTCGTCGAGTCCTGTGGATTACGGGCATTGATATCCGCCACGGTCATTGATCAACGCAGCCCCGATGCCGAGAATGCGGTTGATTCGATCGAGAAAGGACTCGGGTTCATTGGCCGATGGAAAGACCGGAACAGCCGCATCACGCCGATCTTCGGCCCGCATGCCAATTACACGCTGAACGCCGATCAGCTCAAGGCAACGCGTAATGCCGCAAACGAAGCCGGCGTTGCCATCAGCATCCATGTGTCCGAGTCACCTTACGAATTACAGTATTCGAAAGACAATTTCGGCATGACATCGATCGAGTTTTTCAAATCGATCGGATTCCTCGATGGTCCGACGATAGCAGCTCACGTTGTCTGGCCTACAGAGGCCGAGATTCCGATTCTCGCGGAGCGCAGGGTCGGTGTCATTCACAACCCGTCATCCAATATGAAACTTGCTTCCGGAGTGTCTCCGGTGACCGAGATGCTACGCGCCGGCGTGCTCGTCGGCCTGGGAACGGACGGCGCTGCCAGCAATAACGATCTCGACATGTGGGAGGAGATGCGGCTTGCCGCTTTCCTGCAAAAAGTCGATCGCATGGATCCTGAAGTTTTGTCGGCCCAAACCGTCCTGACGATGGCGACCAGTGGAGGTGCCGAAGCCATCGGGCTCGGTGAGCAGATTGGCGCACTGAGCGTCGGCATGAAGGCAGATCTGATTCAGGTCTCTTTCGACGACGTTCACTTCGTGCCGACATTCGACGTGATATCGCATCTTGTCTATGTTGCAGACGAACAGGACGTGGCAACCGTTGTCGTCGATGGGAAGGTCATCATGCGGGACAATACATTTCTTACCATCGATACGAAGCGTGTCGCGAATGAGGCCAGGGAACTCGCCGCCCGCATTCAATCGACATTGGCGGAAAGAAATCAATGAGCGCACTGGACGATGCATTGCAGCGCCAGCAGGAGATTCAACGAAAGCGAACGATTGCCTGGATCATTTTCGCACTTCTCGTGCCGATATCGCTGTTGTTCTGGTCTGAAGTGATTTTCGGCTTCGGCCATTTCTCAGATGTCGGATTGCTGCAGCTCGCAGCAGAGTTCATCGTCGCAGCATTTGCCACGGTCGGAGCTGTGCAGACCTTTCGATCTGGCATGCGATTTAATCGCCTGCTTTCCGATACCTCGCAGTTGCTTGACGACGGTGGTTACATCGAATGATGAAACACCCTACGGTCGCAGCGATTGGTGCAATCATGGCCGGATTACTTTCGTTGTCGCTCGCACAGGAACTTACTCTGGACGAACGTGCCAGGCGATCGACTGAACGCTGGAAAACCCGTGGTCTGGCCGAGGACTACGAAGGCATACACACCCATGACGGGCTGATTGCAGACCTCTTCTCGATTCACAGCACGGGTGTACCTACCGAGCCGGTTCGCGTGGCGGCGAACAGCTTCCTCGATGCACTTGATGCGGAACAGCGCTCGAAAACCGTTTTCGCGGTGGATGATCAAGAGTGGCGCGTATGGATGAACAGGCACCTCTTCTTTCGGCAGGGAGTCAGTCTCGCGGAGTTGGATGAGCAGCAACGTGAGGCCGCATTAGGCTTACTCGACAATTCGCTGAGCGCAAGAGGCCTGGAATTGTCCTTCGACGTCATGAATCTGAATTACACGCTCGGCGAACTGAGCGGCAATAGCTTCGAAGAATTCAACGAACGGCTTTACTGGATGACGGTGATGGGAGAGCCATCGGCCGGGGAGCCCTGGGGCTGGCAGCTCGACGGGCATCACCTGATCATCAACTACTTCGTATTGGGCGACCAGGTCGTCATGACGCCTGTATTCGTCGGCTCCGAGCCGGTGACCGCAGAAACCGGAAAGTATGCAGGCACCGCGATACTCCAGGACGAACAAGACCATGCCCTGGCGTTTCTTCGGAGCCTGGATGAAACGCAGCGCAAAGAAGCCGTGCTCAAAACCTCGAAAGACGGCGTCAACAATCTGACCGAGGCATTTAAGGACAATGTCGTGCTCGACTATGCCGGAGTGGCCGTCTCTTCATTTAGCGACGAGCAAAAAGCACAGTTTTCGAATTTGATCGCTCTGTATGTCGGCAATATGGATGAGGGACATGCGAGGTTGAAAATGGAAGAGGTGCGGGATCACTTTGACGAAACCTATTTCGCCTGGATTGGCGGCTCCGACGATGACTCCGTCTATTACTACCGAATCCACAGCCCCGTGATACTGATCGAATTCGACCATCAGAATCCGGCCAACCTGGATCACCTTTACCCACCGGTGCCGAACAGGCAGCACATTCATTCTGTAGTGAGAACGCCCAACGGCAACGATTACGGCAAGGATCTGTTACGCCAGCATTACGAGGAACACCCACATCAGTAACCTGAGAGTTGTGGCATTAACGACGCTCGCTCTGATCGCATTTGCCGGAAATTCCGTGCTCTGCCGGCTTGCCTTGGCCGACACCTCGATAGACCCGGCAAGTTTCACAGCAGTGAGGTTGGTCTCGGGTGCTATCGCTCTCTTGCTGATCCTTTATACATCGAACCGGGGCGCTCGCTCTCCGTCGCGTGGCAGCTGGATGTCGGCTGCCATGTTGTTTCTTTACGCGGTTTGCTTCTCATTTGCCTACATCAGTCTCGATACGGGCGTCGGAGCACTGATCCTGTTCAGCATGGTGCAACTGACCATGGTTGCTGGCGCCTTACTGGCGGGAGATCGCCCGTCTGTTCCCGAGTGGATTGGCTGGGTGCTGGCCGTAGCTGGTTTCGTCTACCTGGTCTCGCCGGGACTGGCGGCACCGTCGCCGGTCGGCTCAGTCCTGATGGCGGCGGCGGGAATCGCCTGGGGTGTCTATTCATTGCGCGGACGCCATGAACCGCACGCGTTGGCTGGAACCACATACAATTTTGTTCGCAGCGTCCCGATGGTAATCGTCGTATCCGCACTCGCGATCAAGGACCTGCATCTGCCCACAGACGGCATTGTATTGGCAATCATGTCGGGTGCCGTAACCTCGGGCGTTGGCTATGCCATCTGGTATACGGCGCTGCGCTCGATCAGTTCCATGCAGGCCGCAATGGTTCAGCTCAGTGTCCCTGTCCTCGCGGCAGCGGGCGGCGTATTGTTCCTGACAGAGTCGGTATCGCTGCGACTGATACTGGCGAGCCTCTTGATACTCGGCGGTATTTTTCTTGCCTTATTCGGCAAGGTGAAATGGGCGAATGCCTGATATCAGGGAAGAACAAGCCGACGATGTGCCATTCGTGCACGGAGTCAATGCCCTCGCCTTTCCCACCGAGGCCGAGGCCAATCTTGTCGATGTCCTGCGTGAGACTGCCCGGCCCTTGATATCACTGGTCGCCGTCGATAACGGCGAGGTCGTCGGCCACATCATGTTCACACCGGTCCGGCTGCTTGGCTGTCCGTCGTTAAACATCATGGGGCTCGCACCGATGGCCGTAATTCCTGGCCGGCAGCGGCGCAGAATTGGTACTAAACTTGTCAATGAAGGCCTGAAGCGTTGCAGGGAAATCGGTGCTGGCGCAGTCGTGGTGCTTGGTCACCCGGCTTACTACCCGAGATTCGGATTCGAGCCGGCGGCGCGAAAAAAAATCGATTGCGAGTACGATGTACCTCCCGAGGCGTTTATGATTATTGAACTGACAGTCGATTATCTCTCAGGTGCCGAAGGTACGATCAGGTACCACGGAGCGTTCGCCGAGACGACATGAGCGGTCGATGTCTTACAAGATCTCATACGAGCAAGAATCCGATTATCTGCATGTAGCTGTTTCCGGCGAGAACAGTAAGGAAAATGTCACCGCCTACCTCGCGGAAATGCGTGAGGAATGCAGGAGAAGAGATTGTTTCCGGGTACTGCTGGAAGAAAAGCTCGAAGGCGATCGCCTCGAAGTAATGGAAGTGTTTACTATCGCCTCGGAAGGCAGCATGAACGCGTTGGGACAATTCGAAGCCATCGCTTATGTCGATGTAAACAGCAGCGAGCTAATGGGCTTTGCTGAAACTGTTGCCGTCAATCGCGGCATGCCGATCGCGGTATTCATATCAGTGGAAGACGCGAAACAATGGCTTCGTCATCAGGCAAACAGCGAGGAACAGGATACCTTCCTGCGTGGCGGAAAAACCTAGGAGCGGCTCAGGAATTCAAAGAAAGCTCTCGCCGTAGTCCATGGGCGTCAGATCAAAAAAACCTGCCAGGCTCTGGCCGATGTCGGCAAAGGTGTCCCGCTGACCGATTGAACCTGCTTTGATTCCCGCTCCGTAGGCCAGAACCGGAATATGCTCCCGAGTGTGGTCGGTTCCTCTCCAGGTCGGATCACAGCCATGATCGGCACAGACGATGACGAGATCATCGTCATTCATGATATCGAGCAACTCCGGCAGGCGATTGTCGAAGTACTCGAGCGCCTGCGCGTAACCGGCCGCGTCACGCCGATGGCCATATAACATATCGAAATCCACAAAATTCGTGAAAACGATTGATCGGTCCGGTGCAGATTCAAGTGCCTCGAGCGTGGCATCGAACAAAGCGGCGTTGCCGGTCGCCTTGATTTTCTTCGTGACCCCTTTGTGCGCATAGATATCGGCAATTTTGCCCACGCTGATCACCTCACCACCGCTATCGACCAGTTTGTCCAGCACAGTCGGTGAAGGCGGTGGCGTTGTAAGATCTCGCCGGTTTCCGGTGCGCACGAAGTCATCGTTATTCGTTCCGATAAAAGGCCGTGCTATAACTCGACCGATGTTGTATTCGTCAACGAGATCACGTGCGATATCACAGAGTTCATACAAACGTCCCAGACCGAATGACTCTTCGTGACAGGCAATCTGGAAAACACTGTCGGCCGACGTGTAGACGATGGGTTTCCCGGTGTCCACGTGTTGCTCGCCGAGCTCTACGATGATTGTCGTACCGGACGAATGACAGTTCCCCAGGACTCCGGGTAAATCCGCACGCTTTATCAGCTTATCGAGAAGCTCCTTTGGAAATGTATCTGTCTCTGCGGTGAAGTAGCCCCAGTCGAACAGGACCGGCACACCGGCAATCTCCCAATGGCCGCTGGGCGTATCCTTGCCGCTGCTGATTTCCTTTGCATAGCCGTACGCACCCGTCACCTCGATGTTTTCACTTACACCGGCCGGAAACTGCCCGCTGCTTTCGCGAGCTGCGTGCATCAGGCCGAGCCGGGAGAGATTGGGGAGATCGAGCGGGCCGTCTCTACTATTGCGAAACTCGGCGATACTGCCGAGTGTGTTGGATCCCACGTCGCCGAAACGATCGGCATCGGCCGAGGCACCGATGCCCAATGAGTCCATCATCAGAATGATTGCCCTGCCCATCAGGGCTGACAGTTTACCTCAATTCAAAAACTCATCTTGAGGTCGCGCTCGACGTTCTCCCGGGCCTTTTCCAGATCGGACTGCAGGTTCCTGAGTTCTTCTTCCAGCGGGATGGTTAACTCGGCCGTTTCGGCGCTCAAGGGAAAGCCGGTCGGAATCGAGAGGATGGTCTGGCTGGGCGTCGGGCTTGTCTCCTCCAGCGGCTCGACGGTCGTTTTCCAGTTCACCAGGACGATGACAAGGGCAGCCGCGGCGAGACCGGTCAGGCTGCTCGATAACCAGAGCGACACACCGCGCGTTTCTGGTCTTTGCAGTTCCTGATCGATAGGGTAAGTCGATGAGATGGATGCACGAATTCTCTCCTGCATCTCCGGTGAGATATCTGCCCGTATCAGGCCCGCGTCGTCTTTGAGTCTCTTATCCAGTCTATCCATAAGCTTCACCATTCGCCGTCGCATCGGCTTCGCCTGCCAGTTCGTTGCTCAGCCGGCGGCGGCTACGCATCAATGTCACCTTCGTCCAAGACACGGGTTTTCCCAACGCATGGGCAATGTCTTTCACCGGCATGTCCTCTACATACCTCAGCCACATCGCGGAATAGGCCTCCGTCGACAGAATTCTTCTCGACACCAGCCAGAGATTCTCCCGCTCGGACGCGATAATGCACGCTTCGAGAGGATCGCTGTCATCGGCTTGTACATGCTCGTCGGATACCTCATCCAGCTGGCCGATTTTCGAAGCATTGCGCAACGCAATGCGAAACAGCCAGGTACTGAATTTCCACCTCGGTTTGTAACTTTGAATGTAGCGATAGGCATTGATAAAAGTATCCTGGATGACATCTTCCGCGTCGGCCCTGCTCCGGCACCGTACAAGCAGAAACCGAAGCAGTCGTTCCTGATAGATCTCGACCAGTTGGCTGAATGCCGCCGCGGATCCCGCCTGAGCCGATGCAATCAATTGTTCCTCAGTGGCCACGCTGCCCCGATTCCCCCCTCTGCAAGCTGATCAACTAGTCATCGAGAATCGTCATGAGATCAGCAGGATCGAGAACCGACTTGATCGACAAGGTAGCGTTCTCCACTTCCACCTTGGTGTTCTGAATCAGATTGAGAATCTCCTGATCGAGCTCGTCATTGAATGCTTGCAGCGCAATCAGGCCATTGACAATGCCGCCGAGCGACTGGGCCATGCCGGGTTCACTCGATACGAGTTGTGCTTCGATCGCGATTAGCCCGTCACGATCCGCAATCAGCAGCGCCACCTGCTCGGTATTGCGCAATATATTCGAGTCCCAGCCATCATCGTCATCTGCCAGCTCATCCGTCCGCAACCCCGCCTGGATGAGGCTCTTGTCCGCGCTCAGAACAAATAACGCATTCGGGTGGCTGTCCACCCCGGCGACCTTGCCGCCGCTTTTCAATAGCGCTTTCATTTGCTCTTCCGTGGTTGTGACGATGACCTTGCCTTTCACGTCGAAGCTCACGAAGCCGCCATCTTCGAAGGAGTCGAGATCGCCATTCGCTGCGTTCTCGTTTTCCTCGCCAAACTGGTAGTAGTCCATTCCACTGGACTTCAACAGCCTCATTGTCATCTCCGAGGATGCGAGAGCAAGAATCTTGTCCTTTGTTTCCTGACTTACGGGTCCCTCGACAATGACTACTGCGCCATGCTTGCCATCGGCGAACGCCGTAATCCTGTCGGTCTCCTTGCCGACATCGATGCCGATCTCCTCATAGATCTCAATGAAGACCTCGCCACTTACCCAGCCATACAGGTCCTTGCCGGATTCGGCCGTTCTCATTTGTTCGAGATCGGCATGTGCATACCAGACCGTACCGCCGGGGAAATCGCCGGCAGTGACGCCCGCGCGCGCAGTAAGCGGTACACAGAACAACAGGATGAAGAAAAGCAAGCGTAATACAGGCATGGGATGACTCTTGAATTTAGTGGATGACTATACGCTTATAGTCGTCGCGCGAAGATTTGGTTACACCGGCCGGTGAAAAATCTAGTCCCGCTGGAATACCACTTTGCCATCCATGAGGGTCATGAGGGCTTCGACTTTGTGGATCTCATACGGATCCGTCTCAAACAGATTGCGGTCGAGCACTACCAGGTCCGCTTTCTTGCCGATCTCGAGTGAACCAATCTCGTCTTCCATATGCAGCTGATAGGCCGCATCGATTGTGAAGCCGCGGATCAGGGAATCGATGTCGGCACTGTCGTCAGGCGCTTCGCTGCATCCGACAGCAAAGACACAGGCAGTCAGAAGAGACTTAAGTCTCATGCGTCGTCTGACCGCCAAGAACAGTTTTCAGCACTTTGATCTTTTTAATTTCATCCGGATCAATATCGTGCGGGTCTTTCTCGAGCATCACGAAGTCGGCGAGCTTGCCAATCGTCAGCGAGCCTTTGATGCTCTCCTCGAATGAAGCATAGGCGCCATTCATCGTGCATATCTCCATCGCCTGCGTCACGCTGACTCTCTGATTCGGTCCCCATACACGACCTTGAGTGTCCTTGCGCGTCACCATGCTTTGTATTGCCATCATCGGCTCGTATGGTCCGGGCGTGTAATCCGATGCCGGCGCCACAGGAATGTCGTAATCGAGAAAACTCTTGTGCGCAAACATCCATTGCATTTTATCAAAGCCGTATTCGACCCACTTGTTGCCATGAAAGTGAGCGTAAGTATAGAAAGGCGTCGGAATGGCGCCGGTTGCTTTGATTCGTGTCAGCAAATCCGGATTAACCAGGGAGCAATGCTCGATCCGGAATCTGGGATTCGGGCCTTGCCAGTCTTTCAGCACGCGCTCATACGCATTGAGCACCATGTCGATCGCGACGTCACCGTTCGCATGAATACCGATGCGGAAGTTATTTGCGACAGCATCGTCGACCGCCGCATCGATCTCTTCCTGACTCATAATCAACATCCCGTAATCGTCGGGACGACCCTTGAACGGTGTACTCATACTCATCGTTCGCTCGGAGGCCGATCCATCGGATCCGTACTTGACGGCGCCGATGCGCAGCATGTCGTCACCAAATCCGGACGCGATGCCTGCCTGTTTCAATCCTTTGTGCGTCTCGCTGTCTCCACCCGGCATGAACGAAACGCGACAATAAAGTTCATCGGCGTCACGTGCGTCCTGATAGGCAACAAGGTCCGAGGTGCCGTCGACAATTCCTTCAAGACCTCCCCATGCATCCGTTGTCGATGTCAAGCCGGCGGCTGCCATGCTCATCGTCGAAATGCTGGCGCTGCGACGCCATGTATCGCGGTCCATCACCGGCCACGTGCCGATGTCGAAAAAGATTGTTGCCTCAGCGACTTTGCCCGTAAATTGCCCGCCATCCCGATAGTACTTGCCTCCGGCGGGGTCCGGCGTGTCGATCGTGATACCTGCGATCTCGAAGGCCTTTGAATTGACGACGCCAGTATGGCCGCCGCGGTGCGCGACATAGACCGGATGACCGGGCACCGCTTCATCGATATCTATGCGACTTAGCGGTCGCCCGTCTTCGAACTTCGTGTCGTCGTACATAACGCCGCGGACCCAGTGGCCGGGCGGCGTTTGGGCAGCTTTGCCGGCCAGTGCCTTTTTAACGTCGTCGATCCGCGGCAGGTTAACGTTCACTCCAATCGCTTCGAGAGCAAGTAAGGGATGACTGTGAGCGTCAATAAATCCCGGAGTGACTGTCATTCCAGTTGCATCGAATTCCCTGGTGTTGGGCCCTGCGAGATTTCGGACGTCTTCATTCGATCCGACCGCGAGAATGTGCTTGCCGCTAACAGCCAAGGCTTCGGCCCGGGGTTGTGCGGGATCCATCGTCAGCAAATTGCCGCCGGTGACGATCACATCGGCATTGCCCAGCCTCGGGCCCGTCTCCGCCGGAACGCAAGCCGCCAACCCCAGGGGAACTGCCGCTGCCGATGTTCCCAGAAATTTCCTGCGCGTAAATTGACTCATTTTTTCGAAACCTCTACCAGAATCCAAGTACCAGATAGCCCAGGACGGAAAGGAATGCCGCGATAAGCGCATAGGGAATTTGCGTAATCGCATGCTGAAACGGCGTACAACCGCTGGCTTGCGCCGTCAGCACCGTCGCATCGGAATAAAAACAGGCATGACTGCCGAAGGTGCTGGCCGACAATGTCGCTCCAATTACGAGCGTCATGTCGGCGTACAGAATATTCGCCAGGGAGGTCACGATCGGCAGGACAATGACGAATACGCCCCAGCTCGAGCCCGTCGTAAAGGCAACAACCGCCATCGTGACGAAGATAATTGCCGGCAGAAGCTCAGCGGTCATCATTGGTTGTATTACACCAATTACATATTGCGCGAAACCCAGCACGTCGTTGACGTCTTTTAGAATAAACGCCGCAACCACGACACCCAGTGGTTCGATCATTGTCTTGAAACCATCTATGACGGTATCGAATGTGTCGTGCATGTTGAGCGTTTTTGTAACGAGAATAAACGCGACAGTCGCGCCAAGGCTGACATAGATGCCTTTGAGGAAATCGAGTTCGAAATAGAGCGTGAACGCAATCAGAGAGAGCATTGGTACGACGAACAGCGATACTCTCGGTGCCACGCCTTCCTTTGCGACAGTCGACCGATTCGCCTGTTCGATATGCTCCGCATCGGGCGGCACGGTTAGCCCTGTTTCTGTCGCCCGTTTTTCCGCCTTCTTCATCGCACCGAGTGCGGGCACTTTGCCCCAGATAACCAGCGGAACCAGTACTACGGCAAGCCACGGGTAAAACATGTACGGGATAGCGGCAATGTAAGTCCAGACACCCTCGCCCTCTGCTGCTATGCCGTTATCCTCCAATAACGCGGCGAAGAAAATGATCCAGGTCGAAAGCGGAATAATCACGCTGATCGGCGCTGCAGTCGAATCGACGACGTAGGCAAGCATCTCCCGGGATACTTTGTACTTGTCTGTCAGATTGCGCATCGCTGAGCCGACGGCGAGTGAGTTCAGGTAATCATCGACGAACAGGAACAGGCCCAGACCCCAGGTCATGAACAACGAGCTTTGCCGGGTCTTGACGAGATGGGTCATCTTCGCTGTAAATGCGCCGGACGCGCCCGTCCTGATGAGCAGTGCGATAAGGCTGCCCATGAATCCGCATACAAGGATCACCCAGGCAACCGTCTCTTCCATCATTACGCGCAGGGAGGTATCTGCGAAGCCCGTAATAAACTCGGTGCCGTGGGCCATGCCGAGGCCGACAAGCGAGCCGGCAATAAGGGATTCGATCGGCCGATGTGTAGCAACCGCCAGACCGAATACCAGCAATGTCGGAACCAGCACGAACGCGCCGAGGTCTTCCATAGAGTCTTGCCCCTGTTGCCTTATTCTTCTAGCGAATTTGCTCGTTTACTGCCCGATCCGCGGCGTCAATAGCACCGCTCGCATAGGCGTACGCCGATGCATCCGAGTTCGCGATCGAGATTCGGCCTATTTGTGCCCTGCCGGCGATATGCGGTCCGTTCTTCGGGTTCCAGTCGACGGGATCAAACAGTTCGTTGTATTCGTAAGCATAACCATGCGGCCAGCGATTGACAGTTATTGCGGCGACATCCCTTTCGACATCGAATCCGCCACCTGCAAGTGAACCATCGAGCTGCCTGACAATGCCCCTCTCGAATTGCTCGAAGCTCATCTCGAGAAGCGTATGTTGCCCCACCGCGTGCTGCTCCCTGGCGGTCAGCCGCTGATTCGGTCTGGTTGGCACGAAAGTGCCGTGCAATACAGTAGCCTGGTCAGGATTCTGCGTGTACTCGTAGTCGCCGATGCTCACCGGGAAATCCATACCGAAGGAATGCATGAGTTCCGGCCGGGGTATGTACACGTCATGTATGCCGAGATTTGCGAACGCCTGCCAGTTGCGGATCGCAATATTGATGTAGACGAGCGGAACTTTGACAGCATAGTTGATCGCTTCAATCTGTTCTTCGGATGCTTCGCTACAGATATGCGGAATCATGCTGTTGTAGCAGGCCAGTACCGCATGTCTTGCACGGACCAGATGGGGACCGCCACCCTGGAAATAAGTGACATCCACCTCTTTCTGATTAGCGGTGTGCCTCACGTCGACACAGGTGCAGTTCAATCGAATGCGTACATTCGAAGAATCAACATCAAGGAACGAGTAGTCCACGGGTGTTGTGACCAGATCTTCCATTGTCCGGCCCGGCGCGGCTTCCGGTATCAGTTTTCGAACGATCGATCTGGCGATGCCAGCGTTTCCGTCCGGATAGTGAAAAATGTAGGGCTCTTCGCGATCCGCGAAGTCTTTGCCGATGCCGTCCAGTCCCAGGTACCAGGTGCCGGGCTGACTGAGCCTGTAGCCTTCGAGCGCGGACAGCGCATCCCAGCCCACGCCCCAGTAGCCTCTGACCGTATCATTTAAAATATCCGCGACCTCTTCTGTCACGCCCGCATCTTTCAGCAGGAAGTTGCGATAACTGATCTTGCGCAGGTATTCGACTTTTTCGCCTTCACTCAAATCCAGCAGGTAATCCTTTTCGCTCTGCAACAACCTCGAGAGCGTGCTTTTGGATTCATCCGATATCGGATACGACGCGATAGCAGCTTCAATCGTCGCAGGATCCGGTGTACTGAAATAACTCGGCCATGCGCTGTTCGCCAGCACGTTGGAACCAAATACATCCTTGCTGAACCAGACGCCGCCGCCAAGCTTTCGCTTTTCAAAATATTCCTGATCGTAGTACTCGTAGAATCGCTCGGTGTCGATCGCGACGTCCCTGAGCAATTGCTTCGCTGCCGGCGAATATCGTCCGGGCGAATCGATGGACTGACTGCCGCCGTAACCGATCAACCTCTCGCCATCGACATCGAACTCGTTTCGTTTCGCGTGGCCACCGAAATCGTCGTGATTATCGAGTATGAGAATCCTTGCACCCGGTCCGACACGCTGCTGGTAGAGAAATGCAGTTGCCAGGCCCGATATGCCGCCGCCGACCACGACGAGATCATAGAGATCATCGGTCTGTTGAGATGGCCGTGCAAAACGCACGCCCGCCTGGGCGACAGCATGTGCAATTTCGAACGAACCCGGATGGCTGCCACGAAGCCCCGTCAACGCGGGTGGGTACACGCCACCCGTAACGTCCAAGGCCAGAAGTTCGAGCGGTGACAGCGAAGTACCCGCTGCCAGACTCAGGGCCGCCCCGTTCAAAAAATCGCGTCGATTGATCTTTAGCTTATTGGGCATACTCCCTCTCAGGCGACGGCCGCCCTTGTTGCCAGTGGATACATGCCACCTGTCGTGTTGTCGATCATCAGCCTCATCCTGTCTGAGTGGGCGATCCAGAATCCTTTATGAATCAGACCTTGGGCCTCGAGATGAATCTCAAATGGGGCGATCATCCGTAGACGTCGCCCCAATCGATGCGCGATCACGCGACGTGCGATGCTTTCAGCCTCTTCCAATTCGACCATGGCCTCGAGCGAAGCCTCCGCGGAAACCCTGACTTGATCAATAGACATGCGATCTGCCGTCGCGCCCAGTCCATGCACAGCATCTACGAGGCAGTCGATAGTTACATCTTTCTTGCCAAACAAAGTTGGAATCATACAGTTTGCAATATAGCGGTGGTAAGGATAGTAAAGCTTCCCTTCGATTGATGCGGGCGCATCATCCAAAACCCTCTCGGCACTGTGGAGCGCCATCGTGCTGTCTATCCGCTCGCGAATCACGGAAAGCATCTTCGCATCAGCCATGCCGATCGCCTCGATCCAGTGTCTTTTCGATAGCGGCCGCTTCATTTGCGAGAGATAAATCGCTTGCCTCGGCGAAGCGCCCGGGAATCGGACCAACCGCGACGCTTGCGTCCAATGCATCGAGGATGTGTGGCGGTACCGGCGACATTTTTTGCGTTGCGAGGCTTACGATGACCATGGTGACAGTCGAACTGACGACGCCAGCGAGCATCGGGTGTACTTGCGTGGTCTCGACCAGACCCGCGTACTGCCAAACGAATGATACAAGGGCACCAGCAATCATCGATGCCAGTGCGCCGGGCGTATTGGCCTTGCGCCACCATACCGCACAGACATAGGCCGGCAGGAAGGCACTACCGAGCACCGATGTGGCAAAGATGACGATGCCGAAGACCGTGGGTGGTTCCACCAATGCCACGACGTACCCGATTACGGCGATAGCAAATACAAGCCCCCGCGATACCCAGACCATTTGCGTCTCGGATGCTTTGGGATTGATGAAACGCTCATATATGTCGCGTGAGGCGATTGACCCGGTTTGCAGCAGTAATGAATCGGCCGTCGACATGATCGCGGCCATAATCGCCGCCATGACGAGACCCGTTACGGCCGCCGGCAACAGTTTGCCTGCAACCTCGAATATCGCCATTTCCGGATCGTCAAGTCCCGGCAGAATCAGAATCGCCATGATGCCGACGAGGTACGGTGCCGGCACGAAAAAGAGGTTCCACAACGTCGCCCACAGACCGGCCCGGCGTGCCGTGGCCGGCTTCGTCATGGCCATGTGCCGAGTGACGACATGCGGCCATCCCATGTAGCCAATCGAAAAAATCAGCAACGCGCCCGCCACGACGCCCCACTGTCCCTGAAAACCGAGATCCTTGCCCCAGATCGACAGCAATGTTGGATCGAGCTCAGCGATTGCATTATTTGCCGCCGTCAGGCCGCCAAGCTCCGATACTGCAGCGATGACGATCCACATGACGCCGACCAGCATGATGAGGCTCTGGAAGAAGTCGGTATAAGCGACTGCAAGATAGCCTCCCATGAATGTGTAAATGAGAATGATGCCGACCGCGATCGCGAGTGCTGCCGGATACGGAATGCCGGTGACCAGCGCCATGCCCTTCCCGCCTGCGATGAGCTGCGCCAGTACGTAAAAGCCGAGCAGGAACACAGTCAGTATGCCGGCGAACAGGCGGATTGCCGGCGATGGGTAGCGTTTCTCCAGATACTCGATCGCCGTCAGGGCACCGAAAATCTGCGACAGCTTACGCATCCGTCTGCCGATGACCGACAAATTGAGAACGCCGCCGCCGATGTCGCCCGCCGCATACCACAATGCCCAGTATCCCTGCGCGAACCCGAGACCTCCTGCGCCAAGGAACATGTAGCCGCTCATCGATGTGCTCTGCAACGTCAATGCGGTGGGCAATGGACCCACCTGACGCCCGCCTAACAGGTATCCCTCGAGGTCTTCACCGGCACCGCGACGCATCGCCCAGTAACCGATACCGAGCACAACCACGTAGTAGAGGACAAGGAATGATATGACGGTGCCGCTCACGGCACTTCATCGTCGGCGGCTGAGTCTCTTGCCCAATCCCGTGTCACAACCAGAAACATGATCGTATAAAGAATCCAGAACAGCGGGAATCCAAATACCAGAAGAGCGGTCTCGATTGGCAATCCGAACATTAGCGTGTCCCCCCTTTTACTTAAATTTAGAGCTCAGTGGCTCAGTTACCGACTGGCGAGCCCGGCGGCGACACGACCGGCACCAGTGTTTCGAGGCTCGCCGGATCATGGCGTACGCGTTCGATCTGATGCCGGGCAAGGCGGTAATGTGCGCGCCATTGCCTCACGTTTTCCCGCGCAATTCGGGATTCGAGCCACCGGTCGAGTTCGCTTATCGCATCGAAAGCAATCGCCCGTACCTGCGCATCCGCCTCCGGATTGACGCTCAACAGCATCAGGCGTTCGAGCACAATGTCGTTGGTCAACCGCTGTATCTCGCCGCCGACGCCCGAACGTTGCCTCGAAAACCAGGTCGCGCGCAGGAGCGATTCGGATAACTCGCCAAATCCGGGTGACTCCGCCTGCCGGGCACCTGCGGCAACCATGCGCGCAGCACGGGTCGGATCCAGAAGTACATCGAGCGTCAGCGCCACTGCGCTCTCTGCGGCGCCGAATGGATCGAACACGACACCGGTATCTGATGGAAACGTCTCGCGCGACTTCGCGAATCCCGGCGGCCGTGGCGGAACAGAATCGATAAGCTCGTCCGGCAAGCGCAATACGGTTGGGCTCAGGGTATGCAGGAGTATCGCAAGCGCTGTGCGTTGTTTGTCGGCGGCGACTGTTACCCTCGCGTCCTGGCCATCGCCACGAAGCGCATAGCTGAAGTATTGGCCGCCAAGCAGCTTGCCGACCGCCTGAATCTGATAGCGGTGCAGCAGGTAAAGCGGAACCAGAACCTCCTCGATCGTCGCCAACGGCCGGCCGACACGGATGTTGCGCTCCGAGAATCGGTGCAATGCGAAGTCACGGACTTTCAACAGATGTTCGAGTTCCTCGATCGCATCCGCTCCGTTGTCCCACAGGTTGCCGTCTGGATGCGCCGTGCCAACATCCCGCGCATCAGAGTCGGCAACGTATTTGAAGCCATCGGCAATTGTCTTTGCCAGTATCTTTCGTCGCTCTGCGTTAGCGTCGGCATCGGCGGAAAAATCCTGGTAGCCGTAGAGAATGACTCGCTTGTCCCATTCGCCAATCCCGGTGTCGTAAGCATTCGACAAATCGATAGCGCCACTGTCATCGATGCGGATCAGTGGAAATGGATAGTCCATGACGGAAGCACGATCCTGCGTGCTCGCCGCAAAATTATGTTCGACACCGAGCGTGTGCCCGACCTCATGTGCAGACAATTGCCTGATCCGGGCAAGTGACATATCAAGCATCGTCTCCGACACACTCTCATCGTCGTAAGGCGCAAGAAGTCCTTCGGCAATCAGATAGTCCTGACGCACACGCAAGGAGCCGAGTGTTACATGCCCTTTGATGATCTCGCCGGTACGCGAATCCATAACGGAAGGTCCGTACGACCATCCGCGAGACGAGCGATGAACCCATTGAATGACGTTGTAGCGGACATCCATCGTGTCGGCGCCTTCCGGCAACAATTCGACCTGAAACGCATCCTTGTAGCCGGCAGCCTCGAACGCTTCGTTCCACCACGAGGCGCCTTCAATCAGAGCGGACCGGACCGGTTCCGGCGCACCACGATCGACGTAATACACGATCGGTTCGACCGCCTCGCTCTGCTCCGCAGACGGGTCTTTTTTCTCCACCCTGTGGCGCCGGGCGTAGCTGACCTCCAGCCGGTCTCCGATTGGCGTTGCATAATCGAGAAATCCGTTGCCTTCGAAGTCGAGGCTGAAATAGCCGGCCCGAGGATCGTGGGGAAGCGGTTCGTAGTCGTCGTCCGGTAGCCGGATAAACGAATGATGCATGTGTACGGTGATCGTCGTCGGGTCCGGGACGACGGTCCGCAATATCTGACCGGTCGGCTGCCCAATGAAAGATACAACCGCCTCCATTTCGGAGTTATCGGGAAAAGCCCTGGTCTTTGGCAAAAAGATTGCCGAACGTGAAGCATCCGTCGCGTAATCGCCTTCTTCTGCCTCCTTCAGGCGCGCCGATATACCATGCGAATCCCGTAACAGGAACTCCGTCGCATCAACGATCGTCGCAGCGCCTGCCCTACCAAGAGATTCGAAACCCCAGACGACCGAGCGGGCGAATGATTCTTCGACGGCACGACGTTCGTCCTCGTTGTCACTTGTCGCCCTGTAGTTCAGGTTTTTCTGTATCAGCAAGACCTTGGGCCCGGAGCGCTGAAACTCCACGATTCTGGTCGACCCTAATTGACCACGATCCAGAAACAGATCGTTCGAGCCGATGCCTCGCGCAAGAGACGATTGATACAGGAATGGCTCATCGAATTTTTCAATGGCGAGCAGCAATTTGCCTTTCGCCTCATCCCAGTACATATCGACGAAACCGTCAAATTTCTCAAAACCAGCCAGTTGCTGCGAAATCGGCGGCTCGGCATTTTGACAGGCGGCCAGACAAAAGGCCGTCAGCAGCATCAATCGACGCATCGTACATCCCTGATTCTTGTTGTTGAGATGGCGATTAGACCCTATTTCTTGCTGGCCCGCAGCCTGCGCTGGCGCGACGATTTCCGGGCCCGAAACATCCTCAGAGGTGAACGAATACGGGTTCCGCCGCTCAAACATCTAAAGAGCTGTCCCTGGCCCGTTTAATGATAAAGTTGCTCGTTTCCGGTTGTTGCGCCGCATCAACAGGACTTCAGACCCCAGAGCGACAACAAGAGCGTCAAACGCAAGTATAAGTACATGAATCGTAAGGGAAAACGCTACCTGTTGATCACGGCGATATTCATCGTCGCCGTCGGTGGTGCCGTTGGCCTGAGCCAACTGAAGCCACCTCCCGAAATCAAGGATGTCGGCAAGGTCGATGTGCTGGTCGATGTCCTGTCGCTCGAGCAGACGGCGGCAACCTTCACCGTTCGCAGTCAGGGTACCGTCAGGCCACGTACTGAAACACTTCTGAGCGCTGAAATCGCCGGCGCCATTGTCAGCATATCACCCAAATTTGTCGCCGGTGGCGTGTTCTCGAAAGGCGAGCAACTCATGCGCATCGACCCGACGAATTATGACGTCGCCGTCGAGCAAGCCCGAGCCTTACTCAGACAAAGGCAGATCGAATTCGATGGTGCGGAAAAACTGAAGAGCCAGGGATACCGGGCCGAGTCTGAATGGGCATCGGCTGCCGCGGCGCTCGCATCTGCCAAGGCCGAGCTGGTCAAAGCCAGGCGCAACCTCGAAAGAACCTACATTCGCCTGCCGTATGACGGAATGGTGCGATCGAAAGAGGCCGATCTCGGCCAGTACGTCAATCCGGGCACTCGCCTCGGCGTAACGTTTGCGACCGACTATGCCGAGGTCCGGCTCCCGTTGACGGATCAGGACCTGGCATTTATCGAATTGCCCGACCTTGCCGATATCTCGGAATCAGGAATTGCCGAGGGACCAATCGTCGAGCTGTCAGCAATACAGGCGGGCCGAGAAGCACGCTGGATGGTCCGGATTATCCGTACGGAGGGCGTCGTGGATGAGAAGAATCGTGTCACTTTTGCAGTCGCACGAATCGAGGACCCCTATAATATGCGCGGCACAACAGGGCATGGCTCACCACTGCCGATGGGCACATTTGTTGCCGCGAACATCGAAGGCCTGTCGGTCGATAACGTTATTCGTGTGCCGCGTTCGGCATTACGCGGTAACGACCAGCTAATGTTTGTCGGGGACGACAAACGCCTGCGCATCCGGACTGTCGACATTCTCAAGGCGGATGCCGAATACGCCTATGTGCAGGGGGGTGCCGTCGCCGGTGAACGTATCTCGGTTACGGCGATCGAGTCACCGATCAACGGTATGAAGGTGCGCACCAGTGATGACGCCGGCTCTGCATCCGATGAAGCGGCTGCGGAGAAGCTGGCATCCGGAGATGGCAGCGAGTAAGGGTCAAATCAGGGGCCGTGTACCATGCAACCACGTAACGTAAGCAGTGAGAAAGGCATCATTGCCTGGTTTGCGAGCAACCATGTTGCTGCAAACCTGTTGATGCTCCTGATCATCGCGTTCGGGATCGTGTCGGCATTCACGATTCGTAAGCAGACTACTCCGGACTTCGAACTGAACATGATTCAGATTCGCGTTCCTTACCTCGGCGCTGCACCGCAGGAGGTCGAAGAAGGCGTCGTAATCAAGGTCGAAGAGGCCATTCAGGATATCGACGGCATTGTCGAGGTAAATTCCGAAGCGCGTGAAGGGCTGGGTTCAGTCATTGCGGAGGTAGCGACCGGCGAAGACATTAACGAGATCCTCGGCGAGATCAAGACCCGCGTCGATGCGATCTCGACATTTCCGGCGCTGACGGAAAAGCCGGTCATCTACAAACAGGAGGTGCCCTTTCACGTCGCTCTCGTTTCGATCTACGGCGATCTGGATGAATTTGCCCGCAAACGGATTGCTCAGGAAGTCCGCGATGAGCTGATGACGATTCCGGCGGTCAATCAGGTGCAGATTCTCGGTGACAGGGACTATGAGATCAGCATCGAGGTCTCCGAGCACGTTCTGCGACAGTACGGCCTGACGATGAGCGAGATCTCGCAGGCGATCAAGAACTCGTCAATCGACATGCCGGGAGGCACCATCAAATCCGAGGGTGGCGACATCCTGCTGCGCACCGAAGGTCAGGTGTACACCGGCCAGGAATTTTCCGATCTCGTACTGCGTACCTACCCCGACGGAACGCGGCTGACGCTCGGCGATATTGCAACGATAGACGACGGATTTACCGAGAGCGAAGGTTTTGGCCGCTTCAACGGTCAGCCCACGGCCATTCTGCGCATCCTCTCCGGTGGTGCCCAGAATGAACTGACGACTTCAGCAGCCGTAAAGGAATACATAGAGAAGAAATCGGACGCGCTGCCCGAGGGCGTCATCATGGAGACCTGGATTGACCGCGCCTGGTATCTGCAGGGCCGCCTCGACATGATGATGAAGAACATGATCCAGGGTGCGTTACTCGTTTGCCTCATCCTGTCCCTGTTTCTGCGTATGAAAGTAGCCGGCTGGGTCATTGTCGGCATACCGATCTCTTTTTTCGGCGCGCTTTGGCTGATGCCCTATGGCCCGTGGCCCGTTACGATCAACTTCATCAGCCTTTTCGCATTCATCCTGGTGCTCGGCATCGTCGTCGACGATGCGATCATTATCGGCGAGAGCATTTATACGAAAATCAGAGCCGAAGGACATACGCTCGATAACGTCGTCAAAGGGGCAAAACGAGTCGCCATTCCGGCTACGTTTGGAGTCCTGACGACAATGGCGGCGTTTGCACCGATGTTGTTTGTCGGTGGCATGGTCGGACCATTCTTCGAGGCCATGTCCGCGGTGGTGATACTGTGCCTGATGTTCTCCCTCGTTGAGTCCAAGCTGATTCTGCCGGCGCACCTAGTGCATGCGAAGATCAAACCAATCGACGAAAAGGACCTCTTCGAACCGCAGCGGCGGATCCGGCGCTGGGAGCGCATACCGCGTTTCTTTCAGAAAATTCAGCGTCGCGCGCAGCACGGCTTACAGGCCCTTATTCATGACATGTATGCCCCGCTGCTCGAGAAGGCGCTCGTCAACCGCGGCCTGACATTCAGCATATTCGCAGGGATTCTGATTCTGACTATCGGTGTCACGAACAGCGGCGTCGTGCGCACGGTACTGTTCCCCGAGGTGCCGAGCGACTTCATTCAGGCGCAACTCACAATGCAGAACGGCACGGCGCCGGCGGTCCGGAATGCGGCCCTGGGACGCATGGAAAGAGCGATTCTCGATCTCAATGCCGAATACATCGAGTCAAATCCGGGCTCACCGGCACCGGTCGATCACATTGGCGTTTTTACCGGTGGCGATACCAATGGCTCCATATTTCTTGAAATCTACAAGGGCGAAGACCGTCCGATGCAAGCGGAGGAAATTACGGAATTGTGGCGCGAAAAAGTCGGTGAAATTGCCGGCATCAAGGACCTCGCATTTTCCGATGCACAACATATTGCCGGCGATGCGCCGCTCAGTTTCAAATTCTCCGGCAGTGACTACACGGCACTTGAAAATATCTCGGGCGACCTCGAGGATAAACTGGCCCAATACAACGGCGTCTTCGATATTCGGAATTCGTCCAATACGGGTGGCCAGGAGATCAGGCTCGAGATCAAACCAGAAGCAGAGGCACTCGGTCTGACGATGTCTTCACTCGGGCGCCAGGTACGCCAGGCGTTCTATGGCGAGGAGGCGCAACGCATTCAGCGAGGCAAGGACGAGCTCAAGGTCATGGTGCGTTATCCCCGTGACGAACGCAGATCTATCGCCGACCTCGAGAACATGCGCATTCGGACTCCGACCGGTGACGAAGTGCCCTTTTACTCGGTTGCCGACATTTCATTCGGCAAGGCTTTTTCGAGTATCAGGCGTCAGAACAGGAATCGGACAATTACGGTTTCGGCGGACATCGATCCGGAGATCGTCGAGCCCGGAGAGATCATCCGGCAAATCAGGGAAGACTACATTCCGGGATTGCTATCGCGTTATCCGGGCGTCAAATTCGGACTGGAAGGTGCGAGCCTGGAGGAACAGAATTTCGTCAGGAATATCTCGCTTGCGTCGATTGCCGCGCTGTTCCTGATTTATGCGCTGATCGCCATTCCGCTGCACTCGTATACGCAGCCTCTTATCATCATGTCCGCCATACCATTCGGCCTGATCGGGGCCGTCATCGGACATATTGTCCTGGGTAAAGCAATCAGCATGTACTCGCTGTTCGGGCTTATCGCACTTGCCGGCGTCGTGGTAAACGACAGCCTGATCATGGTCGATTTCATCAACAAGGCGCGCATTGAAGGAGTGCCGGCCACGCAGGCAGTGATTCAGTCAGGTATCCAGCGATTCCGGCCGATAATTCTGACGTCGCTGACAACGGCTTTCGGCCTGCTGCCGATCATGCTGGAGACGAGTCTGCAGGCACAGTACGTAATTCCCATGGCCATTTCCCTGAGCTTCGGTATAGTTTTCGCGACTGTAATAACGCTGTTCCTGATTCCCTCGCTCTATCTCCTGGCGGAGGATTTCGGCGTAACGATGAGAAATGCCAAGAACCTGTTACTTGGCAAAGAAGCGGAGCCGACCGGCGGGGCGACGGAAGCATAAACGCATTCGAGTCAAAATGACTTTCGGAAAATACGGCGCCCTGTTCGCGGCGATCGGCGTGCTCTCGTCCTGCACCGAAGCAATCGAGCAACCCGATCTCGTCACCGATGCACCCTATGCGGCAGACTCGGGAACGCTGCTCGTCCATTGCGGCGCACTGATCGACGGTGTCGGCGACGAGGCCACAGGTCCCGTTTATGTCCTGGTCGAAAAAGGCCGAATCAAGCTGATTGCGTCCGATCTCGAAGCTGCAATCGGCATCGCCACGCTCGATCTGTCCGATAAGACCTGCCTGCCGGGTATCATCGACATGCACACACATATTCTGGAAGCACCGGAAGACTGGGAGGACGTCACAAGGTACTTCGACTACACGCTCGAGTACACGCTGAACAACGGCCGGCGATTTGCCGGGCTTACCTTGCTGGCCGGCGTTACTACGGTAAGAAATCTGGGCGTTTATACGGGCTGGTCGAGCCGCATGTTGCGCGATGAAATCAACGAAGGCAGTGCGATTGGTCCACGCCTGCAGGTCGCTGCATTCTATTTGACGATTCCCGGCGGCGGCGGAGATCTCCTCGCGCCCGGCGTAGATGAAGAAGATATTCCGCCACACCTTCGCCTTGGCGTCGCCAGAGGCGTCGGCGAGTTCAGACGAAAGGCCCGGGATGCCGTCGATGGAGGCGCCGACGTACTCAAGATTATTGCCTCGGGTGCTGTGCTGGCTCATGGAGGAGTGCCCGGTTCGCCGGAGATGACACCGGAGGAGATTGCCGCAGTCGTCGAAGTCGGACACGCAGCCGGGCTCCGGGTAACGGCACACTCGCACGGCGCCCAATCGATCAAGGACGCAATCAACGCTGGTGTCGACAGCATCGAACACGCATCCCTGATCGACGATGAAGGCATACGCCTTGCCGCAGAGAATGATGTCGCACTCTCGATGGACATATACGGCGGCGACTGGATCGCAGTCGAAGGTCGTAACCAGAACTGGCCTGAGGAATTCATACGCAAGAATGACGAGGTCACGCTGGCTCAGCGACAAAATTTCCGCAAAGCGCATGCTGCCGGTGTTGCCATCGTTTACGGGACCGATGCCGGCATCTACCCACACGGCATGAACACCCTGCAATTCAGACACATGGTCGAATGGGGCATGACGCCGATGGAGGCGATCAAGGCAGCAACTTCTGTCGCGGCAAACTACATGGGTTGGGGCGATCGCATCGGTTCGATCAGACCGGGTTATTACGCCGACATTGTCGCCGTTTCGGGAGAACCCTTAAGCGACATCACAGTGCTCGAGAACGTCGACAGCGTTGTGAAAGGCGGCCTCGTATTCAAAGCGCCCGCGGACAGGGTTCGTCAGGACAAATAGATTCAATCAGGCATCGGGCCGAACGAGGATTTGTGTAAACACCTTTGCGCGTTCCTGCACTTCCTCAGGTGTCACACCCGGCGAGTAGATACTGGTGCCGAGACCGAAGCCGGCTGCACCGGCCGCCATATAACTTTTGACTTTGTGTGCCGTAATGCCACCCGTTGGAATATAGATCATGTCTTCAGGCAATACGGTACGAAACTCGCGCAACGCCTGAGTCGAGAAGTTATCTGCCGGGAATATTCGTAAGGCATCTGCGCCTGCTTCGACCGCCGCGACTGCCTCTGTTGCGGTAAAAATACCCGGCACTGACAGAGCTTTCTTCTTCTTACTAGCCTCAATGACGTCTCTATTGAAAACCGGAGAGAAGATCACGCGACCGCCTGCGTTGGCCGCATCCGTTGCCTGCTCTTCCGTCAGGACATTGCCCGCACACACCATCACCTGGTCGGACATGCGCAGCGCGAGTTTCTCCATCGTGAAATAGGGTTCGGAAGAATCGACCGTGATCTCGATCAGGCTGATGCCGGTCTCGACCAGTGCCTCGGCGATCTCGACCACTTCGGCGTGCTGCACCCCGCGCAGCGTCGCAATGAAAGGCGTCGCTGCGAGCCTGCTAAGAAAGTCGATGCGTAGGGTGTCCGTCATGCCTTCTCCGCCCAGCATGCAGAAAGCGAATAAGGCATTAAAAACAGTGTCTTAGCTTTAAGCCAAGACCTCGTCCACAATTCCGAGAAAATAATCGGCGTTTTCCCGCGAAAAGACCATTGGCGGCCGTAGTTTGAGGATGTTGTCGTGAGGACCGATCGACCCGGTCAGAACACCGCGATCGCGTAGCCCGTTGACGACCTTCGATGCCAGCTCGGTAGCCGGCTCTCTTGTTTCCCGGTCTGCGACCAGGTCGACCGCGAGAAACAAACCCGATCCGCGAATATCCCCGATGCAATCATGGCGCGTGGCCAGCTCATTCAGACCATCGATCAGGAATTGCCCGACCTCCAGCGCATTCTGTTGCAGATTCTCGCTCTCGATGACGTCCAGGACCGCAAGCCCTGCCGTGCATGACACAGGGTTTCCGCCAAACGTGTTGAAGTAGCTGCCTCCCTTTGAGAATCGGTCGACAATATCTGTTCGCGTTACGGTTGCCGCGAGCGGGTGGCCGTTGCCCATGGGCTTGCCCATCGTCACGATATCCGGCACAAACTCGTCTGCCTCGTAGCCCCAGAAGTTCTTGCCGGTTCGCCCGAAACCCGGCTGCACTTCGTCGGCAACGAAGAGACCGCCCGCCCCGCGAACGATGTCCGCCGCTTTTTTCAGATAGCCGGGCGGTGGCGAGACGATCCCCGAGCTGGAGATGATTGTATCGACAACAAAAGCAGCGGGCCGGACTCCCCTGTTTCGAAGTTCGTCAATTGCCGTTTCGATATGCGCCGCAAATCGATCGCCGGCATCGTTGCCACGATACTCGCCACGGTAGGTGTCTGGCGCCGGCACGGAAATAACGAACTCGGGTATCTCTTCCCTCGGGATATCTTCGGTTGAGATCTGATAGATCGCGTGTGTGTTTCCATGATAGGCGAAGTCGGTAACGATAATGCCGGTGCCGCCGGTATAGATCCTCGCAATTCGCAATGCCAGCTCGTTAGCTTCGCTGCCCGTGCAACTGAACATTGCAACATCGAGTTTATTCGGAAACTTGCTGGTAAGCCGCTCTGCATAATTGATGACATTTTCATGCAGGTAGCGCGTATGCGTATTGAGTGTCGCAATCTGCTTTTGCAACGCATTGACAACGGAGGGGTGGCAGTGGCCGACATGCGGCACGTTGTTGTACATATCGAGGAATTTGTTGCCGTCTGCATCAAACAGCCAGACACCCTCGCCTTTCACGATGTGTACCGGGTCTTTATAAAAGAGTCGATATGCCGGTCCGAGAGAATTTTCTCGCCGCGCTATCAGGCCCGCAGTATCCGAATCCTGTTTGACCTTCGCCATTTCGAAGCGCTTATTCTTCTTTACTGACGCGACCTGCGATTATTCCCGCAATCAGCAGGAACAAGCCCATAAAGAACAGGTACTCGGGAAAGCTCCGCGTGATGCCGCAGTAATAGCCAGAAGCAATCACAAAGATCTGGAATCCATTGATGAAATTGCTCCGGCGGCGAACCGCCTTGGGATAACGAATTCTGGAGATCATCAGGAGACCAAGCACGAACATGCCGATCGGCAGGTATAGATGTAATGGCAATGCGTCGGCCACTGCATCGTGCCTGGCCAGCAGAATCATTGCCGTGGATACGAGACCACCACCCGCTGCCGTTATCGGCAATCCCGCAAACCAGCCTGTTCGCGGCTTGTCGGTTGTCAAATTGAACCTGGCCAGTCGCGCTGCGCCCGCGAGGACGAACAGGCCCACGGCCGCCAGCAGAACCCAGAAAGCCTCGGTAGCGAAGTCGATATGGCCGACCTGCATCCCGGTTTGCAATACGAGCATGGCGGGGGCGACACCAAAAGCGACGAGGTCAGCCATCGAGTCGAACTCGGCACCGAATGTCGAAGTCGCTTTGAGTAGTCTCGCGGCAAGGCCGTCCAGGACGTCGAGCAGGCCACACCAGACGATCATCCAGCCGGCCAGCTCCAGCTCGCCGAGTTGTGACGTGACGACGGATCCGACGCCCAGCAAAAGGCTCAGCGCCGTCAAACTATTTGGAATTGTGTAACGGAGTACAGCCAAGGTCTTCTCGGGGCCCTTTGCTACCGTGAGTCCGGCCTGACATTCTGCATGTGAGGGCCCGCCAAGGCCAGTTGTTAGGTCAGTTCCCCATTACTCCGAGGGGTCCACGGGGGAGGACGAGCTGCATCGCTATGCCGTCGCGCATGATATCCACGACGACAGTACCGTCGGGCTCGCCCTGCATGACGCGTCCGGCCACATCCATCATGCTGAACACACGCTCGCCGTCGTATCGAACGATCTGATCGCCGGGCTGCAGGCCGGCCCGCTGTGCCGGCGAATTGGCGATTACGCTTCCAACGCCGACAGTCGTCGATTGCCCGTTGGCCGTCAGGTAGCGCTCGTAGTCCGCTTCGCCCAACTCAGCTCGCAGCGCATCGTTCTGGGCAAATGCTCGCCCGAAGGAAATCGCCATCTGGTCCTCGGCGCCGCGCATGGCCTCGTACCGGGCCTGAATGCCCTCCATCTGTATCTCCGCCTCGCGCTGCATGATCCACTCCGCCCGATCAGGTGGAAAACCGGCCTGTATGAGCCTTTCCACCCTGCCCGCCGTCGAACCACCGCCAAATCGGCGCGATCGGAAGGACTGCCTGGCTTCTTGCTGCGCCGCGATGCTCTGTTCCAGGGATTCTGCTTCGGCAGCATCGCGCTGCTCGAACTCTTCCCGCAATACGAAAAGCTCGTCCTCCAGTAGCTGCCTCGCCTGTTGTTCCTGCATCACGGCCTGTTCGAGAGCGCGAATACGCTCCTCCACGGGTGCCGCCGCATCGAATGAGACAGCGGCCGGTAGTTCTACGTGCCCGGTGTCCGTTGAGACCAGCGACGTTTCCATCCAGCTCGCGGCTGCAAAACCAACGATCAGGCTGATGGTGATGGCAATAATCAGTTTTTTCATGCCGGCTTACCCCCACGCATTGATCTTTTGGCGATCGGTCTTTTCTTTGATTCTAGTTCACGCCGCAGGTTCCAAGTGCTAATAACCATCCGCCCGTCAAAATACGTGATTATCGGCCTCCCGTGTGGTCTCATTTCAGACCAACTGACCCGCAAAAGACAAGGATCCACCGATTGAACGCCAAAATACGACTAATCAGTAAGATTGCTTTGGCAGGCTTATTTTTTTCCGCCTGCGGTGGCAAAGAGGCCGAACCGGACCCGGCCGCCGATGCAGCCACATTGCTCGTAAACCAGGTCGCTACCGAATTCGTTGAAGGCTATTACGAGAAATTTCCGGAGGAAGTGTACGAGGTCGGATTTCCAGGTGCTCCAATGGATCATTTCGGCGATCACAGCACCGCCAGCATCGCAGCCTGGAATCGACAGGTTGATGGATGGCTGGAGCAGCTCAGCGGCATCGACACGACTCTTATCCAGGGGACACCGGCAGAAATTACCTACAGCTTTGCACGCGAGAAAATGGAAGCCATGGCGGCACGCCGTGTTTGCAAAATGGACTGGTGGAACATCAGCCCGACCTGGACTGGATGGCAGTCGCAACTGGTCGCAACGCTTGCAGTTCAACCGGTAACAACGGCTCAGGAAAAATCCGACGCCCTCGCAAGAATTACAGACGTCGCCCGGTATCTGACTACGGAAGTAGAGATTCTCCGCGAAGGCATGGAGAATAGCTATCTCGCTGCAAACTCGAACGTCGAACGGGTTTTGAAGCAAGTCGACGCACTGATAGCAACGCCAACCGACGAATCGCCGTTTTTCAACCCCGCCGCTCGATCAGAAGATACCGACTTCGCGAACCAGTACCGGGAAATACTCGAAGGTGAAGTTAGTGCCGCGCTGGCTGCCTATCGCGATTACCTCGCGAATGAATACGAAGGTAGAGACAAGGTCGGCGTCTCAGCTAATCCCAACGGGAATCTTTGTTACAGCGCATCGGTTCGTTACCACTCGTCCCTGCAAATGTTTCCGGAAGATATCCACCGCAAGGGTTTGTCCGAGATGAGCCGCATACAAACCGAGATGCATCGTATCGCCAGGGAATCTTTCGGCACCGAAGACTTGAAAGGACTGCTCGAGACTTTACGCACGGATCCGCAGTACACCTTCGAGAGTGAGGAAGCGGTACTCGACTATGCCCGAGCTGCAGTCGAACGTGGTCGAGCCGAAGTCGGCAACTGGTTTGGCTACGCACCGGATGCCCCCCTGCTCATCCAGCCGTCGCCCGCTTACGAACAAGACTCCGGTGGCGGCTTTTTTTCGGCCGGTTCCGCCGACGGTAGCCGGCCGGCAATCTACCAGATCGGAACCTATAACCCGCAGGACATCAGCAAAGCCGGTCTGGAAGCAACGGCGTTTCACGAGAGTTATCCTGGACACCATTTTCAGAACACTGTGGCAATGTTCAACGAAGAGCTTCATCCGATCCTTCGATTCATGTACGTGTCCGGCATGGCGGAGGGATGGGCCTTGTACACGGAGAAGCTCGCCGATGAAATGGGTCTCTATTCGAGCGACCTGGATCGCTTGGGCATGTTGTCGAACGAAGCCTATCGTGCAGCCCGCCTCGTAATCGATCCCGGCCTGCACGTAATGGGGTGGAGCCGTGAAGAAGCCATCGAGTATATGCTCGAGCACACGGCTTCCGGATATGTCGGCAGCGCCTCGGAGATCGATCGCTACATTGCCGTGCCCGGACAGGCCACCTCCTACCTGCTGGGCAGCCTCGAGATTCAGCGGCTGCGGCAAAAAGCGGAGGAAACGCTCGGCGATGATTTCGACATCAAAGCCTTTCATGACAAAGTGATCGCCAATGGCGGTATATCCCTGCCAATGCTGAAGTCCTTGGTCGATCGCTGGATCGCAGAGCCTGCGGCCGCTCGGCGATAGCCAACTGGATTTGGTCAAATTAGCGCAGGATCGTTCCCAGCATTACTCTTGTCCATGAGCTAAAATTATTGATTCGACAATAAAAAAATAAGAAGCCAAGCGTGAGCGAGCAGTACAAGTACCGGGCATTCATAAGCTACAGCCATGCTGACGAAAAATGGGCGGCCTGGCTGCATAAGGCACTGGAAACTTACAAGCTTCCCAAGCACCTCGTCGGCAAGGACACAAACTACGGTCCGGTTCCGGAAAGAATTGCACCCATATTTCGTGACCGTGAGGAACTCGCCACATCGACCGAACTCGGCGGTGTGTTAACCGAGGCTCTCGAGCAGTCGGCATGCCTGATCGTCATCTGCTCTCCGAATGCTGCTCTGTCCCGCTGGACCAACGAGGAGATCCTGACTTACAAACGCCTCGGGCGTTCGGGCCGTATATTTTGCCTGATCGTCGATGGCGAGCCCGGCGCCTCGCTGTTCGACGAGACCGCCGAATTCGAGTGCTTCCCCGAAGCCCTCCGGTACCAGATGGGCCCGGACGGCGAACTGACCGACAAGAGATCGGAACCGATTGCGGCCGACGCGCGGCCGGGTAAAGACCTCAAACAAAATGCCAAGCTCAAGCTAATTGCCGGCATGTTGGGCGTCGGCTTTGATGACCTCAAGCAACGCGAACAGCACCGGCGTCACCAACGCATGGTGGCTATCACAGCCGCGGCCGCAATTGGCATGGCAGTAACGACCGGCCTCGCCGCAACGGCATGGTTTGCACGCATCGAGGCCGACAAACAACGCGTTCGGGCAGAAGCAGAAGCAGAAACGGCGAAGCAGACCACTCAATTCATGGTCGGTCTGTTCGAAGTATCCGACCCAAGCGAATCACTCGGCAACTCTATAACGGCAAGAGAAATTCTCGACAAGGGCGCGGAGCGAATCGAGACAGAGCTAACAGACCAACCTGCAATTCAAGCCACTCTCATGGACACGATGGGGACCGTGTACACGAGTCTCGGATTGTATGAACCGGCTATCTCACTCGTTAATCAATCCCTGCAGAAACGCAGCGCGCTATACGGCGAACGGCATGCCGAAGTTGCAAGCAGTATGAATCACCTCGGCGAAGTACAGACATTGAAAGCTGACTACGCAGAAGCAGAAGAAAACCTGCGAAATGCTCTCACGGTGCGACGGGAGCTGTTCGGTGATTCGGCGCCCGAAGTTGCCGAGACGCTTGAGCATCTGGCATATCTTCTAACGCAGCGAGGTGAATATGCTCAAGCAGAACCCCTGATTCGAGAATCGCTTGAAACACGCCGCACGGCATTGGGTGATAAACACCCCGATGTTGCCGAGAGTCTGGAAGCCCTTGCGCTCAATCTTCTCGATCAGGGCGATTTTGACAGCCCTGTGCCACTGTTGCGCGAGGCGGTGGCCATGCGGCGCGAGTTGCAGGGCGATGCACACCCGGATCTGGCCGAGGCTGTCAACAATCTCGGATTTACGCTTCTCAAGAAAGGCGAATTGGAAGAAGCAGAAGCCTTGTTTCGCGAAGCCCTGACCATGAAGCGCAAGCTCCTAGGCGACGAGCACCCGGAAATCGCGATGGGGCTGAACAACGTCGCTTACGTACTCCACATACAGGGTGAGTACGACGCCGTGGGGCCCATGTACGAGCAGATCATCGCCATGCAAAAAAAACTCCTCGGCGATAATCACCCCGACGTGGCAATGGCGATCAATAATCTCGCATATCTCTACCATGACAAAGGGGAACAGGAACGGGCCGTCGCCCTTGCAACAGAATCTTTGGAGATGAAACGAACGGTATTGGGCGAAGAGCACCCCTCCGTGGCAAGCGGCATCAACACCGTCGCGATGTGGTTGATGGAGGCCGGTAATTATGCCGATGCTGAGCCCATGCTGCGCGAGTCATTGGCAATGAATACCAGGCTACTGGGCGACCAACACCCGGCCGTGGCCAGCAGCATGACACTGCTGGCCAGTTGTCTGGTGGCAACCACCCGCTACGAGGAAGCCCAACAGCTGGCCGGCACGGCGCGTAAGGTGTACACAGACGCACTGTCCGAAGATCACTGGCGCACGGCGGTGGCGGGCAGCACGGAAGGAGCAGCGCTCGCCGGGCAACAGAAGTATGCGGAGGCCGAGTCCCTGTTGGTCAAGAGCTATGGGGTGCTGAGCCACGATGCCGGCGCGATGCCAATGTTTGTCGATGAAACGACGAGGCGCCTCGCAGATCTTTACGTGAATTGGGGTAAACCCGATCAGGCTGCCGAGTATCTGAAACTGCTGGGAGAGCAGTAAATTTCACATAATCCGGATTGCTCAGTCCAGCCAATTGTCTGTGTAGCATTCTGCGCGTAGTATGACCGACGAATGGCGCGACTGGTCAACTTAATCGTTGGCGGATCGTGCCGGATGGAAAAATAACTAATGATAAGCACCGTCGCGGACGGCACATGGGGAAATATTGGTTCTAGTGATGAACCAATTTACGAACTTCTAACTTCCTTCGAATCAAATTACCGCGGGCCACAGGCTGGCTAATTGCGACTGTGCGTAGCATTTATCGGGAGACAGTAATGAAAATCAATACTACCAATCTCGCTTGCGTAGCCCTCTTACTTGCCCTGGGCCCGGTGGCAGCAAATGCGCAGCCGGTCACCTTTAACGGCAATTCATATGAAGTTTTCGTCAGTGACGGCATCAGTTGGGCCAATGCTAATGACATGGCCCGGTCAAAGTCCTTCGGCGGCGTATCAGGTCATTTGGCGACAATAACTTCGCTTGCGGAGGAGCAGTTCATCGATGGGCTCCGGCAGACGACGCCAGGAATAAACCTGGGTGGATTTGACAACTCGGAGCTGTGGGTTGGCGGTAATCAGATCCCAGCTACCTCCGCGGCAGGAGATAACTGGTTTTGTGTAAACGGCGAGGGAGCTATAACTACATTTTATTGGCTTCCGGGTGAACCAAACGATGCTGGCGGCGACGAACACTTTCTCGCAATTGGCTGGAGTGGTAATTCCGGCTGGAATGATGAAGCCTTCCTTGCCGGTATCTGGGGTTACGTTGTCGAGTACGACGGTGTCGTCAACGCAACTTCATGTACCGGAACAGGCTGTCCCTTAGCCAATGGGTCAACGAACGTGGCGCTACCCCCGACCGTAGTCTTGGACGACGACGATACGATTGCTTATTCTCTGGAGGTAGTTTGCGACGATCGTGTCAATCAGGTTATCGGCGATCCGTCATACGGTCGATGCGACAACCTGGAAAATCACGTGCCCTGGAACATCTTCAATGATCTCAGCGGTCGCGTTCTTCCTGCCCATATCAAGGGCTCACCATGCATCGCAGTGATGACAGTCACTGCGACAGAGTTCGAGATTCCGAGTGATGTTGTGGAACATGTGACGAATCCGTCCGAGGCCTCGATCCCCGGAATAGGGCAGGTCTTTGACTGCAACGCTACATTGCCTGATGGGATTACTCCCGATCTGGCGGGTCAGCTCTTATTTTCCTGGGCGACAGATGATCTGAGTCATTTGATCGAAGAGCGGCCGATCGAGGCGACCACCGGTTGCATCAACCCCTCGCGCGGCGCGAGTTTCGAATTCTCGACCTTTTATATCAATACTCACTTCGACTTCTGCCAGCTTGATCCAAATATTGTACTCGATGAATACATTCTGGTGATACAAGACAAGTTCGATGCGTTGTACACGTCTATCCTGAACTCGCAGCAATTCTGGGACAACCAAAGGGCCTACAAAGCTGCCAAGTCCAAGGCAAATCAAGCCCGGAGCTTGTTCAAGAAGGGCCAATTCGTAAAATCACAGGCCAGGACGGAAGTGCTCCAAGGCATGGTCGAATCTGCTCTGTTTTTGGAGAGCGAATTTAACCACCACGGAAACATTAAAATGCGGGTGGAGAATGTCCTGGACAAAGTAATCAGAGCGCAGGGCGGGCAAAATTGATCGCAATTCACGCCGCGTAAGCACGGGTAGAGCGGCGGCTTCATAGCCGCCGCTCTTTTTTTTCGCACTCTTGATTAAAATGGAGTTCCGTTCGCCTGCGGCGAGTGCAGACAGATCCAGTAAGAATAGTCCGCTGGAGCCCGTTGTTAGGGTAATCTCATGCCCCATGAACTTCACGCAAACACAGTCGAAAACGATCGTTGGCGGCCAGGCGGGCTTTGCTGTGCCGCTGATTGTTGCTGTCACTGGTCATCGGGATCTGGTCGACGCCGAACTGGCCGGGATCCGTGAGCGGGTACAGTCATTCTTGGGCGAACTGCTTGCTGAATACCCTGATCGTGGCGTAACGGTCATGACCTCGCTTGCCGAGGGCGCAGACCAGCTCGTCGCGGAAGAAGCTCTGGGTATCGGCATTCCCTTGATCGTGCCAATGCCGATGCCGAGAGAGCTCTATGTTAATGATTTCAAGTCGATAAAGGTTCGGGAAAAGTTCGACTTCCTGTGTAGCCGGGCTGCCGAGATTTATGAGCTGCCTATCACCCCAGGAAATACACCGGACTCGATACGCGAGCACGGTGACGGTCGTACGCAGCAATACGCGCAACTCGGCGTGTTCCTCTGCGCGCATTGTCATATTTTGCTCGCCCTTTGGGACGGTAAGGTTACAGACAAGCTAGGTGGCACCGGCCAGGTAGTTCGCTTCCATCATGACGACGTAATGCCGGGCTACACACCGGAATCGGCCGGCAGCGGGCTGATTCTGACCGAAGACGAGAGTGATCTCGTGTATCACATTGTCTGTTCACGCAATCGCCCGAACGGAGAGCCGGCCGAACCGCTTCGCGTGTTGGACTACTGGTGGTTGTCACTCGACAAGGAACAACCTCGATCCAAGATACTCCCGATAAAGCATCGGCGCGTGTTTCAATTTACAAGCGAGTTCAGCGCTGATGCGCTTGCGCATGAAGATCAGATTCGAAAAGAGGCCTACCCATTACTTGATAAAGAGAACCTTGGAAAACTTCCGGCAGGCGTGCGTGACATAGATCACGTGTTCCGGGCTGCCGATTGGTTAGCAATATACTTTCAGACAAAGACGCTTCTGGCTCTGCGTGCGACACACCTGCTCGCTTTGCTTATGGGCCTGATGTACATCGTCTACTCTGATTTGTTTCCTCTGCAGTTTTTCCTTTATGCATTTCTCGGATTTTTCATGCTGGCGGCAGTCGTCCATACGATTGGCGCCCGGCAGGCGTGGCATCGAAAATATCTGGATTACAGAACGCTGGCGGAGGGACTCCGGGTACAACTTTACTGGGCTGCTGCGGGCGTAACCACAGGCAACAGATCCAAATTTGCGCACGACAACTTTCTGCAGACGCAGGACCCGGACCTCGGGTGGATTCGCAATGTCATGCGTGTTGCCGGCACAGAATGTGACGCGTCGAGTTATAGCGATCCTGCCGGCCTGGAATTTGCGCTGAAGGAATGGCTGGGTGACAGGTTCTCCGGGCAACTGGGTTATTTTCGCCGCAAAGGAGAGGAGCGAGCCAGGCGTTTTGAGCGCACTGAACGCCTGGCGAAAACAGTGCTTTGGATAGGATTCGTGGCAGTCGCCCTTTTAATATTGATGAGCGTCGAGATCGGAGAAATAGTGCGCGACCCGGTTGTGGTCTTGATGGGCATCATGCTGCTGCTTGTCGGCGTGCGTCAGTCTTACGGTTTTAGCATTGCCGATGCTGAACTCATCAAACAATACAGTTTTATGTTCCGGATATTTCTGAACGCGAAGCGTCGGATCGATCTCGCAGACAGCGACGAAGAAAAACGGCGAATACTTCACGTACTTGGGTCAGCAGCGCTCGACGAACATACGCAATGGATTCTGATGCATCGCCATCGCACCCTCGAGCAGGGCGAGGTCTGGAGAATGGGTAGCTAGCCGAACTCAGTGCAGGATGACGTCGGTCAGAATGTCGTGGACGACTCGCGTGGCGATCTCGACCAGCAGGACTTTTCCGTCGACAATGACTCTCTCGAAGCCTTTTCTTGGCGGCGGTAACGTGAGGTTCAAATCGGTCGGCAGATATTGCTTGGCGATGCCGGGAGGAAGCGGTTTGCCTCTGGCGAGGTTCTTTGCAATCCCGGGTGGCAGACCTTTGGACTTTGTTTTCTTTCTTCCCTGGCTCTGCTTATGGTCCTGATACCAGGCGCCGATGATCGAGATCTCCTTCTCCGAGAAAACGACTGAAACGCCGAAATCGGCAGACGCCGTGCCAATCGCGGCGAAATGAGCCCACAGAACGAGTATTGCTGCCGTAAGTAACTGTTTCACAGGAATATCTCCGGGATCGCAAGTATTGACAATGTAACCTGCAAGCCCCCTTTTCCGGTGTTAAACCGGTCACAGTCGGGCAATTTACTAAATCTAGTTCAGGTTCCTGAGAAGGCGTGCGAACTGGGCCGGGCGGTAGCGCTCATCGTTATCGAGCGCCTCGGCCAGACTGTCGAGTTCTGCCTGAAGGCCCGTGTCGTTCAACTCGAATGCCAGCATTTGCACGGCCATGAATGCCTGTTCGGCACTAACGTAGTCGAGGAATTCGCCGTTTGCGCCGGTTCTCAGCACTTCCTCGAGAATTTGCCGTTCCGCATTTCGCACAGTTCCACCCGTCAGCTTCGATAGAACGCGTGCAAATATCGAATCGAGGTCTCTCGCAGCTGCCTGAATCGCCGCGACGGTCTTGTCGCCGGCGACGTGCAAGGCTGTCAATGCCGCTGCCATTGAATCCGCATCTGACGGGCTGATCGCACGAGTCAAGGTCAGGATCATGACGAATGTGCCATCGTTGATGAATGGCTTGCCCGGTCCCGCGTTACCGTGCCGCGCCAGCCGCCGCCATTGCACGGTCTTCATCGAGCGATGACAGGCGTGGCAATCGTATAGCGCGAGCTCGGGAAACATGCCATCGCCCAGGATCCTGCCGTCAATAATCAATGCCAGTCGTTGTCTTCCTTCATGGAGCAACCCCATGGCCCAGTTGTAACTGTGTGACGCGGTTTCCTTGCGCTCGCTGTAGTCCGCATCTACACGATAGTGTGGCTGCCTGCCAGCCGTGCGCCACAGTTCCATGAAGGTATCGAGTTCGAAGGACAGGCGCGGATGTCCTGCAGCCATGATCCGGTGTGTTGCGAATTTGTCCTTGTTACCGACATGGCAGGATAGGCAGAGATCGGCGCGATCTTTCACTTTTTCAGTCGGATAGAGTCCAGCCGCAATGCTGTCTTCGTGACTGACGGCAGGCAGATTGTAATGGGAGGACAGCCAGTTCTCGGCGCCGCCATGGCAGGCTTCACAACCGACGCCATCGGATATCTGAAACTTCTCGCCCCTCCTTGCATTCGGCACGTTGTCAGCATGACAGTCGAGGCAGATCTCGGCCGTATGCGCCGACTCTAATCCGAGCCTTGCGGCGATCGCCCTGGATTCATCATTTCTCAAAACATCGTAGGCTTTCGAGTGTGGATCATCCTGTGTCCAGGTGATGTACTCGTTTTGCATGACATTGGAGCCGTCACGCGGCACCACGGAACCATGACATTGCGAAGTGGCGCAGGTCGCCACACCCATGTGCTTGCCGGCCGCTTGATCAGGCAGTTCCGCGCTCGCCGTAATCGGGAGCGCAAGCAATAAGAAAAGTCGTCTACTCATCTTGGACATACCAGGGTTTTCCATTCTCATCGAGATACAGCTTCTGCATCTCTTCGCGATTCAACGGGCGCGAGCCCTTGCGGCCGAAGACGGCTATCTGGCCGCCGGTCTCGTCGACGCCCCGGTCTCTGTCGAGGCCTTTTGAAAGCGACAAGGCAGAGCTCTTCGTCGGATAGCTCGCAATCAATTCGGGCCGGGGCGCGGGACTGAAGCCGTAGAAGTTCGGCTGTGATTCCGGTGACGTCAGTTGCAGGACCTTGAGGCCACCCGTACCGTCGGCAAGGTAAGCGAACAGGGATGCGTTCGTAGACGCGACGACAACATCCCGCGTATCGGTGATCTGGCCCTCGGCGTCATAGAACTCGACGAGCTTTGGCCTGGCCGCTTTCCAGATATCGACGATGGCAAGACCTTGCTCTCCTGCGGCAACATAGGCATAGGTTCTCGCCACATAGATTCGGTGCGCGTTCTGCATCGGTACCAGCATATCGGGCACGAGTGCCGGTGATTCCGGATGCGTGACATCGACGACCTTGAGTCCGTCCGAATCGGTGACAAACAAATAGCGGAACTGCAATGCAGATGCACGACCGCTAATCAGTGGAATTTTCGCCACTGCTTTCGGCAACAGCGGATCATCGAGATCGACGATGACGAGACCGGAGTTTGCCATCACATAAGCATAATGGCCGCCGATCGTGACATGTCTCGCGCCATCCAGCGCACCATCGGCGTTCCACGTGACAGCACGCTCGATGAAGTTATTGCTGAGATCGCCGTCCGCGAAAGTATTGATATCGGTGAGTATCAGGCCCTCTACACGATCCGTGATCACCGCATAGTTGTATATCGGGTGGAACGGTTGCTCGAGATTGACGTCCCGCATCAAATCGCCTTCGTTGCGAGGCGGATGAACGGGTTGATTGGTCGGTAGCACGACGCAACTTGCATCGCTCGTCTTCAGGCGCGGGTCATGGCCCAGTGCGCTGAACGGCGCATCGACGATGCGTTGGCTGAATCCCTTGTTGGCGATATTTGCGACGTCGTACACCTTTACACCGTTTGCGCCTTCGGCCGCATACAGATACTCGCCACGCAATTGCAGGCAGTTCGTGGGACCGGCTTTATGATTCTGTGCAAGCGTAAGGACGCGGCCGTTCTCCTGATGTGCCCTGTAGTTGTCGGGATAGGCGTATCGATGCAGATAGCTGCCGATGACGGCCTGGGGCTCGTCCCACTCCGTGACCTGCGTTGCGAGCACGGCGTCTTCGAGCCCCGCCCAGGCATTGAAGCCGACGAAATTGACGAAGTTTGTGCCGAACAGCAGCAGCTGCGCCATCATCGCGTTGTTACCGCCGTCATCAAGCAGGTGGCAGTTGCTGCAGGTTTTGGTCTCTGTCTTGCGCGTCGTGTGCGGGAAATGCGGGTTCATCGCCTGAGAACTGTATCCGCTCGCCGCAACCGGTGGCTGCTGGATGTATATACGTTCGCGGTTGGCATTCGTCGACGACAGCACGAGCGCCGACGACGATCTGACCGGCGCTATTTTTTCATCGTTGACGGGCCCGCGCTTGCCGATCATGAACATCTGGTCGCGTGCAACCTGAGGATTATAAGTCGCGTAGTTCCGCGTGACGCCGCCTTCGTAATGATGCCGTTCCGTTTTCCAGTTCGCCTCGATCGGCAAATGACAACCGGCGCAGCTCGTAATCCAGGACGTGTGGCAGGTGTAACACTCGATTTCCTCATCCTGATGCGCGAGCTCATCGTAGGAAACATCCAGACCCCAGTCCTGGGTATCGATGTTTCTGCTCATGAGCTTGGCGCGCGCCGCTTTTTCGTTGTACGCGTCGTGATCCGGATTGACGGTATCTTTGACGAGACTCAGCACCCATTCCTTCTCAGGGTCCAGGATCGATCGCTGAATCAGCTCATCGCCCCGCCATTCGAAACGGCGCTTGCCATCGGAGTTTCGAAGCAGGCGCAGGTCGTAACCGCCGGGCCGGGCTGCCGGGCCGGAAGTCGTGAGGGTCGGGTATGCCTGGGCTGTTCCATGACAATCCTTACACTCGATCTCGATAGCGCTCGCAACCTCTCCGTAGATATGCCCGTTGCCATGACTGTCCTGGGAGAAGTGGCAATCGACACAGTGCATGCCTTTATCGACGTGTATCGATGAAAGGTGCACGGCTTTCTGAAACTTGTCGGGATCGTCGTTCGAAACGATGTTGTCATCCGCGTCCAGGAGATTGCCTTCGAGGTCGCGTTTTTGAATCGCCCGGAAGTTCCAGCCATGACCGTGGTAGTCGGCGAACTGCGTGTCATTCAGTTGCGGATTCAGGTCGACGACGTTTCTCAGAAATTCGAGGTCGGCCCACTTGCCCCTGACGACAGCACCCTCGGGATTCCGGTCGAGCACTTCGCGCTGTTCGACAATGCTCAGTTCCTGTTGCCGTTCCGGCCACATGAACGGCGCATCCGACTCGTAGTCCCACATCGTGTAGCCAAGGTAGGAATTCATGAACATGTTCGGCTGGTGCATGTGACACACCATGCATTGGCTCGTCGGGATCGCGCGCGTGAACTGGTGCCGCAACGGGTGCCCCGATGCGCCTTTGGGAATCGTCGGATCTTCGGTGATCGTCTCTCCATCACGCCCGAACGCGGCATATTGTCCGGAATGGCGTTCGTCCCTGTCGTTCGCATAGACGACGTGGCAGGCGGCGCAACCAGATGATCGATAGTCGCCCGGCTGGTCGTTCGTGCCCATGAACCAGGTGAACGGATCGTTCAACCGGGTCTTGTGAATATTGATCAGCGGCACGGAGATGCGTGCGCCGGTGCCCGGCCCCCGATTCGATTGCCGGATATCCGGGCGGCCCGGTTCCTCCAGGCGCTGGATCTGTCCGATCACATTTGGCACGCCCGTTTCCGGGAACAGGTTCAGGATATTCCGGCCACCCCGTTCGAATACGCGGAAAACATCACCCGGCTTGACCGTCTCCCAGCTCGGCAGCGGATACAACTCCGGAAGCACACCATGTTTTGTTGCTACTTCAGGCGGCAGGCCGGAGCCGGTGACTTTGGCAGCCGTGCCATCGGCCGTGTATCCCTCGCCGAGTATGTAATCCTTGAACGGCAGAATGCCGTTGTTATAAGCCGCGCCACCCCAGAGCATGACGCCCGTTGCCATCATGCTGCGGACGCTCGCATCGATGATCCTCTGGTGGCAGGCACCACAGGCTTCCGTTGCGGCCCGGTAGTCGGCCGGGTTCACGAAGCGGACGAATTCAGTGCTTTCGCTGTTCAGCAATGTGTAGGAGCGCTCGGGGTTCGCACTAGACGGGTAATGCCAGGCCGCAGGGTACAAAGGCAGTACATGCGCTTTGTCTCTCGCCGCCGCGTAGGCCTCGTCGGTATAGGGTCCGGGCGGTATGGCTGCATCGGCCGAACCGCCGTGACAATCGGTGCATCCGAGCACGACGGCCGGCGATGCGTGCATGGTCGCCGCATCACTGGCCGTGTGACAGCTGATGCAACCATTACTTTTTTTGTCCGCTTCGGCCTGCGTCTGCTCATTCGGCGCCGGCGGATAATCCCGGTAGTCGATCTGTCTCGCCTTCTCACCTTCGGCGGCGATAGCCGGCATCGCCAGCGCCGCGATGAGCAGGAAAAATGCTTGTCGGAATATTCGCAGCACGATTCAGTAACTCAGTATCAGGTTGGCCAACACCGAATACGGTGTCTCGTCGCCGAACAAACGCTCGTAACCGCCGCCCGGAATCAGTGTCGATGCCGATACGCGCAGGATTACGTTCTGCGAAGTAAATGGCCGGTAAATGACAGAGAGAGACAGGTCCTGACCGATGTCCTTCGGAATGCCGCCATGATTGCGGGCAGCTTCCAGTACCTCTGTCGTATCGAACCAGAGTTGATTGACGTTGACTGAAGCGCGAACTTTCGGCGTGATGTCGAAATCCGCCCCGGCACCGGCCAGTATCAGGCCGGGGTTCGTGAAATTGGATTGCCCCTGGCCTTTGTTGGGCCGTAGCGAGTTAAGGACGCCGTTTTGCCCGGACAGCGCGACCCGACCGCCTCCGATGAACGGAATCGCCTGCCTGATCCAGAAACTGCTATCGGCACCGGCAACCAGCGGGTTCTCGAGTATTGCATCGAAACCGGTCGACTTGTCATCATACGGATCGTCATCGCCACTTCCGTAAATGACAGTTCCCCTGACTCTGATCCAGTCGAAATCGCGAGAGACCTCGGCGGCCGCGAATGCTGCGCTGATATCGCTTTTGGCATCGGTGAACGTCGCCGGCGTCTCTTCGCCAAAAGCATAGTACGCCGACACAGATAGATTCCATCTGCCGATATGGCCATCGCCGTTGATACCCGCATAAGTCACCTCGTATTCGCGATTCTTTTGTACGCCGAGAGCAGCCGGGCGTGTCAGGAAGCCGTTGTCATCGACAAAGTTACTGTCCGTCTCGTCGTTGAGGTTGCGTACGAGCACCGCCTGTGATGTAAATCCGGGCCAGGGGAAGTCCTGCCGGTAAACATTGAACAGGAAAACGTCGTCATCCCGGATCGCGTCGGAAAAATCGTTCTCGGTAATGTCGTTCAGACCGCTGTTGGTATCTTTCTCGATGCGCCGGAACCAGCCGAGGTTGTACTGCCACAGATTATTGCTCCGCGTACCAAAAAGACGGATACCGATCGGACTGTCCTGAAAAAGAAACCCCCTGAAGTCGGCGGTTATCGGCTGAATGCCAACACGGATGCTGTCGAAGTCAAAACGCTCCGAGACATTTCTCAGATGCTTGTCGACAAAGAGGCCCTGAATGCCGATAAAGCCTTCCGTCCTCGTGAGGCTCGCGGAAGTATCGGCTTTGAGCACACCGGCCTCGTCTGCCGAGACGCTCGTCAAATTGAATACCGGTATGAAACGAAACTCGTAATCCGGCGGGCGAAAAACGGTGTCTCCCTTATACAGGACTGCCTCAAAGATGACGTTTTGGGTGAATACATCCTGGTCGGGCCGGCCGATCACGTCGAGCGTGCCGGGGCCCGGCACCGTGGCGATTGCGACAGGCGTCGGAATACTCCTGAACTCGAATGTCGAGTCCGAGATCAGGTTGAAGCTCACGAACCAGTCTTCCCCGAACACCGGCCGGTCGCCTTTGAGCGCGTTGTTGCCGTTATAGGGATCCCACCACTGCTCCGGATAGCCCAGTGCCGAAACGATGCGCCAGCGATCCGGCACGGGAGCGAGCTCCGGGAGCCGGCCCCAGACGGCAGGCGCAAGCCCCTCATCGTCGCAGGGCCAGAGCGGTGGTTTCGGCCTGCCCGGCCGGCGCCGTCGTGGCTGCTCGCCATATATTGAGCTGCAGCCGATGAGCTCTTGCTCTTCGGCAACGGCATTCTGTCCCGGCAGCAGGAACGCGGCCATGGCGATTGCCGGCCAGGCAAGACTATTTGCCTTCACAGACATTCTGCTCGTCGCTCGTTATATAAGGAGTTGCCGGACAGTTGATGTATCGCAGCCGCGTGCCCAGCGCGGTCAAATTGTCTGCACGTATCTGTGTTGCGGCGTTACTGAATCCTCCCAGTTGCTGTGCGGCCTCATGAACACCCAGGAATGCGATCATGTCGTCCTGATCGACGCCGTCGCCGGAGACGCCAATGCCGCCTATCAGGGTTCCGCCGCGATAGATTGGCACACTGCCTGGAAATATCTGCGTGCCGTTGGCGAGTTCGGCAATGACGCCGGCCAGCGCAAAACCATTATCGAAGCCGTCCACGCCCGTGCAATTTGCCGGTACATCCGCAACCACGGCGCCGAGCACGAATCCGACGTGATGAATGATCGCGTTGTAGGCGAGGTCGACTTGCAGGCCCGTCGAGAACGGGCTCCACTGCCCCGCCGGCTTGCTGAACGGGCCCGCCGGATTGCCCGTCACACCGTCCGGAAAATAGGGACGGGAAAGGTTGCCGCCGGCCCGATCCGAAAAGGCGAATGCGCCGTCCGTCAATGCCGTTGGCAGTCCGAGGAAGTTCTGCGTTGCCGTAACGTATTGTGATAACGGCTCTTTTCTCAGCACGACAAGGCCGCCGTTGAGGTAAGTCGCCGCCGGTACACTGTTGAGCGATGCTGCTGCATTTGCTGATGAAAAGAAGGTTGCTGTGCGTGCTTTTTGCAGCGAAACGTCGATGCCGAACACAGGCGCGTCGCGACTGCGAACGATGCCGAGGATCACGCCATTCGAGTCGACGACGGATATGGTCACGCGCGCGGGCGTATTGACCGGCTGTCGGATCTGGGCGCGCGATCGATTTGCGACTTGCAACGCACGCGACAGTATTTCCAGCACCTCTGCTGCGGCAAGCGCCATCGCGCCATCTGTGCCTGCGATTGGCCTGAAGCGCTCCACGTTTGCCGAATCGACGAGAACAAACGCATCAAGTCCCGGAAAGTCCAGCGCGTCCGGCCTGATCCCGGACGCCGCTTGTCCGAACGCGACGCCGGCGCTGACGCTCGCCGCCGAGTACCCGGAAACAGCGACAAGCGCACCGGCGACATTATTGATGCTCGCAAACGATGCTGCCGCATTCGGATCCGCGAGAAGGTCGGCCTCGGTACCGTCGCTAAATCGAAGCGTTCGTCCATCAACGGCGATTCGATTCGCACGCCGTTCGGCCGGCGCCGCAAGCCCGGATGTACCTGCGACTGCGATCAGCTCATCATCGTCGATGTCGACATCGGAAATATCCCGATCGAAGCTGTATAGCGCATCGCTAATGACGCCGACACCGCCCACGGGCGTGCCGGCCTTATATAGAGGAATGCCGCCGGGATCTGCCGAGAGCCCGAGTGGCGACCGATACGGACCCGCATCCGGGGCGCCACCACCATAACGGGCGGAGAGATCCGAACAGGGCAGCTGACTGAACTGTACGCCAAACAGCGGTCCTGCGGCCTGCTGGTTGTCCAGCGGATTGAAGTGATCCTGGACGATCTGGCTTGCGGTGCGGCTGCTGAACGCATTGCCCTCGGTCGACAGGTAAGCGCCAGTTACTGCTTTTGCGATCGCCGCGAGGCTGTCGGGAATGATATTGACGCCTTCGAGTCCGCCATCGACGCCACCACCAGGCGATCGAATCGTCACGGACGTTGCCGCTCCATTCATTCGAAACACCGCAAGCACATTGCCGACGCGGTCCGCGACCGCGAACGTCGCTGCGACGTTTCTTGCCTGCGCCTCGGCGACGGCCCTTGCGATAACGCCCTCGACGTCGCTGACGCTCAGCGATGTCGGCGTGTCCGCGCAGGAACCGTCGCATCCCGCAAGTGGCGTGCCCGGATCGACATCGGCAACCGGCGCGCGTGAGCCCCCGCCACAGGCGCAAAGGAACAATGAAATGAAAATCAGGTACGCGAAACGCACCTTAATCGTCACGGGTACTGTCCTTTATCCGGGAAGTGAAAACTATGGCACATGATGCAGGCGCTTGCCGTTTGCGACGAACTGTTTCGTGACCCGCTGCCGCTACCATGACATTCGCGGCAGCTATCTATGCCGGGAATTAATACATCGTGTGCGGAATCCGAAGTCGATGCCTCATGGCAGCCATCGCAACTGGTCACTTCCGTATCGTGCGCCGCATGCGAGAAATTGGCATGGGGAAAGAATGACTCGGTCAGCCGAACCGGTTCCACGCGCCACGGCATATGCTCAATGCCGGTATCGCTAACCTCGTGGCAATTGACACAGGCGCGCCGCTCGAACATATCCTCTGCGATCTGCATCGCCTGAACTCTCGCCTCGGCCGCAGCTTTGTCACGATTTTCCCGCGTCAGTGCGCGGCCCGGACGACGCAGTCGCTGTGGCCCGGCATCCGCATCTTCACCGAGCAGTCTTGCGCTGTAATACTCGATCAATACCTGCACCACGCCTTCGGGGTCACCGTGCGGAACTTCGCGGTCGGGGTCATCGGCATCAAACGTTAATGCGTGGCAGCCGCTACAATTCTCATCCATGGCGATCGGCTGCATACGAGCACCACCCGGCTCCGGCACATGGCATTCAGCGCACTCGACCACACGGCGCCCATCGGGCGTGACGATGCCGTCCGCATCAAGATGGATTGCATGATCGAACTTGAGATTCGACCGATCCGAGAGGCGCGAATCGGCAAGAATCACATGCTGCGTGTTCCATTCGGTCGTACCGTCATCGAGAACTGATGATTTTAAGAGGCTGACTCTGAAACCGGGGTGCGCGTCGAGAAAATCCGATGCGTCCCCGAACTGCGAGTCGTCCGGCATATCCGCATGACACCCGGCACACAGTCCCTGATGGCGCTTGACCAGCGACGGTGGCTCATTATGTTCCAGGTGGCAACTCGCGCAACGCCGTTCGCCGAGTACTGTTTCGCCAGGTTCCCTGACATGACGATCTGCTTCGTGACACTCGAGACAGGCGCTGTCTTTGACACGCTGAAATACTTCCATATGGCAGTTCTCACATTCGGCGCTCGTGCTCGAATGTTTGCTGTGTACCGGGCCAGCTAGCCACAGACTGTCGTCCGGCAGGATACTGTTCCTCAACAAAGAAGAGATCGTCGGGCTCAACAAGCCGGCGGCCGGTATCAGGAAAGCAAGTACGAGCACCGCGAACATCGCGTACCAGCTGAGCTTGCGTTTGCTCAGTCCGGTCACGCCCGATGCGGCCGCGCTCCAGTCCTGAACCAGATCCTCACTCCGGGCCTCGGCGCTGAGCTCGAAAGTAACCGCAAAATCAACGTCGGGCGGCGGTTCGATGACCCTTAATATGTTCGCACCGACTTCTATCTCGTCGCCTGAGACCAGACGCGCATCGCGTTGTGACCGCCCGTTGACGGTGACGCCGGCCAGCGCACTGGTGGTGATATGAACGCCATCACCTTTCTCCTCGATCACCGCGTGTTGCAGGCGGGCGCGTTTGTCCTTCAAGTGCAGGATCTGATCGGTCGCACGCCCTATCGTGATGGCCGGCGCGGCGACAATCTTGTCATGGTGCTCGACACCGCCGGCGGAGTTATGACTGATGAATCGGATCAGGTATTTCACGGCATCACCAGTACATGAACACGGTGATGATGTGCACGAGAAGTGCAACCAGTAATCCCGCCGTTAACGGCACGTGTGCATAGAGCCAGACTTCGATCGTTGCCTGCAGCCGCATGTCTTCGGTGAGTTTTTTCAGGAGCCGACGTTTGTTACGAACGAGTGCAGACAGCTCGCCTATGGTCGCGGCCTGCTCGGAATCGCTGCTACGGGATTGCTGTTCGGCGAGCCAGTCGAGGGCCGCCTCCTGTCCTGCGTTTGCGACGACTTCGGATTTCTCTCCGCGTTTCATTACGATCTGTGACTGGTCGTGGCCACGCAGCCGGGCCCAGACCGAGCCGCCGAGGAGCGTGCGGCTGATGCCGCTCGTCACGAGTTCCTGAAATTCCTGAGGAAGGCCATCGGCTATTTTCCTGCTTCGGCGGTCGATATCCTCGAGTTGGTCGAAAAGTTCGGAACGATTCGCGCCGTCGCGGTTCTGGCTCAGTCGCTCGGGATACTTGACGTAGATAATCACGCCAAAAAGCCCGCTTGCGACGACCAGCAGCATCAGCGCCAGTGCGAGCGTATGCACGTTGTATCCGAACTGGAACCCGCTGTGTAAAAACACCACGATAACGAGTGCAATGCCGAGGTAGACGTGCGCGGACAACCAGCCCTGGACCGAGCCGAGGGTCGAGGCATAACGTCGCTTTCGTACACCGAACCAGGCAAACCACAGGATCATCAATGCGCCAATGGCCCCCAGCGTATAGCCCAGCGGCGTTCCGCCATTCGGCGGTTCCTGTGGATCGTTGATCCAGTATGCTGCGATCGCGAGAATGCTGATTAGCAGCGATACCCAGAGGTAGCGCCGCTTCGAAAATGCAAGGATCGACTCATGCATCAGCTGCGACTCGCTATCTTGCCGAACTCTGCCGGGCTGATGCGGAGGGCCGCACCTGTCGGGCAGGCCCGCACACATGCCGGCCCGCCGGACAAGTCCTTGCACATGTCGCACTTGACTGCCTTCTTGGCCGAGCTCTCTTCATCTCGCGCCTGCCGCTCGCCGGGCGCCGGGCCGCGGCCCGTCAACAACCAGGAAAAGAGATTCGGCGCGTCTTCCTTGCCGCTTGCCATCTGTATGACGTCGTACGGGCAATTGCGCTCGCAGTTGCCGCAGCCGATGCAGCTGTCCTGAATGTAGACCTCGCCGTTCGGTGCCCGTCGAATCGCATCCGGTGGGCAGTCTTTCATGCAATGAGGGTCTTCGCAGTGGCGACAGGAAGTCGGCACGTGTACCTGTGCATACGACGGCCCCGCCGCCCGGTCGAGCCGGGACGTGCCGCCATGCGTTTCCGCGCAGGCTTTTTCGCAGTTGTCGCAGCCGATGCAGAGCGCCTCGTCAATGAGTAGCACGTCCGTCGCTTCGCCGAGACCCTGCTGCATGAGAAATGAAATCAGGTCGCCCGCTTCGGGCTGGGCTTCCATCCGCAGATTCTCGCTCAGGCGTTCCTTGACCTTCTCCTGTACGCGCTCCCGAAGACCTTCGTTTCTTTCCAGTAGTTTCAGGAAAACCTCTGCGCTCAGGAATATGGATTCGGTGGCGACTGTCGCTTTGACGGTTGCCGAGCGCTTTGTTCGCCCAAGCAGCCCCATCTCGCCGACGTAATTTCCGGCGGCCACATAGGACGTAACGATGTCGCGGCCACCGATATGTTTCGACACTGCGACGGAGCCGCTTCGGATCAGGTGCAGGCCGTCTGCTTCGTCGCCTTCGTTGAACAGGACCTCGTCAGCTTTGTAAGAACGCAATTCAGCGGACAGCGCGACGACGTTGAGTTCCTCAAACGGAGCCTCCGGTACGAGGCCGGCCCGGAGCGTTCGAATGATGAAATGCTGATCGATAACGCGACGCACCTGCTCGTAGCTGTTCATCAACTTGATAATGTCGCGACGTGGCGATTCGAGAAGAACGCATGGTCCCGCCGCGCGGACGGTCGCAGCGCGTCGCCTTCCGGACAGCAAGCTCATTTCGCCGAAGAAATCACCCTGCGTCAGCCGGATCGCGCTACCGTTCTCCACCTCGATATCCACTTCGCCTTCGACAATCGTAATAAAAGAATTCGTGTAGTCGTTCTTTCGGAATATGATGTCCTTGTCCTGTGGTGTCAGTAATTCGCTCGCGAGCACCAGCTCGCGTAGCACGAGGCCGTTTACGTTGGCGAACAGTGGAATTCTTTCGCGAACCAGATTGAGTGTTTCATCGACGCCGAGATTGAACGGCAGGTTCTGAAACATCTGCTCGAGGATGCCGTGGTCGGCCGGCACGATGTCGTTGCCGGCAATATACTCGACGACTTCATAGCCCTGGTTCATCGCCTGTTTTATGAGTGGGTAGCCGCCAAGCGCGCCGATCACGTAAAGGCCCGACACGTTTGACTCGTACTTCGCCGTAAGCTCCGGCAGCGTCGTGGGATCCTCGCTCGGGAAGCCGATGCCCGTGGATTCCACAAATTTTCGCGGCGGGATGGCACCGAGCCTGGCGATAATGCGTTGGCAGGGAACCCGGGTCTGACCGGTCTCCGTATTCAGTACGATCGAGCCGCCTGCACCGTTGCCGATCTCGACTGAAGCAACATTGGTGTTGTAGAAGCAGTTGATCGCACCATCATCGATGGCCCGAGTGATCAGCGTGAGGTTGCCTTCCTTCGCGCGTGCAAATTCGTCGCGCCGGTTGACGATGACTACGGTGTTGTTTCGGGACAGAGCAATGGCGTTCTCGATTGCTGCATCACCGGCGCCTACGACGACGATCGTCTCGCCCTGATATTCATCCGGATCGTCCAGCGTGTATTGAACAATACCGCCGTCTTCTCCCGGCACGCCGAGTTGGCGTGAATTTCCCTGTAATCCAATGGCGAGGACGACGGATGCGGCTTCTACCGTTTCGCCGTTCGCCAGGCCCAGCTTGAGTTCGGGCCGCGCGCCTTCAATCGACTTGACCTCCGCGTTATAGCGGACATTGATGCCGAGTTGATCGAGTCCCTGTTGCCAGGCTCCCAGCACTGCCTCACGGGTACCGGCCGTAAAGTCGAGATCACTTCGAAGAGGCACGACTCCGGGCTCGGCCATGACGTGTTTGCCCTTCTGGTAGCGCTGAATGGTATTTGCATGCGCCGGGCTGGCCTCAAGCAGAATATAAGACTGTCCCATTTGCTGGGCTCGGGCCGCGGCGCTCAGGCCTGCTGGCCCTCCGCCGACAATGACCAGCTCGAAACTCATAGACTCAGTGCCGGAACCTGCTTATCGGGGATCGCCGAACGCCAATGCGCCGGAAACTGCCGTGCCGCTTTGCGGATCCGACAGGGAATAGGTCAAACCTGCGCCACCCGGAAATGTCGGATCAGCTGTCGGCCCAGGCTCGCTGAAGAAACCGCTGAATACGCCGGTGCCGATGATCGTGCCCACAGGGCCGGTTATTGCGACGTTGTTATAGATACCGCCGAACAGATGTGCGGGCAGTCCCGCCAACGCACCGATAGTGCCGTTGCCCGTGGCATTCCATGTCGCGCCGGCGATATCGACAAAAACAGTGCTGTTCACGGTCTGGTTGAGGAAGTCCGCAGAAAAAGTCGCATTACCGAGCGCACCGACATTACCGAGATTGTCGGTCGGCGAGGTATTGCCGATCAGCGTGTAGTTTGCAACGCCTGTTATCGGCATCACCGGTGCCGCAGCCGACTCCGGACCGCTGATCCAGTGCAGGCTCTGCGTGCCGAGGTCCTGGCTCGCGTCTGTGCCGTCCATCAGCGTGATGTTTGCTGTTCCGCCCGACCACCGACCCCAGCGCAGAACCGTAACAGGGTCAAAACCCGCCTCCACATTGGCCGATGTGCCAATGTTGAAGAAAGCCGGATCGGTCATTGCACGCCCGGGGTAAGGACCGATGTAAGCGAGCACATTGTTGCCCGAATCCAGCTGGAACTCGCCGGGCCCGTTGTCCTGCACGCCACTGAAGAATGTGTCCGCGGCCCCGAGTGGACCCGTCGAGAAACTGATCGTCCGGTTGCCGCGCGGCTGGACATCGCCCGGCGTGATATCAACCGGCATCCCGTCCGGATCGGTGCCGATGATCGGCTGCTGCGGCGTATCCTCGCTGCTGTCGCTGCCGTCACCCTGATCGGTATCCTGGCGCGGCAGCGTGGAACTCGATTCGGGCACACGCCGGATACTGAATGTCGCATTGAACCCGGTAGCTGATCCACCGGCCCCGGTCGGCGGTGGCGCGGATCCGTCATCCGGCGGCCGACCGGGATCATCATCATCCGGTGGTCTCGGCGGATCATCGTCAGGCCGCCGGACCGCCTGGCTGCCATCCGGGTCGAACTGGAGATCCTGATCATCGAGCAGCAATGCCGGCGGTGTCTGCAATCGCCGTGGACGACGGTCGACGAACGGAATGAAGACGAATTCACCCGCCCTGATTTCAATTTCGCCGAATTCGTTACGGAAGAATACGATGCCATCGGTAACGCCAACGTATAGGCCGTCCTCGATCGGCGGGCCGCTCGTTCCCGGCGGATATCCGCAGTCGCCGTTACACAGAAGAACGGCGAAACTGGTGCCACGAATACCGAGGACGCCGACAGCCGTTCGAACCTCGTAACTCTCTTCGCTGTCCTTGCCAATGACTCCGGTTATCGTCCGAAAACCGCCTTTCAACAGACTCGTTACGCTACGGTCATCGCTTGTCGTCACGACCGGCTGTCCCGGGGCGGCGGCTGCGCCGCTCGGATAAGCGTATTCTTCGATACGCAGGCGACTGTTCGGCCGCATCGCGATCTTTGCGCCGTCGATCATCAGGAACTGCGCGCGCGACGCATCGCCGGTTGCTACCGTATCTTCGACAAGAATCGTGTCGCCCTTCGCAAGTGTCGCTGGCGGTGCCCGCTCCGCGGTCACCTCACCCTTCGCGAATATCACCTGTCCGGCGTCCGCCGAAAATGCTGCATTCGTCGTGATTAACAAAAGCCACAAGCCGTGAATGAAAGGCGACCGCTTGTTCACTATCTTGGCATCCATCTGAAGAATATCCCTAGTTCTGTTCGGTCGTATTCATAAAGCGGAACGTCAGACTCGTTGTCGACGTAGCGTATGCGCGGAATGATCGACAGTCCGTCGGTCAATACATCGCGAAACTCGAGTTGCAGCATCGATGTCAGCTGCTCGTCTTCACGAGCGGCACCAAAGAACAGTCCGTCATAGTCGCTCGTCAGACTGCCGACAGACGCATACAGGTACGCGGAATTTCCAAATGGCGCGGAGAAGGCGAAGCGGCCGCCCGTTTTGGAGTTACCGTAAGGCGATCCAGCCTGTTTTTCGGAATCCTCGCCGCCGATCGCCTGCAATGACAGCCATCCGCCGGACTGAAATTTTCGCGTGAGGCCTAAGGTAAAAAGAGTCCGATCGACGTCCAGAATCTCGATGCTCTGATCATAGCGTTGCGCGCCTGCACGAATGTTGCCGCTCAGATCCCAGTTACCGCCCAGATTGCCGCCGAGCAACAAATCGATGCCGGCGTAATTCTCATTGGAATCACCGTCACGAGCGCCCCAATAGCCATCCGCATACAAGCGGCCAAAAAGCGATTCGCTTCGCCAGTTGAATCCACCCATGCCGCTCACTATCGTCGCATTCACGAACGGCGCGTCGAAATTGTCCCTGTGGCTCGCTCTCGCGCCGACCCGCCAGCTGAACTGGGTGCTGCGGGGCGCGAAGTAGTCGAAGCCGACGCCGAGTTCGGCAAACGGTGACTCGGTTTCGATGTTGTTCGGGTTCAGTGTGAAACCGAGGAACTGCTGACTGGATGTCGAGCCGTTCGCGTTACTGTCATGGCCGGCAAACAATTCGAGATAGGGTATGAACGTGCTGCGGGGCGCGGGCGGCTTCGCATCGATTGCGCTGATGTACTTGTTCAACACCTCGCGCACTGCAGGCGGCGGGCTTTCTTCGAGGAGCCGGGTAAACAGCGGTCGCGCCAGGTCGTTGTTTCCTGCCTCGAAATATGCGCGCGCTAGTTCCATCCTCGCGCCGGAAAAGCCGGGCTCGACGGACAGCGCGCGCCGCAACGCGAATATTGCTTCACTGGTATGGCCCGAATCGAGTGCGGCTATTCCAAGCAGGTAATCATAGAGCGGGTTGCCAGCATGTTGGGTCTCGTAGGGGCGGAGCAGATCATAGGAGCGCTGGCTCTGGCCTTGATCGAGAAGCTCTTCGGCTTCCGCCAGAAGCTGTCGGGCCGATGCCGAACTCGCAAGCTCGATCGTGTCTGCTTGCTGCGCCGATGCGACCGCGGCGACGCCGCCGGTCAGCAGCGTCAGAATCCAGAACATGCCCTTTGTCGTACCCCAAAGCCTGATCTTTGGCATAGAAATCCCTTCTCGATGGGTGGGTCTATTGGGCGTCCCTACTGTACGCCTAGTGGGCGTCCATTCTGTACGCCTATTGGGCGTCCATTCTGTACGCCTATTTGGTCACATGTTCGAAGACCCCGTCCCAGTCCCCCGCTGGCGGTTCCTGCCTGAACTGCCGGATGCGATCAAGGTATACATTATATAGAAGCTCGTCCTTCGATTCCTTGAGCTCTTTCAAAGATCGCTCGGCAGAATTCCAGTCCTGGCGTCGGTAGGCATCGAGCACATGCCGGAACTTGTCGAGCGCGTATCGTGTCGTGCCAGATATGTCAGATGCGAGGCCCAGCGGCTCGTAGATCGCGACGCCCTCGTTCTTTCCCTTGACCCGAACCAGATCCAGCTCACGGTAGGCGATGCCCGGCGTCATTTGAACCGTGCCATCGCTGACGATCATGCTGACGCCGTATTGTTTCGTCAGCCCCTCCAGGCGGGAACCGAGATTGACGGTATCTCCCATGACCGTATATGCCACGCGAAATTCCGAGCCCATATTTCCGACGTTCATCTCGCCGCTTGCCACGCCGACTCCAACGGCGATCGGCGGCCAGCCCTGTGATTTGAAATACTCACCGAGGCCGTCGACGGTCTCGATCATCTCGAGCCCCGTCATGACAGCGTGCTCGGCATGGCCGGGATCGGCCAGCGGCGCTCCCCAGAATGCCATCACGGCATCGCCCATGTACTTGTCGATCGTGCCGCGGTTTTTCTGAATGACATTCGTGATCGGCGTCAGGAATTCATTCATGAGCCGGGTCAGCTCCTTCGCATTCAGCCCCTCCGAGATCGTCGTAAAGCCCCTGACATCGGAAAACAGGACCGAAAGCTCCCTGCTCTCGCCCTCGAGCGAAACCTCCTCGCCGCTTTCATCGAGCTCCTCGACCAGTGCGCGTGGGATGTACTGCCCGAATATGCGAGACAGATGTCGCTTGTTGCGCGATTCGACAAAAAATCCGTAGTTGATCTGTAATAGCGCCGCAATAAGGGTGTAGCAAAGCAAGGACGCAATCGGCACGACGAGTCCGAGCGAGGACCATATCCAGAGATTGCTTACCATGGCTGCCGCGAGCAGCGTAATTATGAACAGCAGTGCCATGATCGGGGCAAGTCTCGGCAGAACCAGAGCGGTAAGCAGGCCGAGCACCAACAGCAATGAAAGTTCGAGTCCGTCAGAATATGACGGTTGCTGCCTGATGGTCGCGTCCAGAAGGCCCGAAATCAGGTTCGCATGTGCCTCGACACCTATGTAGCGTTGACCGACAGGCGTCGATCGAAGATCCAGCAAGCCGGCCGCGCTGGCGCCGAGCAGGACGATCTTGTCCTCGAGCAAATCTCTCCGCGCACTACCCGTCACGACATCCTTGGCCGATACGTAACGAAAACTGCCTTGCCGGCCTCTGAACGGGATGAATACCGCTGCCTGCTCGTTGACCGGCACCCGCTGCTCGCCGAGCATCAGATATTCCAGGTCGACTCCGCGCAACTGCCCGGAGCGGTTCTTCGCAAAGGACAATCCCACAGCCGGCGAGCCCGTCGCCAGCCGCGTGACGGCAAGCGCAAGCGTCGGATACAGATCGCCTCGATAACGTTGAACGAGGGGCGTGCGCCTGAAGACGCCGTCGGAGTCGATCAACGGTGAATCGAAAAATCCGCCATCCGCTGCATTTTCCTGTAATTCGGCCAGGCTGCCGGCAAAACCCTTCGCTTCGACAAACGGAACATCGACGCCGGCGATCTCATTGGCGCGGATTACGGGCGATGGAAGCATACCGGTTGTCTCGGGCTCGTTGGCAGCCAGTGAATCCTTGAATACGAAGCCGGTTACGACGTCTCTCGCGATCAATGCCTCGGCAAAGCGAATATTGCTGTCGAGCGCCTCGCGCAGAAGCTGCAGCTTGTCCCTGAACGCCGGTCGTTCGGCAAAGTCGCTTGATTCGAGGTCGCCGATCACACGCTCGGCAGAGGTCTCTTCCGCTTCTGCAAAAAGCACATCGAATCCAAGCGCCGTAATGCCATAGCCATCGAACAGGTTATCCACGATATCGGCCAGCGTGTCCCTCGGCCACGGCCACTGCCCCAGTTCGGCCTGGCTCGCCTCGTCGATATCGACGATAACGATACGTTCATCGATCGTACCCGGCATCGTCAGCCGGACCCGAACGTCATAAAGATAATTCTCGATCCGGTCGATGATCTCGAATCGGGGGCTGCCCTGGACGTGCATTGCAAAAAGGACCAGGGAAAGAGCGCTGATACCAATCCGTATCAGCAGTCTGACCCAGCGTTGGCGGGCCGCAGATGTCATGGCATCAATTTACCCCAATATCGGGGACGGACTCCGAGGAGTCCGTCCCCTTTTTCACTTCCGGATGATTCCTGCCAATACCTTCGTGAAGGCGGCCGAATTTTCGGATGCAATATGCGATCCATCCACGCTCAGAAAGCCCATGAGTTCGGGATAGTCCTCGAAGTGAATGAATTCGGCATCAATATGTTGCTCCATGTAGCCCCAGAAACGCTCATGCGGAAACATTTGCCGTTCGAGGTCCCGTACGATGTCGGCCGACGGAAGCCGAAGAAAAATAACCCGGCTGTTCTTTGCTTTCAGGATTTCGACGATCGCAGAAACGTAGTTCATGAGATCGGCAAACTCGTCTGCTTCGTAGGCTTCCGTATTCTGCAGATAAAGATCGACGATGCGTTGGGGATTCGCGCTTCGTTCGAACTTCGTATAGTCGATGCTCACCGATCGATCCGCGAATGTCGTCTTGAAATCCGTCTCCGGCAGGCTGCCACGCAACAACAATTCGGGCAGAACTCTCGTAATCGTGGCGTCGGGCGAGCGAAACGCGATAAGTCCCTGAATGGTGAGTCGGAGTTCGTGCTCGATCCGCCGGGAGCGGGATTGCGATCGATAGTATTGAACCCAGGCCGCCTGATCGCCCGCCTCGAGCTTCGAAAGCTTGCGATTGAAGGAGAACGCAGGTGCTACGGAAAAAAGAACCGTGCCTCTGAAGCGTGGGTCGACTGCCAGGTCCTCCAGCAATGGAATTGCCGATGTTCCTTCGACCGCGAGGTGGGCAACAGGGCCGCCGAGTTCGCGCGCCAGAGTCTCCGGATGAATTGCACGCTGCACGCGCGACGCTCCGAGCACGGCGACCGCCTCGCTGCCGTAAGTATTTAAGCGATGACGGGTAGAGGCCCATAGGGCCCGGTTATCGATGTATTCAGGACCGAGTGCCGCGCTTCTGATCAACGCCTCCCAGCCACCGACCACGATGACCACCAGAAGCAGCGCGAGTACCCATGCCGGACGCCACTTCACCCGACCCTGCTCAGACGTCAATATGGATGTGCGCATTGATCAGAACTCGAAGTAAATGAAGTCACGTTCCTCTCCCGGTGAAAGCACGATTGCAATCAGCATCGCAGCCAGAATCACGCCGGCGACCGGCCAGGAAAGGCCTTTGAATACCGTTTCGAAACTGCGATTGCGCATGAACCAGTGTGTGGCCAGCAGCGATGCAATAACTACGACGACGGTAAATATCTCTGTCTGGCCGAGAAGTGCTTCTGCTGAAGCAAAAGTCAGCATCGACGTCAGCAGATGTGCCGCCGAAGCCGGGTCCTCGGCACGGAACAGCACCCAGGTCAGCGTCACGGCGAGCCAGGTTGCTATGCCGAGCATCAATTGCACGCCGGCGGTACGAACAAGCGTGGAATTTTCGAACATTTGCCGCCCGACACGTTCAATGACGAGCAGAAGGCCGTGCATTCCACCCCATAATACGAACAGCCACGAGGCGCCGTGCCACAGACCGCCGAGCAACATCGTCAACATCAGATTGACGATGGTCCGCGCCGTGCCGGCCCTGTTGCCCGACAAGGTGATATAA
>Ga0255052_10000040_pt1 | contig 81933 bp, 65 predicted proteins | sample JV7_2_21_MG_FD_188632 | JGI IMG/M metagenome (GOLD analysis project Ga0255052, IMG submission 188632) | Seawater microbial communities from Jervis Inlet, British Columbia, Canada - JV7_2_21 | ecosystem: Environmental > Aquatic > Marine > Inlet | place: Canada: British Columbia | collected...
GACCCACGCTGCAAGATCCTGATCACGATGGTCAAGTCGAGCCCGGAGGCCGAGACGTGGCGCCAGCAGTCGCAGATCCTGGTGCCCATAGACACGCCAGGCGTCGAAGTTGTCGGACCGATGCATTCGTTCGGTGACGATTCGGCCCCGCACGGGCACATGCACATCCGCCTGAACGATGTCCGCGTGCCAAAGGAAAACGTGCTGCTCGGCGAAGGCCGTGGCTTCGAAATCTCGCAGCTTCGCCTCGGCCCGGGCCGCATTCACCACTGCATGCGCTCGATCGGCCAGGCGGAAAAAGCGCTGGAGTTGATGGTCAAACGCGCCAGTACCCGCATCGCCTTCAAGAAACCGATCGTCAAGCTTGGCAAGAACCTGGAAGTGATCTCCCGCGCGCGTATTGAAATCGACGCCTGCCGGCTGATGGTGTTGCAGGCGGCCAAGGCAATGGATGTGCTGGGCAACAAGGAAGCGCGTGTCTATGTCAGTGCGGTAAAGGCGATGGTGCCGGAGAGGGTCTGCAATATCATCGATGATGCAATCCAGATGCACGGCGCAACCGGCATATCACAATGGACGCCGCTAGCCGCTATGTACACCTTGCAGCGGACCCTGCGCTTTGCCGACGGACCCGACGAAGTGCATCACATGGTTGTAGGACGTAATGAAGTCCGCAAGTACGACCTGTGGTAAGTCGATTCCGGCGAACGAGGAGAAGCAATGAAATTTGAGCAGATCAAGTACGAAGTCGCTGACGCTACGGCGACGATAACGCTGAATCGGCCTGATTCGCTCAACGCCATGACGGTGAAGATGATGACGGAGTGGCATGAAGCCGTAACGCTGGCCGACGCCGACCCGGAGGTTCGTTCGATTGTCTTCACCGGTGAGGGGCGAGCATTTTGTGCGGGCCTTGATCTCAAAGAGATGCAGGAGCGAAACGTCGATGCCGGCTATGTGGGTAACGTGGTGGACGCACCTGCATTGAAACTGATCGATGCTATAGAAGGGACTGCCAAGCCGGCGATTGGAAAAATCAACGGATTCTGTTTTACCGGTGCCCTGGAGCTCGCTCTCGTCTTTGACTTTATTGTGGTGGCGGAAGAAGCCAAGTTGGGCGACACGCACGCCAAATGGGGACTTCGTCCCACCTGGGGTATGAGTGCACGTCTGGCAGACGCGGTGGGTGTACGCAAAGCGCGCGAGCTTTCCTATACAGCCCGTTCGTTCACGGGCAAGCAAGCAGCGGACTGGGGTTTGGCCAACTATGCAGTGCCGCTCGAAGAGTTGGACGCGACTGTGAAGGAAATTACCGATGGTATCGCGTCGTGCAGTCCAGGTGCCGTTGCCGCGTTCAAGGATCTCTATGGTCACTGGCTCACGGGTTCGGTGGATGATGCGCTGAAGTACGAGACGAATACCGAGTACGAAATTACCGATACAGCGGATCGTCTTGGCGAGTTCGGCTAGCGGGTAATGCCCGAAAAAGTCAGAGTCCTGCTGGACACCGACGCGAACAACGAAATCGATGATCAGCACGCGATCGCCTATCTATTGTTGAGTGGCAAAGCACTCATCGTCGAAGGATTGACCGTCAATCGCACCGACAACGGCGGCGACATTGAAGAGCAGGCAAAAGAGGCGGAGCGCGTCGTCAGACTTTGCACGATGCATCCGCAGCTGCCTGTTACGCGAGGTGCGTCGGGTTCGTTCGAAAAAATAGCGCCCCATCTCTCAGAGCCTGACTTTGATGGCGCGAATGCCGTCAATCTTATTATCGAACGAGCACACGCCGCGCCACCGCAGAAACTGCTCCTGTTGCCGATCGGCAAGCTGAGCAACATCGCGTTGGCGCTCAAAAAAGATCCCGGCATCATCGATAAGGTAAAAGTGGTTTGGCTGGGATCAAACTATCCGGACCCCGGCGAATACAACCTGGACAATGACGCGGCGGCACTGAACTACGTTCTTGAAACTGACGTCGAATTTGAGATTGCGGTGGTCCGGTACGGTGCAGAGTCTGGTACGAGTGCCGTACGTGTGACACTGCAGGACGTTGTGCAAAACGTGGCGGGCAAAGGTCCGTGTGCGTCGACCCCGGTCACAGGTAGAAATGGCGGCACATTCACACATTTTGGTGACTACTCGATCAACTTACTCGAGCACGTTCACATGGGCGGAAATCCTCCGTCGCGGGCGCTCTACGACATGGCGGCAGTGGCCATCGTGAAAAACCCGGGCTGGGCCGAGGCGCGCAGTATTGCCGCACCGATTTTGGAGAACGGATTTTGGCGGGAACGACCCGAAAATCCGCGCAAGATAGTGATCCGCGAGAACTTCAACAAGCAAGCGATTATCGATGACTTCTACGCCACGATGGATGACTACCAATTGACGGAAGTTGCGAAGTAGTTACACCAGCACAGCTTCAATCAAGCGTGGCCCAGGATTAGCAAGCGCATCGGCCAACGCATCGTAGAACTGCTGTGTCGTCTCTGCGCGCGTCGCCGGCACACCCATGCCCTCGGAGATGGACACCCAATCGAGCGTTGGATTCGTGAGATCCAGCAGCGAAAGCGCCTTTGGCCCGGCATTTTTTACGCCCACCCGATCCAGTTCGATATTTAGAATTCTGTAGCTGTTGTTCTTCATGATGATGGTAGTGACGTCGAGGTTTTCGCGCGCCATGGTCCACAGCGCCTGAACGGTATACATCCCCGAACCGTCAGCCTGCAATGCGATAACCTTTCGGTCAGGGCAGGCGACCGCAGCACCGGTCGCCAATGGCAACCCTTGTCCGATAGAACCGCCGGTAATGATCAACCAGTCATGTTTGGGCGCGCTGGCCGTGTATTTGTAAAACGGCCCACCGCTGGTTCCTGCTTCGTCCGAAACGATGGCGTTCTCGGGCAGCAACTGCGCGGTAATGACGCCAGCGGATCTGCCATCCAGCTTGCCGTCTTCATAATCAGCGGTTGTCGCCGATTGAACGCTGGCAGGCTCGTCTGGTGCGGCCAGCGCCTCAGCAAGGCGGCTCAGGGTGTCAAGAGCGTCGACGCGCGCATCGGCCAGCTCGACCAGTTCGGCGTCTTCCGGCGACAGCCAGCCTGGCTTGTCCGGATAGGCAAAGAAAGCGACCGGTGGTTTGGATCCTACGAACACCATCTGCTCAGTGCCGGCCAAATGTTCAACGGCCAATTCGCCAAAATAGGGCAGACGTTCCACAGGTACTCGACCTGCGCCTCTTTGCAACCGTGCAGGCAGCGTCTCGCAGACAAGACGTGCGCCCGTAGCGGCGGCAATCCGACCAGCTTGAAACAGCGCATCCTCGCGCAGCGCTCTGCTGCCAAGAAACAGTACGGCCTGGCCGGGTTTACTGAGTGTCGCCGCCGCGTCGGCGATCGCATCGTCACTGACTTTGGGCGCCTCGGGAATTTTTCTGCTATCGGCAACATCGGCACCGTCGGTCCACGCATGGTCGCCAGGTGCGATGACAGTAGCAATCTGGCCGGGATAGGTTTGTGCCGCCAATACTGATTCCGCGCCGGCTACGGCAAGGTCCGATGGCGATGTCGATGTGCGAACCCAGTTCGACATTGGTGTGGCAACGCCGACGATGTCCGATGTCAAAGGCGCGTTGTACTTTAGATGGTCTACGGCATGATCGCCGACAATGTTTATCAACGGTGTTCGGGCACGTTTTGCGTTGTGAAGATTTGCCAAACCGTTCGCAAGACCAGGCCCCAGGTGCAACAGCGTCGCCGCCGGTTTGTCGGTCATTCGACCATATCCGTCGGCGGCACCGGTTACGACGCCTTCAAACAATCCCAGAATGGCGCGCATACCCTCTTGCTGGTCGATCGCCGCGACCAGTTGCATTTCCGACGTGCCGGGGTTGGCGAAGCAAACCTCGACGCCGCTGTCATTCAACGTCTGGATTAGCGCTTCAGCTCCATTCATTTCCAATGTCCCAGGTGATTACGGGGGAATTCCGGCCAGCGGTGTCGTTGACACCGGATTCGCTGGCGGAAAACAATGTCGTTCGACCTAACTTCTACATAGGCTAACCGAATGTCAACGGCAACTCTGCGGATTGCGGGCACGATGAAAAATGAATTCACCCATATGAGGTCAGGCCGATGAGAATACGCCAGATTGCGTTGGTCGCCGAAAACCTGACGCCGGTTCAGAATGCGCTGTTCGATTTATTGGGTGTGAATGATGCCCACGTCGACCCCAATATCATCAAGTTCGGGCTGCAAAACATCGTCCTGACGCTGGGCGATACGTTCCTGGAGGTCGTTTGCCCGGTTGAGGAAGGCACCACTGCCGGACGACTGCTAGAGCGCCGCGGTGGCGACGGCGGTTACATGGTCATCGTGCAGGTCGACGACCTCGCCGCTGAAAAGCAACGTCTTGCTGAAACAGATATTCGCATCATATGGGAAGCAAACACCGAGCGGGCTTGTGCGGCGCACCTGCACCCGAAAGATGTGCCGGGCGCGATCGCGTCACTGGACCAGATGACGCCGCCCGAAGCCTGGTATTGGGCGGGTACCGACTGGGATCAGCGCACGGCACGCAATGTGGGGTGCGTGTGCGCCGCCGAAGTGCAATCCGATGACCCTGTGGCGACTGCAGCACAATGGTCGTTGGCCTATGATTGCCCGATCGATGATAGTGCGGCGGTTCCCACATTGCGTTTCGGCGAGAGCGAAGTGCGTTTCGTGCAGGCCGAGGATGGACGTGGTACCGGATTGCGGGCGATCGACATCGAGACAGTGGATAAGAACGCGATACTTGCCGCCGCCGAACGCCATGACCTGGCTATTGAAGGCAACACAGTGATGGTATGCGGCACGGCGATCAATTTCGTCTGATCGCGACAGCTGCAAAAATGGGTGCATTCCACGACTGTCCAGCGGGGGAGCGGTGACAACACCCGATATACTGAAACGCGAATAATTATTAAGAAGAGGGGATCTCATGGCTGCAGAAGCTATCGCGACCGGCACCGACCATCTGTTGGCCTCAATGGAGGACAGCGTTTTCACTGTGACCTTGAATCGCCCGGAAGCGCGCAACGCTATGTCGCGCGAATTGCTGGAGGCGTTCAGTGAGCAGCTGGCATTTGCCGAATCAAATCCAGATGTTCGTTGCGTGGTTGTCACCGGGGCCGGTAAGGGATTTTGTGCCGGCGGTGATGTGAAAGCCATGGCAGCCCGAAATAAAGATGGTCGCAGCATGAATATCGATGAGGCGATCAATCGACAACGTATTGACCAGCGCGCGACCTCCGGACGCTTGTACAAGATGCCGAAACCAACCGTTGCTGCATTGCCGGGAGCTGCCGCGGGCGCCGGTCTTTCGATCGCCTTGTCGTGCGACTTGCGCATCATGGCATCCAACGCGATCATGACAAGTGCGTTCGCACGGGTTGGATTCTCCGGCGACTACGGCGGCACTCTGTTCTTGTCGCAATTGGTTGGTACGGCCAAAGCAAGAGAGCTTTATTACCTGTCAGAAAAAATTAGCGCAGAAGAGGCGCTGAGACTGGGTTTGACGAACTGGGTGGTGGAAGCAGACGAACTGGTCGCGAAGACCAAAGAAATTGCAGGCCGTCTGGCCAATGGACCGTCTGTTGCGTATCAGTACATGAAAGAGAATTTCGCCAGAGCGATTACGTCGGGTGACGTTCACGACTGCCTGGACCTCGAAGTGACGCACCACGTTCACTGCGCGGCGACCGAAGACCACAAGAATGCTGTCAAGGCATTCGTCGAGAAACGTGAGCCGGAGTTCAAGGGCCGGTGAGTTCCGATGCCGGAAGCGTCGGCGAACCATTAGACCGCCGGCGCAAGGTCCCCATTCGGACCAAGCTCCTGTTCGCATCGGGTGCGTTGCAGGAAGCCACTATAACCGCGGGCGGCATCGCTACAGTCCTGTTCTACAACCAGGTATTGGGCGTCTCACCGTCCCTGGTTGGAACCGCATTCTTGATTGTGAGCATTATTGATGCCGTGTCGGATCCGTTAATCGGCACGCTGTCTGATCGTTTTCGAAGCCGCTGGGGCAGGCGGCATCCGTTCATGTTCGTCTCCGCTTTGCCTATCGGGATCGCTTTTTTCTTCCTGTACCAGCCGATCGACGGTCTCGGTGAGGTCGGTCTTTTCGTTTGGCTAACTGCGTTCCTGGCACTTCTGCGTCTTGGGCAAACTTTCTACCTGATTCCTCACGACGCGCTCGGTGCGGAACTCACTGACGACTATGAAGAACGGACATCCATTTTTGGTTACAACAATGTTGCCGAGATGATTCTGTCGATGGTGTTGGCCGCGGTGGTCCTGGTCGTAATTTTTCCGACCGAAGAAGGGGGCCCCAATGGTCTGCTGAATGAAGCGCGCTATATCATTCTGGCTGTGGCAGGCGCCCCTACGATTTTGTTCTCAGTACTGTTGTGCACGCTGGGGACGATGGACCAGCTGCCGTATATGCAAAAGGTCAAAATCAGCGAGAAGTTTGTTGTCCGTGGCTACTTCAAAGAACTTGGAACACTCCTGCGGAACCCGTCCTACCTGGCGGCATGTCTGAGCTTGCTGACGATCTTCATCGGGCTTGGAATCATTGGTGTCGTTGCTAACTATGCCTACATATACGCATTCGAATTCTCGTCGGAAGATATGTTCTGGGCCGGTATGGCCAAATTGCCCGGGGTGTTCGTCGCACTGCCACTCTTGTATTTCCTGTCCAAACACTTCCAGAAAAAGCATATAGTCATAGTTACAACGCTGATAATGGCCACGATTGTTTCGGCGCCATACACGTTTAAGCTGATCGGATTTTTCCCGCCGAACGACTCGCCCTACATATTGTTTGCGGTGTTTGGACCGCTACTGCTCGGCTATATCCTATTTCCGGTCTCTTACATCGTCATCGACTCGCAGTTGGCCGACATCGCTGACGAACACGAATTGAATTCTGGAAAACGCCGCGAAGGCGTCATTTTTGCGGTGCGCAGCTTTGGCAAGAAGGCTACGCAGGGTGTTGGTGGGCTTATCGCTGGATTTGGTCTGGAATTCATCGATTTCCCTGATAACGCCGCAGAGGTTGGCGTTGAACCCGATACGATCGATGGCTTGTTGATGTTGAATGGCCCAATTTATCTTGCGATTTACGTAGTCGGAATTATGTTTATGTCGATGTACAGAATTGACAGGGAGCGCCACGCCGAGATTCTCAAGGAACTGGAAGCGAGGCGCGAAGCTGCGTCAAGCGACGGGGAATGATACCCCGATGCAGTTCGAATCTCCTCATGATGCGGTAGATTACATCGCCACGACCGAAGAAATTTTCGCGCTGGAACAGCGTGACATTCGCGGCGTGAACTATACGACGTTCAAGAATGGGCCGAAGGACCTTCGCGATTTCCTGGAATTGTGTTTGCAACACGGCGATGCTGACTTTCTTGTTTATGAGGACGAGCGCTACAGCTTCAAGGAGGTTCATCAAAACACGCTCAGCCTCGCGCATGCACTGGCGAACGATTACGGCGTGAAGCCCGGGGACAGGGTTGCGCTGTTGATGCGCAACGTACCCGAATATCCCATGCTGTTTATGGCGCTTGCTTCCATTGGAGCCGTAGCCGTTTTTATGAATAGCTGGTGGACGACGGAGGAACTGGAATACGGCTTCGACAACTGTGAGGCAAAACTCGCCTTCGTGGATGAGCCACGCTCAATATTGATGGACCCGTTTGCCGATCGAATCGGTATCAAACGCATTGTTGTGCGAGGCATGAATACCGAGAAGAAGACCGAATTTTGGGACCTAATGGACCGCGGGGCAAATCAGCGCGCGCCTGTGGTTGATATTGATCCGGACGATGATTTTGCGGTCATGTATACGTCCGGATCTGCCGACCATCCCAAGGGCGTTGTAATGACACATCGTGGTGCAATTTCGGCCATCCAGTCGTGGATGTTTGGCGTTCGGGTCGCAGACCTGATGGGCTGGGCGCCGGCGCCTACGATTGACGCCGATGGCAAGCCTTACCAGCCCTGTACAATAGTCACAACGCCGTTCTTTCACGTCTCAGCCAGCCACGCAGGATTCCTGCTGGCGCTTTGGATCGGCATGAAAGTCGTGCTTCTGTACAAATGGGACCCGAAGCGCGCGGTTGAACTGGTTGAACAGGAACAGGTGTCGCGATTTGGATGCGTGCCGACAATGTCGGCGGAGTTGATCGAGGCGGCAGCTGCGATGGGCCGAACTATGGATTCACTTCGCTCTATCGACTCCGGAGGCGCCAAGCGTCCCTCGGCGCAGCTCAAGGCGCTCGCCGAGCGGGTGCCACACGCGCTGCCGGGCACCGGTTTCGGCATGACCGAAACCAATGGTATCGGTATCGGTATGCGCGGGGAGATGTATCTCGACAATCCGGACGCAGCCGGCAGACTGCAGCCGCCACTGTTGGAGATGAAAATTGTTGATGAAGATGGCAACGAGTTGCCAGTAGGCGAGGTGGGCGAGCTGGTACTGAAGAGTGCCACCAACATGCGCTGCTACCTCAATCAGGAAAAGGAATCCGCGAAAGCCCTGCGTGATGGGTGGCTGTATACCGGTGATCTGGCGCGGGTCGACGAGAACGAAATCATTACTATTGTTGACCGCAAGAAGGACATGATCATCCGCGGCGGCGAAAATATATCCTGCAGTGAAGTCCAGGCCGCGTTGCATCTTCACTCCGACGTGGCCGAAGCTGCTGTTTTTCCCGTCCCCGACGAGAGACTGGGAGAAGCAGTTGGTGCTTGCGTTTACTTGCGCTCAGGCGCAGGCGTATCTGATGACGATCTGAAAGAGTTCGTAGGATTGCATATCGCGGCGCACAAAATTCCGCAGCAAATCTGGTTCCGTGACACGCCTTTGCCGCGCGGCGCGACGGAGAAGGTCGATCGACGAGCAATCAGAGCGGAGTATGCTGGTTAAATGGCACTGCGAGTTAAGAAATGAGTTCGAGGGAGGCAGAAGGCTACGATATTCCTGTCGTAGAAGCCTGGATCAAGGCACATATTGAGAGCCTGACGCCGCCGTTCGAGTGGACGCGACTGGAAGGCGGGCACTCCAATCTGACCTACCGGCTACAGGATGCTTCCGGTCGCAAAGCCGTAATACGGCGACCGCCCTTGGGAGAGTTGCTTCCCAAAGCACACGATATGGGCAGAGAGTGGTCGTTAATTTCCTCTCTGGCTCCAACAGGGTTTCCGGTTCCGGCGGCTCTGGGTTTTTGTGATGACAAGGACATTACGGGCGCATTCTTCTATGTAATGGGTTTTGCGGACGGTCGCCCGCTGTACACCGCGGCAGAGGCCAGTGAATGGGTCCCGGCCGACAGGCGGGGGACGCTGGCGAATTCATTTATCGATACGCTGGCGGAACTGCATGCGCTGGACCCGGATGAAATCGGTCTTGGTGCGCTGGGCAAGAAGGAGGACTACATCGGGCGGCAGGTAAAAACCTGGTATCGCTCATGGCAGGCTTCTGTGGAACCAGCTCAGTTCGACGATCCTCGCGCGCATGAACTCCGGCAGTACTTCCTCGACCATCAGCCCGAACAGGCTGCAGCGTCTGTCGTGCACGGCGATTATGGTTTTCACAATTGCCTGATCGGGTCGGACTCAATGGTAGCCGCGGTGGTCGATTGGGAAATCTCGACACTGGGCGATCCGCTTGCCGACCTGGGCTATACGCTGAAGACCTGGCCGGAGACGGACGCGGACATGACCAGGAACCCGGACGCACCGACCTCGGTGGGCGGTTTTCCTGCGAGAGACGCAATGGCGCAGCGCTACGCCGACCGAACCGGTTTCAATATCGACATGCTGGATTTTTATGTTGGATTTAATCACTGGAAAGGGGCGGCGATTCTGCACGGTGTCTACGCGCGATATCTGGAAGGCAAGAAAAGCACCGAAGGCGTCGATCTTGATTTGCTGCTTACGCGCATCGAAGACTCGTTAGCCGCTGCCATCACAGCGATTGAACGTGTGAAGTAGAGGCCGCCCTTAGGAGAATTGCGTGAGCCTGCAAACCTGGTCATGGACGTTTTTTATTCTCTACAGTCTCGGCATGCTGGGCCTGGGTGCCTGGGGAACACGTCGCGTCAAACATGCCGACGACTATGCTGTAGCACGTCAATCTTACGGCCCGGTGGCGCTTGCATTGGCATTCGCGGCAACCGGGGCGTCCGGTGCAACCTTCCTCGGGCTACCCGGCCTGGCCTATTCAAACGGCCTGTCCATCATGCTGTATGCGATCTGTTACCCGATCGGCATGTACATCGGTGTGTACATTTGTTTACGTGTGGTGTCCGAATCGGGCAATGAATTTGGTAGCCGCTCGATCCCGGAGTATCTCGGGGATCGCTACAAGTCTGATCGTATTCGCGTCATCGCGGCGTTGATGTCTCTTATCCTGTTTTTCTACCTGGCGGGCCAACTCGTAGCCGGCCTGGTCATGTTCGAAACTATGCTGGGGCTGGCCAAGGGACCTGCGTTGATAATCACGACAGGTGTCCTGTTGCTTTACGTGACCCTGGGAGGCGCGCACGCAGATATCCTGACGGACGCATTTCAGGGCACTGTCATGTTGGTTATCGCGGTCGGCGTCTCGATTTTGTTTTTTACCGGCTTCGGCGTCGAAGGCGGGCTTGGTGGCGTGATGCAACGGCTGGTCGAGATTGACCCCGACACCGTGCAATGGATTCACCCGACCGCAAGTATTGTCTCTTCTCCCTGGGCGATAATCGCCATCATAATTGCCCACATTCCCCTGGGCATGTTGCCGCACATCGGCAACAAGTTGTGGGCACTAAAGTCTGCAACGGACCGTCGCCGATTCATGATCATGGCTTTCACGTTCGGAATGCTGTTACCCACCGTGACGCTGGGTGGCTTGCTCGCGCGCGTGCATCTTGGCGATTCTTTGCTCGCCGGTGGCGCAAACCAGGCCATCCCGGCACTGTTTATCGCGGTTCTTCCAACTGCGGTGGCGGCATTCTTGTGCATTGCTGTTCTGTGCGCGGTGATGTCGACCGCCGACGGGCTGGTCATTTCGTCGGCGCAAGTGTTCGCGAATGACCTTTACCGTCGTACGCTTGCCAGGCGCTGGTCGCCACAACTCAGCGAAGAAGCTCTTGATCGGCGTGTGCTGCTTGTCAGCCGTTGGGCAACGGTTGGCGTACTCGCGGCGAGCGCCGCGGTTGCCTGGGCGCTTTTGGACGTCAATATCGCCTTGCTTGTATGGATGGGAATCGGTGGTATGACTTCGGCTTTGGCCGGACCGCTCATCCTTGGCACCTTATGGCCGGGCGTGACCGAGCGTGGCGCGTTGTCGGGCATGCTGACAGGCTTCTTCACTTTCGCGGTGCTGCATTCGCAGATCCTTCCCATTTCCTGGTTACAGACCATCGGGCCGAATCCATTCTACTGTGCGTCGCTGGGGAGTCTCGGCGGTGTAGCGATTACCGTCATTTCGTCTCGTCTTTGGCCGAGACCACAGCAATAGCGAATTTGGAGGCTAAATTGATAGTGAGTAAAATAGGGTTTGTGCTGGCGATCCTGCTGCTAGCCAGCTGTGAAAGCCCCAATATTGATTCAGAAGCTGGCGCTGATACCGATACTCGACCGAATGTCATCCTGCTAATGGCTGATGACATGGGTTGGGCGCAGACGGGCTACTACGGTCACCCCGTGATGAAAACGCCAAATCTTGATGATATGGCGAAAAGTGGACTTCGCATGGATCGGTTCTATGCAGGCGCGCCCAGTTGCACACCAACCCGTGCTTCAGTGATGACGGGTCGGACCAACGATCGTACCGGCGCGTTTCGCGTAGGGCACTCCATCAACAAGCAGGAAAAGATGCTGTCCACGGCGTTTCAGGACGCCGGTTACGCAACGGCTCACTTCGGCAAGTGGCACTTGAACTATAGCGGCGTTGGCCTTGAACATCCGTTGCGGGCCGACGACCCCCATAATCCGGGTGAACTTGGCTTCGACTATTGGCTCAGCACTACCAGCGGGTTTGATTTATTTAGCATCGAAGGCGGCAGGTTCGAACTAAGCCGCAACGGAACTCGCGAAGAGTTTCAGGGAGACGGTTCAGAGGTTATTGTCGATGAGGCCCTGCAATTCATTACTGAGCAGGTTGAAAATGAGAAGCCGGTGTTTGTTGTCATCTGGTACTCGACACCGCACGGTCCCTGGGAAGCATCCGAAGAAGACATTGCGCCTTTCTTAGGCGTAGTTGATCGAACGTCGGCTCACATGCATGGCGAGATTGTCGCGATGGATCGGTCCATTGGCAACTTACGACAAGGGCTAAAGGATCTGGGTATAGCGGACAATACGCTTGTCTGGTTCACCAGCGATAACGGCGGTTCGCCTAATGTCGACACGGGGTTCACTTACCCTGATGGAGAAGATAGCAGGCCCGTTATCGAGTATCCGTCCGACTGCAGTGACGACATCGATCCTGATCTGACCAGCGAGGAGTCTGTTGCACTGGGCTGCATTCGGGGAGCGAAGCCAGACAGTACGGGTCATCTTCGTGGTTTCAAGAAAGATTTTTACGAAGGTGGTTTGCGCGTGCCCACTGTCGTTGAGTGGCCGGCGGGCATAGAGCCTCGCGTAAGCAATTTTCCGTCCGGCACCGTCGATATGTTTCCGACTCTCATCGATGTTGCGAATCTCAGTCCCGATTCAATCAACAAGATGCATGACGGTATTTCATTGGCTGAAGTCTTTGAATCAGAGCCCGCACGACGCGATAGGCCCTTGGGGTTCCGAGCAAGCGACGGGCGGATGTGGCTGGATAACGACTGGAAAATTGTTCAGAACGTCTCGTTCGAGAACTATGAATTCGTCACGCAACCCTTCGAGTTATACAACGTGATTGGCGATCCCAGTGAAGAGCAAAACCTGATTGAGTTGTACCCGGAAGTTGCAGAGCGGATGCTGAAGGAACTGGCACTCTGGAGTGTTTCAGTGAGTCGCAGTGCATTGGGGGCTGACTATCCTGAGGAAGTAGTGCTTCCAACTGGCAGAGAATTTGACCCCGTCGTCGATGAACGTCGCAAGCGGCGGTTTGCAGAATGGGCTGAGGAGGTTAGAGCCACCGAACATGAATGAAAACGAAAAATACCTATTCGATCTTCGCGGTTACCTGGTTGTCAAGAATGCCCTGACCGCGAGCCAGGTTGCCGACCTGTCCGAAAGATTTGAAAAAGAAAGTGCGTCGCGAGAACGCGGCTATTCCGGTTCGGATCGAACCCGTTTTCGAAATGATGACGATGCGGCATGGTCGGCGTCGTCTTTGATCCAGTACGGTGGCACGTACCTCGATCTTATTGATCTTCCTACGATCGCACCGTATCTGGAGTTTTTGCTCGGCCCGCATTACCGACTCGATCATGACTATATAAAGATCGATAGCCCAAAAATAGAAAAAGGGCTGTATCTGCACGGGGGTGGGCAAGGTGCCGGACGTGGCAGGGATATCGTAGGCCCTCACGATGGCGGACAGTGCTACTACCATTGCAATAACGACAAGATGTACAACGGTTTGGTTGCAGTCGCATTCGAGCTAAAAACAGTTTCGCCGGGCGACGGCGGATTCGCCTGCGTTGCTGGCAGCCACAAAGCGAATTTCGGGCTGCCTGAGGAATGGCGTATTCAAAAGACCCAGGACGAAATACCGGAATGCGTTGACCGTGTCGCCGCGGAAGCGGGTGATGCGATCATTTTCACCGAGGCTTGTGCCCATGGAACAGTCCCCTGGCAGGGAAAGACTGAGCGTTGGACGATCTTCTACAAATACTGCCCGCACGCGGTCGCGTGGAGCCCTTGCTACTACAACGCCGACAACTACGCTGGGCTCACAGATACGCAGCGCGCCATGCTGGTACCGCCGAGTGCGTACGGACCCCACGAGCATACCGGTGCTATCTGGGCGAAAGCTCAGGAGGAACAGGCAGAGCTAAAACGCCTGCGCGCGCAAGTCGCGTCTATGAAAACGCAGTCATAGTCACCACGCATAGGCGGCAGGTGCCTCGCCACCTGGGCCGGGGAAAATTTCGTCGAGCTTGTTAAGCGTCTCAGTATCGAGCTCAATCTCAACCGCGCGAACGGCGCTTTCGAGTTGCTCGATGGTACGTGGGCCAACGATTGGTGCGGTTACGATTGGGTTATGCAGCAACCACGCCAGTGCAACCTCTCCAGGTGGGTGTGCGATTTGTCGGCAAAGCTCCTCATACTGTTCGAGCTGTGGACGCTTTTCCTCGATTCGTTTTGCAGTATGTTCTTCGGTGCGTCGACCGTCTTTCTGCTTTTCAAGAACACCGCCAAGCAGGCCACCACCCAATGGACTCCAGGGCAGTAGTCCCAGCCCGTAATGGCGGCACGCAGGTACAACCTCCAGCTCAATCATGCGATTGTCGAGATGGTAAACGCTCTGCTCGCTCACCAGCCCCAGGAGATTCCGTTGCGAGGCTTCCTGGCATGCCGTTGCAATATCCCAGCCTGAAAAATTGCTGGAGCCTGTGTAGACGATCTTTCCTTGTGTCGCCAACACATTGAAACTTTGCCAGATCTCCGCCCAGGAGCAATTGCGGTCACTATGGTGCATTTGATAGAGATCGATATGTTCGGTCTGCAAACGCTTAAGACTGCCTTCGCAATGTTTGCGAATCTTGTACGCACTGAGGCCGCGCCCGTCGCTGTTTACTTCCGGCTGATTCGCCTTGCGAGTCACAGGGTTGTACACCTTGGTCGCCAGAACGATCGCGTCGCGGCGACCGCCGCCCTGTGCGAGCCAGCGGCCGATAATTTCTTCAGTGAACCCGTGCTCTTCCGTCCAACCATAGACGTCGGCAGTATCGAAAAAGTTGATACCGAGCTCCAGGGCTTTGTCCATGATCCTGAAACTATCTTCTTCGGAGGTGTGCCAGCCGAAATTCATTGTTCCGAGGCAGATATTGCTGACCTGTACGCCGTGCTTACCCAGGGGCCTGTGTGTGATGGACATATTTCTTTCCTCCGATGCCAAGGAAATAATACGATAACGCAGCGCTCATATGAGTAATTGCGCCAAGAGGTCTTCACCCAAAAAAACTATGTGGGTGACTGTCGATGGCCACGCGTTTCGAACACGGCGACATTTTTGTAAAATAGTGGCGATGCACGATAAAAATATCAGCCAGGCGCGTATTGATTCATCCGTTGAGGGAATCGACCCCCGGTCGGTTCATAGCGTCAGCTTGCGCAGTGGCGCGGCAATGCCTGTGGCGGCGTATGGCACGTTTCACTCGGACTGGGCGCAGGATTTGATGAAGGACGCCACCGTCGAGGCAATCCGCCTCGGTTGGCGACACATCGATACAGCGCGGGCCTACGAAAACGAGGATGTTGTCGGAGAAGCAATCCGCGACGCTGTGCAAAAGGGTTACATCGCGTCGGCGGATGATTTGTTTATCACGGGCAAGCTCTGGAACGGCCACATGGACCCCGCGGATGTTGGCCCCGCGGCGGAAAACACGCTCAAGGCCCTGGGCGTGGAGAAGATTGATTTGTATCTCAACCACTGGCCCTGGCCGAATGTGCATGCCCCGGGCTGCGACGCAGATGAGCGCAATCCGGATGCCGTGCCCTACATACACGAACAGTTTCTGGGGACCTGGGGCGAGATCCTGAAGTTGAAACAAGCTGGTAAAGTTATCGATATCGGCACATCGAATCACACGATGGCAAACATGAAACTGCTACTCAGGGATGTTGCGGAAGGTGAGCGGCCCGTCGTGAATCAGATGGAGATGCACCCACTGTTTCAGCAGACACAGCTGCGGCGTTACTTTGAATCAGAAGGCATTGTGTGCACCGGATACATGGCACTGGGCTCCCCGCACCGACCGGCTCGTGATACGTTTAAAGAGCACCGAGCCGACATGGAAGACCCGATTATCCAGGAGATTGCCCGGGAGCTGGCCGTCTCGCCCGGGCGCGTGTGTATTAATTGGGCGTGCCAGCGCGAAAACAAGAGCGGTGGATTCGTCGCTATGAGTACGAGCTCGGACCGAATGTTCGAAAACCTGCAAGCTGCGACCGAAGATATTTTGACGCCGGAGCAAATGCTTCGTATTTCAGGCGACGGCAGTTCCGAGCATCCGGGAATCGATGCTAATAATCGTTTGATTTGGGGACAGGTTTTTCTCTGGCCAGAAACGGATGGAGACTGGCGCGTGCTGTGGGACGACAGCCAGGTGTTCGAAACGCAAGATGACTACGCGAAATTCAAAGCGTCTTGGAAAGCACACACAGGGGTTGAATCATGCGACAGGCTGTAGTGACTGCGCCTGGAAAAATTGAATTTGGCGAAGCGGCGGAACCGACCGCCGGTCCGGGGCAAGTACGAATTCGCATACAGCGAATTGGAGTATGTGGCTCCGATATTCATGTCTTCCATGGCAAGCATCCTTTTGTAACGTATCCGCTGATCCAGGGGCATGAATATGCCGGAGTGATCGATGCTGTGGGCGAGGGCGTCACAGGCATCGATATCGGTGACCAGGTAACGGCGACACCACAGGAAGTCTGCGGAGCTTGCCCACCGTGCAAACGCGGACAGTACAACGCCTGCGAGGAGTTAAAAGTACGTGGTTTCCAGGCACCGGGTTGTGCGCAGGATTATTTTGTCACAGAGGCGGACAAGATCATCAAGCTTCCGGCCGACTTTCGCCCGGAGCAAGGCGCATTCGTGGAGCCAGTGGCCGTGGCGGTGCACTCGACAGGTCGTGCTGGTGATCTAACCGGGAAGAACGTCGTGGTGTCCGGCGCCGGCACGATTGGCAACTTCGTTGCACAGGCCTGCAAGTGCCGCGGCGCCGCCAAAGTTCTGATTGCGGACGTCAGTGACTATCGACTGCAAGTCGCCACGTCAGTCGGAGTTGACGCTACCTGCAATGTAACTGAAGAGTCGCTTGCGGATGCGGCCGAACGAGTTTTCGGTGAGCGTGGATTTGAGGTCGCCGCGGAAGTGGCTGGCGTTGAGCCGAGCCTGAGTGCACTGACAGCCGGCATCGGCAAAGGTGGGACGCTATTGATCGTCGGTGTCTTTGGCGACAAGCCGGCGGTAGACATGTCCGTCGTGTGCGAGCACGAGCTGACATTGAAAGGCTCAATGATGTATCGGCACGAGGATTTTGAACAGGCCGTAAAATGGATCGCTTCCGGAGAGGTGCAGACCGATCCCCTGGTATCGAAACACTTTGCCTTCGAAGACTTTGATAAAGCCTATGCGTATATCGACGATGAAGGCGACAAAGCAATGAAAGTGATGATCGACCTCCAATAACCATAAGGAAAAAAACTATGACGCTATACACACCTGACTGGGAGTCCTTGCGAAACCATCGGACGCCAAAGTGGCTGCAGGACGACAAGTTCGGCATTTATACCCATTGGGGTATCTATTCTGTACCGGCCTGCGGCCCTAACGGTACCTGGTACGCCCACGAAGTGTACCGAGGTGGCAAAGGGAAAGGTAACCAGGCCGAGTTTCACGAGAAAACGTATGGGCCGGTGTCTGAATTTGGCTACAAGGATTTCATTCCCATGTTTACGGCAGAAAAGTTTGACGCCGATGAGTGGGCTGAAATCATCAAAAATTCCGGAGCACGTTTTGCCGGGCCGGTTGCCGAACACCACGACGGCTTTTCCATGTGGGACAGCAACGTCAACGAGTGGAATTCGGCGAGGATGGGCCCTAAGCGAGATATCACCAGGGAACTGGAGAAAGCGTATCGCGCGCAGGGCATGCGCTTCATGGTCGCTCTGCATCATGCAGAGCACTGGTGGTTTTATCCGCATTGGCGCAGTGACTGCGATGTTTCGGACCCGAAATACGCGGGACTCTATGGCGAGTTGCACAACCTCGACGGTTTGGAACCTGACACTAAACAAGGCTGGCAGGACTGGACGGCGCAGGACAGGCCGAGCAAAGCGTTTCTCGACCAGTGGCGAGCAAAGATTGATGAACTCATCGACGGTTATCAGCCCGACCTGATCTGGTTTGATTTCGGCATCCGGTTCCTGCAGGAAGACTACAAGAAACGGTTCCTCGCCGACTACTACAACAAGGAACAGGAATGGGGGCGGGAGCTGGCCGTGACGTACAAGGGCCATGATTTCGCTCCGGGTAGTGCCCTCGTCGATTATGAACTCGGCAGAATGGACCAGTTGACATACTACGACTGGGTAACCGATACCTCTGTTGATAATCAAGGCGCCTGGTCGTTTGTTTCGGATGCCGGTTTTAAGCCAGTGAGCTCGCTTGTCCACAACCTCATCGACAATGTCAGTAAAAACGGCTACCTGCTGCTCAACGTAGGCCCCAGGGCCGATGGCACTATCCCCGATGGCGCAAAGAAATGCCTGTCAGGAATGGGCGAGTGGCTGCGGGTAAACGGTGAAGCCATATTTGAAACCACGCCCTGGGTCTATTACGGGGAAGGCCCAACGGAGATGAAAAAATCCGGAACCTTCAGTGAAAGCAACGAGGTCAAGTACACGCCCGAGGACATCCGTTTCACGTGTCGGGACAACGTGCTTTATGCCACCTGCCTTGGATGGCCCGAAAAGAACTTCACCATTCCGTTTAACCAGGATCGGTCGTCGAGCTTTACGACGATGAAACGACTCGAACCCGGTGAGGTCGCGTCCGTCAGGATGCTCGGTGTGGACAAAGAATTGAAGTTTTCAATGACCCGCGAAGGCTTGGAAATCGAGCGACCGCAAGAAAAGCCTTGTGAGCACGCTTTTGTTTTCAAAATTACGCGGAAAGATCCGTTTTAGACGCGCGCTATGAAACGCAGAGAAGTTTTACTGGGAATGAGCGCCATAGCCATGGGACCCATAATGACGTCATGTAAGCAAGAACAGTCGGCAGCTCTGCCTGTGATTGACTCGCGGTCAACCGATCGGCACCTGCTGCTTGATACGCGCATCGTGGAGGACGTGCAGAACGCGGAACTCGCACTCGGTGCCGTCAACAAACACAGTGCAAATCCGCTCTTCGGTGAAGACAAGCCGTGGGAGAGACGCTTCGATAACCTCTACGCGAATATCATTTACGATCACGAGGAACAAATCTACAAGTGCTGGTATAGCCCGTTCATCGTGTCTCAGTCGACCAGGGGCATGACGTTTCAGCAACGCAAAGAAGAGCTGTACGGCAAGCATATTCAGGAAATGGGAATTTGCTATGCCACGTCGAAAGACGGCATCAGCTGGGACAAGCCTGAGTTGGGGCTGGTCGAGTACGAGGGCAATAAGGCCAATAATATTTTATGGCGAGGTGGCGGCGTGCACAAAGATTGGGGCGGGCCGCACGGTACGGGAATTTTCAAAGACCTCCGAGACCCGGACCCAAGTCGTCGCTACAAGGCTATCCTTAAAGACAAAATCCTGTCGGTGGCATTCTCGGCCGACGGCATTCACTGGGGTCCAGCTATTGCCTGCCCTGAAGCCAACAGCGCTGGCGATACTCACAACAACGCGTTCTGGGCACCGACGCTCGGTAAGTACGTGGGCATCACTCGCCAATGGGGCAAGACGGACGACAAATACGTTCGCCAGGTCGCTCGGACAGAGAGTGACGATTTTCTGAATTGGAATGAGACTGAGATCGTAATGGAAGGGCTGGATACGAACCAGCAAACCTACGCAATGCCCGTTTTCTATCACGGTGGTGTGTATCTCGGTCTTGTTGCCGTTCACGATCAGGGCACGGATCGTGTATGGACAGAATTGACCTGGAGTCCCGATACTGAAAACTGGCATCGTGTACTTCCTGGCACCCCACTCATCGCAAACGACGGCGAGTACGGCGACTACGACTGGGGCTGTGCATACGCTGCGGCCTATCCGATCTTCCTCGAGGATGAAATACGTTTGTACTATGGCGGCAGCGACGGGTTTCATACCAGCTGGCGAAACGGTTTTCTCTGCATGGCGACCTTGCGTCCCGACGGATTTGCTGGCTACAAAGCGTCGGCGGCGGCAACAGTAACGACAACGCCGGTATTTGACGGCGCGGCAACGCTCCGGGTTTCGGCGGATATCGAAAATGGCGGTGAGCTCGTCGTACGTGTTCTGGGCGACGAGCAGCAAGTACTAACAGAAAGCGAACCGCTGACGGGCACAGTATCGGACGCAGAGGTTCGATGGACGGACGTTAGTGCTCTCGACGCAATCAAGACCAACAAGTCTCGATTACAATTCGCGTTCAAAAACGCAACGGTGTATTCGTTTTCGCTAGTACGGGTTTGACGGTGAGATATGCCAGGATTCGAACGCGTGCACCTGCGTTGTGCCACCGCTGGAGAATAGGCTAACGCCTAGACTGCTCGCCTGTGAAGGGTAGATGCGTCGCATAACCGCCTGCCTGCCATTGGCAAAAACTTCGACCACTGACTTATCAACGAAGACGCGGAGCTTCAGACTCTCTCCGTCATTGAGCTCGAACGGGCCAGCCTCGACATTCTTTGGCGTGCCCTCGGGACCCGATTTTCGCGTATCGATTTTGAGTTTGCCCTCGGAAGCGTCGTAGGAAATCACAGTCTCTTCCTGTCCGTCCGGCGAAACACATACCTTGACGCCATATTCCGATGCATCGGAACTTTCCATGTCGATGGCAAGCTCGATGCTGTTGCCGTTAACGCCGTCAATGACAAGATCGGAATCAGCCTGGACCGCAAAGCCTTCCTTCTTGTACGGCCGGTAGCGCAAAGCCTCGATTTCCTCAGCGACATCCATCAGGAGTTGACCATTCTCATCAAGGGACAATACGCGGGGCAAACTCAGGGTACCGGACCAGCCTCTGTCCCAACGCTTGCCAAATTCGGTGTAGCTCATGAGCCAGGCCCACATGATGCGGCGACCTTTGTCGTCCTGCAGGCTTTCGGGGGCAAAGAATTCGTTGTCCACCCAGCTCATCTGCGCATGGAATTCGGGATAAAACTGCTCGTTCTTCCATTCGCCGAGGTAGTACCGACACCCGAGGTGGTGGCTGATACACAGAAGGACATCTTTGTCGCCAAGCTTAAAGAGTTCGGCGCAGGATACGTCCTCCTCCAGAGCAACACCCGTGACCCCATGTGCAAACAGGTCTCCTGCATACTCCCACTTGCCTTTTTTCAGGTCAGGAGACCTGGCGATGGCCGGGCGCTGGCCACCGAAGATCGCGTAATACGTATCGCCTTCAAGAAAGCCAAAGGGGTCCCATGACCTGTACTTGTCATGGTGCTCATCGCCTTCTTTGGTTTGCGGCGTAATAACGTCCAGTTTCTTCCATTCGTTGAGGTCGTCATCGAGCGCCACTGCCATGGCATTGCCCTGACCGACCTGGTGGTAACAAATGGTGGGTATGCCATCCTTGTTCAGAAAGCAGTTTCCGCTGTACATGCCTTCCAGCAGATTCGTTGGATGGTGACGCCAGTGAAACAGATCAGTACTCGACACATGACCCCAATGATCGGATTTCTTGCCAAGTCGCATATCCTGGAAGATGTAGAACAGATGATATCGGCCCTTCCAGTAGATAGCGCCGTTAGGATCGAACGGTGCTGCAATGCCTTCTGGCATCACGAAATGATAACCGGGGCGACAGGGATCGCTCAGGACGTGTTCTCTGAAGGCACGACTGGCCCTCGCGGAGGCTTCAATCTCGGCTTTTTGTTTCCTTTCCTGCGGATCCAGCGGCGTCTTCTCCCAGTCGATGGCCTGGGTGTAAACAAGAAGCCATTGGTTGCCGGCTTCTTTTTTCAGCGTGTGTTCATAGGTGATACTTCCACCGGAAGTTTGATGAGTTACCGGAGAGACAGTCGCGCTATCGCCGTCAAGGATTACAGTAGCTGTGCTCAGGTCAACCGTCAGACCTCGGGATTTTTCGCTCTCCTTCATTCGCTCAAAATGGAGCTTCAAACCGGCCTTGCGCATCTCATGATTGTCTCGCCAGTCTTCCGAATAGAAGTTCAGCAGAGTATCCACATCACCAGATGTCATGGCCTCGGCATGCGCTTCGATAGTCGCCATCACCTGCGCTTCGATGCTCTTGTCACTCGCTGAACTCATCGTCTCGTTACCACTGATTCGTTGCCGCCAAGTCCCACGCCTAACCTCGATGCAAATTCGCACCAGGCCAGGTACCCGAACTCCCATTTTTCAAGTTGATCCAAATCCAACCTACCTGGAGCGTCAGTGCCGTAGTCGAAATCCGCCGTCCAAATTCAAGACTTCACCCTGGAAGTAAGCTCCGGCTCGGCTACACAGCATCACTGCGACGCCCGCCATGTCTTCCAGTCCGCCATAGCGGTGTGCCGGAATGCGCTCCAGCTCCGCCTTGAACGATTCTGCCTCCGGATCCTCCCAGGCGCCTCGGGTCATCTCCGAGTAAAAGCGTCCGGGCGCGATAGCGTTGACGCGAATGAAATCATCGGTCAGTGCCAATGCGAGCGATGGTGTCAGGTGTTCGAGCGCCTTCTTGCTGGTGGAGTAGGCCAGGACGCTGGGAAATACGCCGCTGGCAGCGACCGAGCTGATGAAAATGACGCGCGATGGGTCGTCCAGTGTCGCATTGGCTTTCAGGAGATCCAGCAGCGCCTGCGTCAGAAACAGCGGCGAGCGGGTGTTGATATCCATTGTTCTGTCCCAGTCTTCAGCTTTCATAGTGGCAATTGGACTGCCCAGGCCGAGACCCGCATTGTTCACCAGCACATCGATATGGTTTTCTTTCTCACGGAGCGTCGCCGCCAGTGCATTTACACCGTCCAGTTTGCTTAGATCTCCTGGCAGTGGGATGCAGTCACCATCCGCAAGGGCGGATAACTCGGCTGCTTTGTCATTCAGCTTCTCCTCAGATCGAGCCGTGATGTAGACACGCGCGGCGCCGGCTTCCAGAAATCCCTGAGCCATGTAGCTGCCCAGACCGCTGGAACCACCGGTCACGACGCACACCTTTCCGTTCATTGAGAATAGGTCTTTGATCATTGCTAGTCCTCTCTTTAGTTCAAGGTTACCTTGATCCTCGCCTACATAAACTGCAACGAATGCAACTTCGCATACAAACCACCCGCGGCGAGGAGTTCCTCGTGCGTCCCGAGCTCGGCAATCCGGCCGTGGTCCAGCACCAGCACACGATCCGCCTCCTGAACCGTCTGCAGGCGATGCGCGATGAGGATCGAAGTGCGGCTGGCCGTTAGTCGCTCGAGCGCATCCTGGATCAGCAACTCCGTCTCTGTGTCGATGTTCGCGGTGGCCTCGTCGAGCACCAGAATCTCCGGGTCGGCGGCGAGCACACGGGCAAATGCCAACAGCTGGCGCTGACCCTGGGAAAGGTTTTGGCCTCGTTCGGTCAATTCGGAGTCGTAGCCGTCGGGCAGGTTCATGATGAACTCGTGGGCATTGACCGTGCGCGCTGCGGCCTCTGCGGCGGCGCGGTCGATAGTTGGGTTTCCCAGGGCGATATTGTCGTAGAAAGACCCGGAAAAGATGTGGAAGTCTTGCAGTACGACACCTACGCGCTGCCTCAGCTCATGACTGTGGATGTGATTGAGGTCGATGTCGTCCAGGAATATCTGCCCGTCCGCGAAGTCGTAGAAGCGACCCAGGAGACGGATGAGGCTACTCTTACCCGAGCCGGTCGGGCCGACGATGGCGAGCTTCTCTCCCGCGCGGATCGTGAAGGTGACCCCGCGCAAGACCGGATTACCCTGCTCGTACGAGAATTGCACGTCGTTGAAGCGAACCTCACCACGCAGGCGCTCGGGCAGTTGGCGCGGATTTTCCGGCTCGTGGATCTGCTCGTCCCAATCGATGGCCTGAAAGATTCGCTCACCGCTCGCCATTGCCCGAAACAAGACGTTGGTCTGCTCCCCCAGTACCACCACGGGGTGAAACAGCATGCCGATGAACTGAGTGAACAACACTACCTCGCCGATCGTCATGCTGAGATCCGCGACCTGGCTCGCGCTGTACCAGATGATGACACCGATGGCCGCGTGGGCTAACGAGTCATTGAATGCGCTGTACAGCGTCTCAACGCGCGCTGAGCGCAGCTCGTAGTCGCGGTTCTTGGTGTTGATGTTGGTGTAGCGCTGGAGATTGTGCTCCTGGCGGTCGGAGAGATGCACTACCTGCAAGCCCGCGAGGTTCTCCTGCAAGTTCTGGTTGATGGCGGAGAGTGTCTGGCGTATCTGGCGGAACAGGTGGCGCGTCGTACGCCGGAAGTAGTACGTGGCGACCCCAAGGACGGGAAGGGCGAGCAGCAGGATCACGGTGAGCTGGACATCGATAGCGAACATCACCGTGAGGGCGACGAAGAAGGGCACAAACTCGCCGATGAGCGTTCCGAGGCCGCGCAGCAGGTCGTAGAGCGCCTCAATGTCGTTGGTGACGCGGGTCATGACACGGCCGACTGACACGCGGTCATAAAAAGAGGAAGGTCGTGTCTCCAGGTGGATGAAGAGATCGCGGCGCAGATCCCGCAGACCGTTGACGACCGCGCCGATTAGCGTCAGACGATGACCGTGCCCGGTGACGGCCAAGGCGATCTGGATGGTGAAGTACATAAGGCAGGCAACGAGGAGCGGCTCGAGTCCCAGGCTTGCAGAGAGGTAGTCGTTGAGCGCAATGAGGCCGAAGTCCGGTGTGTCGTTACTCGGGTTGCCGCTCAAAATGTGGTCGATCGCCACCAGGGAGATGATGATCGGTAGCAATATCTGCAGGGTCGAGGCGATCAATACGAGCATGCTGCTGACCACCAGGGCATTCCGATAGGGTTTGAGCCACTGCAACAAGCGACCCAACAGATGCATGTTGAGCGCCGCGCCGGAGAGATCGGCGTCGAACATGCTGTGGTCGCGTTGCACGGGTTGCTCACTCATGTGTTGGACCTCGCGCGGGCAAAGTCCTTTTCATCGGCGCCTTCGCGCTGCACGCGTTCGAGCTCGGCATAGTAGCCCCCGGCGTTGATGAGGGCCGCGTGGGTACCGACCTCCATGATGCGTCCAGCCTCCAACACCACGATGCGATCTGCATGGCGTGCCGTGCTTACGCGGTGCGATACGAGAAGGGTCGTGTACGTTGCGCGCAGGCGATTGAGCTCCGAGAGGATGTGTTCCTCCGTCTTCGTATCGACGGCCGAAAAGCAATCATCGAGGATCAGAATTGGCGCATGACGAATCAGCCCACGGGCGAGGGTGGCACGTTGTTTTTGTCCGCCGGAAAGCGTCACGCCGCGCTCGCCAACGATGGTCTGGAGTTGGTCGGGGAACTCCTCGATAGTCGTCCTCAAGTCCGCCGAGTTCGCGGCCTCCCAGATTTTCTCCAGTGTCCGGTTAGGTTCGTCGTAGGTCAGGTTGTCCTTGAGCGGCTCGCCAAACAGGAAAGGGTCCTGGGGCACCATCGCCACCTGGGCGCGTAACTGCGAGAGCGGGTAAGCGGCGATGTCGTGACCGTCGATGCGGATGCTGCCCGGGGTGGGATCGATGAGCCGCACAATCAGTTTCAGGAGCGTCGTCTTGCCAGCGCCCACGCGGCCCATGATGGCGACGGTCTCACCCTGTTCAATATCCAGCGAAATATCGTCCAACACGCGAGACTCGCTACCGGGATAGCTATAGCTCAAATTGTGGATGCTAATTTGCCCGGCAATGTGCTCGGGCGTCGCGCCGTCAGGCGCGTCCGTGATTTCGGGCTCCAGGTCCAAAACTTCGTTCAGACGATTGCTCGCCACGACGGCGCGCTGGAACAGGTTGATGATGAAGCCGGCCACGCCGAATGGCTTCACGACCATGTTCACGTACATGAAAAAGGCGACGAAGCTACCCACGGGCATGCTGCCGTTGAGGACCTGGTAACCACCGTAGCCTATGATGGTGAGGGTGCAGACGGCCACGAGGGTCGGCATCCACGCTCCCATGGCGGAGTTGATGCGGCCTTGCTCGTAGAAGGCGTTTGCGTAGCGTTGGTTGGTGTCACTGAAGCGCGCGATCTCGCGTTCTTCCTGCACCATGGCCTGGACGGTGCGTATACCCGACAGGTTTTCCTGCACATGCGTGCCGAGGTCCGAAAGACGATCCTGTACGTCTTTCGATGCAATCCCCATCTGCCGCGCGGCGCGTTGCGTATACCAGAATACGAACGGCAGTGGCGGCAATAGCAGGAGCGTCAGGGTTGGCGAGAAGTAAAGCATGAAGGCGAAGCCGAACAGCGACGCATAGACAAGGATTACGCAAAGAATGGTGCCCATGGTGATCAGGCGTTGAATGAGTGCGATATCCGCGATTGCGCGAGTCATCATGTCGCCGATAGTGTGCCTGGAAAAGAAAACCTGACCCTGGTGTTGCAGGGCGTCGTACAGGCTCTGGCGCAGGTCGAATGCAACGAACAGCCCAGCGCGGCGCACGCAATAGCGGGCGAACGAGACCACCGCGTAACGCAGGATCAAGGCGCCGGCGATTCCTGCCACTGGGCCCGCCAGATCGTAGTTACCCTCCCACAGGCGATTGATGGAAATCGCAGTGAGGAAAGGCACCATGGCTTCCAGGAAACGCGCCACCCCAAACGCGATGATGCCGACAATCAGTCGGATGCGATACGGATATACAAAATGGCGCAGGCGCCAGATGGAGGCCAGCATGCGGGACTAGTAGCTCGCGCTGGGGGATGCCACACGCGTGCCCGTAACTCTGAAGTCGTATTCGGAGTCTGTTCCACTGCTCAATGCGCCGACGACCGTATCGCCCTTCACTTTGAGCCATGCCGTCATCGTGCCCAGACCATCTTCGCCGTCTTTTTTCGCCCATTTGAAATGCGATGGTGGCGTAGCGTGCTCGAAGCTCAGGACGTTGTCCTCGAACGAAACATTCGTGACTTCAAGCTCACCGTCTTTTGAGTCGATCAGTGTCGCTGCCAACTCGCCACCTTCAGCGGTGATCGTGAGTTGACCTTCGACAACGTAGCCATAGACGTTCGTCACAATGTCCCACGCGCCAGCAACAGCACCCATGTCGCCGGGTTGTTCTTTCACGCCCGGATAGTCACGCCAGATCCAGCGCAATGTGTCGGGGAAAATCGCTCCTCCATGTTCGAGCGTGTGTCCGCCCGTACCCATTTCGAAGCGATAGTCGTAGCGGGCGAACATCAGCGCCGACTCCATGCTGATATTTGCGAGCGTCCAGTTGCCCTCGAAGATATTGATGTCGTTCATGCCGTCCTGGAGAAAGACTCGAATGGGTTTCGGGTTACCGCGGGTCTGCCGAATCAGGTACGGGTATTCAGAACCACCGCGGAGGCGCGTGTAACTGCCGATGTGACTGATCACCTTTGAGAAGGCATCGGGTCGATGCCAGCCAACCGTGAACGAAACCAAACCACCGTCACTCATGCCCGCTACCGCCCGGCCAGATGCGTCGTCGACCAGATTGTAGTCCTGCTCCACCAGCGGAAGGATCTCTTCCAGCACGAATCTCGCGTACGTATCGTTTATCGGTACGTACTGGTTTTCACGTTGATCCCAGGGTTTGTCCTTTTTGGATGGGTTGATGAACACACCGATCGTTACCGGCATTTCACCCTTGTGAATCAGGTTATCCATGACTGTCGGTGCGCGCACCGGTCCCTCGAGCTCGACGTAATCGTCACCGTCCTGAAATACGATCACACACGCAGGTTGTTCATCGGTGTACTGGTCGGGAACGTAGACCCGGAACTCGGTTTCCGTACCCGGGTAGATTTCACTGTCCGTGAAAACGTGCTTGGTGACGGTGCCTTTTGGGACACCGTCGTGGGGCATCGAGTCAGAACCCAGTGTGTACTCATCAGCGTTTCCCATCGAAGGAATCCCCAAAGCAAGTAATAGTGTTAGTAAGCAGCGCATATCAGCCGAGCTCCTTTCCAAGTGCCGCAGCGTCCTCGGCATAGTTCGCGTACGAGTCTTTCAATGTCGCCGAATTGAGAATGACCTCGGCGACGAGCTCACGTGATTGCGCATCGTAGATGCTGGTCCTGACCCAATTTGATTCTGTGCGCCGGCTTTCGCTCAACGCGATGATCTCTCGCTCGAGCTGGTACTTGTGATTGACGAACAGCGGCCCGTTGATGAGCTTGATTTCCTGTCCGGCGAACAGGCCAACGGCGGGACCCCGGCTTCGAAAGCCCGTATTGCCGCTCGTGTACTGTGTTAACACGCTAATCATCTCAAGCGGAATGACGGGCTTGCCCCATGGGTTGTCGGTGCTTGTGTAGTAAGCGTGATTTTCGGTGATCTTCGCGAGTTTTTCATTCAGCGAGAAGGGGTACAGTTGGCCCATGTTCTGATCGAAAGCCATTATCACTTCTTCCGGGTTTGCCGCGCCTTTTTGGCCGACGGCGAGATCAGTCAAGATGACGAGTTGATCCGATGGCCGCAGGCGTCCGAGGCGCCGCTGAATCTCTGTCTCACCGAAGTCCGGTCCAATTGACCCGGTGCCCGTGAGCACCGGCGTGCCATCGCGTTTTTCTGTGCCGATGCGCGTAATGGTTGCGCCGTCCTCAATTGGCTCGACAAACACGCGCACTTCTTCGCCCTCGACAACCATGTTCTGATAGTGGGCGCTGATGCAGCCGCGCTCGAACCAGGCATCACCGAAGAGTCCGTGCAGCAGCGGTACAAATTGGCTGAAGTGCGTCGGGCCCTCGACGGGCGCGCCTGAAAAACCGAGATCTTCGGCCATCTTGTCATCATGGATCGACAGGTGTCCATCGTATTCCTGAACGCCCAGCATCTGACGCGGATATTTAAAGTCGCTGTATGTCATTCCGTACTAGAGTACGCCATCGTCACGCAGCCGTTGGACAGCGGTGTGGTCAAGGCCAAGTAGATCACAAAGCACAACTTCGGTGTGTTCACCGAGTTTCGGCCCGGGATGATCGGTGCGGCCGGGCGTGTCGACGAGTCTCGGTGCAATCGATGGGACGTGCAGCGACTCGCCATCGACCGTTACTTCCTCGAATGCGCCCCGCGCCTGATAGTGCGGATCATTGAACATGTCCTCGACGTTCAATATCGGTCCGGCCGCGACGCCCGCGGCTTCCAATGCCGTCAATGCATCGTCCATTGAAAGAGTTGCTGCCCAATCGGCGATAGCTCCATCAATAAGATCCTCATGGGCGACGCGACCGGGATTCTCAGCAAACCGTTCGTCCTCGGCAAAATCATCACGACCGATTGTGCGCATCAAACGCTCGAACATAGATTTCGTATTGGCGCCGATGACGACTAACTTGCCGTCGCCGCATCGATACGTGTTGGACGGCACAATGCCGGTAATTGTGCTGCCCGACGGCTGCCGAACTTCACCAGCACCCGAGTACTCGGGCACGACGCTTTCAAGTAGGTTGTACACGGACTCAAATATCGAAACGTCAACCACCTGCCCATGGCCCGATCCCTGTTGCAGACGACGGATGTAGGCCATGCACACGCCCAACGCCCCATGAATTCCGGCAAGAGTATCGCCAACACTAAGATTGGGCCGCACCGGCAACTCGCCGGGTACGCCGTTGATGTAGCGAAATCCACCGAAACCCTCGCAGACGGAAGCAAAACCCGGACGCTTCGAATACGGCCCGGTTTGTCCGTATCCCGAGATTCGCGTGTAAATCAGGTCCGGGTTCAACGCCTTGATGTCGTCTGGTCCGAGACCCCATCGTTCCATTTGACCGGGACGAAAATTTTCCACTAACACATCGCACTGGCCGCAAAGATCGCGTACCAATTGCTGCCCATCTGACGTTTTGAGGTTGATGGTCACGGATCGCTTGTTGCGCGAGAGACTCCACCACCAAAGCGACGTGTCGTCCTTGACGATGCGCCATTTGCGAATCGGGTCACCCAAGCCGGGCGCTTCGATCTTGATAACCTCCGCGCCAAAGTACCCCAGAATGGTGGTTGCGAACGCGCCTGCCAGAATCTGGCCGAGCTCCAGTACCCGTACGCCGTCGAGCGGCCGCTCTCCCTCTTTTATTTGCGTCATGCCGCGTTCAATCCCAGTCGATGGACGGCTTCAACTCTCAATTGGCGCTTCGCAATCTTGCCAGCCGCGATTCGCGGCAATGGCTCAGTTGTCTGATGGATATAGCGCGGAATCTCGAATTGCGCCAGTTCATTGGAGAGAAACTCGCACAAGCCAGACTCGTCTATTTTGTCGGAGACATATAGCGTTGCGCCGACCTCCTCTCCCAGGCGATCATCAGGAATAGCATAAACACTGGCCTCCTTGACGTTTGGATGTCCGAGCAACGCGGCTTCGACTGCGCCACAACCAATCTTCTCTCCACCGCGATTAACGAGATCCTTGATGCGGTCGACGATGTACATGAATCCCACTTCGTCGATAACGGCTGCATCACCGGTGCGGAACCAGTCGCCATCGAACGCTTCGGCGGTTTCCTCAGGTCGATTCCAGTACGCTCGGAACATTGAGGTTCCGCGAACCTGCAGCTCCCCGCGCTCACCGGCGGGTTGCTCGTTACCGAGGTCATCCACGACCCGTAAGTCCAGAACGGCAGAGCACTGGCCGGAACTCGAAGGGTGGTCCACATAGTTTGTAGCAGCGTTGCCGGTACCGATGGCATTTGTCTCGGTCATCCCCCAGCCGGTGGCCGGAACCAGGGATTCCGACATCTGGTCAATGGCCCGTACCTGCTCTGGCGCCCGTGGCGCGCCGCCGCCGCCCATCACGAGCAAGCTGGATAAGTCGCGGCTCGACGTAGCCGACGCATGTACCACGTCGCCGGAGATCGCCGGAGTTGCCATCAACACAGTCAGACGCTCACGTTCGACGAGTTCCATAGCTGTTTGAACATCCCACTTGTACATGCAAACGACCTTACGCTGGACCCTGATCGAAGACAGCATGGCGGCGTGGCAACCGGAAACGTGAAACAAGGGAATAGCCAGTAACATTCCTCCCTGGTCCTCAATCTCCAACAATTCATACACGCCCATACAGGCGCGTAGTTCCCAATCCAGCTCCCAGGAAAGCAGCGCGTGAATGATGGCCCGGTGGGAGGATACGCCGCCTTTGGGGTTTCCAGTGGAGCCCGATGTGTAGAAAATAATCGCATCGTCATCAGGGTTTACGCTTGCTTGCGGCATTTCGCAGCCTTTGTGGCTGCCCAATACCTCATCCCAGTCGTCGGACGCAATACGAGAGCTCTCCGTTGCACGTACCCGAATGATTCTGGATTTACCGCCAGGTGACTCGCTATCGGCGAGACGATCCAGCCGTTCCTGATCGGCCACGATCAGCGATGGCGTGCTGTCTTCCAAACTGTAAGAAAGTTCGCGCGCATTCCACCAGGCATTGGCGGGAACCGCAATCGCGCCAATAGACGTTGCCGCGAAAACGGCGATGACCCATTCTGGATAGTTGCGCATGGCAAGGGCGACACGGTCACCGTGTCGGATCCCGTAGTCTTCTATCATCGCTTTTGCGAGCGCGCTGGCTTGGCGATACACGTGGTCGAAGCTTAGCCGTTCTTCTTCATAGATCAGGAAGTCGAGATCGCTGCGATTTTCGGCAAGGAGATCGTGCAATGTCGGCGGCGCGTTCACAAAGATCCGACAATTGTGGCCGCGAATTTGGGTGGTTTTCAGTTCGTAAGGCTGACCGGGCGCGCAAACTTCCTTTATGGCCTGCTGGCGTGTCATGGTAGCTTCAGGCAAATCGTAATTCCGTAGTGGTTCCGCGATGGCCGCTACCAAGACTAACACCAACCTGTGGTTCAACGTGAATGCGAAAACCCCCAAAATTTGGCACTGCCACAACGCCAGATCGCTGCGGCCGCTCTGGGCCATGGAGGAGATGGGCATCGATTTTGATATTGAGGTCCTCCCGTTTCCGCCACGGCAACACCAGAAAGAATATCTCGCGACGAATGTGCTTGGCACCGTGCCGTTTTTTGTCCATGGCGAGGTCGAAATGACCGAGTCCACCGCGATCTGCCACTACCTGGTCGAACGATTCAATAAGCCCGAATTTGCTGTGCCTACCGATCATCCTGAGTTCGGTGATTTCCTGAACTGGCTTTATCACAGCGATGCAACGCTGACGTTTCCACAGACACTGGTATTTCGCTACAGGGACCTCGAACCGGAGGAGCGCCGCGTGCCACAGATCGTAGACGACTACTCGAAATGGTTCATCGCACGATTGCGGCGGCTGGATGCGCATATCTCCGACCGTGAATATCTGGTCGGCGGCAAATTTACGATTGCCGATATTGCGATCGGTTACGCGTTGTTCATGGGCCGGGATCTGGAGCTGGACGGTCAATACACACCGCAGGTGTCACAATATCTCGATCGGCTGATCGAAAGACCCGCATTTCGACGCGCGGTTCAAGTCGGTGCGCCGGCAACATAGTTCAATCCAGGAATATTCATGACAGATAGTCTCTTCGATCCAAAGACTGTTTTCGGGCAGGCAAACGGAACGCCACCACGTGTACTCATAGCGCCGCAACGATACATTCAAGGAGCCGGTGTCCTGAATCATACGGGGCACTACGTCGGTTCACTGATGAAGGTAAAACGCGCCGCGATTCTGGCATCCAAGCGAGGACTCGACGCGCAAGGGGCACAAGTCGCAGAAAGTCTGAAGTCGGAATCCATCGAGAGTGTAAACGCGCAATTCAATGGTGAGTGTTCCCTGCCTGAAATTGAGGCGCAGGTTGCGACGTTAAAGGATCAGAATCTTGACTGCTTGATAGCAGTGGGCGGAGGCAAAGTGGTGGACGCCGGCAAGTGTGTTGCCTACCGGCTGGATGTGCCGGTGGTGATCGTACCGACGCTCGCTTCGAACGATGCTCCGTGCTCGGCCTTGTCAGTTGTCTATACGCCGGAAGGAACAACGGATGGCGTCGAGTTTTTCCCGCAAAACCCCGCAATGATCGTTGTGGACACGGACGTCGTTGCCGATGCCAGCGAACGCTGCCTGGTTGCGGGAATGGGTGACGCGATGGCGACCTGGTACGAAGCAAAGGTGTGTCTTAACAATCCCGCCGCTCGCAATATGTTGGGGGCGCTACCGACGCTGGCGTCTTGTGCGATCGGTGAGATTTGCGCACACACGCTGTTCGAACAGGGTGAGGCCGCAGCAGAATCCGTGCGCGCAAACAGAAATAGTGATGCAGTCGATAAGGTGGTGGAGGCCAATACCTTGCTTAGTGGATTAGGATTCGAGAGCGGTGGACTTGCCCTCGCACACGCGATTGCAGTGGCTTACCCCGAAATTGACGTGGTACACGACAACTACCTGCACGGGGAAATGGTCGCAATGGGCACAATGGCACAACTTGCGATGGAACAATCAGACGATGCCGAGCGAGTCGCGAGATTTTTTGCCCGGGTCGGGCTGCCAATACACCTCGAGCAACTATCCTTGTCTCCTCAACACCGTGGTGAACTTGATACGCTTATCGAGGCTACGCTGGCCAGGCCTATCGCGCATCACATGCCCATGCCGGTGACCCGCGAGTCATTGCAGCAGGCAATTCTTGATGCGCAAGAGCTAGGCCTTGCGATGACGGGTGAAGTCGGCGATGACGCGTATAAACGATTACAGGCGTGAATGGTTAGAAAGGTGAACGAATGACGGTGAAATACGAAGAGATTATTTATGATGTCGACGGGCCCGTTGCAACAATCACGATGAACCGTCCAGATACTTTGAATGCGCTTACAAGTTTGACGCAGGCGGAAATTCGTCACGCGTTAGACGCGGCGGAAAAAAATGGCGATGTCATCGGCACAGTTCTAACTGGCGCGGGCCGCGGATTTTGTTCCGGCGTTGATATGAAGGCACTGGGTAACATGACGAAAGCGGGGAAACGTGTCGGGGAATCCTACGAACATCTCGCCGCGGATCCCGGTAACCCCGACAATGACGCAAACTTCAAATCGTCACCGACCTATTTTCTCGGGCTGCGCAAGCCGTTGATTGCGGCAGTCAATGGTGCTTGCGCGGGCCTTGGCTTCAGTTACGCTACGTTCTGCGACATGCGTTTCGTGGATCCAAAAGCACGCTTCATAACGTCGTTCGGCCCGCGCGGTCTCATCGCCGAGCACGGCACGAGCTGGATGCTGCCGCGTCTGGTCGGCCCTTCAAACGCGTTGGACCTGTTCTGGAGTTCGCGTCGACTCGAAGCGGAGGAGGCGTACCGAATCGGCTACGCAAATCGTTTGTGCGAAGCAGGCGAGTGCGTAAGCGACGCACAAAACTACTTGAAGACAATCGCTGGTACCTCGGCACCGATGTCAATCATGATGATGAAAAAGCAGGTCTACCGGCATCTTAGTCAGGAACTCGGCGATGCGATGGACGAATCTACCCGCTGGATGGATGAAAGTCTTACCCGTAGTGACTTCAAGGAAGGAGTTGCGTCGTTTGTCGAAAAACGACCGCCGGATTTTGAACGCATCAAGGTTGATTAGCTGCCAAGCCGGTAGATGCGCTCGGCATTGCCTCTAAACATCGCGTCTTTTTCATCATCGTCAAAACGACTTGCGATTTTCTTGAACGCGTTCCAGAGCACACGGTAGGAAACAGACACCTTGTCCACCGGGAAATTGCTCTCGAACATGCAGCGGTCGGGGCCAAAGTGGTCAATCGTATGCAGGTAGTAGGCTTCGTGTGCTGCCACGATCTCGTCTGAGGTTGCGGGCGTATCGCGCTCGTCCCAGCCCCAGCCGTTAATCATCATCGCGAGTCCGCCGATTTTCGCGACCACATTCTCGCAAGCCGCAAGCTCCGCAACGTCTTGCTGCCACTGGGGAAAGATTTCGGCCTGTTTGCCTGCATAGGGGCCGATGCCCATCGGCCCGCCAAAGTGATCAAACACGATGGTGGTTTCGGGGAACGCACACGCGATGTCGGTCAGCTCCGTGATTTGTTCATGCGTTAACCAAGCGTCAAAGCTCATACCAGCCGGAGCTAGCTGCGCAAAGCCTTTGCGAAAGTCGTCATCCATCAAGAGATGGCGTATGCGACCGGTGTATCGCTCGACGGCCGGCGGATCAGGATAGTAGGCCACCGAGTGGCGAATGCCGCGCAGCAGGCCATTGGCTGCGTCGCGATTCGCCTCGATAACATCATTTACAGCAGCGCCAAGCTGCAGGTTTGCGTGGCTGACGATGCCGAGGATTGGCGGATTACCCGGTGCAGTGTTTTCCTGCGATGTCGCAGCCGCAGCAGCTACGTACTCCGTCTCACCGACCGGCCGCATGGGTTCAGGTCCATCTTTGCGGTAGTCCGCACCGCACTCGATGAAGACGGTGCCAATGATGTTGTGTCCGGATGCCGTATCCCGCCACAGGTTTTCGAGTTCGTATTTGCCAACGTCCTTGTCGCGCCATAAGTGATGGTGCGGATCGATGATCGGCCGCTCCGGATCAATTACCTCTTCGTCGACCAGCTTATGCCACTCATTTAACATGGATTAATCCTGTATCGCTGCATGGACGGCTCTGGCGATCTCGTCATGCAAGTCTTCGGTTATTTTCTGCACCATGATGACGACTATCAGGTCCTCATTCGGTTCATTCCAGGAAACTGTGCCGAATGCGCCGCCCCAACCGTAACTGCCGGTGCTTCGTGGACTGTTCGCTTTCTCCGGATCAAGCGTCACTTCGACAGTGAAACCGAAACCCAATCCGTCAGTGTCTCTCTTGCTTCGGTAGAGCGATCCCAGTTGATTGCTCGACATCAGTTCGACTGAACTTTCCTGAAGTACTCGATTGCCGAATAGCGTGCCGCGGTTTTCCAGCATTTGATGGAAATGCAGAAAGTCGCGTGCGGTGCTTACCAGGCCGATTGATCCGGAGAAGTACCCCGGTGGCATTCGAAAGCCGATTTTTTTCTCGCCGCGGAACGTTCCCTCGTCATCTTGCAAGACGACCAGTCGCGAGGTTTTCTGTTCAGGCAAGTGCCAGTGCGTGTCTTGCATGTCGAGCGGATCGAAAATGCGTTGCTGCACCAGCTCATCGAGTGCTTCGCCGGACACGATTTCAATAATTCGTGCCACGACATCCAACCCGACAAGCGGACTATAGGCCCAGCGTGCGCCGGGTTGATAATCGAGCGGGCCGGCGGCAACTTTTGGAATCCAGCTTGCAAGCGTGTCGCCGTCCTGCCAAGCCCAGTTTGCAACGGCCATGCCGAGGCCATAAGTCGCCAGCCCCGAGTTGTGCGTCAACAAGTCATGGATAGTGACGGGTCGATGCGGATCAACCAGGCGATGCGGTGGGGGCTCCTCGAGAACGTATTGCGGGCTAACCTCTTCGTCAGCAGGATCTGCAAGTACGGCGACCTGGATATCGTTAAACTCGGGAATGTAGTTCCAGACCAGATCAGCCGGATTGAACAAGCCGTCTTCGATCATCATCATCGCGGCCACGCCGAGTACGGGTTTAGTTGATGAGGCCATACGGAATATCGCGTCTTGCTGCATCGCTGTGCCGGCGTCTTCGTCCATCACACCATGCGGCTCCAGGTAAACCACTTTTCCTCGCCGCGACACGCCGACAACGGCACCGGGAATTTGTCCCTCATCAACAAAGCGGCGCACGACGGAGCTGATCTGCTGTAACTCTTTTTCTTGCATGGCTACTGATTCCACAGCTTGCGGTGCGGCGTGTCCGGGTCTGCTTCGACTCGAATGTCTTCATCGATGATCAGGCAATTTCGCGTAGCTGATTCGTAGATGGGCCAGTCCGGCAAATCGCCGCCATTGGGTTGCCCGGTTTTCGCAAAACGAATGACGGTATCCGACCACGCATTCGCAACTTTTCGAACGACCGGATCATCGCGGTCGTGATAGGTGATGCATGCGTGCGTGTCAGGATTAGCGAAGGTATTAAACGTAAATGCCATCTCGCTGGAATGCGTTGCGCCAAGATGATCGAATCCGGGCAGGTTGGCCGGCAGATCGAATCGATACAGCCAGGCACCGGCTCCGGCGAGCGTCGACGCTTCGGCGGCCCGACTACAGATCCGTCGGAACATGTCGGTCCAAATCATTTCGTGAAACTTGCCCGGTGTGGCGTCTGGATACGTTTCTCTCAGCGCCGCGAGATAGTTTGTCGGATCACCGCCGAGCAACATTTCTGTTGCAAGACCCTTGTTGAAATTCGGGTAGTGATCTTGTTCAGCATCGTCACCCTGGGTATAGAGCGTTCCCTCGCCGCGATTCGTTCCCGTGATTAGCGGAACGCCGTTATTGCCGCGATCCTCGATGGCATCGAAGCTGGAACGCGTGATGACGTTGCCATCGACGGTGATGCCGAAGCCTAGGCCAAGATCGAGAATATCTGCGGCAGACATCGAGAGCAGCTTGTCCAGGTAATGACTTCGATCGACGCCCATGCGCTTGGCAATGTTCTCGCTTCGGTCAGTTGGTAGTCGGTATGCACACGTAGCGCTATGAGCAATGACCTTGTGGTAGAGATCGTCTGCTGCCGGTGCGCCGAGCAGACTCAGAACCAGCGTGCCCCCCGACGACTCACCGAATATCGTGACATTGCCCGGATCTCCCCCATAATCTTCAATGTTCTCCCGTACCCACTCCAACGCAAGTATCAGGTCCATCACGCCATTGGAAATCGAATTCCGATAGTCAGACCCAAGCCCGGACACATCCAGAAAACCAAATGCGCCCAAGCGAAAATTGACGGTTACAACGACAACGTCGCCCTGTTCCGAAAGCACGCTGCCGTCATATTCATTGGCGGAGCCGTTAATGAACCCGCCGCCGTGAATCCAGACAAGCACCGGACGCCGTTTTCCCGATGTGGCAGGCGTGACCACATTCAAGAAGAGGCAGTCTTCGCTCACGTCACCTGCAACGGTTCGTTGCATCAACCTGGAAGTGTCGTCCTGCATCGCCCGGTTGGGAAACTGTGTCGCGTCGAATGTACCGCGCCAGCCTGACGCCATTACGGGCGGCAAAAAGCGACGCGGAGCGATAGGCGGCTTGCCGTAGCGCAGACCCAGAAACGATTTAACGATGCCATCGTCCAGGCCGCGTACTTTGCCAAGTCGGGTTGCAATCGAAATCATAGGATGATGGCTACTCCGGGAATGAATGACGTAGGATGTTGCCATTGTATTTGCAACTGGGACAAGCGTTTTGATTGAATTGGGAATACTGGCCGACGACCTGACTGGCGGCATGATGGTTGCAAGCCTCTTGGAACGCGAGGGTGTGGAATGCCCACTCGTGAGCTCTGTCGATGGGCTCGCCGATCTCTCGCCAACGGCTACTGCCGTTGTCGTCGCGCGCAAAATCCGGCTAATCGATGCCGGCGATGCTACCGAAGAAGCACTGCAAACGGTTCGCGCATTGCAAGACATCGGCTGCTCACGTTTCTATTATAAATATTGCGCAACGTTCGATTCTACGGAGAAAGGCAACATTGGCCCAGTGGCTGAAGCCATGATGGAGGCAAGCGGGGCAGAGCGAGCTTTGTTCTGTCCAGCGTTTCCTGAGTACACGGTCACGGTGTTCCAGGGACGAATGTTTCTCGGCAGCACGCCATTGGGTGAGTCGTTCAAGCAGCACGACCCGGTGACGCCGATGACGAACTCGAATCTTGTCGAGGTCTTGCAGGCGCAGTCGACAACGAAGGTTGGCCTCTTGTCGCATGCTCTGCTGATGCGTGGCAAGGAGGCTGTCGAGGAGCATCTTGCGAGACCGGATGCGCCCGATTTGTACATCGCCGATTCGGCTGACGACGATGACCTCGTGCGCATTGCAGAATTTGCTCTGGGCTGGCCATTGACGACGGGTGCGGACGCGCTGCCGGTGTTTCTGGCACGCGCCTGGCAGCGTGCCGACTCAACCAGGTTGAAACGCGAACCGAGAACCTTGTTGCCAGCCAGTCCGGGAAAAGAGGCTTTTATTGCCGGCAGCTGCGCCGGCCCAACGTTGCGCCAGGTCGACTATTTTGAACAACGCCATCCTGTGTTCCGTATTGATTTGCTGGCAGCGGCGGACGATCCTGAGTACGTGAAAAAGATCCTGCGATGGACCGAAGAGCGGATCGATAACGAGCCCATCGCCATTGCATCGTCCGCTGATGTCGATGAATTGCAACGTACGCAAGCTGCACTCGGGCGAGCTGGGGCAGCAGAACTCGCGGATCGCATTCTTGGCGAAGTGGCCGTTGGCCTTTATGAGCAGGGTGTGCGCAAGTTCGTCGTCGCGGGCGGTGAAACGTCAGGTCAGGTAATTAATACGCTTGGTATTCGCAAAGTGGAGGTTTCTTCATTCGATGAACTAGGCGGAGGTTATTGCCATGAGAGTGGTATTGACCCTGTTTCGTTTGTACTGAAAGCCGGCGCTCTCGGTAAGGAAGATTTCTGTTTCACAGCACTTGAGCGCATGCGCCAGGCGGAAACAGACACGACGAACGCAAATGGGTGAAATTCGAGTGCAGGCATTTGGAGTTCAATTGGCCTCAACGTAACCTGACGAAAAGCAACGAAGCCAAGAAAATGTTCTCACTTGATGGATATCGGGCGATCGATTTGAGCCCACGCGTCAAGGCTCGAATTCACCGGGTCGACGGCACAATCGAAGAAGGCAACACCGATCCTTACGGCAAGCCCTGGGTCATGAAGGAAGGTAAATTTCCCGGCGACAATTCCCTGTTTACACTCTACTGGTCGCCACCCGGCGATGAAGTCTGGCGCCCGGAGCGCATGACGTCGCATAACGGCTCGCACGTGCAGGGCGGCAAAGGCCACATCAGCCATTGGAAGGGCGCGTCGCCCGACATGATGGGGCTTTGGGAAATGCCGCTGGAGACATTTGTCGGTGAAGCGGCCGTCTGCAACCTGGCAGAACTTGCGCCGAAAGCAATCGAAGATCCTGCAGAATATCCGCGCGGTGAAGGCTGGAGTATGAATAGCGAGCCGGGCGAAGTGCGCGGCCGCGAAATACTGCCCGATCATCTGGGCAATGTTCAGAAGGGCGATATTGTCCTGATGACGAGCCCATTCACCGGGCTAGAGCGGCCCTGGCTGTCTACGCGGACTGTCGAGTGGTTGATCAACGATCGCGAAATCAAAATGCTGGGACTGGGTGTGCCGGGCATTGAATGGCAATACGATCTTAAAGTGCCTGCGCCAGACAACTCACCTATCCGACGCATGCTGCTTGGCGCTAATATTCCGATCGCGCACCCGCTTGTGAATATTGAAAACATCACGACGGATCGCGTCATGTACTTAGGACTACCGCTGAATTTCAAGAAGTTCGAAGCCAGCTTTATCAGGGCGGTCGCCTTCGAAGCACCGGAGGGCTCCTGATGATCAGTCTCAAGAATTACAAAATTGTCGATCTGACGGCTGAGATTGTATCGCGTGTGACGCGACTGGATGGAACCGTCGAAGAAGGCGCAAGAGATGTCTACGACATGCCCTGGCTTGTTGAAGAAACCGTCAATGAAAAGGACGGTACGATCGAGCACCTGGTGGGCGCCAACAGGGGCACGGTTGCCGAGTGGCCTATCGGCCCGGTAAGCGGCCACATGGGTTCGCATATCCAGCTCGGTATTGGACATAACGACAACTGGACTGGTCTGCCGGAGGGCATGCTGGGCATATGGGATATGCCGCTCTCTGCTTACTACGGGGACGCTTGCGTTTGTGATCTTGATCACCTCAAAGCTGAACCGATTCTTCCTGAACACCTGGCAAACGTTCGCGAGGGCGATATCGTACTGATGAGAAGTTGCCAGACCGGCGACGATCAGCCCTGGATTGAAGGGGACACTGCCTACTGGCTGGCAGAGGAAAAGAAAATAAAGATGCTGGGCGTTGGCGTGCCGGGAATTTCCTGGGAGACAAAAATGCACGCCACAGAACCCGAAAATTGCCCCACACACAGGGCGATGACGGGCAACAACATTCCAATTGTGTACCCCTTATCCAATATCGAGTCACTCGAGCAGGAGCGCGTCTTTTTCCTCAGTTTTCCTCTGAATGTCGAGCGCATGGAAGGCACCTGGGTTCGCGCAATCGCGATTGAGGACACGAACTAGCATGGAAAATGGGTGAACTTGCCTGTGTCCCGTTTTGGGCCTCTGTTTCCAACGCGTACAGTAACAATGGGGGAGTACAATGTGCCTCCGTTCTAAATTCGCACCACAGTAGCGTTAGGAGGGGAATGTGAAAAACATACTAATCCGGCTGCTAGCTTGCAGCCTCGCCGCACCGATTTCTTCCGGAGCACTGGCACAGACTGACGACGAAAGCGCAGACAATGTACTGGATGAGATCATCGTCACTTCGACTCGTCGGGAAGAGTCGGTGATGGAGATTAGCCAGTCGATTCAGGCAATCCCTGAAGCGGTGCTGGAACTTCCGACGTTCAACGAAATGTCCGATGTTTACAATCTCGTGCCCGGCGCGACCGTTTACAGCAACAAGCCGCCGAATAAGGAAGGCTTGCAATTACGGGGCGGTGGCATCGTCCAGACCGGCTCTGCCGACGGCGCGTCTCCTGTAGGCTATTACGTCGATGATATCCCGTACGTCGACATCAGCACGGCGGTTCCTCCGCCGATGAGTACCTTTGACCTGCAGAGAGTCGAGGTTCTTCGTGGTCCGCAAGGGACTTCGTGGGGTCAGGATTCGTCTGCCGGCAGCGTCATTATGAGAACCAATCCGGTCGATCTGGAGGATTTCGGCTACAAGATTCGGGTGGGTGTGTCGGATACCGAAAGCTACGACGGAACCGGTTCCACGATCGGTGGTGTGGTCAACATCCCTATCGCAGAGGACGTGTTCGGAGTCCGACTTGGCTATCTTAGGGAGGAAGATCCGGGCTACGGATCAGTCGTAGGCCGCCCGGACATCAAGAACCCTCTTGAAAGCACCCGCGATTCGTTCCGCATCAAGGCGCTTTGGCACGCCGGCGAGACGATTGATTTCGAACTGACTCATTCCGAATGGAATACTGAATACAGCATACTGCCGGGGCTCTCGATTGCGGACACCAGCAATGGCGCGATGACCATCTCTCCGCAGCAGACGGACATGATTCTTAGTTTGTTTCCTGATGGCGAGCCAAAAAATGAGTTCGAGATTTCATGGACCACCTTGCTTGCCCGCTTCGATTTGGGCGGGGCAGAGCTTACCTATTCTGCCGGCTACGTAGATACACCCAAGAAGAATACATATTCGGAAATCCTGTTTTTCGGCTTTTTGAGTGCCGTTATATACAATCAGCCAGCGGAGACGACCACGCATGAATTGCGCCTGGTTTCTACTTCTGACAGCCCGCTGCAATGGATCGCAGGCGTCTATTCCATGGATGCTGAGAGTCATTCGGGTGGCTGGACCGATACTCCGGACTTCTTTTACAGGGACCTGACAAGTGGCTTAGATGAAGCCAGCGCCTTTGCGGCGTACGGTGAAATTGAATATGCATTCAACGACCAGTGGAGCATCGACGCGGGGCTGCGTTATAACGATTCAAAGAGAAGTTACGCCTTCGATTACCAGTCTACTTCCTTTTTCCCTGAGTTCACTTACTTTAGCGAGCCGCTATTCGGTCCGTACCCCGACGTGCAACCTACGGTAGTCGACAAACAGTCGTTCGATCACACCAGCTACCGTCTGGGCGTGAACTGGAATCCATCTGAGGACGGTCTGGTCTACCTGACTCATTCGACCGCGAATCGTGCGCCAATCATCCTGACCGAGAGCGATAGGATAGGACTCGAAAATGCAGGTATTACTCCATTTGGTGACGTCGATGCAGCCGAGTTGGTCAATACGGAGCTCGGAACCAAGTGGACACTGGCCGGCGGCAGGGTGCAGCTGGAGGTAGCCTACATTTTCAGCGATTGGCAAGATGTACCATTGTGGTCCGAGGTGAATACGCTACCCACGCCGACGAGCATGGCGATCGGCGACACCAACGCCGAAGTTACGATCTGGGAAATCGGCCTGGCCTGGGCGTTGAGCGACAATTTCACGTTTACGTATGCCGGTTCCTGGACTGACACAAAAGTGACGGAGGTTCCGGATCCGGCTGATGCGCCGGGCTACCCGGGTGCGGTTGAGAAGGGCGGTGAGCTCCCTAACTATTCTCCGCAAACAAGTAACTTCGGACTGAGCTACAACCGGTCATTCGGTGGTGACTGGGAGATGTTCGGGTCGCTAAATTACGTCACCCGCGACAAGCCTAACGGCCTCGACGTATTCATTTTCCCGGATGTATACAATCCCGCCCGTGACGAGTACGAGAATATGGGAATTAGTCTCGGCGTCGGCAAGGGACCCTGGACTATTGATTTTTCTGTTAGCAATGCCACAGATGACGACGGACAATTCTTGCCCAGGACTGCCTTTGGTGGGGACGATGCACGGCTATATGGACTCATTCAGCAGCCGCGCACCTATTCCATCCAGGTGAGCTACGACGGTATGCAATAGCCGCTAATCCGGCTTATGAATGAAAAGGGCAGCCCTCGGGCTGCCCTTTTTTTAGTTGATCAAAGGCTCCCTGGTTAGCGATTTCCTAGCAAGAACTCAAGCAAGTGTTATGGGGGATTTCATGGGCTCGAGTTTTGGAAAATAGACTCTTGTGCGTACACTTCTTATTCCGAGGTCTGCGACTTACTGTGCAAGAGGATTCATTGTGCAAAATCGATTGATAGTTATTGGCTGTTTTCTTTTGGCTTCCTACAGCACGCCTGTATCATCTTATGAACTTCCTCGCGGGAACCCAGAGGAAGTTGGCATGTCATCTGAGACGCTTCAAAAGATGGACGATGTTATTCAGGAATACATCGATGCGGGTCGCATGCCGGGTGTTGTTGTTGGCGTCACCCGACGTAACAAGGTGGTGTACTACGAGGCGCACGGTGTCACCGACCCGGTAACCAAGACGCCGATGCCGAAGGACACTCTTTTTGCGATGGCGTCTTCTACCAAGCCCATATTGGGTGTAGCGGCGATGATGTTGATCGAGGAAGGGATTATTAGTCCGGATGATCCAGTGGAAAAGTACATTCCCGAGTTCAAAGGCATTCAGGTGGCTGTACCTGTGAATCCGGAAAGTCAGGATAAGAGTGAGAAAAAGGGTAAGGGCGGGAAAGGCGAAGCAAAGGAATACGATGAAGAGTGGCTCAAGGAAAACTGGGACAGTCTTTCAAAAGAGGAACAGGCGCAGGTGATAGCGTATTACACCGAGAAGAAGAAGGCGTCGGTGTCGGTCGAGACCAAAACAGTGCCTGCCAATCGTCCGATAACCATTCACGATCTGTTGACTCACACAGCCGGTTTGCATACCGGCGGACTGGGGTCAGCTGCTTCGAAGCTGGAGAGAGGCCCGACAGAAACCCTCGCAAGTTTTGCTCCCAGGGTCGCCGAGGATCCGTTGGATTTTCAGCCGGGTACGAGATGGGCCTATAGCGGTACCGTCGGTCTGGATGTCGTGGCGCGAATTATCGAAATCGCGTCTGGGACACCGTTTAATCAGTTTGTCCAGACACGCATTTTTGACCCGCTGGACATGAAGGATACGCACTGGAATTTACCCGACGACAAACAGCACCGATTGCCGGTCAACCCTGACGACAAAGGGCGCTTTATAGAATCTCCTTACTATTATTCCGCTTCTGTGGGGCTGCTCAGCACGGCAAGAGACTATATGCACTTTGAACAGATGCTGGTGAACAAGGGAACCCTGTTTGGTCATCAACTCCTCAAACCGGAGTCCGTGGAGATGATGTCAACCAACAAGATAGGCAACCTATTTGACAATAGTGGCAAGGGAGTCTCGGGTATGGGCTTCGGTTATACCGTGGGCATCAATATGGACCCTGAGCTGTCCAAAGATCCGCGTCCCGCCGGTGCGTTTGGCTGGGTTGGAGCCGCAGGCACTGTATCGTGGAGCGCCCCATCTGAACATCTGACCTTTGTATATATGGTGCTGGGGCCGACGGATCTACCGAGAAAACTCGCTGAAGTGATCAGGGACGCAATTGTCGATTGAGCTGGCTACAGCCAGATATCAAGATTGTCCGCCAGGCCCACCTGGCGATCGAGACGAATATCAAGTAACTCCCGAATCCCACAGGCCTCAAAATAAGCAGCCGCGCACTTACTCGTCGTCGTGAATCAGCACGGTTCCGGTGTCGCCGTCAATCGTGATCATCTGGCCATGCGTGATGCGTTTGGTACCGTTGCCGACACCCAGCACAGCGGGGATTCCATACTCACGGGCAACAATGGAACCGTGCGCGAGGATGCTGCCGACGTCGGTCACAAGGCCGACTGCATGCGCAAAGAGTTGCGTCCATGCCGGAGTAGTTAGCGGGCTGACAAGGATACTGCCGTGTGTCATCTTGTCGAACTCGGACGGACCCAGGACCACACTCGCTTTTGCCGTGATACTCCCTGAACTCACCGCGAAACCGCGCATGACATTACTGGCCTCGTCGTTCTTGATCTGTGTCTCCTTGAATGAGACAGCGTCAATCTCACTGACTTCTGCGGGCAGTGTGCCGGGCGGATGATGTCCCTTACGAGCCTCGCGAAGCTCGCGGCGTTCGTTGGCCAGGTCAGCGAGTTTCGGCAGTGCTTTGTTTTGCTTGCGGGCCTCGACGGCCTTTTCGATCTCATCGCTTACCAGGAAAAAGATGTCATCTTCCCGCTTGAACGTTCCTGACTCGACGAGCCTTTGGCCCAGCTCAAACGCCATGGGGCGAAGTATCGACCAGGTATAGCCAAAGCGGAATGCGACCTCCTCGCGGATAAAGTTGTATTTCAAGGCCAGCCATAATCTGAATCGGAATTGCCAGTACTCGAGGCCCGAGATCAGCTCAGAAATTTCCTTGAGTTTCTGCCCGCGGATGCCGGCCGTCTTTTCCGCCTGGTTCTTCGGGTGATAGTCGGTGTCCCTGACCATACCTTTAAGCGTTGCGAACAGTGCCGACGGGTCTTCCACCTGGGTCGGCTCAATGAAGTCGAAGCTGTAGCCCTGGTGACCATAGGTTGCCAGGTACTGATCCAGCGCTGCTACGACGTCGCCGCCTCTCTCGTGGTCCCGCAACGCCTGCATCAGGAAACGTGATGGCACGACCAGCACGGTGTAGCTCAGGTCCTCGTCCGCCTGCACGAGTTTCGCAATCTCGAACAGGTCTGCATTGGCCTGCATGGCTTTTGACGCAATGCCGGTCAGGAACTGGCCGCTGATAAAGTTGTGATCAGGCAGGGTCTCTTTCAAAAAGCACTGCAACTGATCGTCGGTCGACTTGGCAACGCCAAACGTATGGCTCGAATCGTCGGACCAGTAGCGGCCTTCTTCGATACCCATCTCGACAATCCCTGCGAACAGTTCCTCATCGGACGCCTTCGATGGATTCACGGCACGCCACTTTTCCGCGACACCTTCCAACCTTGGTTTGGTGTGTTCGTACCACTTCTTTAGCACCCGGTCGTTCTGCGCCGTGTGGTTGAATGCGACGTAAGTCGGGTTGTCGCTTGTGGGCATCGTGATTCGGGCATCGAGGTCTTCCTCGACCTGGCTCCCGCGCCAGGCATCGAAGGCCGCACGATCATCCTCACTCAGGTCGTTGCGGAATGGTTCAATATCCGCGACGGCCGAATTTGCAGCGTCGGCCTTCAGCTTATTTAGATGATCCTCGAATGCGTTGTATTCTGCGGCTTCAATAGCCTCTTCGGAAACCGGTTTCAATTCCTTGTTTCTTTTCCGGCGCAATTCCATGTCTTTTACGATATGCGGCCAGTCGAAACGTTGATAGCCGTAGCCATTCACTGTGACAAACATGGCCCCGCCGCCAACCATCAGGCTCTTTTTCCTCGGCCCTTCCAGACCTTTTGTCAGGTAAAGCTCTTCGAAGAGCGGACAGAGTGGGTCCGGCATGTTCTCGACAATTTGCCTGCGGCTCACAAACTGGGCCGGGGGCGTGGGTTCCCAGACGAGTTCAATGGGCTGTGCCGGAAGATTGGTAATTGGGCGCGACTGCAGCAAGTGCAGCTTGCCGCCACAGAATGCCCATTCGATGTCCTGGGGCAGGCCATCGTACAGGTCTTCGATCTTGAGTGCGGTTTCAGAGAGTTCTTTCAGCATCGCATCCGATAAGGAAGACGCGCCACGGTCCGATTCCGAGACGTCCTCAATTCGAACACCTTGCTCGCCGTCATAGACGATCTGCTGTTCCTTCGGCCCGAGGATTGATTCTTTTGTCGAAAGATCTCCGCGATCAACGATATAAGTGTCAGGCGTAACCTGGCCGCCAACGACTGCTTCGCCCAGGCCGAAGCTGGCGTTGATGATTAATTCAGATCGCTCACCGGTAGCGGGATTGGCCGTAAACAGGATGCCGGAAACCTCGGATGGCACCATGATCTGTACAACGACCGCCATGGCGACAACGCTCTGATCAATCCCGTTTTGATGCCGATAGCTGATCGCCTGGGCCGTCCACAAGGACGCCCAGCACTTACGAACGGCTTCAACGACCGCGTCGTTACCGCGAACATTGAGAAAGGTTTCCTGTTGTCCGGCGAATGAATAATCGGGGAGGTCCTCTGCATTCGCAGAGGAGCGAACCGCAACCGGCAGGTTTTCGTCTTCCAGCACTGCATAGGCCGCTTTAATGTCCTCGGCAATCGCATCACTGATCGGCGTTTGCAGAATTAGCGCGCTGATTTCCTCGGCACATTTGTCAAATGCCGGATAGCCGTCCCTTAATTGAGGCTGTGCCTTCGAAAGAATGGCGGACTGCAGGTCGTTGTCGGCGACGAAATTTCTGTAGGCATCTGCAGTAACCAGAAAACCACCGGGCACAGCAAATCCGGCACAAGCCATTTTCGCTAACGAACGGCCCTTGCCGCCTATCAGCTCCAGTGAATCTTCAGTGGTATTTATAGGTGTTGTGTACATCTGGCTTTTCATTCCTTAACTAATTCCAGAAACGATCCATCGGGTTCCAGGCCCGTACGGGGATCGCTTCGCCGGTGATCATATCGGCAGCCTCTGATGCCAGGAAGCGGCACATTCGGGCAACGTCCTCGGGTCCCGGGGGTCTCGACAAGCGTGGGACCTCTTCGCCATCCTCTGTAACGGCGGGCGGTATGACACCCCACTTGATCATTGCGGGGGTTGCGATCAAGCCGGGCACAACCGCATTAACGCAAATGTTGTGCTTGGCCCAGTTGTAAGCGAGATTATTCGTGAGGCTCAAAACTCCCGCCTTGGCGGCGGAGTAGTGCAGCATGCCAGGGTGACCTTTGGTTCCTGCAATAGAGGAAATGTTGACGATCTTGCCTGTCTTCTGCTTGATCATCTGTTTGCCGGCTGCCATACAGCAGTTGAACGTGGCCGTCAGGTTAATGTCGATCATTCGAACCCAGTCATCGTAGGCTGTATCTTCGGCGTCGCACGGTGTTAAGCCGCCTCCTGCATTGTTGACAATGACGTCGACCCGTCCGAACGCATCGACTGTGGCAGCGATAAGATTTTCGACCTCGTCGGGTTTAGTAACGTCGGTAGGTACTACCAGCGATGTGGCACCACCCAGTTCGGCAGCCACCGACTTCAGCGTGTCTTCCGTGCGACCCGCGAGCACCACAGTCGCGCCTGCGGATGCAAACTCGCGGCACATTTCTGAGCCGATGCCGCCGGCAGCGCCCGTAACGACAATGATTTGATCGACGAGTTCGAACTCAGACATGATTTTCTCTTACATAAAGGTACACACTCAATTATGCATCCAATCTTTTCGACTGGCACTTACAGCGGCTTGCCGTACGCGAGAACCCACCCAAAACATTGAAATGGGTGAGAATCTGCCTGAGAGTCGGCACACTTCGGTTAGCGCCGATAAACTGGCGCGCAACCTGCCAGAGTTATTTGTTATTAGGAGCGCCAGATTTGGGTGATTACAGTGAATTGCACCGGCCTCAGTTTCACTTCACGGCCCGCGACAACTGGATCAACGATCCGAACGGCCTCGTGTATCACGACGGTGTCTGGCACCTCTTTTTTCAGCACAACATTGAAGCGCCAACCTGGGGAAAAATGTGGTGGGGACATGCGGTCAGCGACGATCTGATTCACTGGCGGCAGGTGGAGCACGCCCTGTACCCGGATGAAATGGGCACCATGTTTTCCGGGTCGGCGGTCATTGATCACGACAACACAGCAGGATTCGGCGAGGGTGCGATGCTGCTGTTCTATACCGCGGCGGGCTCGCATGCGGAGCCAGTACGCCCCTTTTGCCAATGCCTGGCAGTCAGTGTGGACGGCGGCAAGGAGTTCACAAAGTTTGAGGACAATCCGATTGTCGAGTGGATTGAAGCCGACAATCGCGATCCTAAAGTTGTGTGGCATGAGGCGACGCGGCGCTGGATCATGGCCTTGTACCTGACCGATGACCGTTACTCCTTGCTGAGCTCGCCCGATGCGAAGGCGTGGACGCGGTTACAGGACATTGCATTTGAGGGTGAACGCGAATGTCCGGACTTCTTTCCTTTGACAGACGATGCCGGCAAGGAACGCTGGGTATTCACGGCAGCGAAAGGGCTCTATCGCGTCGGCAGTTTCGACGACAAAAAATTTACCGCTGAAACGCCGATACGCAGCTTCGACCAGGGACGAAATAGCTACGCCGCGCAAACCTGGAGCAACGCACCGGACGGCCGCTGCATTCAGATTTCCTGGATGGCTGGTGGTCTGTATCCGGAAATGCCGTTTAACCAGCAGCTATCGATTCCCGTTGAATTGTCACTCGTCGGTTCGGGCGAAGATGTTTCCATCTCGCGCTGGCCCGTCAAGGAATTGAAGGCTCTGCGTAAGAAAACCATAAGATTCGAGCGGCAAACGATTTGCAATGGCGAACCGCTGGCGCCGGAAACGGATGCACAGCTATTCGACGTTTCGTTTACAGTGCACAAGCAGGAAGCGAAATCGCTTTACCTCGTCATCCGTGGCCACGCGGCGCTTTTCGATTGGTCTTCGAACAGGCTCAGTATTGAATCGAGCGGCTTCAACAAAATTGTGGGCGACCGGTCGTACGTGCAATTACCTGAGGTGCCGAGCCTTGCAGTGCGAGTGCTAATTGATAAAACTTCAATTGAGTTATTCATCAACGGCGGACAGATATCGGCCTCATTTTGTTTCCTCCCTAACGGATACATCTATCCAGTGGAACTAACGACCTATAGCGGCGAGCAAATCATCGAAGATTTCGAATTACACGAACTTGAATCCAGCTGGAAAATGTAGAGTGACAAAAAGAACAAAGATCCTGGTTATCGGCGACATTCACGGCAACGCTGAAGCGTTGCGCGCGGTTATCGATGCGGAAAAAGACGCTGATCACGTCGTGTTCCTGGGCGATGCATTGCTATCGGGCCCTCAGGCCAACGAGACTGCAGAACTCTTGATTGAGCTGGGACCGGACATCTCGATCATGGGAAATCATGATGAAGAGGTGTTTGATCACTCATTGTTTGCGCATTGGCCTGAGGAGTGGGTTGCACTCAATGAATGGATAATCGAGCGGCTCGAAGCGTCGTCGATTGAGCCGCTGCGCGAGTACTTGCCGGCAGGGCAGTATGAAATCGGCGGACTGAAAATGTTTCTACACCACGGTGAACTCGAAAAGCCGACACCAGCTGCGTTGCCCGACGCGCCTGACGAGAGCTTTAGCACGATGGATGGCGATAGCGAGTGTCCGTTGATTCTGTTCGGCCACACGCACGTGCAATTCACACGCACCATAGGTGACAAGACCTACATTAACCCCGGCAGCATCGGGCAACCGCGCTGCGGCAAACTGCACGCGTGCTATGGCGTATTCGAGAATGGCCGATACGATCCGCGCCAGGTGACCTACGATCCGACGCCCTGGCTCGATGCATTGGCGCGCGTCGACGTGCTCGACGTCTTCCCTGAATTTCAACAGTGGCTTAAGGACGGTCTGCTGAATGGCTACGGCATCGGTGAGCGCGAACCCTGGACGCGATTTGCGGCGGAGGGTTTCAATTGAGCGAGGGCGACCATACGCAGTACGATGAGCAAAACGTGTCTCTGCGTGAGCTATGGAATCTGGTTTGGCGTTGCTGGCCATATTATCGGCCGCAACTGAAACACCTTATTGCCATCGTACTGCTGAACAGTTTTATCGGCGTGGTGTATGTCGGCGGCATTTTCGTTGGCAATGACCTGGTAGAGAACAAAATTCTCCTGGGCGAGCGTTTGCAACCCATGCAGGCCACCGCGTTGTTCGTTGGTGAAGAGTACGTAACCACCGGTGCCGAGGAGGAAATGCTTCTGACTGACGAGCAACGGCAGCGTGTAGCATTGGGTGTACTCGTTGCCGGCGCAATAATGTGGGTTGTCTTGTCCGCCTATGTCGCGGCTGTCTGGTACTACATGGTCTGGATCTATCAGCGCATTAATCAACATCTGCGTGTCGAAATGTTGAGCCGTGCAGAACACCTGTCGCTGCAGTATCACAGTCATTCACGGACGGGTGATGCTATCTATCGCGTCTATCAGGACAGCGCGACCATCACCAATATCCTGCAGTACGTGGTGCTGACGCCGCTCCGTGTCGCCGCCTGGTTGGCATTCGGCGCGCTGGTACTGGTGTTTTTCTCTCCGTGGTTTGCGCCGATCATTCTGGTGGCGTCGATACTCATTTATCTAATGATGCGCCGTCTGCTACCAGTTGTGCGTGAAAAGGCGCGGTTGGCACGCGAGCACAACAGCGACCTGACTTCGCGCATCCAGGAAAACCTGGCAGCCATTCGCGTGATCAAAGCGAACGCAGCCGAAGAGCGAATGATGGCCAAGTTCGAACGCGATTCACAGCGCGCACTGGATGCCGCTTATGAAATGCGCAAGACCATGTCGGTACTGATGTTGGGCACCATTCTGGTGGCATTCATTGCCTTTATCGTTGCAGAGTATTTCATGGCCACTTGGGCGATGACCGGCAAAGCTACCTTTCTTGGCGGGACCATCGCGCTGGTGAGCTACGCGGCCTGGAACCTGGGCGCCTACAAAACCGCGTCGTATCAAGGTGAGGAATCGGCGCTTGGTTCTTGGGAGCTGGCGTCCATTATGTGCATCGTCCAGGACCTTACCGTCGGTCTCAAACGCGCATTCTATTTACTGGATTTAGAGCCTGGCGTGAAAGACCCGGACCAACCCACGAAATTTCCTTCGAGCCTTGAGCGCGTCCGTTTTCAAAACGTGGCATTCAGCTATGAGCCCGGACGGCCGATATTGCGCGGTATTAATCTCGAAGCCCGGCCCGGCACAGTTACCGCGATCGTCGGCGGAACGGGCACCGGAAAGTCCACGCTGATGTCGTTGCTATTGCGCCTGTACGATACGGAACAGGGTGGCGTATCAATTAACGATATCAACCTGCGCGACTTCAGTATTGCTGATCTGCGAGCGAGCATAGCCATCGCGTTGCAGCAAAACGTGTTGTTCGCGCAAAGCGTCGCTGACAATATTCGCTACGGTCAGGATGACATTGACGATGCATCCGTCAAACGTGCCGCAGAAGTTGCTTGTGCTGATGAGTTCATCGCGGCTATGCCGGACGGTTACGCGACGGAACTGGGTGAGCGCGGAGGCAAATTGTCGACAGGGCAGCGACAACGCCTGTCCATCGCGCGTGCTGTTCTACGAAACACGCCGATACTAATTCTGGACGAGCCAACGGCTTCACTGGATGCCGAGACCGAACAACGTGTGATTCGGAATCTGGCAGAATGGGGAAAAGAGCGTGTGGTGTTCATAATCACGCATCGCTTGTCGACCATTCGCAACTCTGATCAGATCGCGTTTCTCGAAGATGGCGAGATCAAGGAGTTGGGCAGTCATGAGGCGTTGATCGCCGCCCAAGGCGCCTACGCCAGTTTCGTGATGGCCGAGTCGGGTTATTCTTCTGACGGTGATGCGAATGGCTGAAGCAACTCGTTTTGACGATCGCGTCGATACACAAGCCGAGCTCACTGCGAGCCAGACGTTCCGTTTGCTTGTTCGCTCGCTAAATTTTTTGGGCGATGTTCGAACATTATTCACGGCGAAGGTCGCCTTTGCCCTGGTATCGTTGCTACCGCCGCTTGTCGTGCCGTGGATACTCAAAATAATCGTCGACCAGGTTATTTTGCAGAAGCCGTTGAACACCGAAGCGGCACCCTTTCCACTGTTCATGATGCCATTCATCAACGTCATCGATGGTCTGTCACCAGCCGAGATCATGCTGGCCATCGTGATGTTGTTCTTGGTGACTTTGGTGTTGTTCGGTTTGCGCGCACCCATGGCTGAGCAAGCGCAGAGTGAAGGGCTGCCACAGGGGTACGATGCAGCAACTCAATCCGAGCAGGCGCTATCGTCTGGCGGCAGTAACACCAACGGCTTGTGGGGGTTGGCGGAACTGCTGTTGACCATTCGCATGACGCAGCGACTGGCCAATGGACTGCGCACCAAGCTCATGGGTCGGCTGACGCGTCTGGAGATGACCACGCTCGACGATCAGCGGATTGGTGACTCGGTATACCGCGTCATGTATGACGCGCCGATGTTGCCCGAGATCTGCTACCGACTGACGCTGTCACCGATTCTGCTCATCATCGGTACATCGATCTCCGTTTATCTTATGTACTACAGCTACGGCGATATCTCGCCGGTACTGGTCTGGATTGCTGCCGGTATCGTCCCGCTAATTCTCATTGTGACTGCGCCGCTGTCAAGAATAGCCCGACGTGTGCACCAATTAAGCCGTGCGGCCGGCGCCGCGGCCACGAACAGCATTGAAGAAAATGTCGACAACATTGCGGCGGTGCAGTCTCTGGGCGGAACGGAACGGGAAGCGCAGCGCTTCGGTGAAAAAAGCGATGAGTCCTATCGGCGCTTTCGCCACACCGTGTTTCTGTCCGGGGTCGTCCGAGTAATTTCTTACTCCTGTGCGACCGCCGCGATGGCGTGGGCATTCATCCTGATTACTGACGACGTCATCAGCGGTGTGCTGACGCCCGGCGACTACGCTGTCTTGTGGGGCTTGTTCATCATGCTCGGTCTGGAAGCGAGGGCGCTTGGGATTTACTGGATCGAGTTGCAAGGAAACGTCGCAGCGGTGCGGCGCGTTTTCTTCTTTATCGATTACACGTCAGAGATCAATAGTGAATCACGGCCAGTAGTGCCGATTAGAGAAAGCGTAACGCTCGATAATGTGAGTTTTTCCTACCCTGATGGTCGTGAAGCGCTTGCGAAAGTCAGCCTAAACCTGCCGCTCGGTGAGTTGGTAACTATTGTCGGGCCGACCGGCGCTGGCAAGACAACACTTGCCTACTTGCTGCCTGGCTACGTTCGTCCAACAACGGGTGAAATTCGTTTCGATAAGCAAAATCTCGCCGACGTCGGGGTCGACGATATCCGTAGCTCTGTAACTTACGTATTTCAAGAACACATGCTGCTGTCGGACAGTATCCGCGAAAATTTGTTATTGGCGAAACCCGACGCCACTGACGAACAAATACTGGAAGCGTGCGAAATCGCTGGCGCCATGGAGTTTATTCGAAACATGCCGGACGGGCTCGATACGGTTATCGGTAAGTCCGGCGACACCTTGTCGGTCGGCCAGAAACAAAGGCTTTCGATTGCACGCGGTCTGGTGCGCGATACGCCGGTTCTGATTCTCGACGAGCCGACAGCGGCGCTCGATCCGCAAACAGAAAACAAACTAATGGCGAACCTTGGAGAAATCGCGAAAGGGCGCCTGGTCATTGTAATCGCACACCGATTATCGACGATCAAAAAGGCAGATCGAATTGTCTTCCTCGAAAAGGGTCAGGTTGTCGATGTCGGTGACCATGATTCGTTGATGGCCGACCCCGACGGGCGCTATCGCCGCTTCGTCGATCTGCAGAACAGCTAGAGGAGAAGTACCGTGGGAAAATTACTCAAAATCTCAATTTGGACTGTCGGGACTATCGTGGTGTTACTGATTGTCCTGGTTCAATTCGGCCCCGGGATTTACGGCAGGATGTTGGCACCCGATCACGAGTTCGGCTCTAAGCCGTTACCCGATGCACCGGACTATTCGTTGCGAGCGCATTGGGCGGCCTGGCCCGACGACGACAGTCCAGCTGAGCGGCTGCCGGACGACGTTGATCGAATTCCTCAAGATGATCGACTAGCGTCGGCATTCTTCCTTCATCCGACAACCTATGGTGGCAGGGAGCACTGGGTGCAACCGATGGATGATGCTGATGCAATTCGCGGCACTGACCGCGGCACTATATCGGGACAGGCCTCAGCCTTTAACGCATGCTGTCGCGTGTACGCGCCGCGTTTTCGCCAATCCAACATCATGGGTTATCAACAAGAGGGCGTCGCCGAGCAAATTTTCACGATCGGTTTCGAGGATATACGAAAAGCGTTTCGTCACTTTGTTGAAGAGATTGGGCCAGACGAACCCATCATCCTGGGTAGTCACAGCCAGGGCACCTTTCAACTGATCCGTTTGATCGAAGAAGAAGTTGATGGAACACCGCTAATGGATCGACTGGTCGCAGCTTACGCGATCGGTCATTCACTGCCGAGTGCGCTTGTCGATGAAGGCTATGAGGACCTGGAGCTTTGCAGCACGCCGACCCAGACCGGCTGTTTTATCAGCTGGGATGCGCATGAGGGTGACAAATCACCTTCAAAGTGGGGCGACGAGGAGGAGCAGGTGCTTTGGAACGGCACTGATTACACAGGCTTCAAGCCAAGCTCGCGCATCTGCGTCAATCCGATCACCTGGCGCACGGATAGTGAGCCAAGCGACAAAGCCGATCACCTTGGCGCGCTTGCAATGTGGACGAAACAATTCGATCCGGAGACGTCGTTGGGTGAGCTGGTTGGCGGCACGGTATCGACTTATTGCGGGCAAGGTGAAAGGAGCAACTGGTTGTTCGTCAACAGCGACCGGGATGAGAAACTGAAATCTCAGGGAATCTGGGCTTTTTTCGGCCGCAATCTGCATGGCTCGGACTACAGTCTGTTCTGGGCGAATATCCGTCAGAATGCGGAGGACCGAAGCCGGGCGTTTTTGGAAGCGCGCGACGCCGCGGTCGTAAGATGAAAACGCACACGCTAATGAAAACGCACAAGCTACGCATATTTTCTGAGTTTCCAGCGCTGTCCGTGTATGACTCAAATAACGAACTTGTCGATATCAGCATTCCCAGCGGTGATGCTGAGTGGCAGATAGTTGTTGTCTACCGCAATAACAACTGCCCGATATGCACCAGTTTTCTGAACAAGCTGGCAGGCTATCGTCAACGACTTCTCGACGTGGGCATTGATTTGGCGGCAGTCTCCGCCTATGGCAGGGAGCAACTGGAAGAGCACCGAACGCAGTTGGATGTGAATTTCCCGATGTTTTATGGCCTGACGATTGAGCAAGCCAAGGATCTTGGCTTGTATATTTCCCTGCCCCATGCACCACACGAAGGAAACCACGAATTTGCCGAGCCCGGCCTGTTCGTGATCAATTCTGAGGGGCTGCTGCGGGAGGCCTTTATTGCGAACTCCGCTTTTATGCGACCCGATCTGGACATGCTGGTGTCGTGCCTGGAGTACGTACGGAAAAACGCATGATAGAAATGACTAAGCTAGCACTCGTGGTAGCGATTTGTGTGACCTGCGTTGCCTGTTCGGAAAACATCGACACGGCTACGACAGAGTCTCCCCGACCAAACATCGTCCTGATCTTCGTTGACGATGTCGGCTACTGCGATACCGAGATGTACGGTTGCGACGCTGTGCCGACGCCGAACATCAAACAATTGGCCGACGACGGCACCCGGTTCATCGCAGGCTATGTCACCAGCCCGGTTTGTTCGCCATCGCGTGCAAGCCTGATGACGGGTCGTTACCAGCATCGATTCGGCCACGAGTTTCTCCCGGAAGGCGATCCGGAGGGCAGCGCGGGTTTGCCGGTTTCAGAAATTACGCTTGCCAATGCCATGCAGGACGCAGGCTACGTCACCGGCATGGTGGGCAAGTGGCATCTGGGCGCCAGGGAAGAATTCCATCCGATAAAACGGGGTTTTGACGAGTTCTACGGGATGGTTACATGGGGTGCCGATTACGCCGACCCGACCCGAGAGGATGTGCGTGTCTGGACGCATCCATTGGCTAAACCGAGAGACCCCGATGCGGCCTGGACGGGGCGGGGCGCAGATACCGTGATGCGCGGAACCGATCCAATTGAAGAACCGGCCTACCTGACCGATGCATTCAGCCGCGAAGCGGTGGCGTTTATCGATGAGAACAAAGACGAAGCATTCTTTTTGTACGTCCCGTACACCGCCATACACGGGCCGTTGCAGGTGACGCATAAATACTATGATCGCTTTCCCGACATCAAAGATGACAGTAAACGCATCTACGCGGCGATGACCTCGGCTCTCGATGACGGCATCGGCGAAATCATGACGGCACTGGAAGAAAACGGCCTTGAGCAAAACACTCTGGTGTTCTTCCTGAGCGACAATGGCGCAGGCGTTGCCGAATACACCAACAACGCACCGCTTCGGCTTGGCAAACACACGTTGTTTGAAGGTGGTGTGCGTGTGCCGTTTGCGATGAAGTGGCCGGCTCAGATTGCAGCGGGCGAGACGTACGAACAGCCCGTCAGTTCACTCGATATCTTCCCGACCGCGATTGCGGCGGCGGGCGGCGAGCTTCCCGCAGACAGGGCCATGGATGGCGTTGACTTGCTGCCGTTTGTCGAACGGCCTGGTGATGAGCAGCCGCACGAAAACCTGTTCTGGCGCCAGGGGCCGAACTGGGCGGTGCGGCACGGCGACTGGAAACTGATTCAGGCGGCGGACCGCAACTGGCTATACGATCTGTCCGAGGATATCGGTGAGCAAAATAATATTGCTGAGCAGAATCCAGAGGTCGTCAATAGGCTGACGGAGGCATTCGAAGAGTGGAACAGCAACAATATTGATGCGCTCTGGGCACCGTTAGGTGGCAAGAGTCTGCCGTCCTTTTCAGTGGATGGCGTTGCAATCAACTGGGTGCTCTAAACTCGAGTTCGAAAATGGGTGCATTTGCCTGAGCACCTTGGGCGTTTCAGCAATCGGATCGCTATGATTGTTCAGTCGATTTTGGAGAAGAAAATGAAACTTCCATCGCTGAGGTCAGTGGTCATCCTGTTCACCTGTCTGGTTTTGACTTCCGTCGGGGCGGACGAAATTCCAACAGCCGAACCTGAAGATGTTGGTTTGTCGTCCGAACGCCTTGAGCGGTTCTCGGCTGCAATGGAGAAAGGGGTCGAGGCCGGGCACTTACCGGGAGCGGTTGCGGCGGTCGCTCGCAACGGCAAGATCGCGTTTTTCGAATCCTATGGTCTGCGCGACAAAGACGCCGGCGTGCCAATGCAGGACGACACGATCTTCCGCATTGCGTCGATGACCAAGGCCGTTACCGGTGTTGCAGTGATGATTCTGTATGAAGAAGGTCATTTGTCGCTGCACGATCCCATCGAGAAGTTCATTCCTGCATTCAAGAACGCACGTGTAGTGGTGGCAGACGACAAATCGGCCGGCAAAGGTGACGCCAAGGAATACGATGAAGAGTGGCTCAAAGATAATTGGGACAAGCTTTCCGAGGAGGAACAGGAAGCGGTAATTGCGGCTTACTACGACAAGGGCAAAGTGTCGGAAGACGCAGAAACAGAACCGGCCAATCGCTCAATTACCATTCGTGACTTGCTTCGACATACGGCCGGATTGTCGTACAACCCAGGCACTATCTGGGAACCTGGTGATGACCTGGGTACGATGATCGATAACCTGGCCGCGAAACCGCTGAGTACACACCCGGGCACCCGCTTTGAGTACGGCCTGTCTATAGACGTGCTGGCTCGCCTGGTCGAAGTGGTATCCGGGCAGTCCTTCGACGTATTCATCAAGGAACGCATTCTTGATCCGCTCGACATGCAAGACACCGGATTTCATGTACCGATGGACCAGGCTGCGCGTCTGGTGAGCATGCCGAAAGACGAATCGTCCAAGAAGGACGGGAAAACGTACTCGGAGGATTCCTACCTGTCTCCGCCGGTTGTGCTGATGGGCGGTACCGGACTGGTCTCGACGACGATGGACTATCTGCGTTTTTGCCAAATGCTGCTGAACAACGGCGAGTTGGACGGTGCGCGGATCCTTGGCCGCAAATCGGTTGAATTGATGCGTGCGAATCACATGAATGACGTCAAGGAAAAAAGCGTTGGTAAAGGATCGACTGACGAGTACCAGTTTGGCCTGACTTTTGGCGTCAAAGGTAAGCCCGGGGACACGGGTGCGCTGGGGTCGGAGGGAAGTTACTTCTGGGGTGGTGCTTACGGCACAACCTTCTGGATCGACCCGAAAGAAAACCTGGTCGGAGTGTTCATGGTTAATGGATTGGATGATGACAAGTCCTACGGACGCATGCCTTACAGCACGATGCTGGAGCATTTCACCTACCAGGCGATTATCGATTGAACGCAGCCGCGAATGAAAACCACCAGGTTCTGATCGATTCCCTGCCGCAGGGAAAACTGGCGGCGGATAACTATCGCCTCGAGACGGCAGCCATGCCGGTGGCCGGAGAGGACGAGGTGCTGGTGAAGACCCTGGCGTTTTCCATCACGGCGGGCACACGCGCCGGTTTGCAGGGCAGTGCAAGCTACGCGGGCGCGCCGCGTGCCGGCAGAGTGATGAACGGCAGCGGTGTCGGTGAGGTGATCGACAGTAACTGTGCCGACGTCCCTGTCGGCAGTCGGGTCAAGGCGGCAACGGGTTGGCAGCAATACTCTGTTCACAAAGGTAGCGACACCGAGCTCATTCCAGCGTCGCATGACCCGATACTTTATCTCGGGCCACTCGGCGTCAGCGGCCTGACCGCGTACTTCGGACTGCTCGATGTGGGTCAGCCTGCAAAGGGTGACACGGTTCTGGTATCCGCCGCCGCCGGCTCCGTCGGCCACATCGTTGGACAGATCGCGAAAATCAAAGGTGCGCGCGTCGTCGGTGTGTGTGGAAGTGATGCCAAGGGCGAGTTGCTGGTTTCCGACCTCGGTTTTGATACTGCCGTGAATTACAAAGACGACGACTTTCGACGGACGTTGAAGGAAGCGACGCCGGACGGGGTGGACGTGTACTTCGACAATACCGGGGGCATGGTCCTGGGATCTGCCTTGTTCCGCATGAATGTGGGCGGGCGCATTGCCTGTTGCGGTGTAGTTTCGCAATACGACACAGACAAACCAGAGCCCGGGCCCAAAGGGATACCGGGCTTGCTGATCAACAAACGCATCAACATGCGAGGATTCCTGATTTTTGATTATGCTGATCGATATAGCGAGGCTCGAGAGGAGTTGCATGCGTGGCTTGCCAGTGGTGAGCTGAAAAGCCTGACGGACGAAGTTCAGGGGCTCGAAGCCGCACCAGATGCGTTCGTCGACCTGCTCGGCGGTGGCAATGTTGGCACGCGGATTGTGAGACTGGATTGAAAGGATAAGCTGGAGAGTTTCGATGACCAAACTGAAGCAAAATTTCATCGCCGGTGAGTGGTTGGATGGTGCTGGCGTCGAAGACAACATCAACCCATCCGATATCTCAGACGTCATCGGGCAATATGCCCAGGCGGATGCGGCACAGACCGAACAGGCTATTGAAGCCGCGTATCAGGCGGCCCCGGCCTGGGCGAACTCACCGATTCAGCAACGCAGCGATATGCTGGACAAAATCGGCACAGAGATCTTGGCGCGTAAAGAAGAGCTGGGCGAACTCGTGTCGCGGGAAGAGGGCAAGACTCTGCCAGAGGGTATCGGCGAGGCGATGCGAGCTGGCCAGGTCTTCAAGTATTTCGGTGCTGAGGCGTTACGCCTGGGCGGCGAGATCTTTGATTCGGTCCGCCCCGGACTGGATGTGTCAATTACCCGATCTCCGGTGGGTGTCGTCGGTTTAATACTCCCCTGGAATTTCCCCATCGCAATTCCTGCGTGGAAGGTTGCACCTGCACTGGCTTACGGCAACTGCGTGGTATTTAAACCCGCCGCATTGGTTCCCGCTACCGCCCATGCGATGTCTGAAATCATTGTCAACGCCGGAGTTCCGGAGGGTGTATTCAACCTCGTAATGGGCAGCGGCTCTAAGGTTGGTGCGACGATCGTCAATCATCCCAAAGTGAATGCCATCAGCTTTACGGGTTCGGTGAGCACGGGCCGCGGTGTTGCTGCAGGGGCTGTAGCGCGTATGGCCAAGGTGCAGCTCGAGATGGGTGGCAAAAACCCGCTGGTGGTGCTCGATGATGCGGACCTGACCACGGCCGTCGAATGCGCCGTCAATGGCGCGTATTTCTCGACGGGTCAGCGTTGCACGGCCTCGAGTCGCCTGATCGTTACCGAAGGCATTCACGACAAGTTTGTTGCCGCGGTGAAAGAGCGCCTTGAGGGCCTTACCACTGACCACGCGCTCAAGCCGGGCACCGACATTGGTCCCGTGGTAGATCAGAGTCAGTTACAACAGGATCTGGACTACCTGCAAGTGGGTGTTGACGAGGGTGCAACTTTGGTCTGCGGCGGCGAGCAGGTGTCGCGAGATACCGAGGGTTTCTACCTGACGCCGGCACTGTTCACGGATACCCACAACGACATGCGCATTAATCGCGAAGAGATTTTTGGCCCGGTTGCCAGTGTAATTCGCGTCAAGGATTATGAGGACGCACTGGCGACAGCCAACGACACCGACTTCGGCTTGTCGTCCGGAATTATCACCACGTCACTGAAGTACTCCACGCACTTCAAGCGAAATATTCAGTCCGGTGTTGCCGCGGTTAATGTGCCCACGGCAGGCGTCGACTATCACGTGCCATTCGGTGGCACCAAAGGCTCCAGTTACGGTGCCCGTGAACAGGGTAGTTACGCGAAAGAGTTTTACACAACCGTCAAGACGGCTTACACGATGGCCTGACTTTTTGAAACGCCTGCAAAAGGTCAATTACGTACAACGACTCTTCTTTGCCAAACTGCGGACATTCCACAAGGCCCGCCGCCAGGCACCTGTGAACCGCCTCAGCCTGGTAAATAAAGCCTTGCTGATTCGGGTAGGCGTCCGGGATTTTCACGGATTCAGGAATCGGGTATTCGAAGCGTTGGGCTGGCGCCGGTGTGTTGGCATCCATGTAGCGAGATGGCACCTTACGCGGTATGCGTAAAGTCACGGCGGTTGGACTATGTGCCGGTTGTTCCAGAGTGATGCGACCCTTGGTGCCGATAATTTCGGTGACCTCAGGAAACTCGCAAGCGAAAGGCGGAAAGCTTAAGACAGCGCTCCTGTCATCATCGTACTCGAGGATTCCATGGCGGTAGGTGGCGGAGATTGATCTCGGCTTAGTCCGAGTGCCGAATGCCAGAACTGCCGCCTGAATCGTGTAAATAGGATCAAAGTCTGCCTGTACCATCATGACGTCACCGATCACGCCGCTTTCTATGGCAAATCGGGCATGCTCCACGGCGGGGAAGAAGCGGGTCCAGAGGCCGTGTTGCAGCATCACGTTTCTCTTCTTGGCTGCCGCATACATTGCACGCGCATCGTCGCCGTTTGCTGAAAACGGTTTCTCGCACAAGACGTGTTTGCCGGCGTTGATCGCGAGCAACACATGTTCCTTGTGAAATTCCGGAATTGTTCCCACGTAGACGATGTCCACGTCCGCTGATGCGACCATCTGGGCGTAGTCGCCATACGCCGACTCGATGCCATGTTGTCTTGCGAACTCGGCGGCCCGGTCCTTCTCGCGAGCAGCGACTGCAGTTACCTTGGCACCTTCGCAGGCGTGCAGGACATGTACAAACTGCCTGGAAATTTTGCCGGCGCCGATGATGCCCCAGCGGAGTGGAAATGCGACATCTTCGGCTTTCGTCAGCCCAAGGCGGATATCTCTAGGCGTTCCCGTCATCAGTACATCATGAAGCCACCGTCGATCGTGAACTTATCGCCGGTGTGATATTGGCTGGCATCGCTCATCAGATAGACGGCGATCGCTTCGAAGTCGTCCGGCGTGCCGCAGCGACGGGCCGGGATACGTGAAATGAAAGCATTCGCAAATTCTTCGTTCTGCAGGGCCTTTTCGGTCATCGGTGTTTCAATCATGCCGGGCAGTATCGAATTTGCCGTTACCTTGTAGCGGGCAAGTTCAACGGCGAGACTTTGCATGATAGCGATCACCGCAGCTTTGCTGCCGGCATAAGTGGCACCCCTTGGGTAGCCGAGAACAGCGCTGATGGATGAAGTACCAATCAGGCGCCCGCCCGGATCGCCAGCCTCGGCGCGCTCTTTCATGTGATTGGCTGCAGCTCGTAGCGTGTACATCAATCCGTCGAGGTTAACCGACAGCACCCTGCGCCATTCTTCATTGCTCAATTCGTGAAATGCGTTGCGGCCGCTGCCGACGCCTGCGTTGGCAAAGCACGCATCAACGCGACCCAGCACGTCGAGAGTCTCGGCAAAGGCAGCTTTGACTGCGGCTTCATCGGCTACATCGACAGTGATCGCATGTGCTTTGGTCCCCAGTTCTTGCAACTCTGCCAGCGCATTCTTGTTTTCTCCGGATTGCTGCCCCAAACGCACACGTCGCCACCTTGCTTGGCAATGCCTTTGGCGAAGCCAAGGCCGATACCGCCGTTGCCGCCGGTGATCAATGCGGCCTTGCCGCTTAAGTCGAATAGTTTGCTGCTCATGGTTTGTTCTTCCTAGATCGTCATGTGGCTGCCGGCCATTTTTTCGGCGACGTTCCATAGTTCCTCGGCCAGGGCCTTGTCTTCTAAAAAGTGTGGGTGATCTATTACGACAGGATGACAGTCCGCAAAAAATACGCCGGAAACGTCAGTCAGATCCGGGCTGGTTGCAACGTAAACCTGGGTCGCAGCACCTTGTGCGGGCGTCTTCAGTCTGGGTGCGTACTCTTTCACTTGCTCACGCATCGCTGCTGGCGCCGAATGTGTAATGTTGGTGAAAACACTGCCGGGATGAATGGCGTTGGACGTTAGTCCTGTGCCCTTGAGGCGGTGTGACAGCTCAAACGAGAACAAGGCGTTCGCCAACTTGGATTGAGCGTACATTGCACCATTGTCGAACGGACCTTCGCCACGAAGATTGTCGAAATCAATGCCTTTGGCGGACACTTGTTTGAAGGAGTCCTTCTTGTAAGCAGAATCACTGCTGACGTGTACGATTTTGCCTGTGCCTTGTTGCAGCATGCTCGGTAGCAGGTTGTTGACCAGAACGAAGTGGCTCAGGAAGTTCACGAAAAACATTTTTTCGATTCCGGATACCAACTCCAGTTCGCCAAAGGTCATCATGCCTGCGTTACAAATGACGATGTTTGGCGTAAGGCCCATCTCGGCAATGGTCGCGGCACAGCGATTCACGGACTCAAGGTCTGCTAACTCAAGTGCCAGCGGTGTAATTGTGCCGGGCATGCTTGCACAAGCTTCTTCGACTTTTTCGATCGTGCGACCCGTAGCCAGGACATGCGCGCCGCGTAGTGCCAGAACCCGTGCAGACTCGAGGCCCGTCCCTGCCGTACAGCCAGTTACGATTACGACTTGTCCTGAAAGGTCGAGTCCCTGTGTGACTTCTTCAGCCGTGGACTGTTTCGAGAATTTGCTCAAAGGCCTTTAACGTCGGCTGCCCAGACCTCGGGTGATGACAACCAGTTCTTGTCGTCATCCACGCGGCCGTCCCAGCCACCGGCAACGTACAAACGGTCATTAATAATTGCGGAAGCTGGAGACGAGGTGGGCTTCGGTAAGTGGCACGTCACTTCCCATTCACCGCCTTCGCGCAGCGTGACGACGTTCTGGCAAAAGCCTTTCTTGCCGCCTTCAGGTGTACTGTGTCCACCGATCATCCATATGCGATCCTCATACACAAAGGTTGCATGTTCAGAGTGCGAATGGGGAAGAGGCAAGGACGGTCCTTCGCTCCAGCTGTCAGTAACGGGATCGTAAATATCGACCCGGTCCTGATCGATCTGTTGCGAATCGTGGTTGAATTGCCCGCCGATGACGTAGATTTTGCCACCTAATGTTGCGATCGAATGCTGATTCCGTGGCACTGCCAACGGCGCCGCCTTGCTCCAGCCACCAGTGCCGGACGAGCGCCATTCAGCGAGATCAAACACAAAGTGATCCGGCGAATCTGTATCACGGTCGACCATTAATCCGGAAATGTAATGCAGTCGATCGCCAATTCGTTGCAGTGCTCCTGCACCGCGGGGCTCAGGAAGCAGAGGAGCGGCCGAGAAACGGTCCTGCTCAAGATCGTAATGCCACACCTCGGAAATAATGTGGTCCTTGATCTCGCGGTTGGGTTTATCTTTCATGCCGCCGGCGTACCAAAACCCGGTGTCGTCAGCGACAAGATTTACGTGGGATATTGTGCTCGGGCAATCCTGTAGTTGGGTCCACGACCCGTCGGCAGGATCGAATACGTCCTGGCGTCGGCTGGAAATGATGTAATTCGCGTAGCCGCCGAGTACATAAAGCTTGTCATCACGTACAAGGCTGGCTGGCTCCCACTTGCCAACCGGCATGTCCGGCAGTTGCTCCCAGTTCACCTCGTTGACAGGGTCAGTCATTTGCACTCTCCGGGAATTGGCGGTCCATTGCGGCAATCAAATCACTGCAACGTTTTTCCAGCATGGCTCGAGTGTGTGTGCCGTCACAAAAAATATAGAACTCGCCCGTCAGTATCGCTTGCATCACCTGCGCGCCAACGGTTTCCGCCGGTACTGCCATGTCTTCAATCATTACGGCGATGTCTTTGGTCACTTTCTCTTTGACGGCGTCGATAATGGGCGTATCAACAACGTGCGGACAGAGCACTGAAACACCGATGTTGCTGTCGGCAAGGTCGTTTCTCAGGAATTCAGACATGCCTACCAGGGCAAATTTACTGCTGCCGTAGGCCGACTGATGTCCGTGACCCTGGATGCCGCTGAACGAGGCGGTGTTAACGATATGTCCTTCTTCGCCATGTTCAAGCATGCCCGGCAGAAACTGATTGATGCCGTTTAGTGGCCCCCAGAAATTGACATTGAAGACTTTGCCCCATTTTTCTGCCTCGGTCTCCAGGATCTTGCCACCGCCGCCAATGCCCGCGTTATTGCACAGCACGTGCAGGTGACCGAAAGACTTCTCGAGTTTGTCGGCAGCGTTTGCAAGAGACCCTTTGTCGGTTGAGTCGACTTGCAATGCGAGCACGTTGTCCGTGATCGCTTTCAACTGGCCTTCCGCAATCGAAAGTTGTTCCTCTTGAATATCGGTGATGACCACGTTCATGCCGGCATGGGCGAACGTGGTCGCCATACCTAGACCAATCCCGCCTGCGGCGCCGGTAACAAACGCTGTCTTGCCTTTTAGGTCCTGCATCAGAGCTCAACTACTTTATTTCGCTCAATCAGATCAAAGTCGATTTCCGCACCCAGTCCGGGCCCTTCAGGTGCGTGCACCATGCCGTGCTCGTCGACCTCAATGTCTTTGACCAGGCCGTGCTTCTGCACCGAATCGGGCAGCAGCACTTCGAAATACTCGCAGTTCTTAATGGCCATGATGAGATGCAAGTTCGCAACATTGTTAAGCGAGTTGCCACCGTGATGCACTTCGTAGTTCATCTGGAATGTCTCGGCCGTGTGCGCCGTCTTCAGACAGGTTGTCAGGCCACCCTTAATCGCTGGATCGCCGCGCAAGTAGTCGGTCGCTTTCTCCATGATCCAGGGCGCATAGGACTTCAGTCCGGTGCGCGGTAATTCCGTCGCCATTAACGGGATCGCAAGAACCTGCTTTAGCTTTACGTAGCCGTAGATATCATCCCAATGAAGTGGATCTTCGTACCAATAAAAATTCAGAGCCTCGGCGGCGCGGCCAACTCGTAAGGCGGCAGGGTAGTCATAGGACCAGGTTGAATCCAGCATCAGGCGATAGTCATCGCCCACCGCTTTGCGAGTAACTTCGCATACTTTGATATCCAGCTCCGGAATAGCAGGAGGGTGGATCTTGTATGCGCTCCAGCCCATTTCCTTGTAACGCACTGCTTCCTCAGCGTATTCCTCCGGCGTTTCAAAGACGGCAGAACTTGCGTAGGCAGGTACCGATTTTCGGTACGAACCCATCAACTTATGAATTGGCATGCCGGCAGCCTTGCCGGCGAGATCCCATAGTGCTACGTCGACGGCACCGACTACCGGCATCGTATTGCCCATGGCCCAGCTCGACAGCTTTTGCATTATGTACTCACGGTCGAACGGATCCTTGCCTACCAGGAAACGTTTGTATTGGGTTGCGATTTGTTCGGCACCGTTACCAAGCGGGCTCAACGCGTTACCCAGGAATGCATTCCCCTCGATACCCTCATCCGTAATAATTCGTACCAGGCCCATGCGAGTGCTGTGCGAGCCTCTGCTTTTCACGTTTAAGGTGTAGCGGGTCGGAGGAATATCCTTCCACTCCCATACGGTCACCTTGACGTCTGTAATTTTCATCTATCGTTTCCCTTATTCTGTTGCGATGCGTCGTCCCTGGACCGGTGCTTCATACGGATAAAAAACACCTTCCAGCGCGTCCTCATTGACGGTCCCTTCAAAGTCAATCTCGATGTCCCAGCTTCCCTTGTCGATGCTGTAGCTGAATTTGAGCTCTGGATGACAGTAAGAGCTGCTCTGGATCTTGTAGGGTCCGAAATCATCATTGATAAATTCGATCGTGCCAGCGGAAAAATTCACTATCTGTTCACCCCAGCCGGTCTCCAGCTCCCAGATTCCTCCGGGAGTACTGGTCAGCGGAGCCGGCTCCGCTGCTTCGTCCTCTTCCGGCGCTGCGGCGATGGCCTTGGCGACTTCCACGGTGCGCGCAGCGAGATCAGAGATCTTGTTGTCGTTCTCCGTTCGCACGGCGGACAACAGTCGATCATTCAGTACGCCCACCCATTTGTCCGGCAACGCAGTTGCGCCGAATTTTATGCCGAGAACAGAGCCCACGGTCGCGCCAGTGCAATCGGTATCCCATCCCGCTCTCACCGTCGACACGATGCCTTGTTCGAAATCCACGTCGCCAAAGTAGAGCCCCATCACCACCAGCGCCGCATTGTTAATGGTGTGGACTCCATGATAATGGCCGTAACCCTTGAATATCTTCTCGAAGACCGCTTCCCAGTCGTCTTCTTCATGGCACCATGTCAGAGTATCGCGTACAGCTTCTGCCAGGCGGCAGTTCTGTGGTATCTCTCCCAAGCCTGCGGCGATGATGTCCTCAGCGCTCTCGCAAACAAACGCGGCAGCGATCATTGCAGCAACAAACATCTCGCCGTAAATACCATTCTTGTCATGCGAAATTGCGGCATCGCGAAATGCGAGTTCCGCTGCTTTCTCAGGCCACCCCGGTGCCGCATAGCCGAATATATCGGCGCGGATTTGCGCGCCAATCCATTCACGGAACGGATTACGATACTGAGCCGACTCCGGCGGCCAGATGCTTTGCACAAAGTTTCGATAGGCCGAGTTCTCAGCCGTATAGACCAAACCGTACGGCATGTACCCAAGCCAGGTCTGGGCAATCGTACGCGAGCTCATTTTCGCGCCTCTTTGCTCAAGCGCCAGCAGGCCCAGGATCGGGAAATCCAGATCGTCGTCGCGGTCCATGTACTGAATGTTGTCGCGGGTCGACGGTCGATGAATGCCCGGCAAAATTTTCTCCACAAAGGGCAGGTAGTTGTCCAGCGGTAACGCATCGGCATCGTTCAGGAACTTGTCTATTCGTGCTTTGGGCCATCCTTCAACCGGTTTGCCCAGAGCGCAACCCGCGGCGCGGCCCAGCCACGCGCCGTAAATCTGGTCGTAAAGCTTGTCGTCGTTCCACTCCATGTCGAGCTTTCGCGGCGCGTCGGGTCGCTGTGCCCGAATGTCTTCGAGAGTCGATGGTTCGGTGTACGGAAATGCGTTGTCAACGGGCAATGCCATCAGTTCGTCATAGAGCCTGCGGAGCTCATCTTCGTTGATGTCACCGTCGAGCGCAGCAGTGATTCGCTCCGATATTGCTGAAATATCGCAGCCTTCTTCCTGGCGCTGATTCAATTCAGCTTTGATGAGCTTTCTTTCCAATGAGGGCACGGTGAGATTTCCTTTCGAATCAGGGCGATAAGAGGCGAGAGCAGATGCCAGAGTAGGAACGTGCTGTTGAGAGGTCAACCGTTTTACTGATCTACATTCACCCAAAATTGAAGTGCATGCCGGCCGCGATTGCCCATGCTCTGCGCTATCTGCAGGCGCATCGCTGGGATAACGACTCCTGGCCGGAAAGAATCATCGAAAATCCTCAAAATTTTGGGTGAATATCGACGTCCGATCTTTGAAATTTGATCGCTGCAAAGCGACAGTAGGTCAGTCAGAGGGGGACTACCTGTGTTCACAATCGATATGGATGGGATAAGGCCCGTTGGTGAGTTTGGCTCGCAAGCCTGGTGCGAGGCCTGTGCTGCTTACGGGGTGAAAATCCTGGAAGCATCGGACCTTCCCTCCGACCTGTCCTGGGGATTCAGCGAGATCTACACCCGTCCTCCGTCCCGCCTCGTTAGCGATGACTGGCCCCAATCCGGCTACCACTTCGTGGTGAAAGACGGCGTGGTCTCCGGCGAAGGAGACGTCCCGGAGGAATGCCTGGCGATCCCCGGATTTCATGTGAAGTTCCGCTGGGCGTATATTTGCAACCAGTCAGGCAGCAAGTACGGCTATGCCGGGCAGAAGCAACGAGGCGTCGAAGAAGGCGTCCTCCTCCGTGAGATGGCCGAGTACCTGGGAAGCGAACCGGACCTGGGCGGAGTACCAAACCCGGTGTGGCCGAAGCCCATTGTTGCCGCACTTACCGTAGGCGTCGAAGATGGCGCAGGGCTGCACAATATCGCTGCCAGCCTGCAAAATCCGTCACCGGAATTCGCCGATCTCCCGACTACACAATTGGGCGTTCCGATGTTTTCGCAGATGACAGAGGCACAAAAGGCTGACTTCCTGGCCCTGTGCGGAGTCGAAAATGCCTAAGTATCTACAATCGATTTCTTGTAAAATGGGTGAATTCCTATGAGCATGAATTCACGTCGTCATGCAAATTTGCGAGAGACCTCATGAGCACTATTGATCGCAATTTTACGCCAGATAGATTCGCGAAGGTCTTGTGCTCCCGGCAACTAGGGTCCGATCTGGGGCGAGTTGGCTTCAAATTTGTTCGAAACATGCTGGTTGGAATCCAGCGCACACGATCCATAAATCTGACGGATGTCGCAAAAGGACTGGATGAGGACATTCGACTGCACGCGACGCACAAGCGTTTGTCCCGCAACCTCGATAATCCGGTGCTGGCCGAGGGCCTGTCTGATCGATTGCTCAGACTCGGTGCAGAAAGTGTGGGGCCCGACACGCGACTGATTGTGCATGTGTATGAGCTCAACAAGAAATATGCACGCAAGGTGGAGTACCTGGCGGATCCGGGCGTTGAGTCAGGTGCGGGATTCAAGGTCTGTGAAGTTCTGGCCAGCGATCCGGGATCTGACTCTTATACGCCGCTATCGGCGTCAGTCTGGTCAGACAAGGTGCCGGGTTACGTTGATGATACTGCGGAAATCAGGAAAGCGTTGCGCCGTGTCCTGCGAGCAACCAACAATAGGGGCAGGTTTTACTTTGACGATCAGAGCCTGCATGGCGATTCCTTGTTGCCCATCATGAAAGAGCCAGGCTTCAGTTTTATTACGATGATGCGCGGCACGGAAGCTGAAGTGCTTTATCGAAACGAAACCTGCTCAATTCAGTCGCTCATAGAAAGTGTTGAAACGCCTTATGGCCGGACAATGTTCAAGTTGATACCGGAAGGCGCGGCGGGCACTTCCAAAACGACGGACATCGATCTGTTCGTGCACGCGGGAGCGATGGCAGTCAAGTTACCTGAATGTGATCAAAACCTCCGGTTGATCGCACTCAAAACCAACAACCGTTTTGTCGGCGAAGTAGCAACACCGATGCTGACGTCAGAGACGAACCTTCGGTCACGAAAGGCGCTTATGGGCCTCGTTGAATCATTCCTTTCCATTCAGGATGTACTGACGACGCACCGGTCACTGCGAGACAGTTTTGATCCGGCGAGTTTTCGCGTATTGACTTACGATCGACTGCAGTTGCTAATGACTCTGTTGCAAGGTGTTATCCACTACGAAGCAGCGATGGCGGGCAAGGTATCAGTGAGTCATCACCAATTTTTAGACAAGCCACACGACGGCGATTTCAACCGTACGTATTTCCTTCCCGAACAGCAGGAGGCCTAGGCAGGCAATCGTCGATGGCAAGTACGGAAATGCAGGCGTTTCTCGAGGGACTGCAGGATAAGCCCAAAAAGAAAGACTTGGGATCAATCGAGGAGCAACGTGCCGAGACGGACAAATTCATGGCGGACCAACACGTCCCCGACAATGTCCTGATTGACGACTTCACACTGGCTGGCCGACCAGCGCGAAAATATTTCACATCGGGCGTCCGTGAGGATGCCACCTTGTTGTATCTCCACGGCGGCGGCTACAGCGTCGGGTCGCTGGATTCGCACCACTCCTTCATGGCCCATCTCGCTATCGCCTGTGAAACCGCGGTCAATGGTCTGGACTATCGCCTTGCGCCCGAAGAGCCCTATCCTGCTGCTCTTGATGATTCTGTTGCTGCGTACAAAGAGATGCTCGAGTACACCGCAGGCGAGAAGATCATGATTGCTGGCGATTCCGCTGGAGGCGGTCTTGCGCTCGCGTGCATGTTGCGATTGAAAGACGAAGGTCTGCCGATGCCGGGTTGCGCAGCCTTGCTGTCGCCGCATACGGATTCCACAGTGAGTGGCGAGAGTGCAGCAGATGTTCGCGATGAGTTTCTTGAAGGCGTTGCAGACTATGCTGGTGATTATCCGCTGGACACCGTTGGTATTTCGCCATTGTTTGGCGATATGTCCGGGCTGCCGCCTATGCTTATCCAGGTTGCGAGCGATGAGGCTCTGCTGGACGATTCAACGCGTGTTGCGACACGTGCCAGCGACGCCGGGGTTACTGTCGAAATGCAATTGATCGACGATGTGTTTCATGTGTTCCAGATATTCACGCAATTCCCTGAGTCACAGGATGCGCTGTCTGCTATTGGCGCATTCTACAAAAGCCACATCTGATGAGACGCGCATGACTGAATTCGATTTCGATACTTTAAAAAGTGACTACGATCGCGACGGCTTTGTGGTGGTCCCTGGTTACCTGAGCGACCCGGAGGTGAACGAACTGCGAAATCGCGCATTCCCGCTGGCAAGCAGGTTGATAGCGGAGAGCGACCAGGGAGGCCGGTTCCGGAATCTGTTGAAGTCATTGCACCGGCACGACGACTGGTTTAACGAGCAGCTCAACAATGGGAGGCACTTGCCGCTGATTCGGCACTTGCTGGACGGCGACGTCTATGGCGCATCGGCCGCCTGGTTTGATCGTCCGGAAGGAGAATCTCAGGGGGTTGGCCCGCATGTCGATGCGCTGGGTCGCGACAAGTATCCGGATGCCGGCGCGACAATCTGGTTCGCGCTTGATCCGGTCAATGTGGGCAACGGCTGCTTGCATTACCTGCGGGGCTCGCACAAAAACAACTACCCGGACCAGATTTTTATTCCGGAGATCGACACAGATTCTGACGATGCATTCGCCGCTGAACTGGAGCCTGGTGATGCCGTCATTCACCACGCGCTGACTGTGCATTGGTCGGGTGGCAACATGAGCGGCATGCCAAGACGCGCGGTGTCCTATTTCTATTTTAATGCTCGCGCGCAAGGGACGTTGCGACAAAGGAAGAGAGCCTTATCTTGAATACAAGTGAACAACAATTGAGAGAAGACCTGGTCAGTGCCTATTGCCAATTGGTGGATATGGGGCTGATGGATCAGGCCACCGGCAATGTTAGCTGTCGCGTGGATGGCGGCATGCTGATTTCCTGCTCCGGTGCTACGGCGAAGAATCTGACACCCGAGCGTGTTGTAAAGGTCCTGGATGACACTAGTTGGGAGGGCGACGTGAAGCCATCTTCCGAGTGGCGTATGCACCAGGGAATCTATCACGGCAATGAATCGGCGAACGCCGTTGTGCATACCCACTCCGACTACTGCGTAGCGATGGCTTGCAATAACCTGCCGTTGCCCGGGTTTCATTACATGGTCGGCACCTTCGGTGGTTCAGACGTGCCGTGTGTGCCGTATTCGACGTTTGGCACGGAGAAACTGGCCAGCGACGCAGGAGCAGCGTTGAACAAACGGGCGGCCACTTTGTTGGGCAACCACGGCATGATTTGCAGAGGCAGCGATTTTGACGTCGCTATCGGGCATGCCGAGCGTTTGGAAATTCTTTGTAAGCACTATGTGTTGGCGAGGCAACTGGGTGAGCCGGATTTGTTGACTGACGAGCAGTGGGACGAGTTTTTCGGTCGCGCGAAGAAGGTCGCTTACAGCGATTTCATATGATGGGTGGTGAAGCCAACAAACGGAACCGCAAAATTGCCGTCTGGTTGATCGTTGCTCTAGCTGTGGCAGCTTTGATCGGCTGGCCCCGGGAGTCATCCAATAATGGCCCCGAGCCGATGATTGAAATGATCGAACGGGGGCGGATCGAAAATACCGTGACAGCGGCCGGCACTATGCAGCCGGGACTCTGGGTCGATGTCGGGGCACAGGTTTCGGGCCAACTCCAGAACCTGGCAGTGGACGTCGGCGACGTCGTCAAAGAAGGTGATGTTCTGGCGGAGATAGATGCGTCGGTTCAGGTTAATCGTGTCGAAGCCAGTCGCGCGAACCTGCAAGCCCAAAAAGCCCAGCGTTCGGCCCGCGTCGCGGCCGTGGAGCTGGCCCTGCTAAAACTCGAGAGGCAGAAAGAACTGGTGGGTCGGGACCTCACAAGCCAGACGAATCTGGACGACGCGATAAACCAGCTTGCCGCGGCGGAATCGGCACTCGCCGAACTGGATGCCAGGGTATTGTCCGGGACTGCGAGTCTCGCCAGCGACGAAGCCCAGCTCGCATACAGCAGGATTTTCGCCCCGATGGCCGGAACGGTGGTGGCCATAGCGACAATCGAAGGGCAGACACTTAACGCGGTTCAACAAGTCCCGACCATTCTGCGTATTGCCGATTTGAGTACTATGATCGTGAGAGCGGATGTGTCCGAGGCCGACGTTGGCCTGTTGAAGGTGGGCATGTTTGCCTATTTCACGACCTTGGGTGGCGGTGAAAGACGTTGGCACGGAAGTGTAGACCAGATCCTGCCGACGCCGAACGTTGTCAATAACGTTGTGTTTTACCCGGTGCTTTTTAGTGTGCTCAATGAGGACGGAGCTCTGTTACCGGAAATGACGGCACAGGTATTTTTCGTCGTGGAGTCTGCTGACGACGTACTCAAGGTGCCGGTTGGGGCCCTGCGATACAAGGATGGCCGGTCTGACGTGGCTACGGTTCGCGTCGTCAATGAAGAGGGCGAGAACCAGCCGCGCGAAGTCGAACTGGGTATCACCGATCGCGTGTTTCGTGAGGTTCTCAATGGACTGGCTGAGGATGAGAAAGTCATCGCTGGTATCCGGGAACCTCGCCGCGATCCTGAGCAGGATCTTGACTGAGCCGCTCGTTAAGCTAGACGACATTACTCGCACTTACGTTACCGAGGGGGGCGTCGAAGTGCAGGCATTGCGGGGCGTCAGCCTTTCAATTTGCGCCGGGGAATTCGTCGCCATTATCGGCCAATCGGGTTCCGGCAAAACGACGCTCATGAACCTCATCGGCTGTCTCGATCGCCCGACGAGTGGCGAATATAGACTGGCTGGGCGCGAAATCAGCGAGTTCGACGCCAACGGCCTGGCGTGGCTGCGGCGCGAAGTATTCGGCTTCGTGTTTCAGAGCTACAACCTTTTGCCAGTTGCTTCCGCAGCAGAGAATGTTGAGATACCGGCAATATATGCCGGCATGTCAGCTTCCGAGCGTCGTCTGCGGGCTATGGATCTACTCGGTTCACTCGGCATGGAAGATCGAACCGATCACCGACCCAACCAGCTCTCGGGCGGACAGCAGCAACGAGTGTCGATTGCTCGTGCCCTGATGAATGGCGGCCAGATTATTCTTGCGGATGAGCCGACCGGGGCCCTCGACTCGGAAAGCGGCGAAGAGCTGCTCAAGCTCTTTGAGAAGCTGTCGGGCGAAGGTCACACCATTATTGTTATCACCCACGATCCCGCGGTCGCCTGCCGCGCGGACAGACAGATTGAAATCTTTGATGGGCGTATTGTGCGTGACACGGTAACCGACAAAAAATCTTCCTCACCTGAGAGCGGATTGCCGAAACTGGAAAGGACCGTGGGCAGCGCGCGTACCGCTTCTTCGTTTGGCGACATGCTCGAAGCCTTCAAGATGGCGATGCGATCGTTGCGGGCCAATGTTTTTCGTACGTTTCTTACGCTGCTTGGCATCGTGATTGGTGTGATGTCGGTGGTAACGATGATGAGCATCGGGGAAGGAACGAAACAACGGCTTGCTGACGAAATTAATCAACTGGGTGCGAATCGGCTCACGGTCTTCCCGAACATGAAGGAGTATCCGGATGCGCAGTTGCCGTTCGATGATGTGCGAGCGGTTGAAGACAATTTGTCGAATCTCGATTCGGTTCTGCCCGAATTGAGCGGCAACGCAACGATTCGTCATGGCAATGTGGACTACAGCACAAATATTGTCGCCACCGCGGAGAACTACCCGGACATACGCGACTGGGATGTGGCGAGTGGCGTGTTTTTTAATAACCGGGATAGTGAACGATACAACCCGGTTGCCGTCCTCGGAGCGACTAGCCGCGACGAGTTGTTTCCATACGGTGGCGATCCGTTGGGCAAATACGTGCTGATCAATAAGGTCCCGTTCCTGATCATCGGCACAATGACCCGCAGAGGGGCGGGTGGCTTCGGCAGCTATGACGAGGACGACGTCATGTTTGTGCCGCTCAAAACAGGGGCGAATCGACTCTTCGGCCTCACAAACCTGCGCTCCATGGTCGTTACTGTTCTCGACAGTTCCCGAATTCAGGAAACGGAAGAAGATCTGCGAGCACTACTGGCCGAGCGGCACGGCAAGGAAGATTTCCATGTGCTTAATACCGTGCAGATGATGGAGCGCATGGACGAAGCGATGACCATGGCAACACTCGTGCTGGGCGCCATTGGCGCGATCGCACTGTTGGTCGGCGGTATCGGCATTATGAACATCATGCTGGTATCGGTGACTGAGCGGACGCGCGAGATCGGAATTCGTATGGCTACGGGCGCACGGCGCAGTGACATTCTGGTGCAGTTTCTCTCCGAGGCCATTGTAGTGTCACTGATCGGTGGAATTGTTGGGATAGGCGCGGGAATCTCGCTTGGCTTGCTCGTCGCAGCATTCGCACCGGTGGTGCCGGTAGCATTCACCGCTCTGCCGATGATTATCGCATTTAGCTGTGCGGCGGGTACCGGCCTGGTATTTGGATTTGCACCGGCACGAAACGCTTCGCGACTGGATCCGGTCGCGGCGCTGGCCACAGACTAATAGGGGAGTCCTATGAAAAAAGCACTGAAAATAGTCGGCATCGTTGTCGTTGTCGGTATCGTCTTGTACGGCGCCCGGTGGGCCTACTATGTGAATGAATACAAACAGCATAATCCGCGTACCGAGATTGCGGTGAATGGCGTCGAACGCGAGTACTATCTGTTCGTGCCGGCTAACGAGACGGACGGACCGAGCCCTCTGCTCGTAACCTTGCAAGGCGGAGGTGCCGACGCCGGTTGGCGGTTCGCTTCCCAGTATGACTGGGAGGCGCTTGCCGAAGAAGAAGGCATGATAATCGCGCTTCCGTCGGGCAAGCAGGTGGGGGATAACGAAGGTGCCTGGCAACTGAATACGGATTCGGAGTCGATGCAGGATATCGACTACTTCGAAGCCATGATTTCTGAAATTTCCTCGAAACACACAGTGGACGCATCGCGTATCTACGCTGTTGGTTATTCGCTGGGCTCAATGTTCTCCTACGAGCTCGCCTGTCAAATGAGCTCGCGCTTTGCAGCAATCGCGTCTTTCGCCGGCACCATGCCGGTTTCGCCAAAGTCCTGTGATCCGGAAAGAAACATTCCTATCATGCATATTCATGGCGTGAAGGACGGCATTATTGCTTACAGCAATACATGGGACTGGAAATCCTGGGATTCCGTCGGAACGATGCGCGATATTCCAGGCCTGGTGCAATATTGGGCCGACAAGTACAACTGCCAGAACGAGAATGAGGCGAGTAATGAAGCCGTCGCACACTTTGTCTACGACGCATGCGACCAGGATTCGCGAATCGAACATTATCGCATCGAGAGTGGTACTCATAGTTGGCCGGAGGACATCAATGGCGAGCCGACTTTCAGCGTGATGTGGTCTTTCCTGAGCAACTACTCGCTGCCGCAGCGCGAGGAAATGCACCAGTGACGTTGCCCGAGCACGAGTTCATCTTTCTGCGGCATGGCCAAACGGAATACAATCGCGAGCAACGCTTTCAGGGTCACCTCGACATTCCGCTGAATGATTATGGGCACAGCCAGGCCGCATCGGTGGCAGACCTGTTGGCGAATCGACAAATTTCCAGAATCGTCGCCAGTCCGGCGCGACGCGTTCAGCAGACCATTAAGCCGTTACTACAGGCTAGCGAACTTCCGTTGCATACCGAAGACGATTTGATGGAGTTTTTCGTTGGCAGTTTCGAAGGGCGCCTGATCGCTGATATTCGTCAGGAGCACGGTTTGGACGAAGAAGCATCAATTTGGTCGGTGTTGCCTGATGATGCCGAACGCTGGCCGGAATTTGTATCCAGAGCGGTCACGGCCGTCGCACACTGGACTGACAGGCACGCTGGTGAAACGATACTCATTGCATCGCACGGCCTCGTTTTTCGGGCGCTGGCAGAATCGCTCGTTGGCAAGAAGATTTATACGGGAAACGCCGAGCCGCACTGCTTCAGTCCTGTTGAGGACGGCTGGGCCGTCAATCCCTTGACGACCTAGTCAGCATTCTACTTGGCTTGATTAATGACCCGGACCTGGGTGAATTCATGCAAGCCTTCAAGCGAGAACTCCACACCGATGCCAGATTGCTTGGCGCCACCAAAAGGGACGTTGGGGCCGAAGTCCAGATGCTTGTTGATCCAGGTCGTACCGATCTCCATCTGCAGTGCGATTTCCTTCGCCTGGTCGAGATCCTTGGACCAGACAGAGCCACCGAGTCCGTAGTCCGACGCGTTGGCGCGTTCAATCACATCGTCAACGTCACTGAACTTGATGACCGGCATGATGGGGCCGAATTGTTCCACGTCGACAATCTCGTCTCCGTCCTGTACGTCGCGAACAATTGTCGGCTGCACGAAATATCCTTTCTCGTCTGGGACATCGCCGCCAGCGACAACGGTTCCGGCCTGTTTTGCGTTCTCCAGAAATCCACGAACTTTGTCGAACTGCATCTTGTTGTTCAGCGGGCCGATCTGCGTGCCTTCGTCCAGGCCATCACCGACCACGGCCGAATCGGCTAATTTTGCCAGTGCGGTGCACATCTCATCATAGATGCTCTCATGCACATAAGTGCGTTTCAGACCGATGCACACCTGGCCACAATTCATAAAGGCTGCGCCGAACAATTGTGCTGCTGTTTCTTCGACGTCGACGTCCGGCAGAACGATGGCTGGGTCATTGCCGCCAAGTTCCAACGTAATGCGCTTCAGTGTGCCCGACGCGCTTTCCATCACTTTCTTACCTGTAGCTGTGGAGCCTGTAAACGAAACTTTGGCCACGTCGGGGTGGGCCGTCAGCACGCCGCCAAGGTCGTTTTCGTCGTTTACAGTATTGACCAGACCTGGGGGAAGGGCAGCAGCGCATATTTCTGCGAAGATTGCAGACGTGATGGGTGTGGTCGGTGCCGGTTTAAGGACGCAGGCATTGCCGGCCAAAAGGGCAATCGCCACTTTGTGTGCGCCAATGAGCAACGGGAAATTCCACGGTACGATACAGGCCACAACGCCTAGCGGTTTGCGATGAACTTCCACCCGTTTTTCCGCATCGTCCTGCACCACCTCAACGGGTAAATCGAAGGTTACGAAATGGTCGAGGAAAATCTGCGTATAGGTCACTTCACCGATCGATTCAGCAAGCGGCTTGCCTTGTTCCATGGTCTGGACTCTGGCAATTTCATCCGCCCGATCTTTGATCCCTTTGGAGATGGCTCTTAGCGCGTCGCGGCGCACATCGATAGAGGTTTTCGCCCACTCTTTTTGCGCGGCTTTGGCCGATGCAATCGCCTGCTCAAGCTGCTCCGCGCTCGAGCGTGCCACGGTAGCAAAGACCTCCTCGGTCGCAGGATTAATTACACTAATTTCGGAAGTACCGTCCACGCCTTTACCGTCGATCCAGATCTTGTAGTCAGACATTAATTCACTCCCAATTTCGTGATTTTCGCCAAGGGTTGTCGGGCAACTCTGCGGAACTGTATGCCCATCATCGTGATGTTCGGGCCGCGAATCGTCAAATGCCCAAGAATGGATGTCACCCAATTCTGAGGATCGCAAGACGAACCGACTCAGTCCGTCATGGACCGACTTGCTGCTGCGATCGCTTGGAAAGATGCTCAGTCGAGGGAGCAGGCGATTCTTGTCGCGGTAAACAATGAAATCAATTGGGAGGACTTGCGGGTGTGGCTCAAGAATGAAGGAGAGCCCGATGTAGAATTCGAGCGATTTCGTGCTGCGGTCAGAGCGCTAGGTAGCGCCTAGCAAAGGTCTGCGTACCGATGCGCGGATTTGCGCAAATCAAAGCGATTGGCTGGAAATCGTAGTACGAATTCTGGGGGCGATTCGGCGACTTCGAAATACAGAAAGTGCTGCCCGACACGGTCCGGCGAAAGCCGGAGTTTCTTGGGGCAGTTTTGGGGGCAACTGGTCTGGTTTTAACGAGAAAAGTTACTAATAATCAAATAGATACATGTCGAATTCGATAGTACCCATCACCACCAACAAACAAGAAAACGCCCCTCGTGGGGCGTCAGACTGCTGACAAAGCCCCGGCGATTTAGCCGGGGCTTTTGTATAATTGGGCATGCTAAAAGAACCCGCTGCGCATCAGCATGCGCTAGAGATGGTGACCCTGGAGTCATTGGTTCCTGAGGATCACTTGTTGCGTCAGATCGACGCGTCCATAGAGTTTGAGTTTATCCGCGACAAGGTCAGGCAGCTGTACTGCATTGACAACGGTCGGCCGGCGACCGATCCGGTGGTGCTGTTCAAGTTGTTGTTCATTGGTTATTTGTACGGCATTCGCAGCGAACGGCAGCTGGTCAAAGAAGTGCAGGTGAACGTGGCGTATCGCTGGTTTTTGGGATTCAGTTTGACCGACAAGATTCCGGATGCCAGCACCATCAGCCAGAACCGGCGGCGACGCTTTGTTGGCACGCCGATCTACCAGGAGATCTTCGATGCGATCGTCGAGCAGGCGCAGTCTGCCGGCCTGGTGAGTGGCCGGGTGTTGTACACCGACAGCACGCACCTGAAGGCCTCGGCGAACAAGCACAGATTCGACGTGCAAGAGGTGGCGGTCAAGCCGCAGGCGTATCTCGAGGCACTCGATGAGGCCATCGACGAAGATCGTGAGGCACACGGCAAGGAGCCACTGAAGGCCTCGGCCAACAAGCCAAAGACGAAGCAGAGCAAGATCAGTCGCACCGACAAGGACAGCGGCTACATGGTCAGAGAAGGCAAGCCGAAGGGCTTTTTCTATCTGGATCACCGCACCGTGGATGGCCGGCACGGCATTATCACGGACTCTCATGCGACACCGGCCTCGGTGCACGACAGCCGGCCGTACCTTGCGCGTTTGGACCGCCAGCGCGAGCGCTTTGGCTTTGAGCTTGAGGCGGTGGGACTGGATGCCGGCTACATGTCCGCGGCGATCTGCAAGGGGCTCGAAGAGCGAGAGCTGTATGGCGTGATCGGCTACCGGCGGCCGAACCACAAGAAGGGCTACTTCTATAAGCGCGAGTATGTCTACGATGCCGAGGCCGATGTGTACATCTGCCCGGGTGAGCAACGCATCACCTACAACACCACCAACCGAATCGGCTATCGGGAGTACAAGTCAGACCCTAAAGTCTGCAAGCGCTGTCCACTGTTGATGCAGTGCACGCGCAGCGCCAGTCACACCAAGGTGCTGACACGGCACGTGTGGCAGGACAGCAAAGAGCGTATCGATGCACACCGCAAGACCGATATTGGGCAGAAGCTCTATGCGCGTCGCAAGGAAACAGTGGAGCGCAGCTTCGCCGATGCCAAGCAGTTGCATGGGCACCGCTATGCCCGGCTGCGCGGGCTCGACAAAGTCAAAGAGCAGTGCTTACTGGCGGCGGCCTGCCAGAACATGAAGAAGATCGCCCGGGTGAAGGTCCGTAAGGCCTTTTTGTCGCTTATCGCCGGACTATCACGACTAATACGCCGCATCAGGTCGTCGCAGATCGATTCAACAAAACCGCCGGAGTTATATCGGCAAATCGCCGTTCCGGCGTGAGCAAACCCTGAATACGACAAACCCCATCAAAATGACGGGGTTTGTCAGC
>Ga0255052_10000041_pt1 | contig 81321 bp, 72 predicted proteins | sample JV7_2_21_MG_FD_188632 | JGI IMG/M metagenome (GOLD analysis project Ga0255052, IMG submission 188632) | Seawater microbial communities from Jervis Inlet, British Columbia, Canada - JV7_2_21 | ecosystem: Environmental > Aquatic > Marine > Inlet | place: Canada: British Columbia | collected...
TCTGCTTCATCATTCCGCCCGTTGTATTCGTGCATCAAGCCTAGTGAGGCATAAGCTTCGCCCAGGTCATTATCGATAACCAATGCATTTTTCAGGGCATCTTCAATGATAGGGAGCAGGTCTTCGGCACGAGCGTCGCGCCAGCCTAATGATATCGAGAGGCTATCCGCCACACCCACCCATGCCAGAGCAAACATAGGGTCGATCTCGGTGGCTTTGCTAAATTCCTCAGTGGCCCGTTGCAGTTTGGCCGTGTTTCGGGTTGCCATCAATTGCCGGCCCCGCATATAGGCTTCATAGGCCTGCAGATTGTCGGTTGGTCTTGCGTCAATGCTTAGTTGCTCATCTGTGGAAAGCTCGGCCTGCAAGGCATCGGCAATTATTCTTGTTATTTCACTTTGTACGGCGAACAGATTTTCCGCCGTCAACTCACGATCATAAATTTCTGCCCAAAGGTGATCATCGGTTACAGCATCAATCAACTGCACGTTGATGCGAACGTGGTTTCCGGAGCGCTGGATGCCCCCTTCGAGAATGTGAGCGACCTCCAGCTCTTGTGCAATCTGCGGAATCTTTTTGATGGTGCCCCTGTATTCCATCACCGAGGTGCGCGAGATCACCTTCATCGAGCCAATCTTGGCGATGGTGGTCAGGAGATCATCATGGATGCCATCGGTGAAGAACTGGTCTTCCTCGCGGTTGCTGCGGTTTTCAAAGGGCAGTACAGCAATGGATCTGTCGCCGTATGATTTGGTTAGAGCGGCAGTAAGGCCTTCCTGACGTGCGATTTCGATATTTGATTGATCTCTGGCAGGATCTAACACGAACTTGTCGAAAGCGAAGTACCCCAGAGCCAACGCCAACACAACCAGGATGATGCGATCCAGTTTCCTGCCGGTGGTTTGGGTTATCGACTTTTCGGAGTCAACATCCGCATCCTTCTTCAAACCTTCCGGGGTAAATTCAAATACCCAGGAAAGAATCAGAACCGGTATGAATCCCACGCCAAGAATTGCAACAACGATCCGGATTGCAGCGTCAGACAGGCCATAGACGGGGAACAGGGTTTCCACCACCTGAATCACCAGCCACGCGGCGACGATGTACGCGGCCCCTACGCGAAAGACGTTTCGGCGCTTGAGTTCATTGAATAGGGACAAGGTCTGGCTTCAGAGTGGCCGCTGCTATTTCTTGAGAGTAATGGTTGGACGGAACAATGCCAACAATATGCACTGCATTGGTGATCTATTTGGTTCGCTTTTGGCCGTTAGCGGACCTTGAAATCAGGCTATTTCCAGCAATCTGAACGTCCGCTTTTGGCCGAAAGCAGACGCTCGATTTTGCCGATTTAGAGCCGTTTGAACGTCCGCTTTAGATTAAAGCGGACATCAGGCGACCAACGGAAATGGCTCTGCGTATAAATCCAAAATTCCTGCAAACGCGCCCCCGCTACCAAAACAAAAGATGGGCCCCCCTGTGGGGCCCATTTTTGTTTTTGCTATTGAGGCAGGGTTGGGTTCTGCGAAGCAGGTCAACAAAACGCGTAAGCGTTTTGGACGCACGAAGTGCGCCCCGAAGGGGTGAGGATCGACCTTAGGGAGATCCGAATCAATCCTGCCCCCGCTACCAATCAAAGAAAACCCGGCCACGTGCCGGGTTTTTTTATGCCTGAGCTTCTCACACTCAATACGCGCTTCGCCAAAAGCTTGATATACATCAGGATTGCTGATGTTGTAGCCTGTCCGCAATTGCAGTCCCGAATATAGGGTTTGTTGATGAAAAGAATATTTTTCCGATGCTGTGGATTACAGATGGCATTAGTGCTGGCCGCCTGTGGTTCCTCAGACCCTGGTGCTGTATCCGGGCGGGCTCAGGAAGAAGCCTCTGTCGCTAATGCGACCTGCAGCATTGACTCCTTACGCGAACTACCTGATGTCAGAATCGCCTCGGCAACCCAGGAAGCCGCGCCTGTGCCTCATTGTAAGGTGGCGGGCGTCATCGGCACCGAGACAAATTTCGAACTGCTGCTGCCCGATGACTGGAACGGCAAGTTCGTGATGGGTGGCGGCGGCGGTTTCGTGGGTTCTGTCGTTAACGGCGCGCAAGATTTCTGGGGAGCTCTGCAGATGGGCTATGCCACGGTCGGAACCGATACCGGGCATCAGGCGCATTCACTCACCGCTGATTGGGCGTTGAACAACCTCGAGCGACTCGTGAATTTCGGCCACGTGGCGGTGCACCGTACAGCCGTCACCGCAAAGGCGCTGACCGAGGACTACTACGATCAGGATATTGCGCGTAGCTACTTTGCAGGTTGTTCGCGTGGGGGTGGTCAGGCGCTTATGGAGGCGCAGCGTTACCCCGAGGACTTCGAGGGCATTGTTGCGGCCGCTCCTGCCTACAACTGGACTCACGAATTGGGCGCTCGTTGGCTGCGCAATGCGCAACGCATGTATCCCGATCCGACTCGAATCGAGGAACCGGTCATCGGTTCAGAGGCACTAAAATTGATCGGCGACGCTGTGATGGCGCAATGCGATGATCTTGACGGGCTTAGCGATGGTGTTCTGAATGATCCGCGGCAATGCAACTTCGACGTCGCGAGCCTCGCCTGTGAGGACACGACGTCGAATATGTGCCTCTCGCCCGAGCAGGTCGAAGTGGCAGAGGCGATCTATGGTGATTTCGAGATTGATGGCCAGGTCATTCCGGGCACACCGATCGGCGCGGAATTACCCGGCTGGCCTGTGGGCTGGGAATTGTGGTTCACGGGAGGATACGAACCCGGCGAGGACCTTGACTACCACGAAGGCGCTGATAGCGATGAATTTTCAGCCCCAGCCATTCCCAACGGTGCATGGGGTTTTTCGACCGGAATATTTCGCTTCTTTCTCTACAACGATCCGGATTGGAATTATGCGGGCTACGACTTTGCGGACTTCTCCGAGAGGGCGGCCCGTGTCGCGCCTACCCTGAATGCCGATAACCCCGACTTGTCAGCCTTCCGCGCTCTTGGCGGCAAACTGATCATCGACAATAGCTGGATGGACGGGAGTATGTCGGCCTACGGAACCATTAAGTATTACGAGAGTGTTCTCGACTTCGATCCAACCGCGCACGAGGATGTAAGGCTTTTTGTCCGGCCCGGCGTCACGCATTGTGGCATCGGTCCTGGACCGGACGGCACCAATTATCTCACCGCGATCGACGAATGGGTGGAAAGCGGCGTGGCACCCGATCAACTACCTGCGCTGTATCGTGATTTCCAGGGGCAACCCACAGGTGGGGGACGGATACTGTGTGCCCATCCCAACATCGTAACCTATGACGGAAGCGGTGACCCGCGTGACGCGGCGAGCTTTTCCTGCCACCTTCCGTAACAAAAGCGATCGGTCGGCACGCGATTATCGTACCCTGTCCGGGTCGAACCTCAGGCTATAATGAAAACCAAAATGGATAAACGAGTAATGTTAAATAAATCAGTTAGTTCCAGAATATTATTAATGTTCTATCTCACATCGGGTTTAGCATTTGCTCAGGGCGGGCAGTCCACCGGAAGCGACTTTGCGATAAGCAGAGACAACGTGCCGCAGAAAGAACCGGTTTACTCGCCTTACGTCGGCCAGAGTCATCCTGATCGCGTCTACTGGGGTGATTCGCATTTGCACACATCGTACTCATGGGATGCTGGGCTCGTTGGCAATACCCTTGGCCCCGACGAAGCGTATCGTTTCGCCAAGGGACAGCAGGTAATGGCCAGTTCGGGCCAACCCGTTAAGTTGGTGCGGCCTCTCGACTGGCTCGTCGTTGCCGATCATGCTGAAAGTCTCGGGGTTGCGGTGTTGATCGAGCGGTCTGATCCTGCAATCCTCGCCAGCGATGTCGGTCGTCAGACGCACGACCTGTACAAGAAAGGTGACATCTATGGCGCGTTCGAGACCTGGGGATTCAACGTCATTGTCAAGGGTAACAACCCACTGACGGACGACAATCTCACGCGCTCCGTTTGGGAGGAGATTATCGATCATGCTGAAGCGCATAATCAGCCGGGAGCTTTTACCGCGTTCATAGGCTACGAGTGGTCCGCAGCTCCGGCCGGAAATAATCTGCATCGCGTAGTAGTCATGCGTGATGGTGGCGACAAGGCAAAGCAGGTGCTTCCATACGGCTCCTACGATTCGGATGATCCCGAGGACTTGTGGCGCTGGATGGCAGGCTATCAGGATAAGACCGGCGGACGCGTCTTCGCGATCCCACACAACGGTAATCTGTCCAATGGCGTGATGTTTGCGACGGAGACGCTTTCAGGTCGTCGTATTAATCGTGACTATGCCGAGCAGCGATCCATCTGGGAGCCGTTGTATGAAGTCACGCAAATGAAAGGTGACGGAGAGGCACATCCTTCGCTATCACCAAGCGACGAATTTGCCGACTACGAGAACTGGGATCGTGGCAATTGGAATGGCGAGGCGAAAAAGCCGGAAATGCTGCCGCACGAGTACATGCGTAGTGCGTTGAAGATCGGTCTGCAGCAGGAAGAGCGACTCGGCGTCAATCCGTTTAAGTTCGGGCTGTTGGGCGCGACTGATGCCCACACATCGCTCGCGGCGACGCGCGAAGAAAACTACTTCGGAAAAGTTTCGGTGATGGAGCCGGGGCCGGACCGCTTTGAGGCGCAGATCGTACCGGACCCGGAAGGGACCGGCACCGGCACCTACGAGTTCGAAACGATCGCGTCTGGCCTGCAGGGTGTGTGGTCGCAGGAGAATACGCGGCAGTCGTTGTGGGACGCGATGATGCGCAAGGAAACCTACGCGACCACGGGCACACGTATTACTGTGCGCATATTTGCTGGCTGGGACTACGACGAGAAGGATGTATTGCGCCCGGATTTCGCGAAGACAGGCTACCTGGGTGGTGTGCCGATGGGAGGCGACCTCACAGCGCCGCCCGCAGGCAAAGCAACCCGATTGATGATTCGCGCGCTTCGCGATCCTGATGGTGCCAACCTCGACCGGGTACAGATCATCAAGGGCTGGTTGGACAGTGGCGGCGACCTGCAGGAGAAAATATACGACGTCGCCTGTTCCGACGATCGGCCCGTTGGCCCGAATAACCGTTGTGACGGATTAGTCGGCAGCACCGTTAACGTAGCTGCGGCGAGTTACACGAATGATATTGGCGATGCGTTATTGATGGCGTATTGGGAAGACCCGGACTTCAATCCTGAAGAGCGGGCATTCTACTATGTTCGTGTACTGGAGATCCCGACACCACGATGGACCACTTACGATGCTGCGTTCTACGGCGTAGATCTGCCGAATGGCGTTCCCGCCGTGCAGCAGGAGCGGGCGTACACCTCGCCGATCTGGTACACGCCTTAGCTAGCTATTTCAGCCGAATACGGGCACGCACTGTCGGAACAGCACAAATCACGCCCCCGCTACCACTCAAGTAAGGCCGGCCCTCAAAAGAGGGTCGGCTTTCTTATTTGTGTTTTAGGGCTAGTTGGTTTCCTACCACCGGCAGGCTACTCTTGATGACTTCCGGGGATACCACGTAGTTAGCCTGTGTCGATACTCAATGAACTCAAACGTCGAAACGTCATTCGCGTTGGCAGCCATACATCGATTCGCTGGAGTCGCCGCTGTAAATAAAAGGCAACAGTTTATCCCTGCTAAACGAGTGGTTGAGATCGCCAATGAACCGGCCCTCGATAGAGGGTCGGGGTTCTTTGGAGCACTTAACGAAGCGGGTAGTGGCCACATTCCTCCACCGCATCGACCATAGCCAGGACGTTTTCAGGCGGAACATCATCCATCACGGTGTGTACGGCGCTGATCATGCAACCACCTCCAGCGCCCAGGATCTCCATCACACGTCGTACTTCTTCACGCACATCTTCTACAGTGCCAAATGGTAGGATTCGATGCGTATCAATGCCTCCACAAAATATGATGTTCTTTCCAAATCGTTTCTTGAGTGAGGGGAGGTCAGACATACACCGCCCGGAAGTTTGAATGGGATTCAAAATGTCCACACCGATCTCAATAAAGTCCTCGATCAATGGAGCAATATCACCACAAGAGTGAAAAAGCACCTTGGCCTTAGTCCGGGCTTTGATAAAACTAATAAAATCGGCGTGAATTGGCTTGAGTATCTCGCGATACATCTTCGGTGAAATGATGAGGCTATTCTGTGTTCCTAAATCATCGCCGATTTTTATGATGTCGACGTTGTCTCCTAGCTCTTTCAGGAATCGCTCCATCAACTGCTTACAGTACACCGCGATTCTTTCCATCAGGGTACGAGCAAAATCGGGGCTCCTGGCCATATTCATCAGGAATGCCTCCATTCCCTGCATGGCAATAGCTCGCTCAAAAGGAAACAGGAGCCACGGTGTTGCCAGGATTGCATACTGGTTCTCGTCAGCCAGACGGCTGGCGCATTCACGCACATGGGCAATGCGGCTTGGATCACTCATGTCGGGCCAGCCCGGATAAGATTCGAGTTCTTCGACTGTTCGAGCTTCCGCTAGAGGATGAATGCTGGGAAACCAGTCTCCCGGCGTGATTTCTGTCTGCCCGCTGCCCCAGGAGTCTAAACAATTGGTGTGCGGGGCTCGCTCACGGTTCCACTTTCGTATCGTCTCGGGTTCCAGGTCCAGAACACCGCGAGCATCACTGTGCAGCCGGTGCATCGTATCTTCATCTATCTCCGCCGTTCCCAGTTCAGGCCAATCGTAGATGTAGTTGTCTGGAGCTTGCACTCCAATCATCTCCTTGAGTGCCCTGTAAGGATTCATCTTGATGCCCGTGGCATTGCTGACCCCGATGATGAGCGGAACACGATCGGGTTGTTCGTGACTGATGGCGGTCAGCACACGCTCACGGGAAGTCATTGGCATCCTTCACCTCCTCGAAAGTGACGCGCAACAGCGAGATTCGTGCGCGAAAGGGATCAGAAGTAGAGATTCCGGCGTAGTTTACTCGGCGACGTGGGCCTCGCCTAGCTGGTCTTTGGTTGTATGCTATTGATGGAAGTCTCTGGTGAGACACAATAGCATTGCATCATCACAGCTGGACGGAGAGGGACCTGACCAGGAAGCGGACGAGACGTCGGATCGGAGCTAGGCAGGCGCGACGCGCGCAAAGAAATGAGCGTGCCACCGGCTCTGTCGGCGCGTTACTTCAGGGTGGCACGTACAAGCCCCTCACCGATCGAGATGTCAAACGCGTGCACCAAACGGCCCTCGATGTTCTGGAAAAAGTGGGTATGGGTAATCCTCCGCCCATCTTGCGCGAACGTGCACTGGCGAGGGGGTGCTGGGTTGATGATCATGACAGGCTCTGCTTCCCAAGAGCGTTGGTAGAGGATGTTATCGCCGCCATGCCCAGGGAAATCGTGATGCATGGGTACAGCCCTGACTACGATTTGGAAAGCGCCGCGGGGCGGGTTCTTTTCGCTCCCGGAGGGGATGCGGTGACAACCCTGGATGTGGACGGACGCTCCTATCGCTCTTCCACGCTCGTCGATGTATACGACTTCGCCCGGCTAATCGACTGGCTGGAGCATGTTCATCAATTCACTCCGGTGGTAATTGCCACCGATATACCGGACCTTCGCGTCGCCAATCTCAACATGGCCTACGCTGCTATCTCCGGCACTTCCAAGCACGTCTGTCTGTCGCCAAATTCCGTCGCCGATGTCGACGACATCATTGAACTGATGAATATGATCGCGGGTGGCGAGAAGAAGCGACGGGACCGACCGTTCTGTTCTGCCGGCGCCTGCTGCGTGGTCTCCCCCCTTACCTACGGGGATAGAAGTAGTGAGGTCTGTCTCGCCGCCACTCGGATCGGTGGACCGGTGTGGGCCGTAATGACGCCTCAGGCCGGTGCCACGGCGCCGGCAGCTCTCGCTGGAACACTGGTCCAGGCAACGGCAGAGTCCCTCGCGGCACTCCTGCTGGTGCAACTGGTGGTGCCGGGCCATCCCATGCATTTTGGGCCCTGGTGTTCCGTGTCTGATCTGCGCACCGGCGCCTTCTCTGGCGGTAGTGGGGAGCAGGCCCTTCTAGGGGCAGCAGCCGCCCAGATCGGTACCTACTACGACCTTCCCACCTCGGTGGGCGCCGGCATGTCGGACTCGAAGTGGCCCGATGCCCAGGCGGGCTTCGAGAAGGGAGTCACCGTCACGACAGCCGCCCTGGCTGGTGGCGACGTTTCGGAAGTTGCGGGCATGATGGCAAGTCTCATGGGATGCTCGTTCGAGGCCATGGTGATCGACAATGACATGCTAGGCAATATTGCCCGGGTGCTCCGCGGGATCGAAGTCACTGACGAGACTCTCTCGTTCGAGGTCATCCGCGATGTCGTTCGCGATCCGGGTCACTTTCTCGGCCACTCGCAGACCTTGGCGCTCATGGAAAGCGAATACCTCTATCCCGGCATCTCCGATCGCCGGTCTCAGGGCGAGTGGGAGGAGTCCGGACAGCCCGACATCGTAGATGCGGCCAAGGTGCGGGTCCGGGAAATCCTCTCAATCCATTATCCTGACCACATAGACCCGGCAACGGACCGCAAAATCCGCGAGCGGTTCGACATCCGGCTGCCCGAAGATGCCATGCGGCCCGGAAACGGTCGCTGGTGAATCAATCGCCATTGGTGAATCCTGCGCCGCCTGCAAGATCACTGGGGTATCCAGGTATGGCCTCGTGAACGGGTTTATGTCGGGACACGTTCTTGGTACTAAGAAATTGGCTATTGCAGGCGAACGCGTGTCAGGACCGTAGGAACAGTGCATATCACGCCCCCGCTACCAAGATTTGGCTATTCATATGCAGCCGACCAGAAAGCCTCGTATCGACGAGGCTTCTTGCATTTGTCAGCGGGGTGCTAAAGTCTATAGCGCCCCAGCATTTGTGAAGGGACCAATGATGAATCGCTCTGTTGTTAGCCTGTTAATGGCAATGCTGATCACGGCTGTGGTGCCCGCGCTCGCCGAGCAAAATAGTACTGCGCAGTGGGACCACTATGGCGGTGGCCAGCATGGTATGCAGTACTCAAGTTTGTCCCAAATTTCGCGCGACAACGTTGATGCGCTCGAGGAAGCTTGGCGCTACCGGACGGGCGAACTCGGGGACGGCCACCGAGAACCTTTTGCGTTTCAGGCCAACCCGATACTGGCTGAAGGCCGGCTTTACCTGCCAACCGGTAGTGCCATAGTCATCGCGCTGGATCCTGCAACGGGCGAGGAGATTTGGCGCCATGATCCCGAAATCGACCGCAGCAAACCGCACGCCGAAATCGCCAACCGCGGTGTGACGTCCTGGCTGGATCCTGAAGCGAATTCTGATTCCCCCTGCCGTCACCGCATCTTTGTGGGCACTTTGGACGCTCGGCTGATTGCGCTCGACGGCGCAACGGGCGAACCGTGCGAAGGATTCGGCGATGGCGGCGAAATCTGGCTGAACAAGGACGTGCGTGCGGAGGAGGGGCCCTGGGTCAATTACACCGTCACGTCACCGCCGGTCATTGTCGATGAGGTCGTGGTCGTTGGCTCGGCCATCGGTGATAATCGGGCGGTCGAGTCGGAACTCGGCATCGTACGTGGCATCGATGCACGCACCGGAGAGGAGCGTTGGCGGTGGGACCCTATTCCAAGAAATGCGGACGATCCAGCGTTTGCCACGTGGCAAAGCGAAGAAGCTGCCCGCAATGGTTCGGCTAATGCCTGGGCGCCTCTTGCTGCCGATACCGAGCTGGGGCTGGTGTACGTTCCGACAGGGTCCGCGAGCCCGGATTTCTATGGCGGTGAGCGCGAAGGAAATAACCTATATTCGGACTCGATTGTCGCCCTAAGAGCTGCGAGCGGCGAGATCGCCTGGTATCAGCAACTGATTCACCATGACGTCTGGGATTACGATCTGGCCGCGCAGCCAACGCTCGTCGAGCTCGAACACGATGGTGAGATAATTCCAGCGGTTCTGCAGGGTACGAAGACCGGCCTGATTTTCAGCTTCAATCGAGCAACCGGTGAACCCATTTTCGAAATTGAAGAAAGAGCGGTGCCTCAGGGTGGCGTTGCAGGAGAGCATTTGTCGCCCACCCAGCCTTTTCCTGTTGCGCCACCATCGGTGGCACGACACGACGCTGTTACGAAGGATGATGCGTGGGGAATGATGTATTTCGATACCCGTTCGTGCCGCAAGAAAATTGCTGGTCTGAGGTCCGACGGAATATTCACACCGCCCAGTCTCGAAGGAACCGCACAGCTACCCGGCTATGCCGGCGGTATCAACTGGGGAGGATTGGCCTTCGAGCCCGACGAGCAGATTGTAGTCGTATTTTCAATGGATCTTCCTACTGAGGTGGCACTGATTGCGCGGGAGGATTTGGGGCACGCCTATGAGTCCGGTGAATTCGAGAATTATGATTTCGCGCTTATGTCCGGCACGCCCTACGGTATGCGTCGTGCAGTGCTCGGTTCGCCGCTCGACGTTCCATGCACTACACCACCGTGGGGTGTGCTCACAGCAATCGACATGCGCAAGGGAACCATCAGCTGGCAGAGATCCGTTGGCTCCATTCAGGATGTGGCACCGGCGATCGTGCCGAACCTTGAACTCGGAATGGCCGGCCTGGGCGGGCCAATAGTGACGGCCGGTGGCGTGATATTTATGGCCGCCGTGATGGACGACTACTTGCGAGCGTTCGATTTGAAAGATGGGAGAACCCTTTGGGAAGGACGCCTGCCAGCAGGTGGGCAGGCGACGCCGATGACCTACTTTCTTGAACAGACCGGCAAACAGTATGTCGTCATTGCCGCAGGCGGACATGCACGAATAGGAACAACAGCAGGCGACTATGTCATCGCGTACGCGCTGCCCGATTGATGGCCGACATGACTGAGCCCCGCAGGGGCGAGGGCAATCCCGCCCCCGCTACCAGGAAATCGAAAGCCCGGCCATGTGCCGGGTTTTTCTTGTCCGCCATCCGCCCATTTAACGTCCGCTTTACCGCCGAAACCGGACATTGGGCTAAACTTGGTCTGAAGGGCCGCTTATGACCCAAAGCGGTCGTTAAGTACATCCCAGAATTGACCGACTTTCCCCAAGTCGCATAATTACCTCGATAAAGGCAACCCTGGCTAAAGTCAGGGACGCAAAGCCACGGGTCCTCGCTTCCTCAGGATTGTCTAACAAGAAAGGGGAAAACAATGGGCAATATCAACATCACACGCATGCTTCTGGGCGGGTTGCTCGCAGGTTTGGTGATTTGCTTGGGCGAGTACATTTTGAGCTGGCTCATTCTCGGGGGGCAGTGGGCCGAAGTCTTGGCAGAAGCTGGTATGGGAGAACTTGGCGGTGGACAAATAGCCTCGTTCGCCATCATTGCTCTTCTGTATGGGATCGCGTTAATTTGGATCTATGCTGCCATAAGGCCACGCTTCGGACCGGGACCGAAGACGGCGATTGTTGCTGGGCTCACCATGTGGGTCGTAGCTTATTTTCTCGTCAGCGCTTATGTGATCGTCATCGGTGTGTACCCGGCGGGCCTTTTGATTGCCGCTACCGTTTGGGGGCTGTTTGAGCTGCCAATTGCTGCGGTTGCAGGGGCCTGGTTGTATCAAGAAAGTGACGCTGCGTGAAGGGCCGCTTTTGCCCCATAGCGGTCAGTCGATCGGACGCGAGTAATTTTCAGAAATTAGTCAAGAATGACAATAGTGGAGTGCTAGGTCATGAACTCAATCCATATTCTGGCAACTTTTTTCGGCTGGTGTGCGGTTATCAACATTGGAATCATGCTGATTTTTGTGTTGATCATGAGTGTCCTTAACAAGGACGGATTTATCATCGAGCTCAGTATGAAAATTTTCGGTAATACGAAGGAAGATACATTGGCGACGATGTATCGAGTTTTTCACCAATTTCGACTTCTAATTATCGTACTAAACGTCGTCCCCTATATTGCTCTGAAAATCATGGCCTAATCCATCCTCCGTCAAAATCTACGAATGGCTGGTTATGGCCGAAAGCAGCCGGTCACCGGATGATAGACTCAGCGGCTGGTGATGACCCAAAGCGGACATCCAGCAAACTCACAAATCTTGTTGCGCAGCGGTAGAAATCTGGTAATGCAATGAAGCCGTACTCAAAGATATTGCAGGCGATTTCAGTAGTTGCTGTCGTATCCGCTGTCGCCATTTCCGCCATGGCACAAGAAGAAGCTGCAGACCGATTAATTGGCACGTGGAAAATCATACAAACTGTGATTTCCGATCCGTCGGGCGAGCGAGTCGATGATAATCCGCCGCCGGGGATGTACATGTTCACTGGCCGCTATATGTCGAACCTGATTGTGCCAGAGTGGGAGCCAAGGCCAGCGATAACCAGTGATTCATCGGATGAAGACATATTGGGAGCGTATGGAAACTTTATTGCTGATGGTGGCGAGTATTGGATTGAAGGCGATGTCATCCAGACACACAATTTGGTCGCAAAGGTTCCGAACGCAATGCGATCAGATCGAAAGCGAGGTGAAGGGATTCGCTACAGATTTCACTTTGACGAAGACGACCTCGTGATTACGATGACGAACCAGGGATGGGCACGGTCTGGGTCAATTACATATCGCCTAAGGCGTATGGATTGAGCGGCTGCTTTTGGCCGAAAGCAGACAGTCGCTACCCAGAAAATTGATGCCGGTGAGCGTCCGCTGTACCCCCGAAAGCGGCCATTGGGCTGATAGACTCGTGAAGGGCCGCTTGTGACCCAATGCGGACCTTCATTACTTGGACTATCCTTTAGAAGAAACTGTCAGATTCAAACGTTAGGTACCACTACTTTCCGTTCGGTTTCCAGTGGAATTTCTGGCAACGAGCCTTCAACGATCAACCGAATCCGGCGGCGCGAATGACGGTCGGGGTTGAGTACATAACTGAGATGGAAACCTGGCTCAGATTCATATATCTATGTGCGTTGGCGCTCGTAGTCGGCTGCGCGCCAAGGCCACCGCTCGAGCAGCTCGAAGACGAAGCAATGATCACTGGCGAGTGGACGGCTGTGGAAAGGCGCGAGGAACTGATAAAGAAGCGCCTGGAGTCAACAGCTCCAGGTTGCCCGCGGGGTGAAGTCAAGAAGTGTATTGAGGAGCAGTCCGGCATCCAGTGTTATTGCTTACGGTTAGCCGAAGAGCGCAACTAGATTGCCAAAGAATACAATGGACGGAGCAGCCTCTCGAGCACTCAACTGGCAATGGTGCCAAATGCGGCCGCTTATGGACGTTAGCGGACCTTCGATTTCGTGGTTTTCGGCTAATCTGAACGACCGCTTTGGGGAAAAGCGGACATTAGGCAACCAAGGGAAACGGTTCTGCGTATAAATCCAGATTTTCTATAATCCTGCCGGCGCTACCAATAAAATACGCCGGGCCCCAACGGGGTCCGGCTTTTTGTTTTCTAGGGCAGGGTTCGAAGTTGCGGGGAAGCGGGTTCACTCGCAGCCGCCTCTGAGATGTTCTCGACGAACGGCGAGAATTTTCCGGACTTGTCTGTCATACAGTCATGTCAGACTCGGGCAAGCTTGCGAATATTTCCGGACGCAGCAACGACGCCATCGGCGAAGTAGGCCTCGTGGTTCTTCTCGATATCCGAGAGTTTGTAGACGTAATTGACCATCATGCCGAACGAGCGGTGGTTGGCAGCATCGGACGCATCAGCCCCGAAGTTGGTACGGTCGAGGTATGCGCCGTTACTCAGATGGAATCGAGCGACAGGGTCCAACGGCAGGCCGTCGCGCTTCTCGTTGACGAGATAGTGCGCGCATAGTCGTTGGCAGGCGTCGCGCGTCTTATCATCGGGCACTCGATTTTCGTCGAAAAGTACGCTGGCCGTCTCCAGGTCGTTGCGCAGGAGGTCGCCAGCTACGCCATCGTCGATCGCCTGCTGCATCCAACGTCGGAAACCTGGAATTGGTGACAGCGTTTCGAAGCGCTTGATGTTCTCGAGGTCGAGCCTGAGGTTCTCCGTAACCTGTTTGATCAGGAAGTTACCGAATGAAATCCCCTGTAGACCTCGGTGGCAGTTGCTAATCGAATAGAACGTGGCTGTATCAGCGACGGATGAATCAATTAATTCACGTCCACTGTCGAGCAACGGTTGGATAGCGGTCGCACCGCCCTTACCAAGCGCGATTTCGATGAAGATGACCGGATCGTCCGGCATCGCCGGATGGAAGAATGCGAACAAGCGGCGATCCTGTCGTAGCCTCCCACGCAGGTCGTCCCAGCCGTTAATCTCGTGCACGGCTTCGTACTCAATGATTTTCTCAAGCACTCTCGCCGAGGAATCCCAATTGACGCGTTCCAGCAACAGGAAGCCGCGATTGAACCAGGCGATCAACAGTTCATTGATATCTGAGTCGATGGGCGAAAATTCAGGACGCTCGTGCAGCCTGTCCAACAGGTCGCTGCGCATCCGCACCAATGCACTGGTGCCGCCGGGTGCCTGATTCAGTCTCCGGAACAGCTTGTGACGTGGCGACTCGATGGCCTTGCATAATTTGTTGAGTCGCTCCATTTCGGGCTGCTGTCGGTAGTTTTCGGCAGCCTGGATCACTTTGTCCGGGTTCGTCGAGAAATCGCGTAGCAGCAGCTCGAAGAAATTGCAGCGGCCCTCTTCCGGCAGGTCCTGGTAAGCCCCGAGAATCTCGCTGGCCAGCGCGAGGCCTGATGCCTCACCACGGTGATCGATCAGTTCACGACACTGCTCGGCTATTGCATCCGGCTGGCCGCTCGCAATTCCACCATTGCCGCGCCGGCGATTCAGGATCACGCGGCCCGCATCCATTACAGAATCCAGGATTCTGGACAGCGTACGGGCCGGCCCGGGCACCGGGTGCGTACCGGTCTCTTCGAGTTTCAAATGTGTGCCTGTCATTCGCCGGAGTATGCACTAGCTTCCTTACAGGTGCGCGACTAGTTCGTCTCATTTACGACAAAAAAAGGCCGGACGTGCCGGGCCCTTTTGTAGTCCGATCCGGGAGGACGACCTTGCGAGTGCAGTCACTTCAAACGGACTCGACTGATGACTGTCGGAACAGTGCGAATCACGCCCCCGCTACCACTCAGTTCGACACTTGCTCCGACGGCCTTCTTCAAGAGGGCCGAGGGACGGGTGTCTTAGGCGCGATTTTGAGCATCATCCTTGCAAGACCAACCTCCGCGCCATAAGCTGAGTAGCGAGGTAACTTAGACGTTAGGCGAATCGTTATGGCGCTCTTAAGATTATTGTTTATCGCAACAATTGGGCCGCTGGTCGGAGCCAATGCCCTCGCCGAACCAGAGAGTGACAACGCGCAAGTCGTGTTTAATTTCTATTTCTACTTGGAACAACTGGGAGAACCGGATCTCCGAGACTCATGTTCGAATGAACACCAGACTATCCGACTGATTGCCAATGCCTCCTCGAGGAGCGCATGGTCCGTTCGCGTCGAGCGCACTACAAGTTTGGTGTCGGTACATTTTTCACAAGGTAGTACATTGAGCACGCCAACAATCTCGAGCCAGGCCGTTAGCGATTCAGTTTGGACCGACCTTAAACGGATTATTGACGCTGAAAACATTCAAGGAATCCCTATGAATACAGATACGTGGATTCCGGACGACACCATTGCATCAATCGAAACATGTCTCGACGAGCGATACGATGTGATCCAGCGGCAGTTCTGGCACCCGGAAACAAAAAAACTGGTCTCAGCTCTTCAATCGCTACGACCCAGCGAATAGGAGTCAACTAACAATTCGCCTCAGCAGCATGCCTGGCTCCCGCCACGCTCAAGGGATGCTCACCGAACTCTACATTGATGCCCTGCTGGTTAACCATGACCTGGCAGCTTAGGTAGGCGGTCAGGCATAGAAGCCAAGTTAACGCACGGGCAAGGGAGTTTGGTAGGGGTTGATGGAGATCGTCGCTTGTAGCGGAGAAGCGCATGCTCTGACGATGAATTGAACGTCCGCTTTACCGCCGAAACCGAACATTCGGCTATATTTATCCAAAAGGTCCGCTTATGACCCAAAGCGGACATAGCCCACTTGGACTGCATGCCTGCTGATTGATCGGCTTATTACTGTCCGGCGTACGGGTTTCTACCTATGGATCGATCCTGAAGTTAGTTTTTAGTTGCCTATACTTAGACAACAAGCGCGATGTTATAGCGCAATCAGTATGGTGAACAATGAAGAAGGGATCTGCAGTTTTCTGCGCAGCTTTGGCAAGCGCATGTCTGTGGTCAGTAGCGATCGGCGAGGTCGCCTTGGCCGACGATGCGGCTATCGTGGATCCCGAAGTAGCTGATCCCGAATATCCGCCGAGGATGGTTCCGGTCACATCGTTTGAGGTACAGGGAGATCGGGCAAACGGATATTGGCTTTATCCGAACGGGCCCGGCCCATTTCCAACGGTCATCTTTCTGCACGGGTTCCCAGGCTATGAGCAAAATCGAGACACAGCTCAGGCACTAAGGCGTGCCGGATTCGTAACCTTCTTTTTTCATTATCGGGGATCATGGGGTAGCGGCGGAAACTTCAGTTTAGCAGGGGCCAGACAGGACGTGGATGCAGCAATCGAATACGTTACGAGCCTTTGCGGTGGTAAATGTAAGGACGCGCCGTTAGACAGCGACAGGATTGCCCTGTTTGGCCACAGCATGGGCGGCTGGTTGGGGCTCATGGCCGCAGCGGATCGTGACGATTTGAGTTGTGTTATGGCACTCGATTTCTGGGATGTCGGCCAGTCGGCGGTGTTACTTAAAGAATCATTGGCAGAGACCGGCAAACATCACCCGTTGTGGCTAGCGGAGGAAAACCTACTTAGCTCAAAGGGGGCGCCACTCCGAACGGCTGCATCCGGCGTGTTACTCGATGAAATTGTGGCTATGAGTGATGATGCATATCCTGTCAATCGAGCTGGCAACATCGCCAAGGCGCCAGTGTTTCTGATAAGTACAAATGACGCAAGTCACGTGGACCTTTTGGCAGCGTTAAAAGAATTCGATGCGCCTGTTCGTGCCGAAGCGTGGGATACAAATCACAGCTTCGACAATAAGCGTGTCGCACTATCTTCTGCGGCGATTGATTGGTTCACCAATAGCTGCGGATTTGATCGCTAGTCAAATTTAATGAACAAGAAGGCCCCGTAACGGGGCGTCGTGGATTTTAGCGCGCCCGGTGAGATGGGCGTTTGCTTCGTGAGACGTCGGCCTCGGATCGAGCTCACGACCGCCTGGTTCGTAGGGCTAGTTCGCGCCGAAAATCGCTGTTAACGAACTTCTTCAATGTCCGCTTCTGGCCGAAAGCGGCCGTTCGATTTCGCTTATCTTTGCCTGATCGAATGACCGCTTTTGGTGAAAGCGGACATTCCAACCTGGGTCGTCCGAAACCTTCCTCCAAAGCGCCCGCTATGCGCTCCAAAGCAGACATTCAGCTAATATAGGCTTGAAGGGCCGCTTATGACCCAAAGTGGACCCTACAGATGCTAGGTTTTTGTGACCACCGGATGAAGATCCCGCCTAGCACGAAGAAGTACGCGGGAAGCGGACCGGAGAAACATAATAAGTAGACCAAGGGCTATCAGAATATCCGGCCACCCTGAATCGAATACCCAAACAAAAAGTGCAGCAGCAATCACCGCGAAACCCTCAATAACATCATTTCGTGAACACTCCCACACGGAAGACATATTCACATCACTGTGTCTGTATCGATGAAGCAGCGCCAAGCACCCTGCGTTCGCTGCTAGATTGATAGTTGCGGCAATACTCATCGTCTCGAAGATCGGCGTTTCCATATGAAATAGACGCCATCCAATTTGAATCGCTACCGCAACTGCAGCGCCCATAATCAGGAAGCCTTTAAATAGGGCCACCTTCGCCTTTACTTTATTGGCCGAACCTACCACTGCAAAGCTCAGGGCGTATGTCAGAGCATCGCCAAGGTTGTCTAAGGCTCCCGAGAGCAGGGATGATGATCCACTGAATGTTGCCGCAACGATCATCATGAAGAAAGTAGTCGCATTAATAACCAGGACCGAAGCCAATATACGTCGTTGCCCCACCTGCAACGCTGATGTATCAAGTGCGCTCTGGCAGCAAGGTTTATTCATTGATTTATTATCACACCGTCTGCATTCAATTGTCCGCTTGTGGCCGAAAGCCGCCGTTCAAATTCCCTGATATTTGCCTGATCGAATGTCCGCTATACGCTCCCAAGCAGACATTCAGCTAAACTGGCTCTGAAGGGCCGCTAATGACCCGAAGCGGGCGTCTGCGGCCCTGGTGGCGTATGGTGATATTAGTATCGACAAAAATAATATGGGGGAAGTCATCATGAGAGCACTCCTGAGAGCGACCAACTTTTGGTGTTGCATGCTGGTTGGCGTAGTCGCGCAAGCTCAGGACACTGTAAATGCCGTTGAAGTCTTTGAAAGATTCGGCGTCGATGTCGATTCGACTGACATCAGGACCGAGACGGTCGCTCCGGGACTTCACGTACTATTCGGAGCAGGTGGAAACGTCGCAGCATCGATTGGTGATCAGGGCGTCCTCATCGTTGACGATCAGTTTCCAGCGATGGTTCCAAGGATCAGGGCAGCCATTCGAGAGCTTAGTGGCGGTGATATCGACTTCGTGATCAACACTCACTGGCATTTCGATCACGCAGATGGGAACCCGCTTTTAGGCAAGGGCGGGAGCTGGATCGTTTCTCAAGTCAACTCACGGCGAATGATGACTGACAGCCAATTGATAAACTTGGTTGACGTCATAGTCGAACAGCCGCCGTATCCCCCTGAAGGACTTCCCGTAATCACGTATGAGGATCGCATGCAATTCCACTTCAATGGCGAGCAGATTGATCTTCTGCACTTTGGACCGGCGCACACAAGGGGGGACGCGGCGGTCGTGTTTCGTGGACACAATGTCGTTCACATGGGGGATGTTTTCTTCAATAACGGGTATCCCTTTATCGATGCTGATAACGGTGGCGATCTAGACGGACTGATTCTGTTTTGCGAAGCAGTCTTAAATGAAATTGGGGAAGACACCGTCGTCATTCCTGGCCACGGGCCAATGGCGAAGCACGCAGATCTAAAAGAGTATGTGTCAATGCTAAGAACAATTCGGGAGCGGATCGCTGCGCTGATTGCTGAGGGAGCTACCCTGGATGAGGTAATTGCCGCAAAGCCCACCGCTGAGTGGGACGAAGTTAACGGTAATCCAATTCCCCTGCTAGACCGTGCCTTCGCCAGTTTAACGCGATAGCATACTGCATAGCAGATTGAGGTTTCAGCAGTAGATCGACAGCCGCCCGAATGTCTGCTCTTGGCCGTAAGCGGACCCTCAAAAAGTCGAATTTCCAGTGGTTTGAACGTCCGTTATTGGGTAAAGCGGACAATCGCTAGATGACCTCTCACCGGCGCCCGTTCAAAAACGAGCATCTGGGGATACGTGTGCTATCTTGGTTTCGACGTTACCGGGTCGGTCGAATTGAAATGACGGACAATCTAAACCCGCAGTGGGAACGGCACTTCGAAGGCATCGCTGATGAACTTCTACACTTGGCTATTGCCTGCGACGTGCGTTTGCGCGAGCCCGGCGTCATCGAACGGATTCTGCGGAATGATGCATCGGTATGCAGACGAAAGAATGAGCACGGTTTCCACAAAATGCGAAACCTGCTAACTGCCTACTACAATTCGCTCGGCAAAGCTGTCGACCGCATCGGACCGGAGGAGACAAAGAAAATCATAGAGGTCATCACTGAGCGAAAGAAGAAGCTTAGGGACTCTGGTGGCAGATAAGCTACTGTAGCCAGAAGCGAATTGCGTTTAGTTGTACAAGCGCGTCCCCGTTACCAATCGAAGAATGGCCTCCCTCGTGGGGGCCATTTTTGTTTCTCACCCCGTCATCGCGAGGAGCAAAGCGACGAAGCAATTTCAGAGATCGCCGCGTCGGCCTGCGGCCTCCTCGCGATGACGAAGACTGATAGAGCCAGAAAGCTACCAACATCGGCCTGAAGGTCCTTGTGCGCTGGTCATTGCTCGACCAAAGCGTGGCATCTGGCCCGCCCTGATGCCAGTCACAGAACTGGCCATTCGGACGGTGCGATTTCCGACGGGGTCAGTAACATCGACACTGTCGGTGGTGGCTCCATGTGCGGACTTTGGCTTCAAGATTCCGAAGAGCAGGTTCAATGAATATACGAAGACGCCACAAGCTGGAATACCTGGCTGCATGGCTGTTGATCTTGGCGTTCTCCGCCTGGACCATCAACTTGTTGTTCAAAGTCCAGAACGATTGGGCGCAATCGAACGAAATCACGCGCTTCGACCAGGATGTGCACGGCCTGTTGGATCCCTGGCGCAATCTGAACCGGCCCGGTAACGACGTACTGGAAAACTACGAGGTCGACACCCAGAACAAGGCCCTGGAGCGCTACATTGCGGAGTACTCGGAAGCCCGCGCCCGTCTGGAGGCGCATCGAGCCACGCATGTGCAGATGGCCGATTTCTTTGCCGGCATGGACGAGGCCGCGACCACGGCCGGTGCCCTGGCCAGCCGCGTACTGCGATTGGCCGCTGAGAGAGAAACCCTGCGCCTGTCAGAGGCTGCGCCCGATTCGATTCGGCTGGTGGAGACCGAGGCCACCACCACGATGGCGCGCATGGATCAGGCGTTTCAGGGTGGGCTGGATCTGATCGTGAAAATGGACGAGAGCCTCGACCGGCGCTTGCTCGATCTGGATGCCTCGCGACGCGCCAGCATTGGCAGCCTGTATCTTATTGTGCTGGTGGCTCTAATGAGTTCAGCTCTGAGCCTGGTGCTGCTGCGTCGAACCGCGACACAGGGGGAAGCGCTACGTTCCGGTGCGGAGCGAATCAACGCCATCGTCAACAATGTCGTCGACGGCATCATCACGGTGGACGACGGCGGCAACGTCAAGTCGATTAATCGCACCGCCGAGCAGATGTTCGGGTACAACGCTGCCCAGATTGTCGGTCGATCTTTCACCGAGCTTGTTGCTCCGGATCGCCACGCGCAATACAACGAGGAGCGCTTCCGGTTGGAATCGGCCGACCCCGGTCGGGAGGAATCGGAATACCTCGGCCGACGGCTGGACGGATCGGAATTCTCCATGGAACTCGCCGCGACCCGGATCAAGGTGGAAGGGCGGCCGCTGTTGGTCTACATCGTTCGAGACATCAGTGAGCGCAAACGCGCCGAGGAGAGGCTGCAGCTGGCTGCCAGTGTATTCGAGAACACGACCGAAGGTATTCTGATTACGGACCCTGATGGCATCATTCAGTCGTCTAATCCTGCCGTTACCGCGATGACGGGCTTCACCGCCGACGAGGTGGTTGGCGAGAACCCGAGAATTTTTCAATCTGGTACGCAGTCGGCGGATTTCTACGAGGCCATGTGGCGATCCATTATCGACACCGGACACTGGCAGGGGGAAATTCAAAATCGCAGAAAGAACGGAGAAATATACCCGCAGTGGTTGAACATCAACGCTATCAAGGACACACAAGGCCAGGTCACTAACTATGTCGGAGTGACGTTCGACATTAGCGAGCTCAAGGCCTCCGAAAGGATCAAGGACGAATTCATCGCCACCGTTAGTCACGAACTGAGAACTCCACTGACGTCCATTCACGGCTCGCTCGGCCTGCTTGGTGGCGGCGTGACGGGCGAGCTGTCGGATGATTCCGCGCGACTGGTCAGAATCGCTCAGGAAAATTGTGAGCGCCTGGTCCGCTTGATCGACGACATCCTCAGCATCGCCAAAATAGAGTCTGAGAAGATGCAATTTCGCCTGCAGCCTGTGGCCATCGATGACTTGATCGGCCGAGCCATCGAGGCGAATCAGGACTTCGCCAAACAGTACGGAGTGCGCCTGCTGGCGCGACCAGGCATGCGTGAAGCGCGGGTGCTGGCCGATATGGATCGATTGATGCAAGTCCTGACCAACCTGCTGTCCAATGCAGTCAAGCATTCGCCGAGGGACGACGTCGTCCTGATTAGCGTGCAACAGCAGGAGAGTTACTGGCGGATCAGCGTCGTCGACCACGGGCCGGGCATTCCCGAGTCGTTTCAAAAGAATATATTCAGCAAATTTGCACAGGCAAGTGGATCTGACCGCCGCAAGGGCGGAGGCACCGGCCTCGGGCTAAGTATCTGCAAGGCGATTATCGACCGGCTGGGAGGTCGCATCGGTTTCGCGTCAGAAAGGGGCGTTCGAACCAGTTTCTATTTCGAGTTACCGGTAATGCGGCGGCAGAGTGTCGAGAACGTAGTGGCCGCGCAGTCGGTGGACCCGCAAGAGCCCGCGACCTGGACGGAATGATAGGCCAATGTCAGAACCGACTCTAAGCAGAATACTCTACGTAGAGGATGACGACGACATTCGGGAAATTGTCAAGATGTCGCTGGAAATGCTCGGCCGGTTTCAGGTCGCAGCTTGCGACTCCTGCGCCGCTGCCCTGAGTCTGGTCGACGAATTCAGCCCGGAGTTGCTACTGCTGGACGTCATGATGCCGGAGGTCGACGGTCCAGCAACATTGCGGGCGCTGCGAGAGCGGGTGAGCGCCGAAAGTGCGCCAGCGATTTTCATTACCGCGAGAGTGGAGGCCAGCGATATGCAGCGATACAGAAAAATGGGAGTGCTGGACGTTATCGTCAAACCTTTCGATACTGTGAGATTGCCGGGCCAGATCGAGCAAATCTGGCGGCACCACCGGAGTAGTCTGAATGACAACGGCGGATGAAGAGTATTCGCGGGAATTCGCACGATTGTCGGCCACGTTCGCCGCCCAACTACCGCGACAGGTCCAGGTCTTGAGCGATGACCTGGACGCCTGGTTGTTGGCGCCAGGCGATATGGCACGGCTTGACACGCTAAGCCATAAGGTGCATCAACTGAAAGGTGCCGGCGGCACGTTCGGCTGCAGCGGCGTCAGCGATGCGGCGAGAGCGGTGGAGCAATACCTGGCCGAGTTGCGAGGCGATGTGAGCAACGCATCGGCTTCGGCCATGGACCAGATCGAAGCGGCGATGGAGACGCTCCGAGGCGAGGCGAACCGGATTTCCGCGGAATCTGCACAGGGTGGTCAACGGAGGTTGCAGACTTGAAGGTTTTGCTGATCGAAGATGACGAGCAGATCCTGGAACTGCTCAAGGCGTATTTCGAGACCAAGGGCCATTTAGTAACCGCAGCCGGCGATGGTGTCGATGGGCTGACGCAGTTCAACGCCGAGAAACCGGAACTGGTTCTGCTCGACATTGGGCTGCCCAGGCTCGATGGATGGGAGGTACTGGGGGCAATTCGTGCAGCAAACGCGGTGCCGGTGGTTCTGCTGACGGCGCTCGACGACACCGAAAGTGTGGTCAAGGGCCTGGCCATGGGTGCGGACGACTATCTGATCAAGCCATTCGACATCCGTGAGCTCGACGCCCGGATACAAGCCATCATGCGCCGCCTTGAGAAGAACGCCGATCCGTCCAGCATCCAGGTCGGCAGAATCCGGATCGACGACCGAAGCAAGTCGGTGACCGTTGGCAAAACGATACTGGCACTTTCACCAAAGGAATACAGCCTGCTGCAGCTACTGGCCAGTGAACCCGGCCGTGTGTTCTCGAGCGAGGAAATCATCGCCCACCTTTGGCCGGACAACAGCCGTGCTGCAGCCACCGACGTCAAGCAGTACATTCACCTGGTACGCAGCAAACTCGAGAAAAAGGCCCGGATCAGTGATCCCATCGAGAACATCAAGGGCTTCGGATATCGACTGATCGGTTGACGGCTCGTTCCATTTCGCGGTTTTAACCTCTTTTTGACCTTGTGATGATGCGCCTTCTATGGGCACGCCCGCGTCCGTATCGGACACTACACACGACATAAAGGACTCGACACCTGCGGTCTATGCGTATCCCGTAACTGCAACGGCAGCAGGCAGTTCGCCGGGACCGGACATATTTGCCTGGAAAACCGAGGAAACAGATATGAGGATGAATTTGATCAGAAAAACCGCCGTTGCTATTGCTAATTTTGCGACCCTCGCGTTACTGGTGTTAATGACGGTCGGCAGCAGCTCGGCGTTTGCCCAGGTTATTGACCCTAGCCTGGAAGTATTCCGGATCCGCTGTCAAATTGATGCGGATGTCGATCCGACAACGGGTCTTACAGAGCCTAAAGTGCAAATCCAGGGCAAAGCACGCGCAGAACTGCTGGATGGATTAGTGGTTCGCATCATGGTTGAAAATATTTCAAGCGCGATCCCGCCATTACCATCCACCGTCAATACTGTATTTGACCTTGGTTCTGCTACGGCTGACTGGGATACATTCCCGGACCCAGGTGATCTCGAACCTGTAACGTTTATCCCTGGCGATTTTGTTCTTGCTGATGAATCTATAAGAATTACAGCCGAAGTTTCGACTGGCCAGACTGTCGCTGATACTGCGCAATGTGTCGATAAGACAGGTGGCCAATTCAGTCAAGATACTAAAGGCGTTTGTACGTTGAAGAAATTCCTCCGGGGTAAATGCAAGCCCGGCGATATATTGCCCGATGGAACAATTCAGCCATAGCGTATGCTCGTACGTCTTCCACCAGGACTTACTTCAGGAGAATTGGCGTTGGCACCGTAGGAACAGTGCAAATCCTGCCCCCGCTACCAGGAAACCGAAAACCCGGCCACGTGCCGGGTTTTTTTGTGCCCACAATTCGGTCACTTGATGTCCCCTTTGCGCCCGAAAGCGGACATTCAGCTAATATTGGTGCAAAGGTCTGCTAATGACCCAAAGCGGACATTCGTTTCCGTGAGGCTTAGACCGGCCCTAACGCCAGCTACGTACATCCCAGAATTGACGGCTTTTCTTGCCCTGCCACAATTTCCCAGTCGAAAAAGGCAAAGCTGACCAATGTCAGCAACGCAAAGCCACGGGCCCTCGCTTCCTCCGAGAAGGCATAACTGACTCCCCGAAGGACCCCAAGATCGCCGGGCTGCCGAAGTTTGTCCCTGGCACGGCTGACAGGTAGCTGTCAGTCAAAGCGGGACATGCACTCGTGGGGAGACAGAAATGCAAGATTGCAGTCTGAGAGTGATACTGTTTGCACTCTTAATCACAGCGGCTCACCTGCTGACAATTCAGGGCGCCATTGCTGATGATCGCGCCTATGAATATGCGGAGGACTTGAGTGCCGCCGACATACTGCCCGGGGATCTTCTGAAGGGTAAGCATCATACGGTTGAAGATCGAGTGAGAAACGATGGTTATCTTAACTACTACACAATCAAGTCTGACTACGGGGAATTCGAAGCCGTCAGTACCGCAATGCTGCGGGTCCGTGTTGGTGAGATTGAGGCCCTAGCCGAGCTTGATGAGCTGTCGCAAACCGAAGTTTTCATCAAAGCGGCGGCGGATGCAGGGGTCGGTCAGCTCAGATCGCTCAAACAGTTCGCTACACACCCTGTAGACACCATAGTCGGAATTCCAAGCGGCATCGGTCGTATGTTCAGACGCTATTCCCGTCAGGCGGGCGAAGGGGTTGACGCGACGAAGGAATTTCTTGCCGGTGACGATGAAGAATCTGGTGAGACAGACGGTGAGCGCGAGGAGGACCCAAACGCAGCGGTCCGCCTCACCGAGAGTTACTTTGGTGTCTCCAAGGCTGAAAGAGCGTGGTCTCAAAAGCTCGGCACCGACCCCTATTCCACGAATGAAACTCTAAGAGCTGCAATCAAGGAACTTGCCTGGGCAGAACGTCTTGGCAGGTTCGGCATGGGCTTTGCGGGGGTTCCGAAAATACCAGGTGCAGACATCATCGGAGAGGTGAACGACGCTGTCTGGACTACGGATCCGTACGAGCTGCAGGATCTTAATCGTTCGCACCTCGTTGCAACCGATGCAGACGAAGAGTTGATTGAGAAGTACCTGGACAACACACGATTTAGCCCAAGTCAGCAGACGCTTCTCACCGCAGCAATCGCGGAGCTCGCTGATGTGGAAGGTCGCGCCGGTATCCTGTCGCAGTCGCTCAATGCCAAAACAGGCGCGGAGGTCGGGTTCTTCGTGAGGTCTGTAACGATGCTCGCTTGGTATCACCTCAACCAGAGTCCGATCGTTTCTGTCATTACAGATGCTGCCATACCTGCCGGAACCACCGATGACGGAAAATTGGTGATCTTGTTTGCAGCTGATCACATCTACTGGGCTGAAGGCGTTGCACAGACAGCTGACATATACAACACGGCATTAGGTGCCGACGCATCAACTGACGCTCGCGAACTTTGGATTCTTGGTACCACATCAGAGCGCTGCGGCGATGAGGTGACCGCCCTTGGCTGGGAGGTCCATTATGAGTTGGCACAGACGATGGCCGACGAATCTGGATAGTGCGACTTAGACGTTTTCTGGAGACACGGATAGTTGAGCAGACAAAAAATGCGCCGCACTTGAACGTCTGCTTGTAGCCGAAAGCAGCCGGTCAGCTTCCCGAGGTTCGCGGCGCTTGAATGACCGCTTTGGGTGAAAGCAGACGTTAGGGGGCGGAGATGAGACTAGATAGGCGTATTTGGGCTATTTCAAACGTATGCGCGATGGAACCGTAGGAACAGTGCAAATCACGCCCCCGCTACCAATCAAAAAAAGGTCAAGCCATCTTTGAGGGACCGGCCTTTTGTAATCGGTCTAACGTGGCCGATATAAACCTGCGAGCAGTACACTGCATCCAAACTATGGCTTCTGCGCATCCCCTAATGTGCACCACGAATTAATGGAACAGCTTCCCGCGAGGTACGAAGATGAATCTATTGTTGAAGTGCAGGGCACTGATGCTGCTGACAGGGCTCTCGGTCATGGGGAGTTCTTCTTGGGCCCAGGACAATAGGATTTTCACCCAGGAAGAGTTGATGCATGACGCGAGACAACTGGCCTCTATCCTGGAACAGTCTCATCCCGACCCATACATTATCGGTGGCGGCAAAATCGCCTTTCAGCGCAGGCTGCAGAGCCTTCTTGAGGACATACCGTCCGCAGGGATGAGTGCTGACGATTTCTACCCGTTGCTTCTCCCATTCGTGGCCGCGTTGCGAGACGGGCATACAGCTCTCTTCACGCCGCAAACCAGCATTTCCCCAAAACCCGGCTTGCCCCTCGCATTCAAGATTATCGATGAATCTCTGGCCGTAGCCCGTGCCGTGCACAAAGACAATACAAATCTCCGTGGCGCTCTCCTTCTCGGCGTCGAGGGAGTCCCCTTACCGGAACTTGTACGACGACAGCACAATCTTCGGGGCATTGAAAATGTGTACGGGACGCTGGCATTGCTAACCAGGAGCCTCGGTACAGAACGAGGACTGCAGAATTTGCTCCCCGAACGGACCGGCGATGCAAAAATCCGGGTGACGCTGCGGCTCGCTGGCGGTGACATCAGAGACTTCCTTTTCGAGAGCGGTGAAAGTACTGAAGATTCACTCGCCGAACCGAGTACTAAGGTTTTGCTGCCTGACATGAGCCGATCGGATGTCGCCTGGAATTTTCTGGACAAGAAAGGAAAGACCGCATTGCTGAAGGTCGATGACATGTCCAGTTATCGCGAGGCCTGCGAAGATTGGATTGCTTCGGGGATGTCCGAGGGCGTGGATATGGCCCGTGCCGCGTATCAGAAATTCCATGGACAGGCGGCGCCGGAAAAAGTTGAGGATATCCTTGCGGGCATCCCTTCGGCCACGGGTGTTTTCAAGGATCTCGTGGTGGCTATGAAACGCGCGGGGACGACAGGCTTGATCGTCGATCTGCGTGAGAACACCGGCGGCAATGACTTTATGGTTCGTATGTTGCTCTATTTCCTCTTCGGCAAAGAGACCATGGCCTCCTATGACAAGGGATTTCAAATCAGCAGGTATTCGGAGCTGTATTTTCAGGTATATGCCAATGCCTCGATAGACGAGATCAACCGCAATCGCGTGGTGCCCCTCCAGATCGGTGACTACGATTTTTCGGGAGAACGGGCTGGAAACGAAGCAATCAATCCGGCGGCATCGCTGAACGTAGCTGGCGAAAACCTGAAAGTCGCTCCGACGTTCTACAAAGTGTTCAGCCAGGATCTTTACGAGAACTTCTATCGCCCGCCGCAACTGGTCGTACTTAGCTCTGCCTGGACATACAGTTCAGGGTTCACAATGCTGGCGGCATTGGAGGGACTCGGGGCCACGGTAGTGGGAACACCTTCCGCGCATGCAGGAAATAACTTCGGGGATTCGCTTCTCTTCCAGTTGACGAACACGCAACTCAGAGGTGCCGTTTCGTTCAAGCGCAATGTCACCTTTCCGAATGACGCGGAGAAGGGACGATGCTTGATGCCGGATATCTTGCTGACCCATGAGAAGTGGGCTGCCCTGAATTTTGACCCTAATGCCGAAGTACTGTTGGCGCTCGAGTCCTTCAGGGAAAAGGGGGAAACGAAGATTGGAGAAAGAAAAAGTTGCCAATGACGAAAATGGCCTGTCGCCAACATTACTTCAGTCGTTCGCGCTGACGAATTCATCCTAATGATATCCGCTTTACGCTCAATAGCGGACAATGCTTGGTACGTACAAATCCGGGTTGAGAAAACTCTCGCATTACCCTATAAAAATAATTATTTTGCGACAATAACGATCCTGGCCAAAGCTGGGAACGATTATGGATGGGCCGGATGAAATGGAGTGACAAGTACGCCACTGGCGTCGAGCGTATCGATGAGGATCACAAGATGATCTTCAAAATGGCTGAAGACTACCGTGCTGCACTGGATGAAGGGATGGGAGATGCGGTTTACTCTACGCTGCTCGAATCTCTCAGCGTCTACTGCCGTGGCCACTTTGGTTTCGAGGAACATTGTATGAGCAAGTTCCGCTGTCCCGCCGCCGAAAAGAATCAGGAGGCGCATAAAACGTTCCTCGAGACTTTATCTAAGTTTCGGGAGCGCTACGCGGCGACCGGCTACGATTATGCGGAAGCCCGCAGGCTCGTAGACACCGTGGACCAGTGGCTGGATAATCACATCTGCCACATCGACATACACCTCAAGCGGTGCGTGACTAAGTAGCCGGCAAAAGCACCGAATACAGTCCGGGCCGTATCCGGTAGGGAGACAAATAAATGGCCAACTCTGTGGCAAATATTTTCGGTTCATCTCCCGTCATGCCCCTTGAAAAACATGTCGATATCGCTTATCGCTGCACAAAGCAATTGAACGGCTTATTCAATGCGGTCATTGCGGGCGACTGGGACAAGGCAGCAGAATACCGAGATGTGATCGAGACGCTTGAACATGAGGCGGACGATCTGAAAAAAGAAATTCGACTGAATCTCCCAAAGAGTCTTTTCATGCCGGTTCCCCGGCAAGACTTGCTCGAGCTTTTGTTAGTACAGGACAAAATGGCCAATCGAACCAAAGACGTTTCCGGTCTGGTACTCGGGCGAAAATTGCAGATCCCGGACGCGATTGCCGATGATTTTCTGGAGTTCGTCAAGCGCAACGTCGATGCGGCAAAACAAGCGCGCAAGAGCGTGCGGGAACTGGACGAGCTTTTTGTTAGCGGATTCCGCGGTGCCGAGGTGTCGTTGGTCGAGTCGCTAATAGAAGAACTTGATCAAATCGAAACGGATACCGATGCCCGTCAGGCAGACCTGCGATCTGCACTTTTTGCCGTTGAAGGCAGCCTTCAACCGGTCAATGTGATATTTCTCTACCGGGTCATCGAACTAACCGGTGAAATTGCAGACATGGCGGAGCGGGTTGGCCGTCGTCTTGAACTCCTACTCGCCCATTAATATTCGTAACACACTGTCCGGAATCCTGTAATGGAAGCAGAGATTATCTACATCGGTCTGGCGGCCGTATTCGGAGTTTTCATGGCATGGGGTATCGGTGCCAATGATGTCGCGAATGCCATGGCAACCTCGGTTGGGTCCAAGGCACTGACAATCAGGCAGGCCATTCTGGTTGCCGCAGTCTTTGAGTTTCTGGGTGCTTTACTGGCGGGCGGTGAGGTAACTTCCACAATCCGCAAGGACATTGTGGACATCGAACTCCTTAGCGATACGCCGGAATTGCTTATATACGGAATGCTTGCCTCGTTGCTCGCCGCAGGCACGTGGCTCCTGATTGCTTCGAGGAATGGCTGGCCGGTTTCGACAACTCATTCGATTGTCGGCGCCATCGTCGGATTTGCGGCCGTTGGCATCGGAATTGATGCTGTGCAGTGGGGCGAGGTCGGGACAATCGCCATGAGTTGGGTTGTGTCACCGTTGCTGGCGGGATTTATCGCGTTACGGATATTCAGGAGTGTGCAGCGTCTGATTCTCAGTCAGAGCGACCCGCTTGCCTGCGCAAAGCGCTACGTACCTGTTTACATATTTTTCGCTGCATTCACCATTACACTCGTTACGATACTGAAAGGACTCAAACATGTTGGCCTGGATTTGAGCCTGGCGACTAGCTACCTGCTCGCTGTTGTTATCGCTGTCGTGATTGCACTGATTGGCAAGTTCGCAATTCAGCGCATTCGGCCGGACCCCAAGTTGGACAAGAAACATCATTTCTATACAGTCGAGCGCGTCTTCGCAGTATTGATGGTCATCACTGCCTGTTCAATGGCTTTCGCACACGGCTCCAATGATGTCGCGAACGCGATCGGCCCGCTGGCTGCGGTTATCAGCGTGGCGCAATCAGGGGTCGTTGGTGCCAAGTCAGCATTGCCGGTCTGGGTGCTGCTTCTGGGTGGCGCAGGTATTGTAATCGGACTGGCGACATTCGGCGTTCATGTCATCGCGACTGTTGGACGCAAAATCACACAACTAACACCAAGTCGCGGCTTTGCCGCTGAACTTGCGGCAGCAACAACAATTGTTATTGCCTCCGGCACCGGTATTCCCATATCGACGACCCACACGCTGATCGGTGCAGTCCTTGGGGTCGGACTTGCGCGTGGTATCGCAGCAATTGATCTGCGGGTTGTCGGCAGAATATTCATGTCCTGGGTTGTGACGATTCCGGCAGGCGCTTTTCTCGCCATTATTTTCTTCTACCTGCTCAGAGCTGTACTACCTTGAACCATCCATGCAAAACCTAAGACCCAAGCTGTTTTTTTGGCCGATTGTGATGGCCGCTTTACCCCCCGAAAGCGGACATTGAGCTAATATCATCGTGAAGGGTCGCTTATGACCCTAAGCGGACGCCAGACTGGATTGCTGAGAGAACCATAAATGAAGTTGAAACTAGCCGAATTTGCCAGCGTTGCCGAGATAATCGGCGCTTTCGCAGTTGTGATTTCACTGATTTATGTGGGTGTTCAGGTCAATGATAGTGCTAGTGCGGTCCGGGCAGCATCGACAAATGACGCGAACGTAGCGTTGCAGAGTTGGTATCTGCTGGCTGAGGTAGGCACCATTGACGCAGAATTTCGCGAGGCAATTACTGCAGCCATAGTCGGAACAAAACAACTGCCTGGAATGAGACGAAATGGCGGCAAAGATAGAGCTACTTGCATTCGGGGTTTGCCGATTACGTTGATCAGCTAATTGAGCAAGATATAGAGGTTAGCGTCGATATCTATCGTGTCCCGAAAGTCGAATCAAACCCAGACGTAGAGTAGTCCGCGTTGCGAGCGTCGAATTCCACCCATAGGCTGGCGCGCTTTCGAGGGCATATCTGATCGGCTTTATTTCTCTCAAATCAAGATTATGTAAAGCTAATACGTGATTTTGTTAAATTCACTAGTATTATGTAATACAGCCCATCCAATAATAATAAGGAATTTTAATGGGTTCCCAGCGCTCTCTTACCAATTGGCTGAAGTGCCTCGATCTCTTCGTCGCGGGCATTTGCCTTTTCATTCTCGCAGTAACTTCGATTCCGGATCTAGAGCTTGTGTCGGTCGGCCAGTTCCTTTCGCTGCGGTTTTCCGTGGGCAATGCGTTGCTGGTCATATTGATGCTGGGTGCCTGGCACCTATCACTGGCGACGGCCGGCGTATACGAAGGCCCGCCGAAACATCTCGGACAAGGCGAACTGCTTTCGATCGCAAAAGGCACAGCGTTCGGAATAGCGTTGTGGCTACTGGCCGGAGTCACACTCAGTATCTCCTTCGTTACCGTCGACTTCCTGCTAAAGGTCTGGCTGGCAACCGGATCGTCCATGATCGCCGCACGGCTGTTGTCCCGTTGGATACTCGATCGCCGAGGTAGCCGGGAGCAGTTTCGTCGCAACCTGCTGATAATCGGCGTCAACCCACGGGCCCTCCGCATTGCGCGAGAACTGGAACGTGGCCGCGACTTCGCATGCCGCATCATCGGCTTTGCAGACGACTCCTCGATGGGAGGATTTCCGCTGGAATCGACGCTTGTCGAGCTACCTGATTACCTCAGAAAGACGGCAATAGACGAGGTCATTGTTTGCCTGCCCATCAAATCGCAGTTCGATCGCATCGTTAAGGTCGTCAATTGTTGCGAAGAGCAGGGGATCATGGTCAGAGTCATGGCGGATATTCTGGCGGAGAGCACAAGTCACTCGTCGATAGACCAGGTGGGTGACAACGCGCTCGTGTCGTTGCATCCGAACGCAATCAGCGGATCCGGCGCCAGCGTCAAAAGGTTCATAGACCTTATCGGTGCCGGATTGCTCATTACCGCGTTGACCCCCGTATTCGCAATAGCCGCCGCGGTAGTTACGCTATCGTCGTCGGGCCCGGTTTTCTTTTCGCAGGACCGGGTCGGCCGCAACAAGAAGATATTCAAGATGATCAAGTTCCGCACAATGATTGCGGACGCATCTACCCGCCAGTCGGAGCTCGAGGGCTTGAACGAGGCAAGCGGGCCGGTCTTTAAAATTGGAAATGACCCACGGATTACGCGGGTTGGCAGATTTCTGCGCCGCACCAGCATCGACGAACTGCCACAGCTGATAAACGTACTGCGAGGCGAAATGAGCCTGGTGGGACCGCGTCCGTTGCCCGTTCGCGACTACGAGGGTTTCAGTGAGGATTGGCACCGCCGTCGATTCAGCGTGCGACCGGGTATCAGCGGTCTTTGGCAGGTAGCCGGTCGAAGCGATCTGCCATTCGAAGAATGGATGGAACTGGATCTTAAGTACATCAACGAGTGGTCCCTATCACTTGATTTCAAAGTTTTACTAAAAACGTTGCCCGCCGTATTGCGGGGAACCGGAGCGACTTGATGAACCATGTGAACAGACAATATGCAGTCAGAAAACGCGTACTCGTGACAGGCGGGGCTGGCTTTCTTGGATCTCATCTTTGCGATCGACTCTTGGGTGATGGTCATGACGTTCTCTGTGTGGACAATTTTTTCACCGGTACGCGCGACAACATTCTGCATTTGCTGGAGAACCCGCATTTTGAATTGATACGGCATGACATCACATTTCCACTTTACGTAGAGGTTGATGAAATATTCAATCTTGCTTGTCCTGCGTCCCCTGTCCACTACCAGTTTGATCCGATCCAGACAGTCAAGACTGGCGTTCACGGGGCGATCAACATTCTTGGGCTCGCGAAACGCGTCCGGGCAAGAGTCCTGCAGGCATCGACAAGCGAAGTTTACGGCGATGCCGAGACACATCCACAAACAGAAGACTACTGGGGCAATGTGAATCCTATTGGAATCCGATCGTGCTACGACGAGGGCAAGCGTTGTGCGGAAACCTTGTTTTTCGATTATCACCGCCAACATCAGCTCGAAATCAAAGTGGCGAGAATCTTCAACACTTATGGACCTCGTATGCACCCCAACGACGGACGTGTCGTATCGACATTTATCGTTCAGGCGCTGCTTGGGCAACCGATTACTCTGTTCGGAAACGGGGACCAAACCCGATCGTTTTGTTACGTGGATGACCTGATCGAGGGCCTGGTCCGATTCATGCGGTCCGACAGGGAATTCGTCGGGCCGATGAACATTGGAAACCCCGTTGAAATATCAGTCATGCAGCTGGCACAGCGGATCATCGAGCTATGTGGATCCAGATCCAAGCTGACGTTCCAGCCATTGCCAAGTGATGATCCAAAGCAACGGCAGCCAAACATTGAGTTGGCCAGGAAGCGACTGAGTTGGTCGCCTAAGTGGATGCTTGACGACGGGCTGCTACCGACAATTAACTATTTTGATTCGATGCTCAAGAGCGGCAGTTTGGCAGAACAAAAGCCGGCATTGGCGGCGCTATAACGAGGCGTATACCGAACGGTCTGGAACTCATATGAACGGCACCGCAAATCCATCTCTGACAATTGGCCTGCCTGTATATGACGGGTCGGAGTTCCTGGAAGAGACATTGGACTCAATCCTGGCACAGACCTATACAAACTACGAACTGATTATTTCGGACAATGCATCGACGGATCAGACGGAAGAGATCTGCTGTAGATACGCTGCTAATGACGATCGCGTTCGATACATGCGGCAGAAAGAAAATATAGGGGCGTGCGCAAATTTCAATTTCGTGTTTACAGAATCCAAAGGCAGGTACTTCAAGTGGGCGGCGGCAGACGATCTTCTTGAGCCAGAGTATCTCGCTCGCTGTGTCGATGTTCTCAACACACGTCCGGAATACGTTCTCTGTCACACGAAAACCGCAACGATCGATGCGGCGGGCGACGAATTGCCTAACGACATTATCCGATCTAGCGGTGCTGCCGAAGATCCGGACGATCGGGTGCAGAATTTTGATCGTCCGTGGCGACGATTTCGCGGTGTATTGCTTGGCAATGGTAACCCGGTCTATGACACCGCAGTCCTGGACTTCTACGGCGTCATGCGAGCTGACGCTCTGGCAAATACCGGGCTGTTACGACCTTACGTCGGTTACGAGAAAATCTTGATGGCTGCACTTGCCCTTCAAGGGCGAATAGCTGAACTGCCAGTATCACTGTTCGCCTATCGCCTTCATCCTCATTCTGTTTCCAGTCAGAACTCAACGAGTGCCCAGCGTGAATGGTCAGATCCACAAAGTAAGTCGGGCTCATATCCCCGAATTCGGTACCTCATTGGGTATATACGGAGCGTGTTTGGTAAGTGCCTGACGGTGCGCGACCAGCTACTTTGCTTCTTTGTCATCGCTCAGTACGTATTCCAGGTTAGAAAGTGGAAGCGAGTGATTATGGCGAGTTTTCTTGATCGTGGCATTGGCGACGGCAACGTTGAAATATTGAAGCAGCACGGCATCGCGAAACAATTGGCGGATGAAACAAATGTGGGCGAGCGTGCTTACCTCAAGAATAGTCCGGACAGTGGCGCATGAACAATGTCGTGTCGGAAAAAGACGTTCGCAGCTTGAGAGCTCACGCGGAACCCCTAAGCCGGCAGAAACAAGTTGTTGTGATTCAGACTACAGTGATGCACTACAGGGTGCCTTTCTTTTCGGAGCTGCGGAAAAAACTGGCCGAGGAGAACATCAATTTGCGGCTCATACACGGCCGCGCAGCGAAAACCGACCAATTCAGTTCTGCTCTCCCATGGTCAGAATCGTTCGATAAGGCAAGGACAATTGGCAAGTTCGTATATCACCCGGTATTCCGTCCTCTTTTTGAGGCGGATCTGATCATTGTTGAGGATGCGACAAAAAATCTGACGAACTACCTCGCGTTCATTATTAAGTATTTCGGCAATGGTCGTTTCGCGCTATGGGGCCATGGCCGGAACCTACAGGCAAAAAAGGAAGGTACTGCGAGCGAAAAACTCAAAGCTTGGCTTGGCAGGAGAAGTGACTGGTATTTCGCATATACAGCTAACGTTGAACAAGACCTCGTCTCACGTGGTTATGCCCACGACAGAATCACCAACGTACAAAACGCCATAGCCTGGCCGAAGGAACCGCCTGGGCGAAACGCGATTGAGGCGCTACGGCGGACTTTGTCAATTCATCCGGATGCGTTTGTTGCAGTCTATTGCGGAAATATGTACCCGAATAAGCAACTTGGCCTATTGGCAGAATGTGTCGAAATCGTGCACCAAAAGATGCCATCCATCCGATTCGTACTCGGTGGCGGTGGGCCGGACCAGTACATTGCAGAAAAGCTTGCTCGCCAGTATGAATATGTTGACTTTGTTGGACCAACTTTCGATCAGGCAAAGTCCGCGCTATTCGGACTGTCGCATATCTCACTGATGCCAGGTGCGATTGGTCTGGGCGTATTGGACGCGTTTCACTTTTCTGCGCCACCAGTAATAGTCAGAAACCAGTTTCACGGTCCGGAAATTGCGTATCTTGAGGACAACATCAACGGATTGTTGGTCGATGAAAATCCGGGAGCCCTTTCGGAGGGTATCTGCAATTTGGCAGCGGATCACACGTTATATAGGCGGCTGCAAGCCGGATGCGAAAAAACGGCTAGCCAAATCACAATGGGCGCAATGGTGGAGAGATTTGCGGAGGGTGTAGTTGATGCGCTCGAAGCCTAGGCAGTTCCTGCACTATTCGCGCGCTGTAAACAGCGCACAGAATTGCAAATAGCCTGATTCAAAATGGTTAAAAAATATGCCACAGCGCTAGTAGACCAATTTGTTGCGAGTGTATTCTCATTCGTACTAAGTATCGTTTTGATTCGAATTTGGGAACCAGAAGCTTTCGGTGTATTCGCTTTTTGGCAGACTACTTTGCTGTTGGTTATAGGCATTCAGAATGCAATGGTTAACACCCCGCTCAATATCTTTATCCCGGCCAGTAAAACACAGGGTGAGGTCCGCCAGGTTGAAGAGACTCTATTCACCATCAACCTGATTCTGGTTTTCGCATTTGTGATTCTGTCTCTAGCAACAGGATCATGGTTGCCTGGTGCATCCTCGAATGCCGTCTCTGCCGGAGTAATTACTGCACTGTTTCTGGGTGGAGGATTGGTTCGGGAATACGAACGTAGCCGCTGTTTCGGTAATCAGCAACCGATTGGTGCATTTCGAATCAATTCCGCCTATACACTGATTGGAAGTGTCGCGCTGGTCATCGCCTTTTTCGAACCGGACAGACTGGATCTAATAATGTTGTTCGGCATTTTGTCGGTTGCTTCAATCGTGTCTTCTTTCTTTGGCCAAAGTGCAGCCCGTGCTTCAAGTTCAACACGCCTCTGGCCACCTAAAATTGACAACTATCATCCTATCTGGGTCCAGTCGAAGTGGGCGCTGGTCGGAGTTATCACGACAAATATCCAGGGCAGGGGATACGTCTACCTGATTTCCGCAGCGGCCGGGCTGGAAGCTCTGGCAATGATTGCCGCGGCGGAAATCGTGTTTCGACCTATTGGGTTGCTTGTCACGGCGTGGGCCAGAGTCTCTCGACCACGCCTTGCGGTCCTTGCGAGCCAGTCGGACTTCGTCGAATTCCACAGAATTGTGAGGATAGCGCTGCTGGGGCTATTTCTTTCGTATGGCGTCCTGTGCGGAGTTGTGTGGCTTGGCTGGAACTTGATCGATGAGTATCTCTACCTGGAACGGTACAATGAAATGGGCAGCCTGGTTGGTGGATGGGCACTGGTCGTATTCATCGGCAGTGTTCGTGCGATATTCAGCAACAGTCTTCAGTCGTTAAAACGATTCAAGCGCCTTGCCACGGCTACAGTTTTTGGCAGCCTTTCTTTCCTTGCTTCTGCACTCGTAATCCTGCCCATTTTTGGATACCGACGAATTCTGGTATGCCTGGCCGTGGCAGAGCTAGTCAGCCTTTTTTACATCTACATTGAATACAGAAAATTCGGCCCATCGAAGAACCGACAGTTCGGCACGGAATCGAAAACATGGGCTACATAAGTATCATTATCGCGACTTACAATCGACCGGTCCTCCTGAAGAGGGCACTGCGCTCCATCCTCGATCAGGACTGCATCGGTGAACTCGATGTTGAGATCGTAATCGTTGATAATTCAGCCGATCGCTCCGCGGAACAAACAATCCACGAAATTGCTGCGAACTCGCCGATTGCAATAAAGTATGTGAGCGAAGCTCGACAAAACATTTCGCTCGCCCGAAACGCCGGCCTTGTTGCCAGCATTGGAACAATGGTCGCATTTATTGACGATGACGAACGGGCTTCACCGCATTGGCTTCGTAGCCTTATCGCGACTCAACAATCGTTTCAGGCGGACGTTGTTTTTGGACCGGTACATCCGGAATTTGAAGGCGGCATCGCTCCGGTCTGGGAATCGACCGAGTCATTTTACGATCGAGACGCCGGGATCGTGACAGGAACACCTGTGACTCTCGGCGGCACGGGCAATGTCTTGATTCGCAGGGAGTGTTTTACAAATCCGGAGCCATTTGATCCAGCCTATGGCAAAACAGGCGGAGAAGACACAGACTTTTTTCAACGCATTTCTCAAGACGGATTCAGCTCGGTCTGGTGTGCTGAAGCCCATGTCACGGAATTCTTGCCCAAAGCACGGTGTAGTCAACTGTATTTGTTTCGTCGCGCTTTCAAATCCAATCAGTCATTTGTCAGAGTTGAGCGCAAGAACAGCAGGTATGGAATGGTCGCCGGTGCCTATTGGTTTGTAAATGGACTGGTTCAGGCCATTGCTCTCGCTCTTCCCGCATTGGGTTTGTCACTGTCCAGAGGACCTACTGCAGTCCGGATTAAACGCAGGTTTTTTGGTGCACTGGGAAAGGTCTTATCGGTATCGATATTTAACTATGAGTTTTATGGAAATCGTAGAAACTCGACAAGTGCAAGAAATCCACTGTGATCAGGAACGCGCAAGAAATGTACCGGGAAGATGTCCACAGTACCGCTCTGCTGGTGCTGGTTTTGCTTTACTTCTTTATTGGTGCCCCACCGTATGGTGTAACTCAAAGCAATGCGCTGTCGAATGAGTATAGCGGCGATCTCCTGAATCAGCTGATTTGGCTATTTCTCGCTTTCCTGGCAGTACCGTTGATTTCAAGATACTGGCAGTCGGTCAAGCTCATTATGACTCGCTCCGTCCCCTTGATTTTTTTGATGCTCTGGTGTGCGGCAAGCATTATCTGGGCAACAGAAATCGACGTATCTGTCCGCAGAGTAGTGCGGCTCTTCCTGGTTTCAATGGTTGCAGTTGCCATTGTCGCTAGTCCCATATCTGCGCAAAAGCTCCTGAGGTGTCTAATCGTAGTGACAGGAATGGTGGTCGCAGTAAACTTCGCTTTTGCAGCCCTTTTTCCAAATTTGGCTTTTGATGTATCGGGAAATTTGACCGGACTTTATTCACACAAAAATACTGCCGGTATCATGGTGATGGTCATAACCCTTATCTGGATTTCGGCCGCACGCCATGAGGAGTTACCGCTAAGGCGCGCAGTATATTTTGTTGGCTCAATTGTCGGGTTTTTCTTTGTAGTTCGTACGGGCTCTTTGACCGCTTTGACGGTCCTTGTTTTTGTCCCGGTGTTCGTCATCGGCACAACTTTCCTGGCAAGGCAATACGGTGGAAAACTGCTTTTTCCCGCAAGCCTTGTCGCTGTCACCGTTGCATTGAGCGCCATGATGCTCATGTCGTTCAAGGGGATCCGCATTGCCGACCTGCCGGAAGTTCTACTTGCAGATCCAACGATTACCGGCCGGGTGGAGCTTTGGGAATGGATGTTTGGTGAAATTGGCAACCGGCCCTGGCTCGGCTACGGATTCGGTTCTTTCTGGAATACGGGTGCGGCAAACTCTCTACAATCGTTTGGGCCAAACTGGCTGCAGACCATTCAACAGGCTCACAACGGATATTTGGATGCATTAGCTACAATTGGAATAATCGGTCTTTTCTTTCTCAGTGTTTATCTTTTATCGGCGGCCATATCGGGTATCGATCTACTCAGAAACCGTTGTTCTCAAGATGTTCGCGCTCTTGTCGAGGGCCTGTGGAGCATCACGATTGGATCGCTTGTTTACAATCTCACAGAATCCAGTTTCCTGAGTTCCGGAAGCGTTGTGTGGTTTTTTCTGGTTTTCTCATACTTGGTTTTTCGTGCCTGCGCGAAGATTCAGAAACCAGGCCAACTAAACGTTATTCCAGGCTTCGAGAGCTATGCGCATTCTCCTCGTCCACAATAGATACATTCAAAGAGGTGGGGAGGATGCCGTCTATGACGCAGAAGCATCTCTGCTTCGGGAGCGTGGCCACCAAATAATCGAATTTATCAAAGACAATCGAGATATTGATCCACATGCGCAGCTGGCTTTAGCGGCAAATACTGTCTGGTCGAGACAGTCGCGACGTGAACTATTGGAAACAATCGATCGCAACGACCCCGATGTTATGCATGTGCACAATACGCTTCCGATAATTTCTCCATCCGCCTACTACGCAGCAGCAAAACTGGGTGTTCCCGTTATTCAGACTCTGCATAACTATCGTCCATTGTGCCTGCCAGGTCTGATGTCAAGGAACGGCAAGGTGTGTGAGGACTGCCGGAAAAGCCGATTCTACGGTCCGGGAATCCGGCACGGTTGTTATCGTAATGATCGACTCGCATCTGCGGCTCTTGCGGCCGCCTTTACGTATCACCGGTTGATTGGAACATGGGCCAATAGAGTGGATCGGTTCATCGCCTTGACAGAATTTGCGCGCCGCAAATTTATCGAAGGAGGATTACCGGCCGACCGGATCGTAGTGAAGTCGAATTTTGTCTTTGAAGGAAAACATGACCAGAATCAAACTGTTGGTCGAAATCGAAACGGTGCGTTGTTCGTTGGCAGGCTAAGTCGGGAAAAAGGCGTACTCACATTAGTAGAGGCGTTCAGATGCTTGTCCGTGCATTTGAAAATAATTGGCGACGGTCCACTGATGGATACACTCCGAAATCGGGCGCCAACAAACACGCAGTTCGTCGGGGAAAAGGTATCTGAGGACGTTCTTCGCGCAATGGATAATGCAAGCTACCTTGTCATGCCTTCAGAGTCATACGAAGGATTTGCCTTGGTTCTTGTAGAGGCATTTTCTCGGGGGTTACCGGTGATTGCATCGAGACTTGGGGCCATGACAGAGATCGTAGAAAATGGCGTCACGGGAATTCATTTCATTCCGAACGATGCAGCCGATCTCGCGTCGAAAATCCGTTGGGCGGAAGCACATCCGGAAGAGATGCTGCGAATGGGTATTAACGCGCGACGAGAGTATGAGAAGAAATACACTCCGGAAGCTAATTACTTGCAACTATTGAGCATATACAAGGAAGTTGTCAGCAAGTATCAATCAAGTCGTGCGCGCCGATATCGACTTAAGGACGCGGTGTAAGAAGGAAAATGTTGCCGCTAAGCTAGTTTCGCTGTGTCCAGGCTTGTTGCATGAGTTCGCGAACGAACCGAGGATTATTGACGAGATACCGCCTCCAGAGCCTGGTGGGTTCCTGAACCAGCCGATGGAGCCACTGTAAACCTGATCGCTTGACCCATTGCGGTGAATCTTTCACACGTCCTGTCAGAATATCGCAGGCTGCTCCAACGCCGATCATCACTGTTACCGGGAGTTTATCCAGGTAATCAGCCATGAACTTCTCCTGCTTTGGTGTGCTTAGGCACACCCAAAAGAAATCGGGGCGCCGTGTTTCGAGTTGTTCACGAAGCTCATCTTCTTCGTCCTCATTCAGAGGCCTGAATGGCGGAGTGTAGGTGCCAACAAAATTGACTCCCGGCACCTGGGCCTCGATCGCTGACACGAGTTCATCGGCCACTCCTTCCTGCCCGCCGTAGACGAAATGTGTGTGTTCGGTCAGCGTCGAACGGCGACAGACTTCGATCATGAGCTCCGGACCATATACCCGTCCCATCCTTTTGAATCCGCGGCTGCGGCCGATCCATACAGTCGGCATGCCGTCCGGCGTGGTGAGCAGCGAAGAATTCAATACATGCTTGAATGAGGGGTCGTCCTGCGCTTCCATGATTCCGTGAACGCCGGTCACGGTCACGTATCCTTTCGTGCCGTTGGTCGCAGCGTCGTCGAGAATATCGACGGCCGATCTCATGTTCAGCGCGTGGACACCAACGCCAAGGATGTCGATTCTCGGTACGGTTATCGACCCCATCACAGCCTGTCGTAGATAGGGGTTGGAATGTGAAACCGGACTTCGTTCAGAAGCACGCCGATTACATTGCCACCACGTTCGTCGATCCTGTCCCTCGTGTCCTGCACCACCTGCCACCTGGTCTTCTCAGCACCGACAACCAATAAGGTGCCGTCCACGGCGGTGGAGATATCTATTCCGTCTGAGGAGTCCTCAGCCGCAGCGGAGTCGATGATGATCAGGTCAAAGTAACGACGCAATGCAGCCAGTCGTAACGTGAAGTCAGCGGATTCGAGAACTGTGGCCGATGTCTGCGATTCCCGGAATGCTTTCATAATGTGAATCCCGGCTCGACTGACCTTGTAGCAAGCGTTCTCCAAAGGCTGTTTTCGCAGCAGAGCATCTGCCCAGGTGTATAGGGGCTCGATTCCATAATGGGAAAAGTGGGGGGCGGACGTATCCGCATCAATTATCAGAGCGCGTTTGCCCAGCTCATTTACACAGATGGTGGCAAGCGCACGTGATATTCGGCTCGTCCCGGTACCCTGTCGGGCAGCGATAAACTGCACAAGCTTGCCATCCTCCGCTGTAGATTCCTTGCCAATTAGCCTGTACAGGTCACGCAGCTTCGCAATCAGCGTCGGGCTGTAAGTGCTACTTGTGTCTTCAGGGAAACCCACGACATTGGGTTGCCCCCCGAGGCTTGCGTGCGCCTGCTCAAGGGCCTCGTAGATTCTAGTCATGACGGGTCATCGCCATGCTGGGGAATACCAATTCTTCGCCGATTGTCAGGTCATTTGGATCTTCAATTTGCGGGTTGAAGTCCAGCACTACCTGAACCAGACTTGAGTCCACCGTCCCATACACTGTGCGGCACATCTGCCAAATACCATCTCCCTGGCCAACCACACGGGTCTCCATGGTTGCTGCCTCTGATTCTGGCCACAACTTGACTTGTGTCGTTGAAACGTCGGTCGATACCGCACCTACGTCGACCGGGATCGGGACTGTGTTTGTTTCAGCAGGTTTGCGCTCCTTTTCAGGAACGATATGCGTCTCAGGTGATGCGACACTCGGCGACTCCAATTTTTCGCCGCTATCAGCCTTTGATTGGGCGTCCAATGATTGGGTGTCTTCCCAGGCCACTGATTTGGGCGCGTCATTGAACCGATTCGTGAGTACATAAGACAACGTGGTTGCCAGTGCAATGGCAGTAACGAGTACCCACGACCTGCGCAGAACGGTTCGCCGCCAGTGAGGTGGACGGGCGCTATCGGACGAGGCTTCCCATGCCACTGACAATGGAACAGGACGTTTTTGATATCCGAATCCTGCGATCAGTGTTCGATCGCAAAGAATATTCAGTTTCCTGGGATTGCCACTTCCCCGTCTTACGAGATGCCTCAGCGCCGCGCGGGTGAATACCCGCTTTTTCGAGACCCCCGTGGCCTTTGACAATCGATGCAGGACGTACGCAATGCTGTCGGCGCGATTAAGTGGCCAAATCGTCGCCCTGACGGCAATTCGCTGCCAAAGCTGTCTCAAATTCTTTTGTTGCAGTTTTTGTTCCAGCTCCGGCTGTCCCACGAGGATGATCTGTATCAATTTGTGTTCCGCGGATTCCAGGTTGGACAGGAGCCGCATTTTTTCCAGGGTCGCAACGGACATCCGCTGCGCTTCGTCGATGGCAACGACCACGTTGCGTCCCTCGCGGTACTCGCCTATTAGCCATTCCTGGAGTGAGCGGAATCGGTCAGGCGTCGAACCTCGGAAGTCCTCCGGCAGGATCTCGTCGACGATTTGCTCGAACGTGGCAAGTGGATTCAACAGGCAGATTGCCGTCGTTTTCGAGCGATCCAGCCGCTCGAGAAAGGCTCGCAACACGATCGTCTTGCCCGTTCCGACCTCTCCGATAACCGACACGAATCCCTTACGTTGGGTGCAACCGTACACCATCGTCGCGAGTGCCTCGCGATGGGACCCGCTTAGAAACAGAAACCTCGGGTCTGGCGTAATACCGAATGGCCCCTCGCGAAATCGGTAAAAACTCATGTACATGACTGGTATTCCTCGTCAGTCAATGTCATGAGCACCGGCAATCCGAGTCGTCGCGCGACGTCATCCCTGGATTTGATCGACTCATCAAGCAACTCGGCGAAGTAGGCTAACCCTATTCCGCCGAAGACGCCGATCAGGATACTCAACATCAGGTTAAGCACGCGGCGCGGCGCCACGGGCTTGCTGGAAAAGCTCGCGGGCTGCACGACGCTAACGTTCGATACCCGGCTCTCATCCATTGCCGCAGAGATGTCGGCTCGCTGACGTCGGGCCATGTATTCGCGATACTCCTGGTCCGCGATGTCAACTTCCCGCTCCAGCCTCGCCAATCCGATCTCGTCACTAGCAAGGCTGCTCAACTGAGCCTGTTTGACCTGCAGTTCACTATTCAACGACTGCAGCCTCGCCTTTGCCGCGTAAAGCTGGGATCGCTCGGTCATCATATCCAGTTGCAGTGCCTCGGCTGTGCGATCGATCCCGGTGGTGATTTCCGTGTGCGTTTCTCGCTCCTTGGCGAGTTCATGCTCTGCGACCCTTATCTGCTGGCGGACATCGATCAGCGCTCTCTCGTCGTCAGGATATCTTGCGCTCAGATCCGTCTCCCGCATGCGCAGATCAATGAGTTTGCTTTTGATTTCGTCTGCCGCATGATTCGTAATGCCGGTCGTGCGGTTGAGTTCACGAACCTCAGGCCGGGAGTCGAGGCTATTCTGTAGTGCGGTTATGCGGGCACCGGATGCGTCTATCTGTCCATTTACTTCATTGATCGTCGTTTCGATTCCGGATACCTGGGCGATTAGTGCTTCTTTTTGCACTTCAATCGACGAAATCTGACTATCCGCCCGAAAAGCCTCCAGAGCCTCCTCGGCAGCGGTGAGCTTGCCAAGCAACTCAGCAGAATGCTGTTCGAAAAAGGCGGGAGTCGCCTGCGTGCCGTGAATCTCGATATGGCGAGAGAGATAGTGCTCAATCAGCCGATCCAATGTTTGCTGCGCCAGCAGCGCGCTGCTGGCTCGATACTTCAAGGTGATGATGTCATTGTCACTGGAAGACGACGCACTTAATGCATTCAGAAATCCGCCGACAGCGACCTCCAGGGCTCTCGACCGCCCGTCATCAGCGAAGTCGTCAACATCCACGAATTCAGCGATCCCGACGTCGGTTACAACCTGCTCGATGAGATACGGGCTCGTCAGGATTCCGATCTCCGAATTTATCTCGTTTGCGCGCTCCTGCAGCACGTTCATTGTCGGTCCGAGCACCGAGGGATCCATTGATACGGTTTCTCGGCCCACGCGGATCAGCAGTTTCGCCTCGGACTCGTAGACGGGAGAAATCACGAGCATTGCCGCAATCGTCAGAAGAACCACGGCGAGAAAAAAGCCGACCAGTTTCTGCCTGTGCCGAAAAATAATGCGCAGAAACTCACGTCGCGAAGGCAGGTCGTTGGGCTGGTACTGGATTTCCAGTGCTGTCCGGGGCTGCCTGTCCATCAGTATCTATACAAGGTGTAGGTCCACACCGGTGCCGGGACTATCCGGTTGATGTACTGGTCGACCCACTGATTGACTTCGTCGATTGTGGTTCGCGATACGTAAATGATGTCCCTTGGCGCCAGCAGTAGATCCGCATTGGGATCGTTCAGTGGAAGATTGAAGTTGAGCAGCTTGGCATAGCGCTCGCCATCGACGTGGCGAATGATGACGATGTCCTCCAGGTTGGCGCTGCGCTTGTCAAAGCCGCCGCTGGCCATTACCGCCTCCAGCGCAGTCATCTGGTCGGTGAGGTCGATGAAGCCCGGATTCGTAACCTCACCAGCGATATAGGCCCGACGGTTGCCGAAGGAACGTACGACCGTCGTTATCTGTGGTTCTTTGATCTTGTCGGCGTAAATTTCATGCAAATGCTCATCCATCTCCTCGACCGTCATTCCGCCGACGTCGATGTGTCCAACGAGTTCCAGCGAGATTTTTCCATCCGGCCGGATTTGTTGTTCGACGTCGAGTTCAGGCCAGTAGAGAAATTCGATCGATATCACGTCACCCGGCGTCATGTAGACCGGTGGGCGGATCTCCGCCTCGGGAAAATCCTTGGTTACGACCTCTTCGCGTCCGCCGCCGAAGTTAGGGCCCGCGACACACCCACCTGTCAGCACGACCAATAGGACCAGCAGCGCCCGTGATGAGGCGTAGCTGATGGCCGACATGCTGTTTTTGGACGTTTGGCTGCTGTTGTTCATGACCCTTGTTATTGTCGCCGGCCAGATCCTGCCAGCTCTTGTGCGGGTTGCGTCAAGCTTATGTCAAGTATATATCGATCAACAGTTTAGGTTAAAAACCTAATGTTCTTCTTGCCTTAAGCAGCTGTAAAGTAACTGATTTTCCTAGCATTTTACATAACATACTTGAGAATTTACCTTAGCAAAGTGCGCTAACTCGTTCAAGGGTAGCTCGACGGGGAGGAGGGATGTGGTCGATTTTGGTTTCCGTCGGCAGCCACAGCCGCTATGGTTGCGACGTGTCAACGCCCAGGACGAACCATTGATCCAGAATGCCAGACGACTTATCGCGAGGACAATCGGGAAGCCCTGGGATACCTACGCGCTACAGTTGCTGAAACTCGAGCATGCCGATGCCCGCATTGCAGAGCATGTTGGCAAACAGTTACTCCGTGTACCTCGACGACATCGATCGCAGCAGTGAATGCAAAATCGCCAGGCTCTGGTCCGATCTGTTACAGATTTCCTTCAGTTACCAATTGCTGCGCGGCTCGTTTGCTGTCAGTACACAGAGAAGCGGTTTTGGAAGTGACGATACAAGACGCTAAACTGGGCGGCACTCCCCAAGAATAATAGGCCCATCGATGAAGTTACCTGCGTCTGTCTTAAGCGCTCTCCTTCTGCAGTTTTCAATCATCGCTCTCGCCGACGATCTGCGTCCGTTCGAGCGCATGGATGTCTTCGAGCTCGAATGGGTATCCGATCCTCAAATCTCACCGGCTGGGCGGCGCGTCGTCTATGTCCGCAATGGCATGGATGTCATGTCGGATGGCAAGTGGTCGCGTCTTTGGCTGATCGATACCGATGGCAACGACAATGTGCCGCTAACCGGCCGGGACACTAATGAATCGAATCCTGTCTGGTCGCCGGACGGTCGCCGCATCGCGTTTACGAGCGAATCCGACGTTGGTACTGAGGTTTTCGTCGTGTGGGTCGAAACGGGCAAGTCGACACGCCTGACCCAACTGAATCGGACACCGAAGAGCCTCAGCTGGTCGCCCGATGGTACGCACATCGCTTTTTCGATGTTGGTGCCTGAAGACCCGGTCGTACTCGTAACGGCGCCGGACAAACCCGATGATGCTGAGTGGCCTGACGAGCCACGTGTTACTACACGGCTCAAATACGAGCGCGACGGTTCCGGTTATATCGAGCCCGGCTATGAGCACTTTTTCGTGATTTCGGCGTTGGGGGGCACGCCGCGCCAGGTGACCCACGGTGATTTTAAGTATCAGGGAACGCCACGTTGGTCGCGAGATGGTGTATCTCTGATCTTCGCCGGCAATCGTAACGATGACTGGGAACGAAACTTCCGTAATTCTGAAATCTACAGGGTTTCGATCAACAGTGGCGATATCGTGGCCCTAACCGACAGAAACGGTCCTGATGCCGAACCTATTGTGTCACCGGACGGTCGCAAGATTGCTTATTGGAGTGTGGACGACAAAGTTCAAACGTACCAGGTTTCGAAACTGCAGGTCATGAATGTCGACGGCTCCGGCAAGCGTGAATTGCTGAGCGACCTTGATCGCTCCGTTTCGGGTCTGGCATGGAATAAGGGCGGCGATGGAATCTACTATCAATACGACGATCTTGGAGACACGAAAATTGGCTTTACCACGCTCGCCGATAATTCCAGAGTAGTCGCGACAAATTTGGGTGGCACGACGATCGGCAGGCCTTATGGCGGTGGTTCTTTTTCGGTGTCGGACAATGACACGATTGCGTACACCTACGTTACACCGTACCGCCCCGCGGAACTAGCGATAGTCGACGGTCGCCGCGGTGACTCCAGGGTCATCACCTCGTTCAATGCCGATGTGCTTGACTGGCGATCACTCGGCAAGGTAGAGGAAATTTGGTACAAGTCGTCCGTGGATGGGCGTGACATTCAGGGCTGGGTCGTGACGCCGCCTGGACACGATGTATCGAAGCCTTATCCGCTGCTGGTCGAGAACCATGGCGGGCCGATATCAAACTACGGTCCGCGTTTCTCACCCGAAGTCCAGTTGTATGCGGCCGCAGGCTACATAGTTTTCTATCCTAATCCTCGCGGCAGCACGAGTTACGGCGAGGAGTTTGGCAATCTGCTATACCACGACTATCCTGGCGACGATTATCAGGATGTCATGGATGGCGTGGATGCGCTCATCGAGTCTGGTGTTACAGCCGAGGACCGGCTGTATGTCACCGGAGGCAGCGCAGGCGGCATCATGACAGCGTGGATCATAGGCAAAAACAACCGCTTCCAGGCGGCGGCTGTGGTCAAGCCCGTAATGAACTGGATTTCGAAGACCCTGACGGCAGACAACTATTTCCAGTACGCAAACTACCGTTATCCGGGCCAACCGTGGGAGAACATTGAGGCCTATATGAAATTTTCCCCGGTCTCGCTGGTCGGCAATATCGAAACGCCGACAATGGTCATGGTGGGTACGGCAGATCTCCGCACACCCCTCTCGGAGTCCAAGCAGCTATATAGCGCCCTCAAGATTCGCGGCATCGATACGGTACTTGTGGAGGTGCCGGACGCACCGCATAACATCTCTGGGCGACCCGGCCAGCTCATCACGAAGATTGATCACATCCTCGCGTGGTTTGCAAAATATCCAGCAGACTAGAGCGGCTTTGTTATTTGTGTTTTAGGACTTGTTGGCTTCCCACCACCGGTCAGCGTATCCGGGGCTGCGGCTAGCCAACTATTTCAAGCGTCTGAGCCATCGTCCTTATCGTTCTCGGCGCCTTCATCATCAGCGTCATCAACCCCAACGATGATCGCACCGTGTGTGCCCAGGGGGAGATACTCGCGTTCGCAGGCCGTGCAGAAGTGGCCGAGCGGTGGGTCAGGAAATCAATGAGGCTTAACCCGTATCATCCGCCTCGATACTGGACGCATCTAGCCCGAGCTCTATTTCATCAGCAACGATTCGAAGAGGCACTTGATGCTCTCGAACATGTCGGAAAAGCACGCTTGGACGATCTTGCTTACCGTGTCGCGGCTTGGGCCGGTCTGGGAGACGCCGACGAGGCGAGGGCCAATTCAGTAGCGCTATTACAGCAGCATTCGGACTTCGACCCGGCGGCGTTCGCAGAGTCATTGCCATATGATCAGGAAGTATGCCGACAAGCGTTGCTCGAGCCGCTTGCATCTGGATTTCGGGGCGATTGCGCCGGATAAAGACGAGTATGCTCCGGGCAATCTGCTTTGCTTTACATAATCCGGGAGGTAACCTAAACTCCTGAAAAGCAATAACTCATCCGAACAAGAGCCTTTAACCTCCTGTTTTTAAAAGGCCACCCGAGGTGATAGCCATGAGTCATCCACAATGAACTCGGCAGTGCACGCAGTGCAGGTAGAGAAACTGCACTTGTTTCCCTGTCTCACCCACGGGCATACGAGCGCGCTTGACCAGTTGAGCCGGGCATTCGCTGAGACTCAGCCGGCGGCAGTTCTTATTAGCGAAAACAAATCCAATGCGAGCTACCTTATCGACCACTTTGTCGACGATATCGACAGCGAGGTCGCTGCGGCGCGAATCACGAAGCCGTCTCGAGATGCAGTCGCTGGAATGCGGGACGTAGTTCAGGCATTTGGCCTTGACACGAAAGACATGAGCCTGGCCGGTCTTGAGAACACGCTTACGAGCTTCTTGTCTGACCAAAAGCAACGCTGTCGTCGCACAATCATCTGCTTCGAGGAGGTACAGGACAAAGCACGGTGGGTGCTCTACAGAGTACGACGCCTTGTTGAGTTAGAGACGAAGGGTGATTTTGGCTTGATGGTGATCCTGTCAGGGCGGCCTGGTCTCAATGAATTGCTGGTTAAGCCGGCGTTCGATCTGATACGTACTCACGCCGGGCGGCGGATTGTCCCTGGCCCGTTCACATTGGATGAGACGAGGGCGTACATTTCGCGGGAGGTCGAGGCAGCAGGATTCGCAGACATTGGTCAAGTATTCGAGTTCGACGCTGTCACTCTCATACATGAGGTTTGTTCGGGCATACACGACAGCATCGATACTCTTTGTTGTGATTGCATACAACTGACGGATGAAGTGGACGCGCGTCGAATATCGACGAATCTGGTCAAAAAGGCAGACAAACTACTTCGGCGAAATCTTGTAGCGCGGCATTCGCCTGCTGGGGTTGGGTCAATGCGAGTCAACGGCGCAAGATTCCCTGAAGGACGCCTCATTGCTCGCAGGAATGGCGAGGTCGTCCGGGAGCAGGCTCTCAATCACGGACATATTCTCATTGGCCGTGGCGAGCAGTGTGACATTGCGGTAGATAGCCCTGTGGTGAGCCGACATCACGCATTGGTCGTTGATTCGTTGGCCGGCGTTGGTCTTGTAGATCTCGGCAGCAAAAACGGCACGTTCGTCGACGGCCGCCGGATTGAACGGCACGTGTTGCAAAATGGTGACTTGATAACCGTCGGCGACAGCACGATCACATACTTTGCGGGCGACGATCGACGCGGTTAGGTGCCGCTGACCAGGTTCACTTCTGCCTAAAACACCCACGAGAGCTTTGCGAAGAACGTGTCCCCTCGCTCGGATACTTGACCCCGCTCCGACGTGCCGGTCTGATAGGCCAGTTGTAACGAGCCAAAGGGCGGTCATAAGCCGACAATGAAAATCAAGAAGCTTTCAACCATTATCAAGGCGCTGCAGGCGGCAATACCAGAGCTGGAAGCGGCTCGAAGCAGCTAGGCAGTCGAGCGAATACTATGCGACCAATCAATCGCCGGGATTTTATTCGCCAGTCCACATTGGCGGGGCTGACAATGGCGGGGGGAATCCCTGAGGTCAGCTGGTCGATTGAAGGTGATCAGCTGCATATTCGTAACTACCTGGATATCACGACGCTTGATCCACCGTTCAGACTATCGGGCGCCGAATCAATGGTCGGCAGCGCAATATTCCAGAAACTCGTGGAATTCAAGACAGACGGCACGTGGGCCACGCAGCTCGATGCAGCTGAGTATTTCGAAGCCATTGACGATACACACTTCGCATTTCGTCTGAAGCGCGGCCAGATGTTCAGTAATGGGTTCGGCGAAATGACCGCAGACGACGTCAAGTTTTCCTTCGAGCGTATCATCGGTTCAATCAATGCGGTCGACATCGGACCACTGAGCCACGTGGAAGTACATGACCGTTACTCGGGAACAATTGTCCTGAAGTCACCTTATGCCGCATTTGTTTCCGTCGGTGTTGCCAACTATGAAATTCTGTCACGCGAGGCAGTGATGTCCGTGGGTGGGCGTTTCAGTACCCAGCCGCCGTGTTGCTCCGGGCCTTACCTGTTTCGTTCCTGGCAAGCGAAACGCAAAACGGTTCTGGAACGGAATCCGCAGTGGCAAGGCCCTGAAGCCGCATTCTCCGAGATTCACATCTACGCGATGTCGGATGCCAAGGCTGCAGAGATGGCGTTCGAGGCCGGCGAAATTGACTGCGCCGAGATTTCAGTGGAGTCGGTCGAACCGTTCAGACGCAACCCACCACCGGATGGTTACGTCGAAGTTCACCCGTCCGGGCGTAATTTCTGGCTTGGCATGAACCAGGAGAATTCGGCCCTTACCGACTTGCGGCTGCGACAGGCCGTCCAATATGCGATCGATGCCGAAGCCGTCGTTGAAGCGACCTGGTTTGGGCTTGCAGAAACGTCCATGGGGCCGATACCGAGGGGTATGAATGGTTGTCGTGAGCGCACTCTGATCCCACCGCGAGGTGATGCAGAAAAAGCGAAATCACTGCTGGCCGAGGCCGGAGTCGAGCTGCCATTACGGCTGAGTCTCGACGTCAACAGCGATGCGCGTGAATTGACTGCCGCGCAGGTGATCCAATGGTCGCTCAAGAATGTCGGCATAGAGGCACATCTTCGCGCGCACGACAGCGGTACTTTTCTGTCCCTTGGTAACGAGCAAGTCAATGACCAATGGCGGGATATCCAGTTATTTTTCAATAGTTTCATCGGCAACGCCGATCCCTTCTATCCTCTCGTTTGGTTTACGAGCCAGCAGTTGGGGCTGTGGAACTGGGAACGCTTTTCAAATGAGGAATTTGATCGGTTGAATGACCTGGCTCTGGCCACAACGGATGAGGTTGCACGAAACCAGATGTACCAACGCATGCAGGACATCATGGAGGAGTCGGGCTGCTATCGGTTCATTAGCAACGGTGTGATGCCGCAGATCATCAGAAAGACGATCAAGCCCGCATTCACGCCGGACGGCTATGCCATTCTGCGGGGTTTTCGCCCGAGAGAAAGCCATTCCTGATGCTGAGCTTCATTACACGACGCAGCTTGCTCTCCCTGCTCATTCTCTTTCTCGCGGTCAGCCTGCTATTCGCCATGATTCACATGATGCCTGGCGATCCGGCCAGCGTATTGCTGGGCCCCAGGGCCTCACCTGAACTGAAGGCGGAGCTGAGTCAGCGCATGGGCCTGGATCAACCCATCCTGGTCCAACTTGGCCGTTTCTATGCCGACCTTGCAAGAGGTGACCTGGGTGTCGATGTATTCTCCGACCGGCAGGTGGCCGATATCGTTTTCGAGCAGCTGCCATATACCCTTGCGTTGGTGCTGGTGTCGATCGGCGGCGCGATGCTGCTTGGTATTCCGCTGGGTTGCTTTTCGGCCATCAAACGGAATTCGCTTCTGGACCGGGTGACCGCGGTAATGTCCGTCGCCTTTATCGCTATTCCTTCGTTTGTTGTCGCCCTGTACCTGTTGCTGTGGTTGGCGGTCAACTGGCGCTGGTTCCCTGCAATAGGCGCCGGCGCCGACGGTGATTTTGTAGATCAGGCTCGTCACCTCGTGCTGCCTGCTATTGCCCTTGGACTTGGTTGGGTGGGCTACATTGCTCGCCTCGTGCGCGCCTCGATGCTGGAAGTTATGGAAGAAAACCATATTCGTACGGCGAGGGCGTTCGGATTGTCCGAGCGCACGATCATTGTTCACTACGCACTGCGAATTGCGATCCTACCGACGGTTACGATCCTCGGTCTGGGTATCGGCAGTATGCTATCCGGAGCTTTGTTCGCAGAAATCGTGTTTTCGCGCCCCGGGATAGGCAAGTTACTTCATGAGGCCGTGATGACTCGGAACTATCCGGTTGTAATGGGCTCGGTTCTGGTAACGACTGCGTTTTTTGTGCTCAGCACTTTGGTCTCGGATATCGTCAACGCGGCCCTCGACCCACGATTACGTGAAAGTGAAAGGTCTTCGTGAGTACGCAGTCTGGATTTATCGCAGAGACCTTCGCCAGATTGCGAAAGGACCGTCTGGGCATGGCGGGTTTGGTCATTGTAGTTCTGGTATTACTCGCCAGCATTTTTGCCGCACAGCTGGCGCCGCATGACCCATTGGAGGTCGATGTCTATAACCGCCTGCAAGGTCCTTCCTGGCAGCATTGGCTGGGTACCGATCAGCTGGGTCGCGACGTGTTCTCCAGGGTATTACTCGGAGGGCGCATCGCATTGAAGGTGGCGTTAGTCGCCATCTCGGTATCGATGGCCATCGGGCTTTTGCTGGGCATGATGGCAGGATTCGGTCCGGCATGGCTTGACCGCATTCTGGTCGTCTGTTTCGACACGGTACGTTCGTTCCCAACCATCATGTTCGCACTCGCCATCGTGGCGCTGACCGGACCCTCGCTGAATACCGTGATTGGCGTGATCATCATCACTTCGATCCCGGTTTATGCCCGAATCGTTCGGACCCAGACACAGGCCTTGCGCGATCAGGACTTTATCCTGGCCGAACGTGCCATGGGTGCCTCCACGGCCCGCATCCTGGGCAATCATATCCTGCCCAATATCGCCGCACCGCTCCTGATTTTGGCGTCGATGGACGTGCCGACCGTGGTTGCCATGGAAGCCGGGTTGAGCTTCCTGGGCCTGGGAGTCAGCCCGCCGACACCGAGTTGGGGAAGCATACTCAACGATGGCTACTCTTATATACGCAACTCACCGTGGCCCATCATTGCCGGCGGCATTCCGTTAATTCTCGTGACCTTGGGCTTTACATTTTTCGGGGAATCCATGCGTGACATCCTGGATCCGAAGCTGCGCAGAAAGGGCGGGAGTTCCTGATATGGGCAAGCCCGTACTGGATATCAGCGACCTTACGGTGAGCTATCACACAGAGCGCGGACATCTACGCGCCTTGCGCAACATCAATATGCAGATCGAGCCGGGCCGTATCATCGGCATCGTAGGCGAAAGCGGCTGCGGCAAGTCCACGCTGATCTCGGCCATCATCCGTTTGCTGGCACCAAATGCACTCGTAGAGGAAGGCTCGGTCCTTTTCAAAGAGCGTGACTTGCTGGGCCTGGAGCCCGAGGCTATGCGGGGATTGCGTGGTGACGAGATTTCCATGGTCTTCCAGGACCCGATGACCAGCCTGAACCCGGTGCGGACCATCGGCCAGCAGATGACTGACATTCAGTACAGGGACGATCGACCCAAGGCGGAGAAGCTGGCCCGGGCGGCACGCATGCTGGACCGTGTGGGTATCGCAGGCCCAACCGAACAACTTGGGCGTTATCCGCATCATCTTTCGGGTGGCATGCGCCAACGCGTTGCGATTGCGATGGCACTGATGACAGAACCGGCCCTTCTGATCGCGGATGAGCCGACGACTGCGCTCGACGCGACGCTGGAGGTCCAGATCATTCATCGCCTGCAGAAGCTACAACGGGACTTCGGCTGTGCCATCCTGTTTGTCTCGCACCACCTGGGCGTGATTGCCGAGCTGTGCGACGACGTTGTGGTCATGTATGCGGGTGAGATCGTTGAAAGTGGCGCAACACGCGATGTGTTTCTCGAGCCAAAACACCCGTACACGCGAAAACTGCTCGAGTGCGACCCGGCCCGTATCGAGAAAGCCAGCCGCAACCTGCCGGTGATTGCCGGAACGCTGCCTGATCTGGCTGATCTTCCAGACGGCTGCATTTTCAGACCGCGCTGCGATGTGTCCATCGATAACTGCGCGCATGAGCGACCAACGTTGGATGGCGGCGATCACTGCAGCGCCTGTCACGTGGCCGTGCCATGAGCGCGCTGCTGAAGGTCAGGGACCTGCGTGTCCGCTACCCGGTGGACGTAGGAATCACCTCTATGCTCAACAGGAACAGGCGTTCATATGTGGATGTGGTGCACGGTGTTTCATTGGACATCGAGCGCGGAGAGACGCTCGCTGTTGTCGGTGAGAGTGGTTCGGGCAAGACGACGCTGGCCATGGCCTTGTGTGGCTTGGTACCGATAATGGACGGCGACGTCCGGTTCGACGGTGAGGTGCTCCCCAGGAACAAGGATGGCAACCTGCAGATTGATCGCCGACGCGTGGCGTTAATGTTCCAGGATCCAGTCGGCTCGCTGAGCCCAAGAATGACAGTGCGCAAATTGCTCGGTGAACCGTTCCGGATTCATGCCGGCCTGTCGGACGACCCGGACCGCTCGGCCCTGGAATTGTTGTCGATGGTGGGACTGAGTAGTGATTTCGCGAACCGTTATCCCCACCAGCTCAGTGGCGGGCAGGCCAGGCGAGTGGGTCTGGCCCGCGCATTGGCGCAGAAACCCGACCTGCTGATCGCTGACGAGCCGACGGCCGGACTCGATGTGTCCATCCAGGGCGAGGTCCTCAATTTGCTATCGGATCTGCAACAGGAATTGGGCCTGGGCATCATGATCATCACCCATAACCTGAATATCGTGCGTCACGTGGCGGAACAGATGGCCATCATGTATCTCGGAAGATTCGTTGAACAAGGATTGTCCGAGCTCGTTTTCCGGCATCCGCGCCATCCTTATACTGCGGCCCTGCTGGCTGCCAATCCGAGTACGAATCCCGACGCTGTGCCGGAGCGGATCGACCTGACAGGCGAGGTGCCGAGCCTGCTGCAGCGCCCTGTCGGCTGCGAATTCAACAACCGTTGCCTACGAGCGCAAGCGGAATGCCGCGAGAAATTTCCCGCCCGTGAAATATTAAATGGAAAGCACGTCTGGAATTGTTTCCATCCTCTGCCGGGTGAATCTCTGTAGTGACAAAAACATTAGAGTAGTAAAGCTCAATCCGATATATTCACTGCACTAGAACAATTCTAAAAACGAGGGTGGTAACCATGACGATCAAGACCACGTGGTCGCGACTGTTCGCGATCGCAGCGCTGTTTATTGCGAGTGTTGCTAGCGCACAAGACAAGCCAAACATTCTTGTCATCTGGGGCGACGACATCGGCTGGTCTAATACCAGTGCCTATAACCGCGGCATGATGGGTTACCAAACGCCCAATATCGACCGTATCGCCCGCGACGGTGCATTGTTTACTGACTGGTATGGGCAGCAAAGCTGCACCGCGGGTCGGGCGGCGTTTGTCACCGGGCAGAGTCCGTTTCGTACCGGGCTGCTGAAAGTTGGCCTTCCAGGTGCGAAAGAGGGTCTGTCCGAAAAGGACCCGACGATTGCCGCGCTACTGAAGAATCATGGTTACATGACGGCCCAGTACGGCAAGAACCACCTCGGTGATCTTGACGAGCACCTCCCCACGAACCACGGCTTTGATGAGTTTTTCGGCAACCTGTACCACCTCAACGCCGAGGAAGAGCCGGAGAATCCCGATTATCCGCAGGGCGCCACATTCAGGGAGAAATTCGGTCCGCGTGGCGTCATCAAGTCGAGTGCTGATGGCAGCATCGAGGACACGGGTCCCTTGACCAAGAAGCGCATGGAGACGGTTGACGAGGAAGTTACGGCAGGCGCCATTGATTTCATGGAACGCGCAGCGGCAGCCGAGAAGCCATTCTTCCTGTGGTGGAACTCGACCCGCATGCACGTGTGGACCCACCTTAAGGAAGAGTCTGATGGCGTTACCGGTTACGGAATCTACGCGGACGGCATGGATGAGCACGACGGTCACGTCGGTCAAATCCTCGACAAGCTCGAGGAGCTCGGACTCGACGAAAATACGATTATCATGTATTCGACGGACAACGGCGCCGAGGTCTTTACCTGGCCCGACGGTGGCATGACGCCGTTTCGCAATGAAAAGAACTCCAACTGGGATGGCGGTTATCGCGTTCCGACATTGATCAAGTGGCCGGGCGTCATTGAACCTGGTTCGGTCTACAACGATGTGTTCTCCCACGAAGATATGTTGCCGACAATCATGGCGGCGGTCGGCGAATCCGACATCAAGGAGAAGCTAAAAGAGGGCCACCGTGCGATGGGCAGGCGCTACAAGGTTCACCTCGACGGCTACAATTTGTTGCCCTACTTCAAGGGCGAAGTCGATGAAGGTCCGCGCAAGGAATTCTTCTACTGGACTGACGATGGCCAACTTGCCAATCTGCGCTACGGCCGTTGGAAGATGGTGTTCATGGAGCAGCGCGGCCATGGTTTCGATGTCTGGCAGGAACCGTTCGTAACGCTACGGCTACCGAAGCTGATCGATATGCGCGGCGATCCGTACGAGCGCGCCGACCACGAGGCGGCCAACTACCCAATTTGGCGCATGGAACGCGCGTTCCTGATTCTTCCCGCCGTGGACTATGTGGCGCAACACCTGGCGACCTACCGGGAGTTTCCACCGCGGCAAGAAGCCGGCAGTTTCAACCTGAACCAGGTGCTGGAGACATTGCAGCAGAATCCTGGAACGAATTGAGCAGCATAAGCGAGAAGATTCGGGCCGCCACAGCTCTTGGGCTGCTGGCGGCCCTGTCGTTTTCAGCGCACGCGGCAGAACGCCCCAGGCTGGTCCTGCAAATAACGGTGGACCAGCTGCGCGGTGACCTGCCGACGCGCTACTACGAACGTCTCGGCGAAGGTGGCTTCCGCTACCTCTGGGAGCACGGCGTCGTATACCGCAACGCCCACCACGCTCACGCCAATACCGAGACGATCGTCGGCCACGCGACGCTGGCGACCGGCGCGCACCCGTCTGGCCACGGCATGATCGGCAACCTCTGGTTCGATCGGGAAAAGGGGTTCACGACGTATAACGTCGAAGATGATCGCTATCGGCTGTTGACCGCCGGGGCTGATGTTGACGAAGACGCGGAGATCGACCCGACGCAGCGCGCGGCGCGCAGCGAAGGCCGTTCACCCGCGGCCATCCTCGTGACGACGTTTGCGGACGAGTTACGTAGCAGTAACAGCGGCCAGTCAAAGGTCATTGGTGTATCGGTCAAGGACCGCGGTGCGATTTCCATGGCCGGCCACTCTGGTACAGCCTACTGGTTCTCGAAGTCATCCGGCGGATTTGTCACCAGCACGTATTATCTCGATAGCTATCCGGACTGGGTGCAGGCCATCAACGATACGCAACCGGCAGCACAGTTTGCGAACACGGCATGGCAGTTGCTGCACGAGCAGGACTCCTACATGTTCGGTGATTCCGATGATCGCGACTGGGAAACGGATGTTGCGGGCTTCGGCCGGACATTTCCCCATTCGTTTGGTGATGGCAGTAGTCCGTACTTCACGACCTGGTTGACCCTGAGCCCGGCAGGCGACGAACTTGTGCTCGACTTTGCGAAGCAAGCACTCGTTGCCGAACAATTGGGCGAGGACGACGTGACCGATTACCTGAGCATCAGCTTCTCGTCGACCGATTATGTTGGCCACGTGTTCGGGCCGTCGAGCCTCGAAGCCGAAGACAACATCCTGCGATTGGATGCAACGCTGGCCGAGCTGTTCGCGTTCATTGATGACGAGGTAGGGCTCGACAAGACATTGATCGTGCTGTCGGCTGATCACGGAGCACCGGATACCCCGGGATACCTGAACAGCTTGAGTATCCCGGCAGGCTACGTCGATCCGGAATCCTGGGACCGTGAGACAGCGATCAGTCGCATCAAGTCGCGATTCGATATCAAGGGCGATTTGATCGAGGCCTATGACCATCCGTACCTGTATTTCAGCGCGGACATCAAGAATGACACCCGCATAGATCAGAGTGAGCTCGAAGCTGCAGTGGTGGCAAAGCTTATGAAATTCCCGGGCGTGTCACTCGCCGTATCCAGCAGCGCACTGCGTCGAGGTGGGTTGCCCGATAACGAGTTGTATCGCGCCGTCGTTCGTAACTTCCATCCCAAGCGCTCGGGCGATGTTTTCCTGGTTTTCGAGCCCAACTGGTTTATCAACGACTTCGATGGACTGGTTGTGGCGTCGACGCATGGCTCGCCGTGGAACTACGATACCTATGTACCAATTGTGTTCGCCGGCCATGGCCTGGCGCCGCAGAGCATCGACCGTCGCGTACACACGGTCGATATAGCAGCTACACTTTCTTCTTACCTGGGTATCAAAGCGCCGTCAGGTTCGGTCGGCAAGCCACTCAAAGAAGCAATCAAGAAATAGGTAGTCATGGCACTAGAACAAGTACGGCTCCTCAAGGAGCGCATGCAGGAATCGATAATCGGCCAGGAGGCCGTTGTCGAGCGATTGATTATTGGCCTGCTGGCGAACGGCAACCTGCTGGTCGAAGGACTGCCGGGTCTCGCCAAGACACGAGCCATTAAAGCGTTGGCGAAGAACCTCGAAGCGGATTTTAGCCGCATCCAGTTCACGCCGGACCTGCTGCCTTCGGATGTTACCGGCACCGAGATTTACTACCAGAAAGATGGTGCCGGCGAGTTTCGCTTCGAGCAGGGCCCGATCTTTGCCAACATTGTGCTGGGCGATGAAATAAACCGCGCGCCCGCGAAAGTGCAGGCGGCGATGCTCGAAGCAATGGAGGAGCGGCAGGTCACCGTCGCCGGCACAACGCACAAAATGCCACCGCTGTTCATGGTCATGGCGACGCAGAACCCGGTCGAGCAGGAAGGCACCTACCCATTACCGGAAGCGCAGATGGACCGCTTCCTGATGCACGTCAATGTCGAGTATCCGCCGGTTGAGGACGAGGTGCTGATCATGGACCTGGTGCGTGGTGAGGAGTCTGACAACGCTGCGGCAAAGGGCGAGACAGCGTCAGACGATCCGCAAAGAATTTCTCAGCAAGCCGTGTTCGATGCACGTAAAGAGATTGCCAGCATCCAGGTGTCAGATGCGATCAAGCGCTACATGGCTGATCTCGTTTACGCGACTCGCACACCGGGAGAATATTCCGAAGACCTCGATCGCTGGATCGATGTAGGTGGCAGTCCTCGAGCGTCGCTGGCGCTCGACAAGTGCAGTCGCACGCGCGCCTGGATGGCTGAGCGCGACTATGTTGATCCTGAGGATATCCGCGCTGTCGTCCACGACTGCTTGCGCCATCGTCTAATGTTGTCCTACGAGGCACAGGGTGAAGGGGTATCCGCGGACCAGGTCATCGACGCCCTTGTCGAGCAAGTCGCACTGCCCTGATATCACGGTGGCAGCGGACCCGCGCATACACATCTCACTGGCTCACCTCCGGGGCCTCGAGGGAGCGGCGAGCGGGCTGAATTTCCTGCCAAGACAACCGGCGGCCAGTGTTCTGAATGGCCGTCACGCATCGCGCCTGCGCGGGCGAGGGCTCAATTTCGAGGAAATGCGTAATTACCTGCCGGGTGACGATATCCGCTCCATCGACTGGAAGGCCACGGCAAGAACCGGATCACCGCACGTCCGCGTATTTACCGAGGAACGGGACCGGCCCGCACTGTTGGTCGTCGATCAGCGCATGTCGATGTTCTTCGGCAGCCGCCTGAACATGAAGTCGGTAACGGCAGCCGAAGCGGCGAGTATCGCGGCATTTCGTATTCTCGGTGTGGGCGACCGCGTCGGTGGCATCGTGTTCAGCGACCATGACCTTCGGGAAATCACGCCGCGCAGGAGCCGGCGCACGGTTTACGCATTACTGGAAGCGATCGCCGAGATGAACGCATCGCTTCACGCCGACCGCGCCGTGGAGCGGGCCGATGGCGCGCTCAACGACATATTGAAGCGTGTTGCGCGGATCGCACATCATGATCACCTGGTTATCGTCTTCAGCGACTTTGACGGCATCGATGACCTCACGCAGCGGCACCTGAGCGGGATCTCGGCTCACAACGACGTCATCCTGATGCTGGTGCATGACCCGATGGCGCAGGACCTTGATCTCGATGCCCGGATTGTCGTTGGCGACAGCCGCATGCAGGCGGAAATCGATTTGCAATCCGAGTCGATGGTCGAAGCGGTCGGCGGCTACTCCCGCGAGCGTCTCGCTCGCATCCATGATTGGCAGCAGAGCATCAGGCTGTCGGTGCTGCCGCTATCCGCTGGCGAGGAGACGCTGCCGCAAATCCGCAACCTGATGGGGCAGGTCGCTGGACGCCGTAAAGTCCGATGAACGAGTACGAGGGCCTCAATCTTCCGGAACTCCTGGCGCTGATGCATGACATCGTGTTGCCGGAAGCGATCTCCCGCGTACCCGAAGGACCTGGCTGGTGGATCTTGTTTGGGTGGATTCTCGCGACCGGTGCGATATTCACCCGCCATCTGCTATTGCGGCACCGGGCCAATGCTTACCGACGCGATGCTATCGCACTATTGAAGAACATCGCGTCGAACGAAGAACTCGGTGGAGATGAAGCAGCCGCACAGATCGCCGTCCTGATCAAACGCACCGCGCTGGCAGCCTATCCGCGAGAGACAGTCGCGTCTCTGTATGGGGCCGACTGGGCACAATTCCTTCGGGACACAGCCAGCAACGACCCGGTCGTCAGCGAGGCAGCCGACGAGCTTGCGCGGGCTGCGTATTGTGAAAGCGCGAAGGGCAAGGAACTCGTTACGCCTGCGCGTCGCTGGATCCGGGTGCACCGTGCTTGAGTTCTCACATCCGCTGGCGTTTCTCGCGCTGCCGTTGCCATTGTTGGCATGGTGGCTGCTCCCTGCGCGACGCGAACTCACTAACGCGTTGCGCGTGCCATTCTTCGAACAGATTGTTGCGGCCGCGGGCGCGGAGGCTCGTGCCGGCGCCGTGGTCATGCGTAGGAACTGGCTGCAGATGTTGGTGGCGGCGCTGACCTGGACGCTATTGGTAGCCGGACTTGCCAGGCCGGAATGGGTCGGCGAGCCGATCGTGCGCACCGAAGCCGCGCGCGACATCATGCTGGCAATCGATCTATCGGGATCCATGGACTACCGGGATTTTCCGGACGTCAACGGCGACAACGTGAGCCGCTTCGAAGGCGTGCAGCGGGTTGTCGACCGCTTCGTCGGTGAACGCGACAGCGATCGCGTCGGACTGATCGTATTCGGTACCAAGGCCTATCTGCAGTTGCCATTTACGCGCGACCTCGATACAGCGCGTTCGCTGGTCGAGCTCATGCAGGTCGGCATGGCCGGGCCGCAGACGGCGCTGGGCGACTCGATCGGGCTCGCGATCAAGACGTTCGAATCCAGCGAAGTCGATGACCGCCTCCTGATCCTGCTCACCGACGGCAACGATACAGCCAGTACGATGACGCCGATCAACGCCGCCGATATTGCCGCCCTGAACGGCGTAGAAATTTATACGATCGGTATTGGGGATACCGACGCGACGGGCGAGGACCGCGTCGACTTCGAGCTGCTCGAGAGGATCGCGCGTCGTACGGGCGGTGAGTTCTTCAATGCCGAGGACGAAGCCGCGCTCGAGGCCGTCTACCGGCGCATCGACGAGATTGCGGCCGCCGACGTGCGCACCCAGAGCTGGCGGCCGCGTGAGTCCCTGGTGCATTGGCCGGCCGGCGCGGCACTGGTGCTCGTTCTGATCGGCTACCTGTTGCTATTGGCGCGCTCCCGGTCGAGGCGGCAGCTCGCATGATCGAGCTGTTTCATTTTCTGCGGCCGTGGTGGCTGGTGGCATTACCGGCTATCGGGTTTATCTGGTGGGTCGTCCGTCATCGCGATGCGGCCCAGGCCAGTATCTCGGGAAACATAGCGCCGCACCTGAAGGACGCACTAACGATCAACCACAACGCGCGCAAGGGTCTGCGCGCGATTGATGGTGCTGCGTTGTTGTTGATACTGCTGGCGTTGGTCGCGGCTGGTCCGTCGTGGAGCAAGCGCGTCAGCCCATGGTTCGAAGAGACCGCACCGTTAATCATCGCGGTCAAGGTGTCGGATTCGATGCGGGCCAATGACCTGCAACCGACGCGCCTCGACCGCGCGCGTTTCAAGATTCTCGACCTGATTGCGGTGCGCACCGGGTCGCGCACCGCACTCGTCGCCTATGCGGGCAGCGCACACATCGTTGTGCCACCCAGCAAGGATGCAGAAGTTCTCAAGCCGTTTCTCGAAAGCCTGGACCCGGCGATCATGCCGGTGCCCGGTGCGAGCACGACGCCGGTACTTGCTCTGGCAACGACACTGCTTGGTGAGCAGTCGTCCGGCGGCACGCTGCTGTTCGTCAACGACGGGTTCGAGGCGAGCGATATCAATGGGCTTGCCGAGTTCTCGTCAATGCCTGACGCTCCGTCGGTGGCTGTGTTAGTCATGGGCACCGATGAAGGCGGCGTTGCGCTGTTGCCAGACGGTTCACCCGTAATGTCTGGTAGCGGTGGCCGGCTCGATACGGCGGTCGATAGCTCGATGCTGCGGCGTGTGGCCGGCGAGGGTAACGTAGCGGTCGTGCGAACGACGACCGGCGATGCGGACATCAGGCAACTGTTGCGTGCGATCGATTCGAACCTGCGCCTGGCTGATGACCCCGATGCCGAATGGCAGGACGCCGGCTGGTGGCTGTTGTGGCCCGCGCTGTTCCTCGGACTGCCGTGGTTTCGCCGTGGCTGGACAATGCAATGGTAATCGGGCGGCGACCCTCGTTCCAGTTTGCGACGGTTACCGTGTTGGCCGTCATGGCGCTCGGCTGGCAGGCGTGGCAGCACAACAGCTTCATCGATTTGTGGCTTAGCGTCGATCAGCAGGCACAGATGGCTTACGAGCGCCTCGAATTTCCCGAGGCATTCGAGATTTTTGAAGACCCGGCGTGGAAGGGCGTCGCGGCGTATCGCTCCGGGCTGTACGAGGAGTCAGCCGCAGCGTTTGGCCGAATCCCATCTGCGGTCGCTTTTTACAATCGCGGCAACGCGTTTATGAAAGGGCGGGACTACGGCAAGGCCATCACTGCTTATGAGCAGGCGGTCGCTGACGATCCCTCGTGGATCGAAGCAGACGACAATCTGCGACTGGCGCGTTATGTGCTCGAGTACATCGAGCGAGCGCGAGAACAGTCCGACACCGGGGACGAGTCGGAACTGAGCGCCGACGACTACGTGTTCGACAACACGCAGGATCGCGGCGTCGAGATCGAGATCACGCAAGAAAGTACAATCGAACTCGAGTCGGCGGAGAAATGGATGCGGGCCGTCGATACCGAGACGCGCGACTTTCTGCGCACGCGTTTCCTGCTTGAGTCGTTCCAGGAGGGGCAGCTGTGAAGTGGCAGCTTCCAGCATTGCTGCTGTTGCTATCGGCAATCGCATTTGCGCAGGAGCAACCCGTCGTCCGGGTGGAAGTGTCGCCACCCGAGGTTACGCTTGGTGAGTCGGCCGAGGTTCGCATTACCGTGCTGGTACCGACCTGGTTTCCGAAGCCACCGGTGTTTCCGAGCCTGGAACTCGCGAATGCGATCACGAGGCTGCCACCCAACAGCTCCAACCCGACGAGCGAGCGTGTGGGCAGGGAGACCTGGTCAGGCATCGTGCGCAACTACCGGGTCTATCCGCTGAGCGCGGCGAGCTACCGGCTTTCCGACCTCACAATGACGGTGACCTATGCAAACCCGGGTGCGGACCCGGTTGTCGCCGAGGCTGCAGTCCCTGAGATCGTCGTGCGCGGCATCGTACCGCCGGGCGCGGAAGACCTCGATCCTTATGTCGCCGGTATCAGCCTGACGATGACCAGGGAAGTTGACGGTGACATCGAAAACCTCGCGGCTGGCGATGCGCTGGTTGTCCGCAATATCGCCGAGCTCGAGGGCTTGCCCGCTATCTTCCTGCCACCACTAGGAGAATTGCCGGAATCGCCAGGCATTTCCACATATGCCGACGAACCAATTATCGAGGATGGTGATGTCGCGCGCCGCAGCGAGCAATTCACGCTCGTGTTCGAGTCGGGTGGTGAATTCTCGTTGCCAGAGGTCACGCTCGACTGGTGGAACCTGAATGAAAACAGCATCGAGCGGGCGTCCTTGCCTGCAATTGCGTTCACGGTGGCCGGACCGTCGCTGACACCGGCGGGAGAGCAGTCTCAGCCCCTGCGATGGCAGGCAGTGCTGGGCGCGGCATTAGTAGTTGTGGTTCTTCTGGCCGTCGCGCTGCGCTATGGCCGACGATTCAGGCAGTGGCAACGCAAGCGGTCGAATCTTGCCAAGGAGAGCGAGGAGTATGCGTTCAAGCAACTCAGGCGATCGGAGGGAACGGGCGACGCCAGGGCATTTTACGTTAGCATGAGCGCGTGGGCAGGCAGGTTGCAACCTGGGCTGGGCGCGAGACAATTTGCTGTGCAGTCGGGAGACTCCGACTTGTTACAACAGACCGACAGGCTCACCCGTTCGCTTTACACGAGCGAGCAGCAGGACGTCGATCTCACGGAAATCCTCAAGATGCTGGTTTCGGCAAGACATCGCTTCTTTGCGGCGCGCCAGCGTCACAACAGGCATTCGATTCCGTGGCTGAACCCTGGTGGAATTCCTTAAATGCCATCGCGGGCAATGCGCTCATTCCACTGCCGGGAATAGACCTGCGTATCGCCATCGAAGACTTCAAGTTCGGCTTCGATAAGGAAATGCGTTTCATCACAGGTCATTTTCTGCTGGGCTTCGATGCGGGCGTCCAACTGGCGATCCCGGCCATAGGTCTCGGTCGCCCTCAGGTCGATGCAAGCGGAGGTCGGATTTTCGGGGTGAATATGATATCGGTAGTCGGTCTTCGCGCTGGTTCTCCAGCCATGACGATCGTATTGATTCGTTCCGGTATCTGAGCGGTAAATGAACGAGTGCATACCGGTTTCCTCATTGACCTCGAAACCGGCGTAGGTGGCTTCGGCTTCCGTCAGCGCGGTTGTCGGATGAGGGCGGGAGTGGCGCGGGGGCGGCAGTGGCCGGGTGTCGGCATCCGACTCCCTTGGTTCCCTGGCAGGTAGCGAAAGTGTGCTCGTACCCGTGAACAAGGAAAGCGTGACCGGACGTGGCGACGGCCAGACTATGGGCCAGAACGCGGTCGAAATGGCAACGCGAACGCGGCTACCCGGCGCGAACGTGTGGGCGATGTCATTTAATTGAATACGAATGGAGTAGCGTTGACCGGGTTCAAGCGATTCGGGAACTTCGTGGCCGTTTCGATGAGTGAGATTCAAAATACCGTAACTCACCTGCAGCGACTCACCACTTGGCAGAACTTCATTGAGCCGAACGCAGACGAAAGCGTTCTCCTGGTCAGATGCTACGTCCAGGTTGACGACAGGTGCGCCAAGAATGGCCAGACTCTGCACCAGTGCATCACCGTCAAAGCAAGCGGATGCGTTGTCATCAGTTTGCTGATCGCGTGGGTCCTCTGGACCGCCTGAGCCATTACTGCCGAAAAATGGTGTGCATTGACCGGTTGTTTGGGGCGAGCAAACTGTCAAACATTTTTCAGTACTGGCTGCCGAGCCCAAAGTGTTGTTGTTCAAATACAAAGTGGCAGGCTCAATGTTAGATGATGGCCATCCTGCCTCGTTGGCCCAGTACCCGGGCCGTACCTGGTGACAGACATTCGGTTGAACACTGTCTTGTACCCACACCCGATAGGTCGGCTCGTCCATCAGGCCTGTGTCTTCGCCTTTTAACCAATGGTCCCACCAGCGCAGCGCTTCATCCATGAACCCCATCTTGGGACCTGGCACGGCCTGGTGCATGTACTGATGTCCCCACGGGCCAATCAGACCTTTGCGTGGTGTATCCAAACCGGCCAGTAATCGTGGCACTGGGTTGGAATACGCGTCCGCCCATCCGCCGATGCTGTAGACCGGAATTTCAATATTAGAATAATCCTCGCAAACGGAGCCGTGCTTCCAGTATGCATCCCGGCGTTGGTGTTCAACCCAGGGAATAATCCAGGGCTCCATCGCATCCAGGCGCTGCTGCCACAGGTCGCGCCAACTTGCACCGACCAGTAACGGATCGGGAGGGCGGGCCATGGCAGGGAACATCACGAAGGCCCACTCCGGGTTCTGAGTCGTCAAACATCCGCCGACATAGTGCACATCATCGGCATAGCGGTCATCAGTCGAGAAGACGGTAATAATGCACTTGAGGGCAGGCGGTCGACGGGCGGCTACCTGCAGACCATTAAAACCACCCCACGACTTTCCCATCATCCCTACATTGCCATCACACCAGGGTTGATCAGCAATCCAGGCAATGACTTCCAGCGCATCGTCCTGTTCGAGTTTCAGATACTCGTCCAGCAACACACCTTCGGACTCACCGCTGCCACGTATGTCGACACGCACCGCGGCATAGCCGTGGCCGGCAAAGTACGGGTGCATGGCTTCATCGCGGGCTGCCGTCCCGTCCCGGGTGCAATAGGGGATGTACTCAAAAATGGCGGGAACAGGCTTCTTGTCGGCATCTGTCGGGAGCCAGTAGCGGCAAGACAGATGCACACCGTCGCTGAGGGGAATGCGCTCGAACTCAATTTCGTTTATTGCGTTCGGAAACGAATCGACAATATCAACCGTCATATTTTTTCTTCGCCCTTGCAGAATTTTTCTTGGATACTAACATCGAGTCACACGACTTGGGGTAGCGCTAATCTCTGTCCTATACTGCGTGACCGGAAAGGGAGTCTTTCACTGATGAATGCGTTATCGATGATCGAACAGGCAGTTTCATGATTCGGGTGGGGATCTCCGGCGCCAACGGCAAGATGGGTCGGCTAGCTGTCGGGGCAATTGAGGCCGCTGATGACCTGTCCATTGCTGGGCTCTATGCCCCCGCGCGAAACGGTGAAGATATCCTGGGATACATCGCTAGCGATGACCCCGCGGCTCTGTCCGAGTGCGATGTTGTCATCGAGCTGACCAATCCGGCGGCCGCCGACGAAAACGTCCCCCGTTGGCGAGACAGCGGCGCAAATGTGTTGATCGGTACGTCCGGCTATACCGTGGAACGGATAGATGAGTTGCGAAACGCGTGGGCTGGTCTGTCCTCCCGCTGCCTGGTGGTGCCGAATTTTGCGGTTGGTGCGGTACTGATGATGCGATTCGCCGAACTGGCTGCGCCGCATTTCGAGTCGGCCGAAATAGTCGAAATGCATCATCATGACAAGCCCGACGCTCCATCCGGCACTGCACTTCATACCGCTGCACGTATGGCCGCCGCACGCGACCATGGCACGCATAATCGCGGCAGCGAGATAGTGGCCGGCTCGTTGGGCGGTGATGCGGAAGGCATCCCCGTGCACTCATTGCGTCTACACGGCTCTGCGGCACACCAGGAAGTGATTTTCGGCACTGTCGGCCAATACCTCACCGTTCGCCACGACACGACCGACTACGAGTGTTTTGCGCCCGGTATCATTTTGTCATTGCGCGAGATAGGCTCGCTGGAATCAGGTGTCACTGTCGGCTTGGAGAGTCTGCTCGGCATTTGACGTTTGGCGCATCTGTTGGCGAATCGCTGTGTCGTCAAACTCATCCAGCCGGTCGAGTAGCTGCCAGGCCGCGCCCTCTGTGACCACTACGTAGGGGTCGTCCGGCTTCTCTTGCTTCATGATGGCCGCGTTCGTGACGCTTGCCGCCAAACGCGTCAGTGCCAATGGCCAGACGGAGTCAATTTCAGCTTCGCTTAGAGAGTGAGTGCTCTGATACCCGCCCAGAAATGCTGCAAGCCTATCGATCGGGTTATCGCAATTCAGAACAAGATAGGCGCACGCGATAGCAACATCTGCCAAAACGGGTCCGTAGACAATGTCACCAAAATCAACCACACCCGAGACACGGCCGATTCCGTCGTCATTGATGGTTACGAGAATATTGTGATCGTTCAAATCGTTGTGTAGCGCCTGCCGAGGTAACGATTTCAGGAACGATTGATGGCTGCCTTTGTAGTCCGCAAAAATTCGGCGAACCATCGCAATGCGTGTGGGGTCCTGAATCTCTCCAATGAAAGGTTCGAACAAGTCGGCGGCCATCAGATCCCACTTAAAATCTCGATCAAGTCCCGGGTGCGAGAAATCCTTGAGCGCAACATGCAATCGCCCGAGACATATGCCGATGTCCTGCATCAGTGGAAGACCAATTGGTGCCGCTGTGGTCAGAGTCTGGCCCGGCAACAAGCTGATCATCCACACCAACCGCTTGTCGCCTTCCATAGCAATGGATTCAATGTTATTCCCATCAACAGATGGAATGACGCTTGGTGTCGGCAAGTTCCCCACCTGAGAAAGGTGAGTCATCATTGCTACCTGGGCTTCGATAAAAGTGCGGTCACAATCCTTGCGCATGACTTTCAAAATTCCCGCCGTACGCCCGGATACCCTGAAATTCCAGTCATACTCCCCGGGCAAGCGAGACAATTGTGACTCTTTATCCCATCGAGCAATCACTTCTCTCAAGAAATGTTCGTGATCCAAGCGATCAACTCCGTCAACTGCTATGTAATTGAATCAAAAAAGGGCATGCGATTCTCGACTGAATGTCCACCGAGATTGACCAGGCCGGCCCATGCTGGCACGCTTTTTCCCGGGTCGCCACCGGAGGAGGGTATTGGACCAGATTTTTGTAGGTCGAGAGAAAGAGCTGCAACAGCTCGATGACAGACTGAACGCCATGATCGACGGTCAGGGGCAGGTATGTTTCGTGACCGGTGAAGCCGGTTTCGGTAAGACCGGCTTGACTGCAGAATTTGCGCGACGTGCCCAGGAGCGTGAAGAAGAGCTTCTCGTCGTTATCGGCGATTGCAATGCTCAGACCGGGATCGGCGATCCATACCTGCCGTTTCGAGAAGTGCTCGCAATGCTGGCAGGAGATATCGACGATCGAGTCGCGCAGGGGATGACGACCGAGGAGAATGCCAGTCGATTGAAGAGCTTCCTTCTGGTTTCAAAGAAAGTCATCACCGACGTCGGCCCGGACCTGATCGACATTTTTCTGCCTGGTGCCGGAATCGCGACGCGGGCAGGCGCGCTCGTCGTAGGCAACAAGGAAAAGCGACGTCGCAGCTCGTCATTCGGCAGCAGCGCTGCGGCGCTCTCGATAGCCGATACGTCACTCAGCACCGAACAAAGCCGAATCTTTGAGCAGGTAACAACAGTGCTGACCTCGCTGTCGCAACAGAAGCCGTTGATTCTCATCCTTGATGACCTGCAGTGGGTTGATGAATCCAGTGCGAGCTTGTTGTTTCACCTGGCGCGCCGTATCGAAGGTAGCCGCATCCAGATTATCGGTACGTACCGGCCGGAAGATGTCGCTGTCGGCCGCGGAGAGTCGCGGCACCCGATGGAACAGGTCGTCAGCGAGTTGAAGCGGCAATACGGTGACCCACTTGTGGTACTCGGCGACGAAACCGAGTCGGAAACAGAACAATTTGTTAACTCGTTGATCGATACGGAAGGAAACAAGTTAGATAACGAGTTCCGCAATGAGTTGCACAAGCGAACTGATGGTCACGCGTTGTTCACGACGGAGCTGTTGCTGGATATGCAGGAGCGCGGCGACCTCGTTCAGGACGAAGAAGGAGACTGGACGGCAGGTCCGTCCCTCGACTGGAGTACGTTGCCGGCACGTGTGGAAGGTGTGATCGAAGAGCGCATCAATCGACTCCAAACCGAGTTTCAGGAGATTCTGACAATCGCCAGTGTGGAAGGCGAAACATTTACGGCGCAGGTGATTAGCCGTTTGCAGGAAGTCGCAGAACGTCGCTTGCTCAAACAACTTACACAGGAACTGGATCGCCAACATCGGCTTGTGAGTGAGGAGGGCAGCAAACGAGTCGGTGCCACCCGGATATCGAAGTTCAGATTTCGTCATCACATGTTTCAAAAGTACATTTATGAGCACCTCGGAGAGAGTGAGCGCGAACAGTTGCACGAAGATGTCGCGTCTATCCTCGAAGAGCTCTATGAAGAGCGAAGAGGCAGCGTCTCAGTGCAGCTAGCGCACCATTACGAACATGCTCAGATGTTTGAACAGGCTGCTTCCTGTTATCTACTGGCCGGCGAGCGTGCATCCACCGTCCATGCACACAACGAAGCCCTTACTCTTGCAGAACGTGGACTCTTTGCGTTGAACCGGCTGGGGGATGTCTCGGGGCAGTTTGAATTGCTGCTGGAACTCAACCTGCTGGTTGGAGAGGCTCAGCATCACGTCGGTCAGTTTGCCGAATCAATGGTGACCTATCAGCAGACCGCTGAAACAGCGGCAAAACTTGAATCTCCGATTGCATTGGCGCGAGCGGCTTTGGGTTACGACGAGCCAAGATGGCGCTGCAATCTCCTGGAAACGACTGCTGTGCAGCTCCTGAAGCAGGCACTCGAGCTCCTTGATGAAGGAGACAGCGCCCTTCGTGTCCTCCTTGTCGCACACCTTGCGCGGGCCAGCATCGGTTCCGAATCGCCGGACGACTTGATGGAGATGCTGGACGACGCGATCGCGATGGCGCGGCGAATTGAAGACCCACGCGCATTGATCGAATCATTGCGCACACGTCTCAACGTCGATCGCGACCCCGCAGGGATTGAAGGCCGAGTCCGCCTTATCGGCGAGATTCTGGATACCGCACATGACATCGACGATAAGTACCTGCAGATGGAGTTACATGCGTTTCGAGTCTACGACGTGGTAGCGCTTGGAGATGCGGACGGATGGGCGCGCGATCTGGAAGCCTTCAGGCAGATCAGCATAGAGATTTCCGAGCCATTCTACAGATACAACTATCGAACCATGATCGTGGCGCCATCGATTCAAGCCGGTCGTTACGACGAAGCCGAGTCATTGACGATGGCGGCGTTCGAGACGGGACAAGAACTTGGCGTCGACAATATTGAGGGCGTGATGGGTCTGCAGATGTTCACGATTCGACGTGAACAGGGCCGGCTGGCAGAGATTGCGCCCATCGTAAAACATTTTGTTGACGAACATGGTGCGGGTGCCGCCTGGCGACCTGGCCTTGCTTTGATTTATGCAGATATTGGCGAGATCGAAAAAGCCAGCGTTGAGTTTGAACGACTCGCTGTAGATGGTTTCAGCGTAATACCCCGAGATTCCCTGTGGCAAACGTCTCTTACATATCTCGCCGAAGTCTGTTGTGCGCTCGACGATGCAGAGAATGCACAAGTCCTGTACGAGTTGTTGTTGCCATACGAGAAATTAACAGTAGTAGTTGGCAATGCGTCTGCTTGTCTGGGTGCAACATCGCGCTTCCTCGGCCAGTTGACAACGACAATGGCCCGATGGGACGACGCAGAAAGACATTTCAAGCACGCGCTGGAGCTGAATACTCAGATGTCTGCAACTACATGGCTTGCGCACTCTCAATTTCAGTACAGTCGAATGCTGTTTCAACGAGGGGAGGCAAATGACGTTGAAACAGCGAACCAGTTGTTAGGCTCGGCGCTGCAAACTGCCAATGATCTCGGGATGCACGGATTGGAGTCCCGAATTAAGGCAAGCGCGGGTGACGGCTAAACTCACTTCATATACCATTCGCTCAACTCATAACCAGCCGTGGGGGCTATTACATGCCGATTTTTTTGATCGAGCGAAATTTCGCCGAGAAGTTAGAGGTGACGCCGGAAGGCGCCGCCAGCATTAATCGCGTGAACGATGAAGTCGGTGTGAAGTGGCTAATATCCTTCCTCAGTGCCGACAAGAAAAAGACGTATTGCCTTTACGAGGCCTCCAACCCAGAGGCGCTTCGTGAGGCGGCGGAACGAAATGGCGTGCCTGCTGATGTAATTGTTGAGGTCGGAGAGCTGAGTGCCATGGGTATGATGGGCGGCGTACAGCCTGGTCGATTTGCAGATTAGTCTTACCGTATCGCGCTGCGGAGGTATCGTAATGAAGAAAGTCAGCATCATCGTATTGGTACTAGCGATAACGTCGACAGCAAGTGCCGGTGTCAGGCTGGACCTGGTCAGAACGGATGCCTCGGGCGCTGAGACGGATCGCAACGAGATTTTTTCTCAAGGCGGGAAGTTACGCATCGATAGCGGCGGCGGTCCATTCAGTTCCGATGTTTCAATGATCTTCCTCGGCGATCGATTCCTGGTTATCGATCATGACGAGAAGAGTTACATCGTCATGGATGAAGCGATGCTAACGGCGATGTCGGCAAAAATGAGTGAAGCAATGGAGCAGATGCAGGCCCAACTCGCGAAGATGCCTCCAGAACAACGGGCGATGGCCGAGCAAATGATGAAGGGCCAGATGGCGGCGCTCGCAAATCTCGAGTCTGCACCGCCCCCAAGAGTTGAACCCATCGGGCCAGGCGAATGGGAAGGAACGCCGTGCACACGCTATGCCGTATTCGAGGGGCCGGACAAGTCCCAGGATGTGTGTGCCGCGCCTCTGAACCACATCGATGGCGCCGCCGATATGATGCAGGCGTTCATGGGCATGGCGAAGTTCGTACAGAAGCTCAGCGAATCTTTGCCTGGGCCGTTGGCGGCGAGTCTGTCCGCTAACCCGGGCGCGGTTATGGACCAGATCGATGGCTTTCCGATTCATGCCGTTGAGTACCGGCTCGGCGAGCCGGCGGGCGAGTCGCGCCTGGAATCGATTAGAGAGCAGGAACTCAGTGATTCGGAATTCTCGGCGCCCGAAGGGTACCGCCTCGAGGACCCGTTCGCGGGGCGCTAGACAGCGCGTTCAGCGTTGCTTGTTATAGCGTGATTACCGTATAATCGCGCGCGAACACAGGGGTGGGCAGTCGACGCTCCGAGCCAGAGTCTTCGTGAGAAAAGGCCCCGACAAGGGGTTTTTTAATGCGAGAAGTAATGGGCCATTGGCCCATTTTTTGTTTTAGAACAATAGTTTGGGTGTTTCGATGACAGGTGATGAGCTGGCCAGGTTGCTGGAGCCAACGATCGAGAGACTGGGATACGGACTGTGGGACCTGGAAGTGAAGCTGGGCGGCAGAGGCGGGATTGTCAGGCTGTTTATTGACCAGCCCGACGGCATCGGCCTGGATGACTGTGAAAAAGTCAGCCTTGCGGTGAGTGCATTGCTGGATGTCGAGGACCCGTTGCCGGGACAGTACAACCTGGAAGTTTCATCGCCAGGGCTGGACCGGAAGCTAACGAAAGTTGAGCATTTTCAGATGTTTACAGGAGAAACCTTGAAAGTACAGATGCGATTTCCGATTGAAGGACGCAAGCGATTTCGCGGCACACTGGTGTCGTCGGATAACGAGAGCATTGTGGTCGAAGTGGATGGTGAGTCCCACTCGTTGCCGCTGGCGACGATTGACACGGCCCGCCTGGTACCGGACAGCGTATGACGCCCGGTCATTTTGGAGTTTGAAGTAATGAGCAAAGAGATTTTGATGGTTGTCGACGCCGTGTCGAACGAGAAAGGCGTCGAGAAAGACATCGTTTTCGAGGCCATCGAAGCTGCGTTGGCTTCTGCGTCGCGCAGAAAACACGGCGAGGACATCGAGGTGCGTGTTGCAATTGACCGGGAGTCCGGTGAATACGATACGTTCCGCCGTTGGCTGGTGTTTGACGACGATTCGACCGAGCTTGAGGTGCCGGATCGCGAGCTGCGCCTTATGGATGCTGTCGACATTGATGAAAGTGCTGAAGCCGGTGGCTATGTCGAGGTGCCGATGGAATCGGTTGAATTCGGTCGCATTGCAGCCCAGACCGCAAAGCAGGTCATCGTACAAAAAGTGCGCGAAGCTGAGCGCGCGCAGGTGGTCGAAGAGTACCTGGAGCGTGAGGGTGAGCTGCTTTCAGGGCTCGTCAAGCGCGTCGATCGTAATGGTGTCTTTATCGATCTTGGCGGCAATGCTGAAGGCTTCGTGTCACGCGACCAGATGGTGCCGCGTGAGCCCGTGCGTCCACAGGATCGCATCAAGGCATTGCTGACCGAGGTTCGGTCCGAGATTCGCGGCCCGCAGTTATTCATGACGCGTACCGCGCCGCAATTCCTGGTCGAGTTGTTTAAGATTGAAGTGCCTGAAGTTGGCCAGGGACTCATCGACATTCTTGGCTCCGCCCGCGATCCGGGCTTGCGCGCCAAGATTGCGGTGAGAAGTAACGACAGTCGTATTGACGCGGTTGGCGCTTGCGTCGGTATGCGTGGTTCGCGCGTGCAAGCTGTGTCCAACGAATTGGCGGGCGAGCGGGTCGATATCATCTTGTGGGACGACAATCCCGCACAGTTTGTTGTAAATGCGATGTCACCTGCTGAGGTTGTGTCAATCGTCGTCGATGAAGATGCTCACAGCATGGATATCGCGGTAGAAGAAGACAAGCTGTCGCAGGCCATTGGCCGCGGCGGTCAGAATATTCGCCTGGCCAGTGAACTCTCCGGTTGGGAGCTTAACGTCATGACGGCAGCCGATGCTGAAGAGAAGAGCGAGTCGGAGATGAAGGAGCTGATCAGCTTGTTCTCGAAGCAGCTCGATGTGGATGAAGAGGTTGCGCTGATCCTCGTTCAGGAAGGCTTTTCGACGGTTGAAGAAGTGGCCTACGTGCCAGCAGCCGAACTGGTTGAGATTGAAGAGTTTGACGAGGACATCGTTGAGGAACTGCGCAATCGTGCTCGTGACGTGCTCTTGACCCAGGCGATCGTGAAGGAAGAGAAGATGGACGAGGCGGAGCCCGCCGAAGATCTGCTTAACCTTGAGGGCATGGACAAGGGCCTCGCATTCCTTTTGGCAAGCAATGGTGTGGTCACACGGGAGGATCTCGCCGAGCTTGCTACTGATGACTTGCTCGAAATCCATGAAATGGATCAGGAAGAAGCGGCTGCCTTGATAATGAAGGCGCGTGCACACTGGTTTGAAGTGGAGCAGCAGGCTTAAGGCCTGCAGATCGCGGAGTTAAAGAATGGCTGATGTGACAGTTGCACAATTTGCTGAGGTTCTGAAAGTGCCGGTCGATAAGCTGCTTGTGCAGCTTGATGAAGCCGGTATCAAGGTTGCTGGCTCGGACGATACGATTACTGACGACGCGAAGCTCGAGTTGTTGACGCACTTGCGTCGTGCCCACGGGCAGGAAGAGCCGACCTCCGGTAATGCAGCACCTCGACGAATTACGCTGAAGCGCAAGTCGCAATCAGAATTACGTCTGTCTGGCGCACAGGGCCGTTCGCGTACAGTGAATGTCGAAGTGCGCAAGAAGCGGACCTATATCAAGCGCGATGTCCTCGAGAAGCAGGCGCAAGAGGAGCAGGAAGAGCTCGACCGCAAGCGCAAGGAAGACGAGGATCGCGTCGAGGCAGAGAAGCTCGAACAGGATCGCCTCGAGGCTGAAAAGGAAGAGGCGGCCAAGAAGGAAGTTGAGGCGCAACAACAGGCTGAGCAGGCTCGACTGAGCGCTGAAGAAGATGCGCGCAAGGCTGCGGAGCAAGCAGCAGCTGCTGCTGCGGAAGAAAAGACACGGCTGGAGAAGGCCGAAGCAGACGCTCGTGCAAGACGAACGAAAGAAAAGACCAAGGGCAAGGGCAAGGGCAAAGGCAAGGCGCCGGATACGCGCTATGGCCGCAAGGAGTTACACGTTGCAGGCGACAAGAGCGGCCGGCGCAAGCGCAAGACGCCGACTCGCCGACGGCCTGTGTCGCTCAGTGGGGACTCACAGCACGGATTCGAGAAGCCCACTGCTCCAGTCGTACACGAGGTCGAGATTCCGGAAAACATCGCGGTATCTGAACTCGCCAAGCGCCTCGCCATCAAGGGCAACGAAGTCGTCAAAGTGCTGTTCAACATGGGCGCGATGGTCACGATCAACCAGGTGATTGACCAGGATACGGCGACCCTGGTCGTTGAAGAGCTGGGCCACGTGGCGAAGCCCACAATTGAAGCCGATGTGGATGAGCAATTGCTCGCGTCGGAAGAGAAGCTCGCGGGCGACGAAGTCAGCCGTCCACCCGTCGTGACAATCATGGGGCACGTCGACCACGGCAAGACTTCCTTACTTGATTATATTCGCCGAACGCATGTCGCAGAGGCCGAAGCAGGTGGCATTACGCAGCACATCGGTGCGTATTCGGTTGAAACTGAACGAGGCAAAGTCACCTTTCTGGATACGCCGGGACACGCGGCTTTCACGGCCATGCGTGCGCGTGGTGCACAGGCAACGGACATTGTCGTACTTGTGGTTGCGGCCGATGACGGTGTAATGCCCCAGACAACTGAAGCAATCTTGCACTCCAAGGCAGCAGGCGTACCGATCGTTGTTGCTATCAACAAGATCGACCGCGAAAACTCGGACATAGAACGCGTCAGAAACGAGCTTTCGCAACAAGAAGTCATCTCCGAGGAGTGGGGCGGCGAGCAATTGTTCGTTAACGTCTCGGCAAAAACCGGGGAAGGCGTCGACAAGCTGCTCGAGTCCATCTTGCTGCAGGCAGAATTGATGGACCTGAAGGCCGTTGCAGACGGACCAGCCCAGGGCCTCGTTATCGAATCGAGCCTTGAAAAAGGTCGTGGCGCAGTTGCCACGTTGCTGGTTCAGGCCGGTACCCTCCAGCAGGGCGACATGATTATTGCGGGCGAAGAATACGGTCGCATCCGCAATATGTTCGACGAAAAGCAACAGTCTATTTCGGAAGCGGGTCCTTCCATTCCTGCTGTCGTAATTGGTCTGTCCAAAACACCGAATGCGGGTGATGACTTCCTGGTTGTGAAGAACGAGCGCAAAGCACGCGAGGTTGCCGAGTTCCGTCAGACCAAGACACGCGAAGCGAAGCTCGCCTCGCAACAGGCGTCGAAGCTTGAAGACATGTTCAGCCAGATGGCCGAGGGCGATATGAAGTCAGTGTCCGTGATCATCAAATCGGATGTTCATGGCAGCGCCGAAGCGCTGCGCGATGCATTGACCAAACTGTCTACCGACGAGGTCAAGGTCAAGGTCCTGAGTTCAGGCGTTGGCGGCATCACTGAGACCGATGCCAACCTGGCTGCGGCATCTAATGCTGTGATCATCGGCTTTAATGTACGCGCCGATGCGGCGGCACGATCAGCCATCAAGGAATCCGGCGTAGATGTTCGCTACTACAGCATCATTTACGAGGCCATCGACGACGTGAAGGCGGCGTTGAGTGGTCTGTTGTCGCCTGAGATTCGTGAGCAGATTGTCGGTCTGGCAGAGGTTAAGGAAGTTTTCTCCTCACCGAAGCTTGGCGATATCGCCGGCTGTATCGTCACAGAAGGCTATGTCAAGCGTGACAATCCCATTCGTGTACTGCGCGAGAACGTCGTCATTTATGAGGGCGAGCTCGAGTCGCTGCGTCGATTCAAGGATAACGTCAACGAAGTCAAGTCGGGTACCGAGTGCGGCATCGGCGTGAAAAACTACGACAACGTGGAAGTCGGCGACCAGATCGAGTGCTTCGAGCGTGTTGAAGTCGCTCGAACCCTTGACTGATGCCTCGCGAGTTCTCACGTAACCAGCGTCTCGGTGCGCAGGTATTGCGCACCTTGAGTGAGCTGCTGCAGTTCGAGACCAAGGACCCGCGTTTGCAGGGTATTTCCCTGACGTCGGTTGATCTGTCGCGCGACCTCAGCGTCGCCCGTGTGTATTTCAGTCTGTTCAATCCTGCGGACAGCCCGGAGCCTGTGCTGGAAGGGCTTGGTAAAGCGGCTGGTTTCCTGCGCGCCAAACTGGGACAGGCACTCAAGGTCCGGCATGTGCCGGAGTTGCGTTTCATTCACGATGACAGTGCCGAACATGGCATGAAAATCAGCGAGCTGATCGATGGGGCACTTCGAGACAATTGACGGGTTGCTGCTACTGAACAAGCCGGCCGGTCTGACGTCGAACCAGGCGTTGCAAAAGGTCAAGCGGCTGCTTGGGGCAAAGAAAGCGGGCCACACCGGGAGCCTCGACCCCTCTGCGACAGGAATGCTGCCGCTGTGCTTCGGTGAGGCTACAAAGGTGTGCGCATTCCTTCTCGATGCGGACAAGACCTACAGGGCCACAGCGCGACTAGGCACCGCCACGAATACCGGCGATGCTGATGGCACCGAGGTCGAGACAGCTGACGTTCCGCAGCTGACCGCGGATGAATGGCGCGGGATCCTCGAGGGATTTCTGGGGCATAGCACGCAAATTCCGCCGATGTATTCTGCGCTGAAGAGAGACGGCAAGCGGCTTTATGAGCTCGCCCGAAAGGGTGAGGTCGTAGAGCGGGAGCCACGGCCGATCCGGATCGACGAAATCGACCTGCTCGAGATCGCCGGTCTGCGGCTGGTGTTTCGGGTTCGCTGCTCGAAGGGAACCTACGTACGTAGCCTGGTTGAGGATATCGCCAAAAAGGCCGGCACGGTGGCTCATACAGCCAGGCTGCACCGGGAGACAGTGGGCGACTTTGATGCGGCTGACATGCTCGAGCTGAGTGGCCTTGAGGCCGCTGCGGAGGCAGGGGCAGAGGATCTCAAGGCGAGGCTGCTGCCACCCGATACGGCCCTGGAAGGCCTCTCAGCGGTGGTCCTGGACCAGCCTGGCGGGGCCAGGTTCTGTTCAGGACAGCAAATAACGGTACAGCAGGAGGCCGCTGAGGGCCTCGTTCGTGTTTACGGTGCTGTAAATGAGTTTCTCGGGGTGGGGGAGCTGTCAAATGATGGTCTGCTGGCCCCGAAACGGGTATTTCGAACGGGTGAAAAAAACTCGTAGATATTTGATTATTGACTGTTAATCGGCCGATCGAGAGGCTAGAATGCGCGCTCCGAAATGGGGCCAAAGATTAGAGAAACACTGAGGAAAGAAGGAAATGTCACTGTCTAGTGAGCAAAAAAACAGCATCGTTGCTGATTACTCCCGCGGGGACGCGGATACGGGTTCGCCCGAGGTGCAGGTTGCACTACTATCTGCACGTATTGCAGAACTCACCGAGCACTTTGGTGAGCACAAGAAAGATCACCACAGCCGTCAGGGTCTGCTGAAGATGGTCAATAAGCGGCGCAAGCTGCTCGACTATCTGAAAGTCAAGGACCAGGACCGCTATCGCGAGCTGATTTCCCGGCTCGGTCTTCGTCGTTAAGCGACGAATCATCCTGGCAATGAGTTAATCACAGGCCGCTCCCACTTGGGATCGCAGCGGCCTGCTATTGCCGTTCAGAATTAATCAAGCAGAGAAACTAAAGTGAATTCAGTAAAGAAATCGTTCCAATATGGGGAACACGTAGTCACTATCGAAACCGGTGCTGTCGCACGCCAGGCCGATGGTGCTGTTTTGGTCGACATGGCCGACACACAGGTATTGGTCACGGCAGTTGGCCGCAAAGCCGCTGATCCGGGCAGGGATTTTTTCCCGCTGACCGTCAACTATCAGGAAAAGACCTACGCCGCGGGCAAGATCCCGGGCGGGTTCTTCAAACGCGAAGGTCGTCCGGGTGAGAAAGAAGTTCTCGTCTGCCGCCTGATTGATCGCCCAATTCGTCCGCTATTCCCGAAGGGCTTCAAAAATGAAGTCCAGGTCATTGCGACAGTCGTGTCTCTGAACCCGGACGTCGACCCTGATATCGCGGCTTTGATCGGTGCGTCTGCGGCACTCGCCATTTCAGGCATGCCTTTTGCTGGCCCGATTGGCGCGGCCAAGGTTGGTTACGCTGATGGCGAGTACATTCTCAATCCTGGCCGTGAAGCTCTCGAGAGCTCGTCGCTTGAGCTCGTCGTAGCTGGCACCAAAGACGCTGTCCTTATGGTTGAGTCGGAAGCTGATGGCTTGTCCGAGGAAGTCATGCTGGGCGCCGTTATGTACGGTCACGAACAAATGCAGATCGCGATCGATACGATCAGCGAACTTGCCGCAGAAGTCGGCAAGC